>ORJL010441695.1_pt1 | contig 19053 bp, 18 predicted proteins | sample 1779941 | NCBI WGS metagenome assembly ORJL01 (sample SAMEA104232317, study PRJEB22302) | groundwater metagenome | biome: forest; feature: aquifer; material: groundwater | place: USA | collected 2011-08-07 | depth 5.8 m | reverse complement strand
TGAGCGCCATGTGTCCCACGCGCCAGGCCAGCCAGGCCGCGAGGATTCCCAGCCCCGCAAACGTCGAGGCCGCCGCCGCATGCTGGAGCAGCAAGGTCGTGCTGACGAGCACCAGGACGAGAGCCAGCGAGGTGTAGAAGTAGAAGTTGTGGCGCAGCCCCTGGCGCTTGGCGATGAACGCGAATGCCACGCCATAGCAGCCGGCGCCGGCGACCAGATTGATCACCGCGAGCACTTGCTCGCCCACACCCGTGACCGCGGCGACGTAAACCGCACCGCCCAAGCCCACCCCGAGCGCCGCCAGCGTCTGAACAATTTCGAACGGGACCACGTCGCGGCCTCGAATCAGTGTCCGGACGACGATGCTGGCCAGATAGCTGGTGAGCAACAGCAACTGAACGGCGATGACGGCCAAGGGAGGGTCGGGCCAGCTTCGCGTCGACGCCCGCATGGCGAAGGCGAGCACGCTGAGGTCGGTGATGAGAGCCACCGGCCATCGCAAGAGGCGCCAGCTGAACGGACTGTAGCCGAGCCAGAGCGTCGCCACGCCGAGCGCAATCAGGAAGACGGCAAACGGCAGGACGAATCCAGTGGCGGCAATCGTCATCAGGGACGTCGTCACGGCGGGGAGCACGACGATCCACGCCACGCTCTGCAGACGCTGGCGGATCGCCACGGCAAGGGCGGCACCCGTCAGCGCGGTCATGACCAAGGCGCTCGCCTCGGGGCCGAGCAGCTTGAAACGCGTGACGGCCTCCCAAAGCACGGGGAAGCCGATCATCGACGTGACCAGGGCGTGGAACGCCGCGCTCAGCCACCGGCCCCCGGTGCCCGCCCGGTCGGCCATCACGAGCCACGACATCCCGTACAAGAGACCACACGCGATACCGATTCGCGGGGGCAGAATCGCCGAGTCGGTCAACGCACGCAGGAGGTAGGCGCCACCCAGGGCGACGAAGGTCCGGCCGACGAACGACAGCACCGTGACGACATCGTGGCCGGAGCGAAGGGCCGGTGGTGCGGCGGCGTGATCCTCGGTGGGCAGCGCGCTCACGGGACGCGCGGTGTCGCGGTCAACGGGGAGTGCGGCAGCGAGACTGCTTTCGATGACCGCGAGGCGCCGCTCGAGGGTCCGTACGGCGTGCTCCAACTCGCGCACAGCCGCTTCAACGCGCGTGAGACGTTCGTCCATGGGTCAGCGATGCTTCTCGCCGGCGTCGAGCTGCCGGACTTTCAGGCCGAGCGCCAGCACCACCAGCCGGTCCAGGTCAGTGCGCCTCGGGCACCGACGCGGCGGCGTCGGGCCATGGCGGAAGAATGCGGGCGAGGATGAAGAGGATGACCAGCGGCAGCATGAGCAGGCCGGCCGAGACGAAGAATCCTTCGGGGCCGAGCATCTGCAGCTTGAAGACTGTCAGGCCCCGCAGGCTCTTCGAGAAGAGCTGTCCGCCGATCACGACGTTCCAGCGAGTGCAGAAGATCCCGATCTGGATGAGGAGGGCGGCGCCGAAGTACATCATGCGGCGCAGCTCGCCGGTGGTGCGCACCAGGCTCTTGCTGGCAAAGGCGGGCGTGATCAGCCCGAGGCTCAGCATCGGCAGGAGCGTGCCGAGGACGACCTGCAGGACGATCAGACTCATGAAGAGGCGGCTCGTCACGAGCTGGGAAAGGATGCCGATGGATTCCTCGGCTTCATAGAAGCGGTGAATGAAGTCCAGCACCTCGAGCGAGAAATCGACGATGAGCGCGTACAGCAGGAAGGACGCCAGCTTGTCGAGACACGTCATGTCGACCTCGCGTCCACGCACGAGCGAGGTCAGGACGTAGAGCACCAGCACGGCCGCGATGCCCGAGACGATCGCCGAGAAGAGGAACACGATCGGAATGAGCACGCTGCTCCACCACGGGTTGGCTTTCACCGAGCCGAAGATGAAGCCCACGTACCCATGGAGCAGGAACGCCGACGGAATGCCGATGAGCGTGATCAAGCGGCTGGCACGGTCGTCGAGCTGCAGCGCGGCTGGCGACATGTCGTTGGCGCCGAGCGTCAGCACCTTGTACATGAGACGTGTGAGGCCGCGACCCTCCCGCGCCCAGATCACCATGTCCTTGCGGTAGTCGAACCAGATCTCGAGCAGGAGGACGACGGCGAGATACCACGCGTACACGAACCCGAACATGGCCATGGCCGATCGGGGGTTTGGCGTCACCAGCATCTCGAGCGCGCGCTCGGGGTGTCCCAGGTGGGCCATCAGCGGCAGCGGCGCGGCGAGCATGAAGGAGAGCGCGGTCAGCAGCGCCAGCCGGTAGGTGGGTTCGACCGCCTTTACCTTGAACACCCGCTCGAGCGACGCCAGGATGAACGCCCCGGCGACCAGCCCCGTGATGTAGGGGTAGAGGACGATGAGCAGGCCCCACTGGAGCTCGAGCTCGTTCGGGTAGATGAACCCGCTCATCACCGGACCTCCCCGTCAAGGTTGGCGTAGTAGACCTTGGGTTTCGTGTTCAGGCTCGGCTTCAGCACCTGCAGCTCGGAGAGACGCCGGAAGTGCGTGAGCGGGCTGTTGCGCTGTCTGATCTCGCCGAACATGCGCGCGCCCGTCGGGCAGACCTCGACGCACGCCGGCGCGAGGCCCTTGACCACGCGGTGATAGCAGAAGGTGCACTTCTCGGCCGTGTGGGTCTCCGGATGCATGAACCGCGCGCCGTAAGGACAGGCCTGGATGCAGTAGCGGCAGCCCACGCAGTACTGCTCGTCGACCAGCACGACGCCGTCGGGTGTGGAGAAGGTCGCGCCAACCGGGCAGACCTGCACGCACGGCGGGTTATCGCAGTGGTTGCAGAGCTTGGGCACGAAGAACGACCTGAGGACGCCCTTCTCGTCGGCCAGCGGCGCGAATCCGTCCAGGCCGCCGTTGGGACTCTCGACGGTGGGCTCGGCATCCTCCACGATGCTGTAGCGTTCGATCCAGGTCCGGAAGTACTCCGGCCGGCGGGGCACGTTGTTCTCGGTCTTGCACGCGTCCACACAGCGGCCGCATCCAATGCACTTCGACACGTCGATGGCCATGCCGTAGTAATGATCGGCCGCCTTGTAGGACGTCTGCGGACTCTCTGCGGCTGACGCGGGCTTCTGCTCGTCTTGAGAGGCGCCGATGCGCACCGTGACGAGCAGGATCGGGCCTGCCGTACAGCACTGCTTGAGAAACTCGCGCCGTTCCATCAGCGAACCTCCGGATCGTGGGGGTAGTGGCACTGCCAGCAGAGGTAGCTCCTGCCGTGGTTGGCCATGTCGATACGCGGAATCTCCGGCGGGCTCTTCGCCCCCTGCGCGTGGCAGCCGCCGCAGAATTCCCGCGACTGCGGTTTGGTCGGGCGGCTCGAGCGCGGCGTGTCCCGGTGCGTATCGGTCGTCTCGTGACACTGCGTGCACGCCAGCTCGGTATGTGGGGACACCGCCTTCACCCTGGCGATTTCCGCGTGGCACGCACTGCACGACGCGGGGACGTTTGACGGTTTGGGCTCGTGCGGATTGTGACAGCTGACGCACCGCTTCACCGGGTTGTGCGTCACCGGATCGATTTGCGGAAACCCGGTCGGGCGCGCCGCGTCGAACCCATGACATTGCGGGCAGAAGGAGCGCTCCCGCGGCACGATCGGCTTGACTTCGCCGCCGCTCGAGATGTGGGCCTGAGCGGCGCCGTGGCAGGTCTCGCAGGCCACGGTCTGGTGCCGCCCGGTGCTGCGCACGGTGACGATGTCGTCGTGGCAGTCGTTGCACGCGCCGCGACCGGCGTACTTGACTGGCAACGCGGCAATCTCGTCGATCGCCGCGGCCCGATAGTGTCCGAGCTGGCCGAAGGTCTTCGGGGTCAGCACGTGTCGCATGACGATGAGCGCCGCGATGGCCACGGCAAACACGATCGCCAGTCGCACAATTTGCTGCGGCACACGTGGTCCCCGACCACCGGCGCGCTTCAGCCCGTCGAACACGCCTGTCAGATCCTCCAAGCGCATCATGACCTCAATCCGGCGGCGCGGAACCCCGCCTGTGTGCGCACCGACCGTTTCAGCATTGCGATCATCGTGTTGTTCCGCGGCGACTGACCAGCAACTCACGCCGCGGTGGTCTGGCGCAATTGGTGTCAGGCTTGTTGCCGAAGTGGCTGCTCTTCCCGGTCAGGGGACCACGCGATGACCGAGAGCAAACTGAAAGCCAACGCGGCAGAAATCTGAGAGACGTGGAAATGCGCCGAAATCCCGCAAGGGGACTGCCGGTGTCTCGGTTTCTGGTCGGCGGCATCGCCGAAACTCCGGCGCTCAATCAGGAAACGTGGCGACTGCCGGCTGGTCGGCAGCTGACACCTCCAGCGCCTCGAACAGGAACAACGCTCGCCTGAGAGCCTCGCGCTACACGAACGTGCAAAACACACTAGGCCACCGGCAGGCGACCCGTGACCTGTCGGAGCCAGCGATGCACTTTGTGGACGCCGGATGCGTGGGCGAACATCAGGACGCACTCGCCTGCCACGACCTCGAGGCCAAGCTCGCGGCACGCGCTCAACACCTCGGGCGACTCGGCGCCCTGTTGCAGCCAGACGTGATGGATGCCGGCCGCGGCCGCGTCGCGCACGACGCCGACGGCCTGCGCCGGCGGCACGACGACGAGCACGGCGTCGACCGGCTCGGGAAGGTCCGCGAATCGCGGGTAGCATCTCACCCCGTTCACCGTCGTCGCCGAAGGGTGAATCGGATAGACGCGATATCCCTTCGCCCGCAGTTCCCGGCAGGCCAAGTTGCCGAACTTCTTGCCGAATCGCGACGCACCGACCAGCGCGAGCGCCGGTCGGTCGAGAAACGTCTGGATCGCCGCTGCTCCGTTCATGGTGACCTCCTAAACCCCGAGCGCCAGGACGGCGATGCCGACGCCCGCCACGACGCCGCCGGCGAGTGCGTCGCCGTACCGATCCGCCCAGACGCCGCGCACGGCCCCGGCCACGGCCCGGGCCGGCAAGACCAGCACCACCATCGTGCCGATCGTCGCGAGCTCGTAGGCCGCGATCACCGTCAGCGTGCTGATCCATCCGAGCGGCGCCGATGCGAACATCAGCGGAATCACCGCCACGCAGGGATCGGCCGAGAACAAGAGGAACAGCGTCCACGGCGTCATGGGACGGTGAACCGCGCACGCGGCCGAGGACTGAACATGATGCACGTGTCGGTGCGCATGTGTGTGCCCGTGGACGTGCGCGTGTCGATGCGCGCGCGCCGTGAGGGTCCGGTGCAGCCCCCACGCGGCGTAGGCGACGCCGAACCCGATGAGGAGCAGGCCCGATGCGGACTCGAGCCGATGTCCGAAGCGCTCGATCACTTCGCGTCCCGCCAGGAGGCCGAACAGCCCGAGGCCGACCGACACCGTCACGTGCCCGAGGCCGCACGACGCGGTCACGAGGGCGGTCCGCCGCGCCGACCACTGCTCCGCGCGCGCGAGCGCGGCGAACGGCACCCAGTGATCGGGCGCGAGCGTGTGCACGGCGCCGATGCTCGTCGCCGCCGCGACGAGCGCGAGGGTCAGCGTCATGACGACCGGTCCCCGGCAGCCGCCGCGGCGCAGGGCGCAGGCCGCGGATGGCCCACGGCCTTCAGCCATCGGATGAAGTCGGCCATGCCGACGCCGGTTTTCGCCGACAGCACCAGCACGGCCGGACGCGGCATGACGAGCGACACGTTGTGCTTGATGAGGTCCGCGTTGACTTCCGGCAGATACGGCAGCAGGTCGGCCTTGGTCAGCAGCACGAGGTCCGCCTTGTGAAACATCGTCGGGTACTTCAGCGGTTTGTCCTCGCCCTCGGTGACCGACAGCGCCACGACGTTCACGTCCTGCCCGAGATCGTAGATCGCCGGGCACACGAGGTTGCCGACGTTCTCGATGAACAGATAGTCGAGGGTGCGCCACGGCAGATGGTGAAGGCCGCGGTGCACCATCTCCGCATCCAGGTGGCACGCCGACCCGGTCGTGATCGACTCAGCGAGGATGCCCGCCGCGCGAATGCGCGTGGCGTCATTGTCGGTGGCCAGATCGCCGGCGAGGACGCCGAGCGTCGCCTGGCGGCCGAGCGCGCGCGCCGTCGCTTCGAGGACGGCCGTCTTCCCGGCGCCGGGCGACCCCATCAGGTTCACGGCGACGACGTTGTGGTCCCTGAAGTGCTCGCGGTTATGGCGCGCGACGCGGTCGTTGCCCGCGAGGATGCGCTCGTGGACCTCGAAAGGAATGACCTTGGGATCTCCGCACCCGCAGGATTCGCACATCACGGCACCTCCAGCTCCACTTGCTCGAGCACCAGTTCATCGTCGGCCGCGCCCTGGTCGATCTCGAGCGGGGCGTCGGCACACATGGTGTTCAGGCGAAACACCTCATACGCCGTCCGAAACAGCTCTGGCTCGACCCCGGCGAACTGTCCCATCCGGACCCGGACGCGCCGCACCGAGGTCGCGCCCCGAGCCCGCATGACCGATCCGATCTGATCGAACATCGCCTGCACCAGGCTGTATTCATGCATCGATCGACTCCCGAGTCTCGACGCTCATGGCGCAAAGGCCGCCGCGCGTTTTTCGAAGAACGCCGCGAGCCCCTCGGCGAACTCCGCACCATCGGCCACGCGCGACAGCTCGAGCAGTTCCTGGTCGAGGTGCGCGTCGAGCCGATCGATGCCGGCCGCCTGATTGAGCAGCTCCTTCGCCACGGCAAACGCGCGTCGAGGGCCGTCCGCCAGCTGCCGGGCCATCGCCAGCGTCCGGCGGTCGAAATCGGCCGGGTCGTACACGGCGGTGATCAGACCGTAGTCCAGCGCCTGATGTGCGCTCAGCCTCGGATTGAGCAGCATCAGCTCCATCGACCGGCGCAGCCCGATCAACCGCGGCAGGAGGAACGTCGAGCTCTCGGCGCCCGTGAGGCCGGTCCTGGAGTAGGCCCATTCGAACGACGCGCGCGACGAGGCGACGACCAGGTCGCAGCACATCGCGATGCCGAATCCGCCAGCGGCGGCCACGCCGTCGACTGCGGCGATGAACGGCTTGGGCGCGCGTCGGATTTCGGAAATCGTGCTGTGGATGTACTCGAGGATTTCCTTGAAGGACTCGCCGTAGGTCATGCCGCCAGCGTCGCCGCCATCCCGGATGAACTTGAGGTCCGCGCCGCTGCAGAACATCCCCGGCAGCCCACGCAGCACGACAACGCGCACCTCGTCGTCGCGCGCGAACTGCAAGCCCGCGCGCCGGAAATCCTGCGCGGTCACGACGTCCAGCGAATTGAAGCGCGCGGGGCGATCGATCGTGATGACGCCCACGCGATCCGTCCGCTCCATGCGGATGTGCGTCACAGGGTCGCCACCTCGGGCGCCAGCAGAAAGCCGTGCCGCTCGAGCAACCACGGCGTGCTCCGCTGGTTGAGCAGATACAGCAGTCCCGGTGCGCGATGAGAGCACAGCACGGCGACGCGAAGCCGTCGATGGCCTCTCAGCATATGCGCGGCAGCAGCTCGCCCTCCGGCTCCGCGACAAGTCGCAGGCCCAACCCGGTGTCCAGAATCACCATGCCAGGACGGTTGCCGACGCAGACGCCGACGATCGCGGCGTCGCGACCGAGCGGATGCGCGCGCAACGCCTCGAGCACGGCGGTCGCCGCTTCCGCACGCACGCCGAGCAGCGCCTTGCCTTCGTTCGCGACAAACAGCGGGTCAACCCCGACGAGCTCCGACACGCCGTGGACGGCCGGCCTCACCGGCAGGCGCGCCTCCTCCACGATGATGCCGACGCCGCTCTTCCCCGCCAGCTCGTGCAGCGCGCTGGCGACGCCGCCGCGCGTCGGGTCCTTCATCGCGACGATGTCCTCCGCCCCCACCTCCATCGCGGCGCGAATCAGGCCATTGATCGGCGCGACGTCGGAACGCAGGTCGGCGTCGAGCTCCAGCCCGTGGCGCGTCGCCATCACCGCCATCCCATGGTCGCCAATGGTGCCGGTCACGATGATCCGGTCGCCAACCCGCAGGCCGCTGTCGCGCACGAGCCGGCTCGTCAAGCCGATTCCCGCCGTGTTGATGACGATGCCGTCGAGCTCGCCTGCGCCCATCACCTTCGTGTCGCCGGACAGCACGGTCGCCGACGCCTCGCCGCAGGCCTCCCGCATCGAGGCGAGAATCCGCGTGAGGTCGGCGCGCGAAAAGCCCTCTTCGATGATGACGCTGCAGGTGAGGCCGAGAACCTCGGTCGCCCCCATCATCGCGAGGTCGTTGACGGTGCCGGACACGCTGAGCCGCCCGATGTCGCCGCCAGGGAAGAACACCGGCTTGATGACGTGCGAGTCGGTGGTCAGCACCAGCCAGCGGTCGCCCACCCGCACCGCGCCGCCGTCGTCCATCGCGGCGACGGCGACGATGCCGGCAGGCACGGCGGGATCGGTCTTGAAGGCGTGGAGGAACGACTCTTCGATCAGACGGCGCATCGCGCGGCCGCCCGCTCCGTGCTTCAGCAGGATGCGCTCATCGGTCGAGAGGTCCGTCAGACGGGACATGCCGCACCTCTCAGGTTGGGCACGCCACCGTACTGGTGCCAGATGCGGCAGGCGCCTTCGCTGCTGACCATGCAGGCGCCGACCGGCGCGTCCGGCACGCAGGCGCCGCCGAACAATGGACAATCGGAGGGCGACGCGATACCCGCCATGATGTTTCCGCAGATACACTGCCGCACGAGACTCGACGGCGCGTGATCCCAGAGCGCCGCGAGATCGATCGTGAAGCGGCGGCGCGCGTCCACCGCGGCCCACTCGTCCCGCAGACGCAGGTTGCCGTTCGGGACGTGGGCAATGCCGCGCCAGCGGCCGCCTATCGGACGGAACACCTGCCAGAGCTGTCGCTGCGCGTTGCGGTTGCCCTCGCGCGTCACGCATCGCGGAAACATGTTCACGACGGCCGCCTCGCGGTCGCGGACGAGCTCGACCAGTTTCACCAGCGCCGCCAGGATGTCGAGCGGTTCGAAGCCGGCCACGACCACCGGCAGCCCGTGACGGCGGACGAACGGCTCGAAGATCGCCCACCCGGGGATCGTCGCGGCGTGGCCGGCCGCGAGAAACCCCTCGACGCGGGTGTCGGGCATCTCGGCGACGATCTCCATCACCGGCGGGATGTACTTGTGCGCGGAGAGGACCGAGAAATTCGGCGGCACGCCCGCGAGCAGCACCGCCGCTGTCGCGACGGCGGTCGTCTCGAAGCCGGTGGCGAAGAACACGATCTCGTCGGTCGTGCCGCGCGCGAGATCCCCGGCCTGCGCGACGCTGTAGACGATGTCGATGCGCGCGCCTCGCGCCTGGGCGTCGGCGAGCGATCCGGCGGTACCCGGCACGCGGAGCATGTCGCCGTAGGTCGCGATCCGCATGCCCTGCTGCGCGAGCGCGACCGCTTCGTCGATCTCGGGCTGGTCCGTGACGCAGACCGGACAGCCGGGCCCCATGATCACGTTGAGGTCCGGAGGGAAGATGGCCCGCAGTCCGAACTTCGCGATCGCCTGCTCGTGGCTGCCGCACACGTGCATCACCGACACCGGCGAGCGGCCGACCTGCGCCGTCGTGCGGGCGAGCGCATCGCGCAGCGCCGCGGCGCGGGTTGGATCGCGGAACTCGAGCGCGCGCGTCACGGCACTCCCGCCTTTCCCGGCGCCCCGCCTGCGCTTCCTGCCCCTCCTGCCCTGATCTCCCCACGCACGTCGGTGGCCATCAGGTCGTCGCTGGCCGCTTCCTGCAGCAGCTGCTCGTACAACGCGAGCGTCCCCTGCACGTCCTCGACAGGGATGCGCCGGATGGCGAAGCCCACGTGGTTGAGCACGTAGTCGCCGACGGCCACCGGCTCGTCGACGAGATCCAGCCGCACGCGGCGTCGCACGCCCCAGAAGTCCACGAGCGCCGTGAGCTCGTCGGCTTCAACCACCAGACCGGGCACGCCCAAACACATCGCAGCCTCCGAATCGGGTTCAGGGTTCAGGGTTCAGGGTTCAAGGTTCGTTCTCGTCCAGGTTCTCACGCTCGGAACCAGCACCCTGAACCTGAACCCATCAAGAACCCTGAACCAGAACGAACCCCGAACCAGAACGAACCCCGAACCTTGAACCCTGAACCCTGAACCCATCACTGTCGCAACATCGCATCCGCGATCACGGCTTGCCCCAGCGCGATCCCGCCGTCGCCGGGCGGCACTGTTTCCTGCAGCAGGACGTCGTGCTCCGGCGCGAGCGCCGCGCGCCCGCCCTCCGCGAGCCGCGCGTTCTGAAAACATCCGCCCGATGCCACGATCGGCAGCGACCCGAAGCGGACCGCCGCGCGGCGCACGACCTCGGCCGTCGCTTCGACCAGCGTGTTGTGAAACGCGGCCGCGATCGCGTCGACCGGCTCGCCGTTCTGATAGTCGAACATCGCGTCGCGTACGGTCGGGCGCAGGTCGATCTCACAGCACTCGAGACCGGGATCGGTCCGGAAGCGGTACGACCGCGACACGTGGGGGTCCGCCACCTGGTTCCACTCGAGCGCGACCTGTCCTTCGAAGCGCGCGCGCCGGCGGCGGAGAAAGAGTGCGCCGAACCCGTCGAAATAGCGGCCGACGCCGCGAGCCCGGGGCAACGCTGCGCGACCATCGAGCAGCTTCCGGACCAGATCCCATTCGTGCACCGGCACGCCGGCGAGGAGGGCCCGTGCCCCTGCGGGCAACTCACCCTCGAACGCGTCGTGCACCAGCGCCAGGGCAATCCGCCACGGTTCGTGGATCGCGCGATCGCCGCCGACCAGGGACAGCGGGCGGAACGTCGCGGCGCGGCTGAATGACGCGGGCGTCGCGACCAGCACTTCGCCGCCCCACATCGTGCCGTCGGTGCCGTAGCCGGTGCCGTCGTACGCGATGCCGATGACGGGGCCCTCGATCCCGTGCTCCGCCATCGCGCTCACGACGTGGGCGTGATGGTGCTGGACGGCGATCTTCACGGCTTCGGGCCGTTCTATCGCGTAGCGCGACGACAGGTAGTCGGGGTGCAGGTCGTGGGCAATCACCTGAGGCCGGATCTGCAGGAACTGCTCCGCGCGGGCAATCGCGCTGGCGAACAACTCGAAGGTCTCGAGGTTCTCGAGGTCGCCGATGTGCGGTCCCAGCCACGCGGCGTGGCCGGCGCCGATGCAGAAGGTGTTCTTCAGCAGCGCGCCGCACGCGAGAACGGGAGCGTTGAAGCCGCGCGCAACCGCGATCGCTCCGGGCACGTAGCCCCGCGATCGCCGCACCACGGTGCCACGCCCGCCGATGACAGTCACCACCGAATCGTCGCAGCACGTCTCGATGTCGCGGTCGTGCAGGAGCAGCAGGTCACTGATGGGACCCAGACGACCAACCGCGACGTCGTTGCGGAAGGCAATCGGCTCGTCCGACCTGTTGCCCGACGTCATGACCAGCGGACGTCCCGCGTCTGCCAGCAGCAGGTGATGAAGCGGCGAATACGGCAGGAACACGCCGACCATCCGATTGCGGGGCGCCACCGATTCGGCAAGCCTGCTACCGGGCGGATCCTGCGGGTCCCGTTTACGGAGCAGCACGATGGGCCGTTCGACCGACGTCAGCAGTCGCCGTTCTTCGTCACCGACAATCCCAAGCGCCCCGGCCGCCGCGAGGTCGCGCACCATCACGGCGAGCGGCTTCTCGTCTCGGTGCTTGCGTGCCCGCAGGCGCTGCACCGCGTGTTCCGAGGTGGCGTCACACGCGAGGTGAAACCCGCCGACGCCTTTGACCGCGACGATCAGCCCGTCCTCGAGGGCCTGCGCGGCCACCGCAATCACGTCGTCCGCCTGAACCCGGACGCCGTCCGGCGCGCGCAGCGTCAGCTGCGGTCCGCACACCGGGCACGCGTTGGGCTGCGCGTGGAAGCGCCGGTTGGCCACGTCCCCGTACTCGCGCTGGCACGCCGGGCACATCACGAACGACGCCATCGTCGTGGCCGCGCGGTCGTACGGGATGTCGGTCGCAATCGTCAGACGCGGTCCGCAGTTCGTGCAGTTCGTGAAGGGATAGCGATAGCGCCGGTTCGACGGATCGAAGATGTCGGCAAGGCACTCGTCGCACGTGGCAAGGTCGGGCGGGATCGAGACGTGCCGCTCGGCGCCGCCATCGCTGCTGACGATTTCGAACGTGCCGGGTCGTTCGGCTTCGATGGAGGTCAGATCCACTTCGAGGATGCGGGCGGCGGGCGGCGGGCGGCGGAGGGCGGCGATGAAATGGGAGAGCGTCGTGTCGTCGCCGAAGGCCTCGATGGTCACGCCGCTCGCGTCGTTGCGGACGCGGCCGGTGACGCCGGCGAGCCGCGCGGTGCGATAGACCCAGGGGCGAAAGCCGACACCCTGAACCGTGCCCAGGATCCGGATGCGCCGGCCTTCGACTCGCTCGGGCCGGTCCGGGCCTGTCGAAGGACGTCCCTCCATATGCGCGGCAGCCATCGGCGTGTGAGCTAATCGGAGCAAGAGGACTGCCAGTGCGAAATGCGTCACAAAGCGGTGGGATCGCACGAGGTTGCCGACTTTTCGGCGGGGCAGGGGCCAGGCGCCAACGCCGCTATCGGAACAGCGCGCGCAGAGGCATCCACCATGCTGCCGGCGCGAGAGGCGCCGCGCGATGGCTCACCCCCAGCAGGGCCTCCTTCACGCCGGGGTCATGCGGTCCAACGCGCGCCGACGGCGGATACCGCATCACGTCTTGCCGGAATGACGCAAGCGGTGCCGGAATGACGGCTCAGGACATCAGCGGGTTCGCCCGGCGAAACGTGCCGTCCCCAATCTGCATCAGAAAGCCCTCGGCCTCGAGCGTGGCCAGAATGTCGGTCGCGTGGTCCAGCCGTACGCCGATGAGACGTGCGACCTGCGGGACCGACAGGCACAGACCGGGCATGCACAGGAATTCATGCCGCAGTCTGAGCAGATCGGCGTCGATGGGCGCGGCGGTGACAATCATGGTCTTCCTTCCTCCAGCTGACGCCGCGCGAGCGCGACGCGCGCGTTCACGGCCTGGACGTTGAAACCGTGCGCAGCCGCGATGGCCTGCTTCAGGGTCGCGCGGGCGTCGTACACCGCGGCCAGCCGCCTCGCCCGGAGCACGCGGTCCGACATCCCGGCGGCGGCCTCCGCCATTTCGTCGGCGCGGTGCCTCACTTCGTTGAGTGATTCGATGCCGAGGCGCATGACGGCCGGATAGTCCGCCCAGGCCGATCCGGGCGGATGACACGTCGCGCATCGCGCCTCGAGCGCCGCAGGTGAGGGCACGCGCGCGCTCATGACGCCGTGGCACGTGACGCAGGTCGGCGCGCGGAGATCGCCCGCGCTCGACAGCGTCTGGTGCAGGCTCCCCGAGAGCGCCTCCGCGTTCGCCTGGTGGCACGGCGCGCACGTCCGCGAAAGATTTGCCCGATTCACCGGGCTGCTCGGGTTGGCCGACGCGAGGACGCCGCGATGCGCGACCAGCGGCTCGTATGTCCAGGGATCACCCCCGTGGCACTTGTCGCAGCCGACGTCGTGCTTCGCGTGCGCCGAGCGCTGCCACTCACCCAGGTGTTCGGGTGCCGGCACCGCGGCCATGTTTGCGAAATGGCAGGACGCGCAGCGCGTCATCTGCGCGCCGGCTGGGGTCGTGACGAGGAGCAGAGCGATCGCGCCGGCCAGTCGCGCACCAGTCATGACCAACGCTCTCCTACATCAGCACTGCTCTTTCGCCGCGCCGAGCGCCGCCATCGTCGGACGTGCCTCCCCCGCCGCCATCCCGGGGTGGAGGGCCACTTTCAGCACATCGCCACGCTTCCCGAGGGCTTCGATCGCAACATCCACGCCACATCCGTCCGTCCACTGCTTGGTCTAGAGCCGTTTTCACGCGCGTGTAGTGTCCGCCTTTAGGCGGACCGCCGCAGGCCGGCTGAAGCCGGCCACTACGTGGTGGTGAAGACGGCTCTAGGAATCGGATCCCCGGCCTCCGCGTTCAACGTCATGTTCGCTCCGAAGCGCCGCGCGACCTCCAGACGATCGGGGCTGGAATCGATGGCGATGGCGAGCGAGGCGCCTCACAGCTCCGTGCCGCGCGGTAGCGACGCGTGCGCCACGCCGCAACCGTCGGTGCCGTCCACGCTCGGCGCCCACTCCGGCGTCCCGTTCTCGTTGCGCAGCGTCAACGTCTTCCCGCTCTTGGTGACCAACCGCGCCACGATGGCGGTGTTGCCGTCGTGCGACACGCGGGCTCCCGTGACCTCCACCGGCTCGTCGGCGAAGAACCAGAAGTTCTTCTCGCCGATGAACATCGCCGGCGCCAGGTGGACGCTGACGACGCTGTCCGGCGTTTTCATCTCGAGATGGACGCCCACGGCGCCATCCTTTTCCGACAGGCTGACGACGTGGAGGATGATGCCGCTGACGGTCTTCTCAGACGCGCGGTCGTACAGGCTGGATCTGCTCTGCGCCAGCAATGCGGCCGAAAAGCCCACACCACACGGTGCGGTCCTCCCCGAGCCCGCTAATGGGCCTTCGGCGCCGAGCCGGGCCGGGGGCGCTTCACGTGAAGCACGGCAGGGTGCTGCGGTTGATCCAGATCGGGGCGATAGGAACAGAACGGTTCCTCCGCGAGAAAACTGCCCGTCGCGGCGTAGGCGCGCGCGCGGCAGCCGCCGCAGAGCGCCTCGTAACGGCACTCGCCGCACTTTCCTCCGAGCGCCTCGGGATCGCGAAGCTGCTCGAACACCGAGGAGCTGTTCCAGATGTCCGCGAAGCGCTGCACGCGCGTGTCCCCGGCGCTCACCGGCAGATAACCGCACGGATACACCGCGCCCTCGTTCGAGATGAAGCACACGGTGGTCCCGGCGAGGCAGCCGCGCGTCATCGCCGACAGATGCTGGCCGTGCTGCCCGCCCCCGAGCAGCGTCGGCGCCGCTTTCGCCCGCGTCCCCGGCGCGATGAACGACGTCGTCATCTCGCCGCGGCTGCGTTCGCCTTCGATCCGCTGCGCGCGAATCCGGTAGTAGTGCGGCGCGCAGGTCGCCTTGAGATCGATGGGACAGGTCTTCGACTGATCGTCGAACCAGTGGAGCACGCGCTCGTACTCGTCGGCCGGCAGCATCTCGGCCGGCGCGATCTCGAGCCCGCAGCCGACGGGCACGAGCATGAAGAGATGCAGCGCGTCGGCCCCGATCTCGAGCGCGAGGTCGAGGAGTGCGGGCAGCTCGCTGACGTTGTGCTTCGCAATCGTCGAGTTGATCTGCACCGAGACGTCCTCGTCGCGCAGGTAGCGCAGCCCGCGGAGCGCCAGGCGGTGCGACCCCGGCAGCCCTCTGAACCTGTCGTGCGTCTCCGGCACCGCACCGTCCAGGCTGATGGCCACGCGCGAGAATCCGGTGTCGGCGATCTTCGCGGCGATCCGCTCGGTCACGAGCGTGCCGTTGGTGGCCAGCGCCATCCGAAAGCCGGTCTGCACGCCGTATTCCCCGATGTCGAACAGGTCGGGACGAAACAGCGGCTCGCCGCCCGACAGCACCATGACCGGCTTGGCGACCTGGGCGATCTGATCGATCAGGTCGAACGCGCGGCTCGTCGTGAGCTCGGTCGGTCCGAGCTTCTTCTGCGGCACGGCCCGGCAATGCCGGCAGGTCAGGTTGCACGCCTTGGTCGTCTCCCAGAAGACCAGCCGCAATGAAGGGATCATGAAGGCATCTCCATGGCTCTGACGAAAATGGCGTCCGCGACGCCGCGCTCGACGGCGAGCTCCGTCTGGTCGCACAGGAACACGATGCCGGGAAAGGTCTGCATCACGATGACAAGGGCGCCGGGCGTGACACCGAGCGCGAGCAGGCGGTCGCCCGGTCCGCCGTCCGCCGCGCGCACCTCGACGATCGTGGCGTGCGTGCCTTCCCGCAGCGACGACAGCGGCCGCACGCCGTCAGAACTGAACGCCAAGCGCATGGAGGACATAGTTCAGCCCCGCCCCTGTGAAAATCGCGACCGGCGTGACAACGCCGAGAATCGCGAAGCCGGTTTTCAGCCCGCGCTCCCGGACCATCATCAGGAAGTTGGCGACGCACGGGACAAAGAGCGTCATCACCGTGAGCGCCACCACCGCCTGCACGCCCGTCAGCTGACCGCTGTGCGCGAGCTGGAACAGCCCGGCGGCACCGTAGTCGCGTCGCAGGAAGCCCATCACCAGGATCTGCGCCGTCGCCGGCGGCAGGCCGAGCAGGCCGGTGACGACGGGCCGGCCGGCGGCCGCGATCCACGTCAGCGCGCCGATCCGATCGAGCGCGAACAGCAGCGCCGTTCCGATGAGAAACAGCGGCACCGCCTCACCGAGGTACCACCAGACGCGCAGGCGCGTCTTCGTGAGCAGATTGCCGAGCCGCGGCCAGCGGATGGGCGGCAGCTCGAGGATGAACTCGGAGCGCTCGCCCGTGAGCACGCGCGCGGCCAGCCACCCGACGAAGAACATCTGGCCCAGGACCACGGCGAAGAGCGTGACGAGCGCGGCGAAGGAGATGCCGCCGAGGATCCCCAGAATCGTCGCCAGCTGTGCCGAGCACGGGATGCCGAGCGCGAGCAGCAGGATGGCGATGAGGCGCTCCTTCGGCGTGCCCAGAATCCTCGTCGTCATCGTCGCCATCGTGTCGCAGCCCAGACCGAGCACCATCGGCAGGACCGCCTTGCCGTTGAGGCCCATCACGCGGAAGATGCGGTCGCAGAAGATTGCGAGACGCGGGATATAGCCGCTGTCCTCGAGAAACCCGAAGAGCAGGAAGAAGGTCGCAACCACCGGCAGCACGATCGCGATCGCGTAGGTCACGCCCATCGTGATCAGCCCGTACTGCCCGACGAAGAAATCCCGCACGAGCGGGAACGGGATGAACCGATCGGCGAGCCAGATGGCCGCCGGATTGATGCCGCGGCCGAAGAGCCCCTCCTCGAGCAGTTTGACGAGCGTCTGCGCGCCGAACACGCCGACGAAGAGATACAGGCTGTAGAGCACCGCCGCCAGGATCGGCAGACCGGTGAGCGGGCGCCGCGTCAGGCGCGCGAGCGCTTCCGGCAGATACGCCAGCGACAGCGTGCTCGACCGCCGGACGCGCCCGGTCAGCTCGTGCGCCCATTGGGCGCGCTCGATGGCCTGCGTGTGCACGGGGGTGCGCGGCACCGCGGCGCGCCCGAACGCCTCGCGCAGCTCCGCGAGCCCGCGCCCCTCGACCGCCACCATTTCGATGACGGGAATGCCGAGCTCGGCTTCGAGCGCGACCGCGTCGATGGAGATGCCGCGCGCGTAGGCTTCGTCGATCATGTTGAGCGCGAGGATCGTCGGCTTGCCGAACCGCGCGATCTGGCCGGTCAGCATCAGAGCCCGGCGCAGGTTGCGCGCATCGGCGATCTGGACGACCAGGTCCGCCTGCTCGCCCGTCAGCACCTCGCGGGTGATCTGCTCGTCTTCGCTGAGGGTCCCCTCGAGCGCGTTGACCCCGGGCGTGTCGATGAGGTCGCACACCTCGGTCCCGACGAGCGACCGCCCTTTCGTCACCGCCACGGTCGTCCCCGGGTAGTTCGAGACGGTGACGTATCGCCCTGTGAGCCGGCCGAAGACCACGCTCTTGCCGACGTTCGGCTGGCCGACCAGCGCGACCCGCAGAGGACGGGCACGGAGCGTCAGCGTGCGCGGGCGGGCGGCGGCCTGTTCAAGAACGACATGACACGACATCGGATGACCTCAATGGCAAAGCGGATGCCGCGGGCAATGTGACGATTTCCCGTGTGTTTTCGGTGCAGGTCACGGATTGTCGGCGGAGCGGCCCGGGAATTTCACCGCGGGTTGGGGGATTTTCCGCGGCAGAAAGAAGGCCTGACGAACGGTTCGGAGGGGGTTCCGTTCGTCAGGCGCTCAGGCGAGGCGGATCCCGCCCCGCGTGAGGTCGAGCGTCCACGTCAGAAGTGAAACAGCAGCCGAACGGTCCCCGTGCTGCCGGTGTAGGGACGGTTGCCGTAGCCGAGGGATAGCACGCCGAGATAGTCGATGCGCGGGATGTCGGTCGCCGCACCGAGCACCGGCAGCGTGACCGAACCCGTCGAGTTGATCGTCGCGTAGTCGGCGACGTCGAGCTTCTCGAACCAGTACCCGAAGCCGATGCCGACCTGCTTGGTCACGTCGTAGCGCAGGTCCACCGTCGCCCGCTGCCACTTGTTGGTCACATTGGGCAGCGCTTGGAAGCACGAAGTGAGCCCGGCGGCGCACGGCGCCGTGTCACCGGGGGGCAGGATCCGGTTGGTCTGCATCGCCGTGATGCGCGGCCCGCTATGCACGAAGGCGTTGTCGGAGTCGTTGTAGTCGTAGGCCAAACGAATGTCCGTGTTCGACAGCGCCTTGGTCAGGTTGAGATACAGGTCGAAGGTCCTGACCTTCTCGTCGTTGTTCAGCTCCCAGTTGCGGTTCGGATCGGTCCAGCTCTGGTACGCGGCGCCGGGTGTGAACGGATTCGCGTTGCGAGTCCGCTGGAGCCCATTGAACGTCTCCTGCCCGTAGTTCGCCCCGAAGGCGACCTTGTCGGACGGCGACACGCTCACACCGACGTTGATTGATGTGTTCTTGTTGTCGAGCAGCCCGAACTGTTGCGCCGCGTCGGCACCCTGGTAGTCGTCCTTCGCCGTCGACGCAGTGAAGTTCACGCCGACGCTCGAAGTCGGATTCAGGTCCACGATGAACGTCGCCCGGTTGCGGTTCCGGGCCGCCTCGTCGAAGAACCGGGCCGCTGGCTGCATCGCCATCTCCTCAAGCCGTTCCACGCTGAGGTCGACGGTGTCGCGCGTGCTGTGCTCGTACAGGGCGCGCAGGGTGACGTACTCGTTGCCGGTCGTGTCGAACGACACCCGGGCGGTGTTGGTCTTCAGCCCCTCAGTCGCCCGAATGGTGTGCTCGTAGAGGTCGTACCCGTACCCGACGCGGATCGACCCGTACGGGAACGGCGCGAACGCGACGTTCGC
>ORJL010196579.1_pt1 | contig 19071 bp, 17 predicted proteins | sample 1779941 | NCBI WGS metagenome assembly ORJL01 (sample SAMEA104232317, study PRJEB22302) | groundwater metagenome | biome: forest; feature: aquifer; material: groundwater | place: USA | collected 2011-08-07 | depth 5.8 m | reverse complement strand
GAGGGTGGCGGCCATGGTAATGAATAACCAGCAAGCACTCAGAGCACAGGTACGGGCATGGCTGGATGAGAACGTTCCACATGACCTGAACTTGCCAGCCGGAAGAGAAGACCTTAGCCAAGAGATGGTGGCCTGGACAGTGGAGTTCCGGAAAAAGCTGGGAGCAAAGGGATGGCTCGCCCCTAACTGGCCCAAGTACTATGGCGGTGGCGGCCTGCCCTACGCCGCAGGTGCGGCAATAATGGAGGAGATGAGAGGCAGGCGCTTGCCCCCTTTGGAGGTGCTTCCGACATGGCTAACACCTCTCCGAGTCTGGGGCACGGAAGAGCAAAAGGCGCGATGGCTCACTGCCACTCTTCGTGGAGAGATCACAGTCTGTCAAATAGTCAGCGAACCTGGCAAAGGTGGTGCAGACCTATCCTTCCAGGGCACCACGGCAATTCGGCATGCCAACGAGTTCCTTGTCAACGGCGAGAAGGGCCCTATCAGTAACCCCCTGCCACCAGACTACCTGTTCATTCTGGTCACCACCGACCCCCAGGGCCCCAAATACCAGAACATGGCCATGCTCGTCCTGAATGCCCACGATCCGGGCGTCTCCGTCAGGTATCAAAGAACTGTCGTAGGCAGGACTCTCAAGACCTTCACCTTCAAAGATGTCCGCGTACCTGAAGAGGACGTCATCGGCGGAGAGCGTGGAGGATGGGAAGTGGCACAGACCCTAGTCGACGTGGAGCGCGGTGGCCCAGGAGTCACCCCAGAGCAGCGACGCGCGATAGAAGAGCGCGAGTGGGCCCATTGGAGCACGTCCATCAATTAAGTGGCGACTGTGCTCCTCCGCCTGTGGTTGAGCTAATCCAACCATGCGATCGAAGTCCGATTGACGTTCAAGCTCCGGCTCACTCGTCTCCACCTTTCGCAGGCGTAGTGCGCCCCACATCATTGTCTAATGCGATTGCTGGCTTTTTCTTGCGTAGGAAGACGTGTGCAATCAAAGGCAAGCTGTCCTCCGGCAATGGTGGCCGTGGACGGCGGGCCAGCAGGATCGCCACAGCCGCCACGCTCATCGTAGCGGCGATGATCTTGAATCCAATGCGGTAGCCTCCAGGAAGCGTATCGGCCATCCATCCCACCCATATTGGCGCCGCGAAATTTGCGGGCAGGTTCACCAGGCTTATGACCCCGCCTATGGTGCCGAACTGCTTCTTGCCAAAGAAGTAGCCTGTAAGCACTGCCTGCATTGGGATAATGCCGCCGTGGGCGACGGCGAAAATGAGGATGTAGAAAGGCACTTGGGCCATACTCTGAACCTGGGCAAATAGGAAAATACCCACCCCCTCCGCCAGCAATAGCAATGCCGTTAACACGCGGATGTTGACGTAGTCCGCCAAGAATCCGAAGACAAGCCGGCCAAACGTCGAAGTAAAAGCGAAGAACGAAAGGGCGCTCAGGGCAACCACTGAGTCAGCCTTGAGCTCCTCAGCGAGAAAAGGGGCCAAGTATATTGTACTTATAGTTGGGGTAGCAGCCCACACGGCATGACTAAGGCACAGCAACCAGAAGGCTGACGTCCGCAATGCCTGCCAGATAGTCAGGTCTATCTCGGGCCGAGGGTCGTTTTCCCAGAAGGCGCGAGGCTTGGTTGAAATAGCCACAGGTGAGGCTGCAGATGGCTTGTCCTCACTTCCAAGCTGGCTTTCCTGGTTTCCATCTATCCCCAAGTGCCCATGGGGATATGAATTGGCTGCCACGCTATTTGGGGGAGGCGCGTCGCCGTCTGGCTGTAGTCCCATCTCCCCGGGCGTGTGTCTTACTATGGCAGCCAGAGGGAAACCTATGGCCCAGATGGCCAGCCCCGACACGAAAGCAGCAGTGCGCCATCCAGCAGCATTTATCAAGTAGCCCAGTAGAAAAACAAAGCTTCCGCCTATGCCCCATCCGGTCATGAGCAGGCCCATTGCCCTGCCACGCCGCCGGACGAACCAATGAGCCAGAGCTACCTGAATAGGCCTCATGGTGCCAAGGCTTGACCCGGTGGCCAATAGTCCTAGATATACCAGGAAAAGCGTCGTTGTGGAGTGGACTTGGCTAAGTGCAACGAATCCCAGCCCAAATAGCCCAATGCCCACATACATTATGCGTCTGGGGCCGTACCTATCTATCAACCCACCTGCAAAAGGCCCGAATACCCCACCTTCCACCGAAGAGAAGCCTCGTAGACTGCCCAACATCGTCCGCGACCAGCCAAAAGCCTCTCGCCACGCGATGAAGAAAGCGCCAAAGCCGTAGACGAAAAGGGTTGACGAGAGCCATGTAATCCCCACTCCAGCAGCAACTATCCACCAGCCGTAAAAGATACGCGGGCGTTTCACCTCGCGTTCTCCTCTCTAGCTACGAGACGCAGCCACTCGGTACCATCCTGTTCCGATAGACAGGGTTGCTCCCATTCTACTCCTGGGATCGAACGCAGTACAACGCTTGCCTAGCCTCGCTCGACGGATTGATCATGTTATCCCTTGAGAAATAGGCACATTCTGACATATCCCAAGGCGCAGATAATCATCGAATCGTGCACAGTGACGCGAGAGCGATTCTGGTAAGATACCTCTGCTTGGACACGTCTACACAAGACTCGAGTTGAGGAGCGAATCATGGAAATCGGAGCTGGACTGGACGCCAGTTTGAACCTGTCCTTCGAGGATCACGCCAGGGTAGTCCAGGAGGCTGCGCGGCTGGGGTACGCCAGCCTGTGGACAACGGAGACCAACGGCTACGACGCCTTTCACATATGCAACATGTGGTGGTCGGCAACTCGTAGCGTGGTGCCTCAGGGACTCAGCACAGGCATTGCCGTGTCGCCGGTGGCCCTGCGCACCCCTATGGCTTTGGCCATGAGCGGCGGTACCGTCAGCAGTCTCAGCGGAGGCAAGTTCGTCCTAGGCATAGGCTCAGGAGGCCTGTACCGGCCAGAAGAGCGCCAGATCTACGGCATAAAAGGCTCGGTCATGGGCATCATGCGCGACTACGTGACGACCGTCCGGGCACTCCTGGCTGGCGAAACAGTAACATACCAGGGAACTGCGCTCACCCTTCGCGGCGCGCGGCTCACCATCACACCACCACCTCGCACGCCGGTGTACCTGGGCGCCCTTGGCCCGCTGATGCTACGCCTAGGTGGAGAGCTAGCCGATGGAGTGGCCTTGAACTGGTGTACACCCGAGCAGATTGCTTGGAGCAGGGCGAGGGTAGCGGAAGGAACAGCGAAGGCAGGACGCAGCCCCTCCTCGGTAACGGTGTCCGAGTACATACGAATCTGCGTTGACCAGGACGTTGACCTGGCGCGGCGCGCATTAGTCAGGAATATGCTGGGATACGCCCTGGGCCGACATGGTGCAGGCCCCAGAGAACGGAACCTGGGGTACCGTGCTCATTTCGAGCGAATGGGATTCTCCGAAGCACTGGCGCATCTTGACGACATGCGGCAACAAGGCGCAACTATGGACCAGTTGGTGGACGCTTTTCCAGGCGAGATGGCTCTGAAAGTGGCCTACTACGGGACTCCGGCAGGGGCCGCCAAAGCCTTCCGGCACCTGGCTCAAGGTTTGGACGTAGCCACGGTACGTGTGGTATCTGCCAGGCCAGGCGTGGAACACGTCCTGGAAACGCTAAGGGCCTGCCAGCCCAGCAAAGTGCTTGGCTAGGCCGACCGTTGCGCACTATAGTGCTGTCTGCTAACATCCTGACGGCAGATAGCTTTGACAGGCCCCTGCCGGTTGCCAGACCAGAAGAGAAAAACCCAGGAGGGATGACCAAGATGCCTATCATGGAGTTGGAAGACGTCAAGATCCACTATGATGAGGCTGGTAGTGGGCCTCTGGCCTTCGTCTTCTGCCACGGCATGTTTGGCGGCGGGAGTAGTTTTGTGGAGGAGTTCGATTTCTGGAAGCAGCACTTTGGCAGAGTGGTGTCCTGGGACGTCCGAGGCATGGGAGAGTCGAGCCAGGCAGCCAAATACTCGCTGCCTTTGTACGCGTCAGACCTGGCCCGCCTCTTGGACGGGCTAAAGGTCAGGAAGGCCGTTGTGCTTGGGTTCTCCTGGGGCGCAACCGTAGCACAGGGATTTGCGCTGGACTACCTGGACAAGTGCGCCGCCGTCATTCTGGAATCCGGCACCAGCGAGGTTAACCTGGCCGCCTCCGAGTACTGGTACCAGTCCGGAGAGGCGGCCCGCAGAGGGGACCCAAGAGCTACAGCAGAAGGCGCGAAGATAGAGCCCCAACATGTAGAATCGGTGGTCGCCGCTTCACGCTTAATAGCCGGACTGCGGGAGCACCCCCTGACGCCCAGGCTGAAGCAGATAACTTGCCCCGTGTTGGTGGTAGCGGGAGCAAAAGACGAGATGAACCGCGGAGCAGGCCCATCGGTCATAATGTCCCGCAATCTCCCCAATTGCAAGCTGCACATCTTCCAGGACGGCGGACACACCCTCCACGTTGAGAAGCGCGAGGAGTTCAGGGCATTGGTGGTGGACTTCTGCCGCGAGCACAAAGTCATCAAGGGATAGTGGCCAGGCAGCCTGGCATCCTTAGCTGCTTTGACGTTGAGATGCGTTTACGGTACCGCCTTCCGAGGGACAACCATAGCAGAGGGCGCATTGGCGGGCCGTACCTTGACACCGGTGGTACGCAAAGATAGGCTAGATACATTCCCCCATGGAGGAGCATCCGATGGACTTCGAATACACTTATACTGCTGAACAGGAGCGCTTTCGCAAGGAAGTACAGGCCTGGATAAAGGATAACGTCCCAGAGAACATGAAGCTCCCTCTTGAGGTGGAAGACTTCAGCCCAGAAATGTACAAGTTCTGGCGGGAGAAGCACAAAGAGATGGCCCCCATGGGATGGCTGTTCCCCACCCTTCCCAAGCAGTACGGTGGAGGCGGCATGTCTCCTGACATGGCGGCGATCCTGAACGAGGAACTGGACAAGAATAGAATCCCCGGCACATTCACCATGGACTTTGTTACGCCCTCTTTACTGGTGTGGGCCACGGAGGAGCAGAAACAAAAGTTCCTGGCACCCATCCTTACGGGTGAAAAGATCGCCTGGCAGAAGTTCACAGAACCTAAGTCAGGCTCCGATCTGGCCAGCTATCAAAGCAAGGCAGTCCGGGACGGCGACGATTGGATCCTCACCGGGTCCAACGTTTTTGTTAGCGGCGGGTACGCTCCCGCCCCAGATTATCTCTACGGCCCCATGATGAGTGACCCCGAGGCGCCTCGCCACCGGAACCTTGGCTATTTCATGATCCCATGCCCATCTCCAGGACTGGACCTCAAGAGAATGAAGCTAGTGAGTGGCAGCGACCAGTGGTTCGTATACCTTGACGGGGTCAGGGTGCCCGGAGACCACCTCATCGGCGGCGACCACCAGGGATGGCAAGTGACCATGACCGGCTCGGAGAAAGAGCACGGCGGCGAAGGCTCCATATTCAGGAGCCAACAGCCGGTAAGCCTCATGGTCAACTACATGAAAGCAAAGAAACACCAGGGACAAAGCCCGGGCGGCGACCCAGTGATCCAGCAAGTGGCTGTAGATGCCTACGTAGGAGAACGCGTTGCAGAGGTGGTAAACAAGCGCACCATCTGGATGTACCACGCGAAGCAAGAGATGACCTGGGAGGGGCCCACCGTACAGCTTTTCTCCAGGGTTCTCGGCCTGCGCAACGCGGCGAGGATCAGGGACGAATGTTTTCAATTTGCACCAGACCCTGGTAGTGCGTTTACCCCAGGCTAAGAACAGCAAAGGTCTTTGACCTGCCAGCGCCTACAGGCTGAACTGAACCCCTAGTCTACCGAAACCGTGGGTTAGCTGTGCGACAAACACGTCACATCGAACGGTGCCGCTCTAGGTAGCACCAGGTTTGCAGGCTTTGAGGTTGTTGCCTCCCAGATCATCGCCGCTGGCCTACACGTGCTTGACACGCCAGGGGCCGGGGCGGTGAGTCTCAGTTGGACAGGGTAGAGGCTGTGTTAAGCGAGTCCTGCTATCCCCAAGGGTCCTATTGTCAGGGAATCGGGTTTCAGGGATTCTACCAGGTTTCCATGGATGACATTCACTGTGTTTGACATGAACACCTCGGCTGGGGCCAGTAACCCAGCGCTTGGTGAGGCGTCTCGGTGTTGCAGAAGCGGAAATAGGCGTCGATGCGGAACTCGGGTTCGAGGGAAATCACCCAGTTTTTGGACACGAAGTGGTCGTGGGGAAAGAGATCCATCCTGGCGGAAAGGTGGGGGTGGTCCAGGTCGCTTTCCAGCCGACTCTCCAGCCCCACGTGGTTGCGGCAGTTCATCCAGCCAGGCCAAAACCTCTTCGCGGGCGGCTACCAATGGAGGATCGTCGTGGACTGTCAGGCGCTTCCAGCCTCTCACGTCCCACTGTGGGTCCGACATTAATGGCTACTCGGCCAGTAACCTTCTCAACTACTCGTGTCTGTGGCGAAGGCGGCCGATCCGTCGCCAACTTAGCCCTGCCCTCCTGGGGTGTACACTAGAAGCGTCTAGGATATAGCGTTGTCCCTATTTACTGGATGTTCCTAGGATTTGGATGCCGCGAGACAACGAACAAAAGAACCCTGTCGCCGAAGGGATCGCATCCCTGGTAAACGAGCTTTCCTCTGTAAAGGGGGGACGTCTTGTGTTGGCTTTGGCCCTGGGAGTGCTCAGCGTTGTTCCGGTTGCTGGCGCTGTCGCTGCTGCGGCAGTTGAATACAAAAACCTGTACGCTGAAGCAGAGGTCAACGGACAGCTTGGGGAACTAAGAGCCCGCATTGACGAGCTTGGCAACAAACTCAGGGATCACGCGAGCCAACTAAATCTTCTCTTTGACTTGATCGTTGAAATATCGACATCCCTGAAGGACTACCTCGGGAGTGCTGCGCTTTCGAAGGTGGAAGAAATGGACTCCGTTGCAGGGTCAACTCTGGCGCCTCCGTCCAACGCGGCATCCTACACACCCAGCCCTGAATTGGAGAGTCTGGTCGAGGAGAAAGATTTTGACAATCTCCTTGCCATCCTAGACGGGCTGCCTGAGACCTCATCGGACCGGGCGCGGCGGCTACGCACAAAGGCCCTGTACGGGCTCCACCGGTACACGGACCTATATGCCTTGATTATCAAGGAGCCGCTCAGCAGCCTAACGCAGGAGGAACTTGAGGCATTAATCTGGTCGTGTTTCGAAATTGGTTACACTCCAGATGGTACGAAAGCCTTCCGATATCATGAAGAACATCATAGATCCACAACTGCACATTTTTTCAGGCTGTCTGTGAAGAGCCGGTTTGCTCGGAAGGTGCAACCCCTTCAAGAACGGAGGAGCACATGAGTCAGGAGAGTCATCCACTGGTCCTCAACTTGGAACGGATTCTGCCTTTGTTGGCAAAGGAGATCTACAGCACTCATTTCGCATTCCTCAGGGAGAACGTTCAAAATGCGTTTGACGCAATCAGGATGCAAATGTACAGGGAGCGCCAGAGAGGACTTCCGCTCTCACCGCATAGAATAGATGTGGTGGTGCGAGGTGACAATGTGGCAATCACAGACACCGGGATTGGTATGACCGGCGCAGAGATGAAAGAGTTCTACTGGAGCCTCGGGAAGACTGGCAAAGGTACTAAGGAGGCTGCCGCGGCGGGAGTGGTCGGGACATTCGGAATTGGGGGTATGGCAAACTTCGGGGTGGCAACTGAACTCAGTATCGAGTCCAGGACGGCTGACAACGTCCCAGCGATAATCAGTTCAGCCCGCCTAGATACCCTTTCAACATCAAGTGACTGCATCTTCTACCGGGAGGATCCAACACTAGGAAGGAGGGGCACTACCGTAACGGCGCAGTTAGCCAAGCCGATAGCTCCAAAGGATGTCCAGACCTACTTGCAGCCTATCGTCAGGTTCCTAGCAGTACGGGTATATGTGAACGGAACGCTCATAAGTGGTGAAGCGCCTCCTTGGGTTAACTCCGAAGCCCAACACAGAGATCATCTGAACAAAAATACCTTTCGCGGGAAAGCAGGTGATTTCACGGCGTCCCTGGTAATCTCCATTGATTCTCAGGGGAGGCCGATTGTGACCATTGATGAGGTAATGCAGGCAGGGAAGACCCTTCAGTGTCACGGAGTTCTGCGGACCCATGGGGAACCCTTCTCGACGCATCGCTACGGTTTTCGCCTCGCTGACATTGGCCTAAGCACCACTTATGGGCTGGGCGGGCACATAGACTGTTCAGCCATTAAGCCAACCGCCGGGCGTGATACCCTTGAATCCGACAGCAAGGCTCTGTTGCAGCGTATTGTGGAAATCGCTGAGCTGGGGATCACACTCACTCTTGCCGGAACCCCCAGCTTGCCTGATTCGAATCTATCCTTCTTTCGCTACGTAGTAAACAGGGGGGAGTACAAACTCGTCAGTAACGCCACGGTTAGGCAATATGGAGCGGACAGGCGGATACTGTTGAGCTCAGTTCGTGATCGTGCAGCAGGCAGCGAAGTCTTCTACTGCCGCGATGGCGACCCGGCTCTATTGGAACTCATCTCCAAGCAGGGCAAGCAGATTGTGTTCCTGTCCACCGACTATTACCGGCGCCGGTGTGAAGAACAGTATCTTGGAAGCTATTGCTCAGCAAAAGTTCTCGACGTCGAAGTCACGGCTGTCAAGCAGTTCGCAGGTCAGGACATGACCGAAGATGAGCGGAGTTTTATAGCAGGGGTTGAAGCCATTCTCAGGGAAAAGTACATTATCCCCAACGTGAAGATCCTTCCGGTGCAGTTGACCCGCGATGCCGTTGTGTGGGTCCCTAAGGAGGTTTCGACGAGCCTAGTGATCTGGTTGGACATCCGGAACCCCCAGATTGCTAAGATTCTAGCTTGGAAAGGGTCCGGGCATTATGGCCAACTCGTTGACCTATTCGTTAGAGACTACGTCTTCCCCTTGATTAAGCAGGCGATCCCTTCGGTCACAGCAGAAGGCTTTGACACACTGCTTCAGCAACTACAGAGCAAAAAGGAAGTTATGGTAATAAGCCCTGAGGACGTACGGGTGATGGAAGAGCTTTCCTTGGCACCGCGCCGATCACATTATTTCTATTCCTCTCCATCGTCTGAGCTTTCGATCAGGAAAGAAGATGTGTTGAACGCCAACACAATACAGGAGAAAGCTGCTCAGCAAGGAGTTTCCGTGGAAAGCTATGACCATCCGTCACGAGAGCCTGTGCCCGCCGCGGTGAGGTCCATGAAACAAACCCTCGCTCAGTTAGAGATCAACGAGAAGATCCTTGATTTTGCTAGGGAGAGTCGGTTAGGGCCCTGGATATCCGGCCTTTACGTGGCTATTACTCTCGAAGCCTTTGGGTACTACCGGGATATCCTCCAGCGATTCCCTAGGATTGTGTTCGTTTGGGGTGGATACCGCGCAAGTTATCTTTTTTTCGAGCGAGAGGAAGCCGTTTTATACTACGACCTGGAGTTCTCCTCACTGCTGAAACCCAAGGGCGGCGAGACTGCGGGCGCGCTGCCATTGGAAAAGGATCCACTTTTCACGAAGAATAACATCTTTTTGCCGGTTCCTCAGGAATTTGTGGACTACTTTCTGCCAACGTTGGCGCCTGTAAGGATTGTGGTGCGGCATGAAATTCTTACGGCAGAGACGCAAGGGACCCTCGCCTCGTGAGGGGAACCTCCGATGCTCAGCCCTCAATTGCTGGGTCAATTACTGCCAAGGATGCATCGAGGTCTTTCATCAAGTCATTAGGAATGCCTGAGCGCCGATTCCGCACCGTCCTATTGAACTTGCGATGGACATGCCACAGAGCGGCGTTGAACATCGGCAAGCGATTCTCGACATCCTGAATAATCCAGAATGCGGTGATGCCGGTCTCAAAAAGAAACCGCGCCAGCATAGCCGCCTCTAGTCCAGCGCGTTGTCCCGCGAGTGTCAGCATGCCTTCATGCGTGCTGAGTGCCTTCGCAGAGAAGTACATGAACGGGGGAACACGGCTCGCAGCACGGCCTCTTCGTGTAAAATCAGCGTTATGCCACGGTAGCTCACGATTGAGAGCAGGAGGGATCGCAGATGCGAAGGCAGGACAGGGAACTGTTCTTGGCCCTTGAGGCCGCCATCGAGTCGACCTTCATTCAGGCTGATTGGACAAGAATTGGCTACGAGACGGGCACAAACGAGTGGATTAATGGGCACCCCCGTCTCCTGAGAAGCCTAAGTTGGGGCGACGATGACTATCCTGCTCGCGTGTTCGAAGCATTGGAGTACTTGCGTGACCAAGACCAAGATAATCTCGACAAGCTCCTGGAGATGCCGAAGATCGAGCAGTGGATCAAGGAAAACAGGCCAGAAGTCTTTGCGAGATATTACGGCGACAATCTCCTAGAAGAAACTGTTTCAACTGCTGAAAAAGCAGGTAGAGGCTTTGACATCCATGACCATATCCAAAGGATCCGTGCGGCACAGGAAACCGACCCGGCTTTGGCCTTAGGCTCGACTAAAGAGATGCTCGAGTCCGTTTTCAAGGAGATTCTGGGGATCTACGGGTCCAAGTCCACTGGCGAGGATTTCCCGGATCTTTGGAAGAGGGTGCAAGATGTTCTCGGCTTGAGTCCTGGCACAGTATCTGCTGGTGAGGAGGGGGCTGATGCCCGGCGGCGGCTCCTACAAGGCTTGCGCCAAATTGCTATTTCGGTCAATGAGTTAAGGAACCTGTATGGGACCGGACACGGGAAGGCGCAAGCCACTCCGTTTGATGAGGACAGCGTGTATGTAGCGGTGAACTCCGGAATCACCCTCGCCACATACCTGATGAATCGATACGAGAGGCTGAAAGCAGCCAAGCGGGCCAAGTAAGGACACGCGGGCACGATTTGGTAGGGGAATCAGGCTTGGGGTAAACAACTGTTCGCCATGGCAAAGGCAATCGCGCCCGGCGGGTTCCGGTCCACCCCGAGCTGCGGGCCGCGTGTGGAGCACCCTCCGGTTCTCACGCCCACGCCAGGATGGTCATCTGGTGGAAGCGTCGCCTTCCACGGCTTGGCGATGGGTTCAGCGGGCTTACGCCAGGGCGGTGGAGTTGGGAGCGCTCCCTGTCGGGAAGCACATCACCACCCACACCCTTCGCCACTCGTCAGCGCGTCACTGGCTGGCGTCCGGCATCCCCATCAACGTGGTCTCCCGCTGGCTCGGCCATTCCGAAAGCGGCTCCGTCATGTCCTCCGTAGAGATTCGGTGTTATGATTCTCGCGGCCCAAGCACTCAAATCGGGATCATTGGGCAGACCCCACGAAACAGCAACCGGAAGAGGGAGGAGACATGAACGTGCTCGTTACTGGCGCAGCTGGGTTTGGCGCCTCTGGACTCATCCAGGCCCTTTTGAAGCATGGGTACTGCGTGACAGGCCTGGATCAGGTAGCACCTTCCCACGCTGCGCTCCTTCAACCCGTACTCTCAGCCTCTTCTTTCAAGTACCTCTGGAAAAACCTGCAAGACGTTCTCCCTGAAGACGTGGCAGGCCATGAGGTGGTCGTGCATCTCGCAGCTCAAGCGGACGTTCCGATGGGATTCACCTCGCCTCGCTTTACGGCCATGCAGAACATAGACAGCACGGTTGCTCTCCTGGAAGCAGTACGCCGGGCCGGAGGGGCCTCCAAGTTCATCTACGCTGGGTCCGGGAATGAAATCGGGCGACCCAAGTACCTCCCCATTGATGAAGACCATCCCCTGACACCCCACAACCCGTACGCTTTCTCCAAAGCCGCAGCGGAACTGGCAGTTTGGGCCTGGCACCGAGCGTACATGGTCCCCTCGGTGATCATGAGCAACGGAGCGGTTATCGGGCCGAACATGCGCCGCGAGATCTTCATTTTCAAGTGGCTGTGGGATGCCCATCATGGCAAAGCAATCCTGGTGGAGGGCGGTGACCAGACCCGCGATGTGACGTACGTGGACGACGTGGTCGATGCCTGGATGCTCGCTATTGGGGCACCGGTTGACGTGGTCGTGGGTCAGAAGTTCCAGGTCAGCTATGGAGATGAGACATCGGTCACTGACCTAGCCTATATGTGCAGAGATGCCGTTGGCAAGGACGTCCCTGTGGAGTTTGTTGACTATCGCCCGGGCGAGCGCGGCCAGAGAGAGGCATTTTCCACGAAAAAGGCCCGCTCTGTCCTGGGCTACCAACCCCAAGTCTCACCACGGGAGGCCATTGCACGCACTGAGGCTTGGATAAAGAGCTTGCTGGAGGCTCCTGCGTGGTCGCTCCCATGAGTTCCCGGACTTGGGCAAAGGAGATGAGTTAGCAATGAAGGTCATGCAGGTTATTCATGGTTACCCCATGCGGTACAACGCTGGCTCCGAGGTCTACACGCAGGGGCTTGCCCAGGGTCTAGCGGACCACCACGCGGTACACGTCTTCACTCGGCAGGAGAATAACTTTCTACCTGACTACCAGATAAGTAAAGAGCAAGACCCGGATGATCCTCGCGTGACGCTTCATATCATCAACCTGGCGCGGGCACGAGACCGGTACCGCCAGCCAGAGGTGGACCAAATCTTTGGAGCGTTGTTGGACCAGATAGAGCCCGACATCCTGCACATCGGCCATCTGAGCCATCTATCCACCTCCCTAGTCCTGGAAGCCGACAAACGCCGGATGCCGATCGTGTTCACGTTGCACGACTACTGGCTCATGTGTCCACGCGGCCAGTTCATACAGATGAACCCCCTCAATGCCAGCGACATCTGGGCCCTGTGCGATGGGCAGGAGGACCGCAAGTGCGCCGAGCGGTGTTACGCACGCTATTACTCGGGCGCTCTGAAAGAGGAAGAGGCCGACATAGCCTATTGGACAGACTGGGTGGGCCGCCGCATGGCTCACATTCGGGAGATATGCCAGGCTGTGGACCTGTTCATCGCCCCCTCTCAGTACCTCCTTCAGCGATTTCGGGATGAGTTCGGGCTTCCCAACGACAAGCTCGTGTACCTGGATTACGGTTTTCACCTGGAGCGGCTGGACGGACGGCGGCGAACCCCCGGGGAGCCGTTCACTTTCGGCTACATAGGCACCCACATCCCGGCCAAGGGTATACACCTCCTGATTCAGGCATTTGGACGCCTTGCAGGCGATGCCCGTCTCCGGATTTGGGGACGTCACAGTGGCGTGGAGACAGAAGGTCTCAAAGCGCTGGCAAAGGCGTTGCCTGGCGACACGGGAGGGCGTATCGAGTGGCTAGGGGAGTACCGCAACCCGGACATCATCCCGGAGGTGTTCAACCGCTGCGATGCTATTGTGGTGCCTTCCATCTGGGCCGAGAACTCACCCCTGGTGATCCACGAGGCGCTCCAGGCCCGCGTCCCTGTCATCACGGCTGACTACGGGGGGATGGCCGAGTATGTTCACCATGAACGGAATGGGCTGCTCTTCGTTCACCGGGAGCCTGCTGCGCTGGCGGAGCAGATGCAACGCTTCGTCAACGACCCCAAGTTCGCCCGTCGCCTTGGCGAGCGAGGCTACTTGCAGTCCAGCGACGGCAACGTGCCCAGCATGAGCATGCATGTTCAAATGATTGATGATCTCTATGCCCGTGCCATCTCGACCCGGAAAAGCGTAGGTGCCACGCTTGCAACCCCGGTATACACGGCTACGGGCAATCCAAGGAAGGGAGGGCACCCGGTATGAGCCAGCGCGTCCAGGTGGTCGAAGCTCCCCGCGTATCGTTGGTTAATAGGGAACCCGAGACCCGTCCAGGGCCCTGGCGCATCACCTTCGACACCAATCCCGACGACTGCAACCTCCATTGCATCATGTGCGAGGAGTTCTCGCCGTATAGCACGCGGCAGCATGAGCGGCTACAGGCAAGAAGGCCCAAGAGGCGGATGGACATCACGCTCATCCGTAAGGTGCTGGAGGAGTCCCGGGGCACCCCCCTGCGAGAGATCATCCCGTCCACCATGGGAGAACCGCTTTTGTACCGGTACATGGACGAGATCATCGACCTTTGCCTTGAGTACAGCGTGCAGCTCAACCTCACCACCAACGGCACTTTCCCTAGAAAAGGAGCGCGTGCCTGGGCAGAGCGCATCGTGCCTGTGGCATCAGACGTGAAGGTCTCCTGGAACGGCGCCAGGCGGCAGACCCAGGAGTCCATCATGCTGGGAAGCCGGTGGGAGAAGGTAGTGGACAACGTCAAGGTGTTCATCGAGGTGCGCGACGCCCATGCCTCGACGGGCGGGAACAGGTGCCGGGTGACCTTCCAGATGACTTTCCTAGAGGCAAACGTGGGTGAGCTTGGAGATATCGTGAAGCTCGCCGCTGAGCTGGGTGTGGACCGAGTGAAGGGGCATCACCTGTGGGCCCACTTCAAAGAGATCGAGCCTCTTTCCATGCGGCGCAGCCGGGAGGCTATTGCCAGGTGGAACGCGGCTGTTGAGGCTGCCCAGGAAGCTGTTGAGCGCTACCGCCTCCCCAACGGCAGGAAGGTGCTGCTCGACAACATCTTCCCCCTAGAGGAGGGCGCTGTGGTTGACATGGCCCCCGACGCTCCGTGCCCATTCCTGGGCCAGGAGGCCTGGGTCAGTGCCCAGGGACGATTCGACCCGTGCTGCGCGCCTGACGCCCTGCGGCGCACCCTGGGAGAGTTTGGGACCCTTCATGAGAAGGGCCTCTATGAAATCTGGGAGGGCCAGGCCTACAGGCAACTGCTGGCCACCTACAAGGACAACCCGCTGTGCCGGGGCTGCAACATGCGCCGGCCGGTGTGAGTCGTTTTGAATGCGTAGCCAGGGGGAGAAATGAATCAGGCTGAGGTAGAAAGACGGCTGCAAGCTGCCCTTCGTCTCCTATCTGAACGAGACGGGTATCTATTGGATGTCGGAGCCCATGAGCGTGCTATCACCCATCGTCTTGGGATGTACCTCCAGGGTCAGTTTCACCAGTGGGACGTTGACTGCGAATACAATCGGGACGGACACGAACCGAAGAGGGTCGGGCTGGACGAGGGGTCGTTCGCTGGAGAAAGCTCAGTTTATCCAGACATCATCATCCACAGACGAGGACGAGAAGGCCCCAACCTCCTGGTCATCGAGGCCAAGACTTACCACAATAGGGCTAAAGAGAGCGTTCAACGCGACCGACAGAAGCTGGAAGCGTACAAACGAGACCTGCATTATGACCACGCCGTATTCCTGGAGGTTTGGACAGGGACGCCTCGCCCAGACCCAGCGATGCAATGGGTTTGAGGAGTGACTGAGCCATGAGCCATAACTGGGAGGAGATAACAATCGCGCCTGGCCAGACCCATCACCTCTACCGTGGCAGGCCTGCCTACGATGTACGATTCGAGGAGGTCCTGAAGTTCCATGCCCCTGGCCTGGCCCCAGTGCGCGACAAGTCGGGTGCCTACCACATCGACTCGACGGGCGGCGCGGCCTATGCCACTCGGTATATCAGGGCCTTCGGTTTCTACAAGGGGCGCGCCGCGGTCCAGGATGAGGCTGGCTGCTTTCACATCCTTGCGGACGGCAGTCCTTTGTACCAGGACAGATATGCCTGGTGTGGGAACTTCCAGGAGGGCCTGTGCACCGTCCGTCATCCCGATGGTCGCTACTCTCACATTCGCCTTGACGGTGGACCCGCCTACGAGGCGCGCTACCGTTACGCAGGCGACTATCATGACGGGTTCGCCGTGGTGCAGCGGGAGGACGGCCTGCACACCCACATAGACCAGTCCGGGAACCTCCTTCACAGGCAGTGGTTCCGCGATCTGGACGTGTTCCATAAGGGATACGCCCGCGCCTGCGACGAGGCTGGCTGGCACCACGTTGACCTGCTGGGCCAATCAGCGTATCGGCGTCGCTTCAAGGCAATCGAGCCGTTCTACAACGGCCAGGCCAGAGTGGAGGACTTCGACGGCACACTGCTGGTGATAGACGAGGCGGGCGAAACCACAGTGAGCCTCACCGAACCCACCAGAAGCCCTGAGCAGCTCTCCAGCGACCTTGTGGGGTTCTGGAGAACCCAGACCATCCGGGCGGCGGTAGAGCTTGGTGTCTTTGAGGTACTGCCCGCGCAGGCAGCCGATGTTGATAGTCGGCTCGGACTCCCGGGCACCTCGGCGCGGCTTTTGCGGGCATTGTGTGAACTCGGACTGGTCTACGAAAACGGGGAAGGCGTCTGGCTGCTCACCGAACGCGGCTCCCTGTTGACGAAGGCGCATGGATTATCGATGGCGACCACCGCGTTGCTGTGGGGTAAGGAACACTACAGGGCGTGGATGGATCTGGCGGACGCGCTTCGCTCCGGCCGTCCTGTATTTGAAGACAGCTACGGCAAGCCGTTCTTCGAGTGGCTACCGACGCGTCCACCAGACCTTGAAATCTATCACAGGGCTCTTTCCTCGTATGCTCGCCACGACTACGCGTCGCTAAGCCGCACAGTGGACTTCTCCCAGCACCGATCCGTACTGGACGCAGGCGGTGGTTACGGCGAGCTGCTGTTTTCACTCCTACAGGGAACCCCAGGGCTTGCAGGCATTCTCCTGGACCGCCCGGAGGTCGTTGCAGGTGTGAGCGTGCCCGAGGGACTAGAGCTCCGCTGCCGCCTTGTGGCGGGGGACCTGTTCACGCCCTGGTCGGCGAGGGCTGACGCCGTGGTTCTTGCCCGCGTGCTACACGACTGGCAGGACGACCAAGCGCTGTTGGTCCTGCAGCGAGCCCACGAAGCCCTGAGTGGCGGTGGCCGTCTCTACATAGTCGAGATGGTCCTCCAGGAAGACGCTGGCTCCGGAGGGATGCTCGACCTGAACATGCTACTGATGACTGGAGGTCGGGAGCGGACCCAGAGCCAGTTCGAAGAGCTGCTGCGCGCTGTCGGTTTCCGTCTGGTCGAGCGGAGAGATATGCCATCAGTGAGCTCGGTGCTCATCGCGGAGTCCGTGTGAGCAAACCGTCCGTACCTTCTACCATCTTGCGTAGCTTCGGCTCGTGACTGATTTGGGCGGAGTAAATCTACATCTAGGAACCGCAAGCGGGTGGGACATCGAGAGCATCACCCCGCAGCGGGCAATCGCCGAGGTGTTTGCTGCTGTCGATCCGCGGAACAACGACAAACTAAACAATGATATACGCCGGGTGGCTTCGGCACCTGCTGATTTTAGATTCGTCTTCTTCCATGCACCCGGATACGGTGAGGGGAGGCTTCAACAGCTTGAACGCGGGGATGGCGTTCAGGTGTGGGCAGTCGATGTCCCTGGCATGGTTGCGGGATAAGCCCGACCCTCCTTCCGAGGCTTCAAAGTCGAAAAGATATATTTCTCTTTCGGCTCGTATAAGACGCATTACACGCTTTCCGCACTTGGATGGTCTGTTGCCAAGGGAGGCCATGGTGAAGGTTCCCAGAGCCTTCGTGGACATTTGCGAACTCATTGACTGTGTACACCTGCGCCCCAATGTGTGCCTATCCATCTAATCCCTCCTGCCGACTGTACTTGTCTATACCCAATCCTTCGTTTTTGGGGCAGTCCCTAGCCATCTCAATGGCCGTACTCGCATTACCAGCACATTCATGGTCCCGTCTCTCCTGGTAACGTTGCCAGTCACCACAATAAAGGGTTCCTTCAGCGCCTGGCGATACTTCTCATAGGTCTTGGGCCACAGGATCAGCTGGGTGTGCCCGTACTCATCCTCCAGCGTCACAAACACGGCCTTTCCCTGGGGCCGCTGCCGGCGTATGACCAGCCCTGCAACTGTTACCTCTGCTCCGTCCTGCATCTCCTGGACATCCCTGCTGGACATCACATCGCTGCCCAGTCCCGCCCTCATATGGGCCATGACATGGGAGGATGGATGTACTCCCATAGCCCGGTACTCTCCGTCCATGCGTTCCCAGAGGGTGAGCTGTGGCAGCAAAACCATGTCCTGATTGACTGGTAGGGTAAGGGTGATCTGTTCATTCACGGGCCGGTATCGAAGGCCGATCTCCCACCGTATGGCGCGTCGGTCAGGATTGATAGCGTCGAAGGCCCCGGCCTCTGCCAGGTTCTCCTCCTCCGCCCTCTGCAAGCCAGTACGCTGCATAAAGTCCGCAACAGAAGCGAAGATGCCTCCGCCAGTTCGTGCTTCCAGGATAGCTTGTGCGGCAGCAGGCCCGATGTCCGAGACGTACCGGAACCCCAGCCGCAGTGAGCCGTCATCGGCTATGCACTCTGGATTGCTACGGTTGATGTCGGGGTTCAGGACAGTCACTCCATGCCGCCGGGCATCCTCTTTCAGTGTCTCAGGATTGTAGAACCCCATAGGTTGCTGATTGAATATGGCGACGTAGAACTCCAACGGGTAGTACAACTTGACCCACGCCATCTGGAACGCCGTTACCCCGAAGGCAAAGGCGTGGGACTCCGGGAACATATAGTAGCCGTTGAACTTCTTGAAGATGCGCTGGGCCGTCCCTTCATCCACGCCCTTCTTGCCTGCCCCACTTCTGAACTTCTCCCAGTAAGCCGCCAAAAGCTGCTCGGCGTTCCTCTTGCCGAAGGCTCTCCTGAGCTGGTCGGCCTCGCGGGGAGTGAAGCCAGCAACATCCATAGCCAACTGGTTCACCTGGTCCTGAAACAGGATCACGCCCCTGGTCCGCTCCAGAGCACGTCGCTCCAGGGGGTGGTCGTAGGTCTCAGGCTCACGTCCCTGCCTTCGGAGGATGTATTGGGTAACACCGTCGTTGACGCCCACCCCTGGCCTCACAGCGCCGACTTCATGGGCCATGTCGAACAGGTTCCTGGGCTGCAAGCGTGGTGTGGTCTGCATCTGGGCGGCGCTCTCCACCTGGAAGATACCGATGGTGTCCGCACGGCAGATCGTGTCGTAGACGGCCTGGTCGTCGAAGTCTATGCGGGAGAGGTCTGGACAAGAGCCTGTGCGCTTCTCGATCAGGTCCAGGGCCTCCTCCATCTGAGACAGGGCACCCAGGGCCAGGAAGTCAATCTTCACAAAGCCAGCATCGTCTATGCTGTCCTTGTCCCACT
>ORJL010510522.1_pt1 | contig 19072 bp, 14 predicted proteins | sample 1779941 | NCBI WGS metagenome assembly ORJL01 (sample SAMEA104232317, study PRJEB22302) | groundwater metagenome | biome: forest; feature: aquifer; material: groundwater | place: USA | collected 2011-08-07 | depth 5.8 m | reverse complement strand
TTCTTCGGCGACGGCCACGCCAGTGAGGCCGCCGTCCACCTCATGGAGAAACACAGGGGCGGCATCCACTACACAAAGAGGCGAACACCACCCGCCCTGGGCACCATCGTCGAATCCAGATTCCCTCTCCCCCTGGGAGAGGGTTAGGGTGAGGGTCTAGGGACACCCATGGCCACGACCCGCCCGCCCACCGTCCCAATCCAAAATCCAAAATCCAAAATCCAAAATCCCTTCATCCCCATCTCCCGGCCGATCATCGGCAAAGAGGAGCGAGCCGCCGTCCTTGCGGTTCTCCGCTCGGGACAACTGGCCCAGGGCGAGCAGGTGGAGCGGCTGGGGCAGCCCTTCGCCGCCCTCTGCGGCGTTCGCTACGCCGTGGCCCCCTCCTCGGGGACCACGGCACTCCAGACCGCCCTGCTGGCCCACGGCGTGGGCCGAGACGATGAGGTGATCACCTCCTCCTTTACCTTCGTGGCCACGGCCAGCGCCATCCTTGCCGTGGGAGCGCGGCCCATCTTCGCCGACATTGAGCCTGATACCTTCAATCTGGACCCCCAGGACGCCGCGAGGAAGATCACACCACGCACCCGTGCCCCCCCGCCGACATGGACGCGCTGGGCGAGCTGGCGCGCCGGCACGCCCTCCCCCTCATCGAGGACGCCTGCCAGGCCGTCAGCGCCACCTACCGGTCGCAACCCGTGGGCAGCTTCGGGACCGGCTGCTTCTCCCTCTACGCCACGAAGAACGTGATGTCCGGGGAGGGCGGCATGCTCACGACCAACGACCCCGACATCGCGGAGAAGGCGCGCCTGATCCGCAACTTCGGCATGCGCGAGCGCTACTATCACGAGTCCCTCGGCTTCAACTTCAAGATGTCGGAGATCGAAGCCGCCATCGCCCTCTGCCAGATCGACCGCCTGGAGGCGTGGACCAGCCGCCGGCAGGCCAACGCCGCCTACTTGACCCAGCGCCTGCGGGGCGTCACTCCGCCGCCCATCCGCGGCCCCGTCGAGCACGTGTTCCACCAGTACACGATTCGCGTCGCGGCCGACCAGCGTGACACGCTGGTGGAGCGCCTCCACCGGAACGGAGTCGGCGCCAACATCTACTACCGCATCCCCGTCCACCAGCAACCCTTCTACCGCGGCCTCGGCTACAACGATTCCCTGCCCATAGCAGAAGCCGCCAGCCAGGAGGTGATCTCCCTTCCCGTGCATCCCGGCCTCTCCCCGCGCGACCTCCACCGCATCGTCCAGGCCGTCAACCGTCGCCCCTAGCCCCCCCGCCCGGGTGGACGTGCTCCGAGAATCCCCTCTCCCTCTTGGGAGCGGGTTAGGGTGAGCGGACGATTCTGAGCCTGGCGAAGAATCCGTCCTTCGGCGGGCCCTTGTCAGCCATTCTGCCGCGCAACATGATGGAGCGCCTCCTTTCCGGCAGGCGCCTGCTCCCACCGCTCCTGCTCCTCATCCCCCTGTTCGTCCTCTTCTGGCCCATCGTCGGGGGAGGTGAGATGCTGTTCTGGGGCGCCGGCGACATCGCCTTCGGGCAGTACCCTCCCGCCCACTTCCTCGCCCAGGCCCTGAAGCAGGGAGACCTCCCCCTGTGGAATCCTCACCTTCAGGGCGGCTATCCCTTCGTGGCCAACTGGATCTCCGAGGTCTTCACACCCTTCACCCTCCTCTACCTGCTCCTCCCCGCCCCCGCCGCCTATTCCTGGGGCGCCATCCTCGGCCTCTTCATCGCCGGCATCTCCATGTACGCCCTCTTGCGGGTCCACACCATGCCCGTCCCGGCCGCCCTGGTCGGCGCGGCCGCCTTCATGCCAAACGGCCAGCTCGTCGTGCGACTGGCCACGCCCGTCATCGCTCACAGCTACGTCTGGTTCCCTGCCCTGTTCCTGTTCCTCGAGCTGGCCGTACGCCGGCAGCGCCTCGCCTTCGCCAGCCTCGCCGCGCCCTTCCTCGCCCTCGCCTGGCTTACTTACCCGAATGCCGCTGTCTACGCCAGCTACGCCGCCGCCTTCTTCTACCTGTTCCACGCCGCCGCCGCCTGGCGACACGGGGCTCGCCGCGCGGCCCTCTTCCTCCTGCGCGCCCTCCCCGTTACCCTCGGCCTGGCCGCGCTCCTCGCCGCCGTGCAGCTCCTCCCCACCTGGGAACTGCTGCGCTTCTCCCAAACACCCCAGGGCCATGTTTTCAACGTGGCCAGCGAGCACGCCCTCCCCTTACACCAGCTCGTGGTACTCCTCCTGCCGAACTTCTTCGGCAGCGAGGCGGCCGGGCTCTACTGGGGCTGGTGGACCTGGGGCGAGCTGACCGTCTACCTCGGCATCGCGCCGCTCCTCCTGGCTGCCGTCGTCCCTTTCCTGCGCGTCGGCCCCCGCTCCCTCTTCTATCTCAGCCTGGCGCTAGTGGCCCTGCTCCTCTCCCTCGGGAGCTACGGCCCCCTCTACGCCCTCTTCTATCGTCTGCCCCTCGCCTTCTACCTGCGCGAGCCCGCGCGCATTCTGCCGATCTTCGCCTTCGCCGTGGCCTGGTGTGCCGCGCGAGCCCTGGCCACGGCCTGGCTCGACGGGCCGCTCCTCCAGCGTGTCAGCCGCCGCGCCGTCCCCTTCCTCCTCGCCGCCAGCGCAGGGGCAGGGATTCTCGCCCTCGCGGCGGGAGCAGCCCCCCATCTGATCGTCGGTGCCGCTCGCTGGCTCGAAGGCCCTCTGGGACGCGTGCACTGGAGCTATTTCGCCGACCTCTTCCTCAGGACAGGCGCCGGCGATCTGCCCCGACTGGCCCTCGCTCTCCTGGCTCTCGGACTGGCGTTTCTCCTCTACAGCCGCCGCGTGCTGCGTCCCTCCCTGCTCTGCGGGAGCCTCTTCGTCGTGATCAGCCTCGACCTTCTCTCCTTCGGCAACGGCCTCAACCCCACCGTCCCGCCGGAGCGTTACCTGGCGCCGCCCGAGGTCCTCCCACTCCTCGAGATCGACCGGGAGCCGTACCGGATGGTGAGCGTCTTTACCGCCGGCAACGATCCGCGCTCAACCGACATCGTGGACCGCTGGCGAGACCACTATCCGGCCTGGTTCCCGCCGAAGGCGGGTGACCTGCCCCTCCGCGCTGAGCTGCTCAGCCCCGGCCTGAACCTGCTGCACGGCATCACCTCTGCCCAGGGCAACCAGGGCCTCCTCCTCCAGCGACCCGACGAGCTGGTCAAGGCCGCCTACGACCCGTCCCTGCCCTTTTCGCCCGAACGCCTCGATCTGCCCCTCCTGGGCCGCCTCAACGTCCGCTACCTCCTCTCGCCAGCCCCCATCTCCGCAACGGGTCTGGAGCTGGTCCACGCCGGCCGCGTCTGGCTCTACCGCAACCTGGCGGAACAGCCTCGCGCCTACGTCGCCGAGCAGGTCATGACCGTCCCGGCAGGTACGCCTCTGCGGGAGGCTCTGGCCCTCTGGCAACGCAACCCCCACGCCACCCTGGTCGAGACGCGCATCGCCCAGGGAAGCGCGGGCCGTGCCGCCATCACCCGCTATGACAACGACGAGATCGAGATCGCCACGACCCTAGAGCGCGACGGCCTGCTGGTCCTCGCCGATACCTGGTACCCCGGCTGGCAGGCCAGCGTCAACGGGACTTCAGTCGAGATCTGGCGCGTCAACCACGCCCAACGGGCGGTGGCCCTGCCGGCCGGAACCCACGAGGTGCGCTTCTGGTACGCGCCGGAGAGCCTCGCCCTGGGAGCGGCGGCCTCCGCCGCCGGCCTCATCGTCGTCGCGGCGGCAGCCGTCGCGGCCCTGCGCCGGAGGCAGGCCAGCCCTCTCCTGGTCCTGGGCCCGCGCCCATGACCTCTGCGAGCTCCGCGGGCACTGCGGTGAACCGTCCCTCTCTGCGCGGCAACCTCGCCTTGCTCAGTATCTCCCTCACCGTCGCCATCTTCGCCGGCGAGATCGCAGCCCGCACCTTCTACCCCCCGACCCGCGTCGGCCCCTCCAGCCGCCCGTACCACCAGATCAGCGCCGATCCCGACCTCGTCTACGAGCCGCTGCCCGGCGCCTCGCTCCAGGTACGCGAGGGCGGCGCGGACCTGCTCTATCGCATCAACGCCCAGGGATGGCGCGGCCCCGAAGCCGCCATCCCCAAGCCCGCCGGGACGTTCCGGATTCTGGTCCTGGGCGACTCCGTTGTCTTCGGCGACGAGGTCAACGAGGAGGAGAGCTTCCCCCGCCAGCTCGAGGAGGCGCTCCGGGCCGGCAGCAGCCCGACCCGGCGTTATGAAGTGGTCAATGGCGGCGTGCTCGGCTACAACACCTACCAGGAGGCAGCCTGGCTGCGGGCTCGCGGCCTGCCGGCCGAGCCGGACCTGGTCGTTCTGGAGACCGTGAGCAACGACTTCGAGAACCCTCTCTGGGCCGCCAACTACCATGCGTATACCCGCTCTGTCCCATTGCCCCCGGGCTGGTTCCCCAACCCGGACTGGGTCGTGGCTGCCAGCCAGCCGCAGCAAGAGCTGGGGTGGCGCGATCGCCTGAAGGAGGAGATACGACTCTACAACCTGGCCGCCGGCCGCTGGCACCTGCTCCTCCAGACCCTCGGCCTGCAGCCGCGAGCCACGGATGGACCCCCCGATCCCACGCCGGATCAGTATCTGGCCGCCCTGCTCGACTACGATAGCGTCGAGTGGCGCTGGTACCGAGGCCTCGTCCTCCAGATGCGCGACCTCCTGGCGGCCCGCGGCATCCCCCTGGCGGTCTGGACGGCTGTCGGACCCAGCGAGGCACGGAATCCGGGCTGGTCCCAACTCACGAGCCCCTTCGAGCGCTTCGCCGCCGAGAGCGGCATCCCCATGGTCCATCTCTGGCCCGTGCTGCAGGGGAGGGACCTCGGACCCCTCTACCGGCCCCGCGGCCACTTCAGCGGCGCCGGCAACCGGCTGGCCGCCGGCGCCGTCCTCGACCTGCTACACAGCAAGGGCCTGCTGCCGTAACTCCCGGTGGTGTCCCGTGGGGCATGGGATGCGTCTGGAGGGGTGCCACCGGGAATGAAAGCGACGCCGGGAGCGCGGCCGTCCCGGCCGCCGGCGGGCCAGAGGCCCGCGCTCCCAGGCCTACCTTTCTTCAGGGCTGCGGTGGCGAGCGATTCTTCCGGCCGGTTTCATCGGGAAACTACCCATCTCGATCAGCACCACCGTCTCTTTCCCTCCACCCTCGTCCCTCGCCTTGACCCTGCCCCTTCGGCGCTGCTACCATCCGACTCGCACCGTGGTCTGGTAGAGCCCTTGAGATCCCCCACCGTCGAGCGCATCGAGCACCAGGGGCTGCTGCTCGCCGTCGTCATCCCCCACGAGTTCACCAGCCCGGGCGCCCACTTCGTCACGTCCGACGAACTCGGCCAGCAGGTGGGGCTCCTCTGCCACCCCGCCGGCACACACCTCCGACCCCACGTCCACCCCCACGTGAAGCGGGAGGTCCACGACGCCCTGGAGTTCCTCGTCCTGCGTCAGGGCCGGGTTCTGGTCGACCTGTATGCCTCCGAAGGGGGCCCCGCGGTCCACACCGCAGAGCTGGAAACGGGCGACGCCATCCTCCTCGTCGGTGGGGGCCACGGCCTGCGCATGCTCGAGGACTGCCACATACTGGAGGCGAAGCAGGGCCCCTACACGGGAGTGGCCGACAAGACCTTCCTCGAACCAGGCGCTTGATCCCCGTCAACGAGCCCCGCCTCGGCGCCCTCGAACGCTCCTACCTCCTCGACTGCCTCGACACCGGCTGGATCTCGTCCCGCGGCCCCTACCTGGCACGCTTCGAGCAGGAGTTCGCCGCCTACTGTGGCGTGCGCCACGGCGTGGCCACCACCAACGGCACGGCGGCCCTCCACGTGGCCCTGGCGGCCCTGGGAATCGGGCCCGGCGACGAGGTCGTCATCCCTACCCTCACCATGGCGGCCACGGCCTTCGCCGTGGTCTACACCGGCGCGACGCCCGTCCTGGTCGACAGCGAGCCCCTGCGAGGCAACCTGGACCCCGCCCAACTGGAGGCCCGGATCACCCCGCGCACCAGGGCCATCCTGGTCGTCCACCTCTACGGCCATCCCGTGGACATGGACCCCATCCACGAGATCGCTCAACGCCATGGCCTCCCCATCATCGAGGACGCTGCCGAGGCCCACGGCGCCACCTACCGGGGCCGCCGCGCCGGGTCCCTCGGGACCATCGCCTGCTTCAGCTTCTACGCCAACAAGATCGTCACCAGCGGCGAGGGTGGCATGGTCCTCACCGACGACGACGCCCTGGCCGACCGGGCCCGCCGCCTGCGCGACATGGCCCACTCCCCCTCCCAGCGCTTCCTGCACGAGGAGCTGGGCTTCAATTACCGTCTGACGAACCTCCAGGCCGCCCTGGGGCTGGCTCAGCTCCACCAGATCGATGACGCCCTGGCCCGCAAGCGGCACATGGCCGAGCGCTACGGCGAGCGTCTGGCCGGCCTCCGCGGCCTGCACCTCCCCGACCAGGCGCCCTGGGCCGAGAGCGTCTACTGGATGTACGCCGTCGTCGTGGACGAGCCCCTCCCCCTCGACCGCGACGTCCTCATGACAGCCCTGGCGGCAGAGGGAATCGAGACGCGCAGCTTCTTCATCCCCATGCACCTGCAGCCTGCCCTACTCCAGATGGGACTCTTCTCCGGCGAGCGGTACCCCGTCGCCGAGGACCTTGGCCGCCGAGGCCTCTACCTCCCCTCGGGCCTCGCCATCACCGACGAACAGATCGATCTCGTCGCAGCGGCCATCCGCCGCATCGCCTCTCAGCCACGCCGTCATCCTGAGGAGCGTAGCGACGAAGGATCTCCCCAGCCCGCTCCGGAGAGAGATCCTTCGCTCCGCTCAGGATGACGGACCGCGAGCGTAGAGACAGGTCTTCAGACCTGTCCCCCGTCAGGTCCCCCGTGAAGGTCTCCGTCGTTCTCCCGACCTACGACGAGGCGGCCAACATCGGGCCCCTGATCGAGCGGCTGTCGGCAGCCCTGGTCGAGGACTTCGAGCTGGTCGTCGTCGACGACGACTCGCCCGACGGCACGTGGGCCGTCGTCGACGCCATCTCGGCCACCCAGCCGAACGTACGCCTGCTCCGCCGCCGGGACCAACGCGGCCTCACCTCGGCCCTGCGCGCCGGCATCGCCGCCGCCCAGGGCGACATCGTCGTCTGGATGGACTGCGACCTCTCCATGCCCCCCGAGCTGGTCCCCCAGCTCGTCGCCGCGGTCGAGTCCGGCTACGACGTGGCTGTGGGCTCGCGCTTCGTGCGCGGCGGCGGCATCCTGGTCGAAGACCCGGAGTCGCGCGACCGGCCCCTGGCCGTCATCCTCAGCCGCGCCCTCAACTACGGCATCCAGTTCCTCCTCGACAGCGGCTTCAAGGACTACACCAGCGGCTTCATCGCCCTGAGGCGAGAGATCCTGCAACGCATCGGCCTGCGGGGCGACTATGGTGAGTACTTCATCGACCTGATGTACCGCTCGATCCAGGCGGGCTACCGCTACGTCGAGATCCCCTACGTCTGCCAGCCCCGCCGCGAGGGCGTCTCCAAGACCGGCACCAACCTCTGGCAGTACCTCAGGCGAGGCCGCAAGTACGTCACCACCGCCCTGCGGCTGCGGCTGACCCCACCGCACCACACCCCCTGACGACGCGCCCATGGCTGCCCAGCACCTCGCCGTCTCTCCCATGGGGTTGGACGCCCTATCCGCCGTCGTGGATCTGCATCGCCGCGCGCTGCCCGACACACTGAACGCGCGCTGCGGCCCAGCCTATCTCACAAACCTCTACCGCGCCCTCCTCAACTCCGATCTGGGCGTTGGTTACGTCGCGTCATGCAACGGACAAGTGGCGGGTTTTGTGTCAGGGACCCTCGACCGTGAGCAACTCAGCCGGGATCTCCTCCGCCACATGGATCCACGCCAGCGAGTCCGCCTTGTAGCGGAACTCCTCAGACATCCATGGGGCTTGGTCGAGCAGGCCGCCATGGCGCGAGCCCAGCGGCACATGGCTCGCCTGGGCCACCATCCCGCCCTCCTCACCATCGCTGTCGAACCTGGCTTTCGGCACGAGGGGGTTGGGCGGCAGCTCACCCTCGCTCTGGCCCAGGGCTTCCGCCAGGCCGGCCTCGCCACCTTCCACGTCGATACCAGGGAGGACAACACGGCTGCACGCCGCTTCTACGAAGCACTGGGCTTCAGCTTCGCCGGAACATGGTTCGGCAACCGCTTCTATGTCCTTGACCTGCCGCGGTCTCACGGCCAGGGGGTGCGGAGCCCCCCCCGCAACTACATAGGCTCTCCGCGGTCTCGCCGACCTCTGCGGTGCATCGGTCGGTCCCCGGCTCCTAGCCGTCGAGCAGAATCCGAAACCGGATGAACTCCCACCTGATGTCGCGCTGGTCATAGTGGAGCACGAGCCCGGTGGCGTCCTGGGGCACCTCGAAATGCACCAACCCGAAGTTCGCATGCCCCAGCCGCAAGTCGTCGGATACTTCGGCCAGCCACCCTGCCAACGGGGCCTTGATGGTCGGCTCGGTAGGGTAGACACGCCCCTGCTCGTCGCGCAGCCTCAGGAACTCCGTCTTGAAGACGACCCGCACTCCCGTTGTCCCCTGGACGCGAAGCCGCGTGATGACGAAGACGCGGCCTGGCCCAGCCTGCCGGGCTCCCGCAGCCGACGCGTCCCGGCGCACTTCCTGCACCTCCATCAGTAGCCCGCCCGAGACCAGTTCTTGACCCACGCCGCCTGTCGCCGGCGGCGGGCCGGCCGGCTCTGCGGCCGGCCGCCCGCTGCTCTCCCGAGCCGCCTCGGTGACCGCTGTCTGCTCGACGGACGCCGGCTTCGGGAACGGCAGCCGCGGGATCAGCCACAGCCCAGCCACTACCAGGATGGCCACATAGATCATGCGCCTCTTATAGAGCAGGATCGGGGCGAGAAAGAACCGTATCAGCGCCACTGGATTCTAGCCTCGCGCAAGATCTCGTCGAGCGAAGAGTGCCGGCGCGCTCCCCAACTGCGCCGCATCCTATGCGGCGCGCTTCGGCCCAGTCAACCGCGGGCGAGATGCTAGAATGGCGTTTGGCGCGCGCCGCCGGCCCGTGGCATTCTACCCCAAGACGGGGGCCCCGCCCGACTCTTGCTCTCTGCCTGCTTCGCTCTAGCCACTGCCCTCACCAGGAGCCCCCTGCATCCCGCCACCGGCCGGGCCACGGCGGCATGAGGTCCCTCCTCGCAGGGGTGCGCGCGGCCCTGCCCCCCTCGGTCCGGGGCGATCGCCACCAGCTCCGTACCGTGTTGCGTTGGGCTGCCTTGGGCCGCGCCAAGCTGCGTCTCCAGGGTCTACGCCCTCACCCACCATATTCTCTTGCAGAGCTGGTGGAGATAGTGTACTCTACGTGTACACAACGGTTCGGGAGATAGGACATGGCAGGTCAACTGATCCACGTGGGAGTGCGGGAATTCCGCGAAGACTTGGCCGACTATCTGGACACCCCGGGCCCGGTCGCCATCACCCGTCATGGGCAGACGGTTGGTTACTACGTGCCGGCCCACGGGGAAGTGGACGAGCAGGAATTGGTGGCGCTCAAGCAGGCCGTAGGCCAGTTGGAAGCGCTCCTCGCCGAGCACGGCGCGAGCGAAGACGAGGTCGTGCGTGAGTTTCGCGCCCGTCGCGCCCGCTCGTAAGGCCCTGGTTCTGGATGCCAGTATCCTCATACGTGCAGTGCTGGGACGGCGAGTGCTCTCCCTCTTGGAGACGTACGCCGAAAGGGTCCACTTCCTCGCCTCTGAGATGGCCTACGCCGAAGCATCCCGCCCACCTGCCGGAGATATTGACGAGGAGAGACATCGCTTCACAACGGGCTATCACCCATCTCGTGGAGCAGGCGCTGGGCCGCCTGCCGGTACTGGTGACTCCCATGCCACACGAGGTCTACGCTCACCTGGAACCCGAGGCCCGGCGGCGGCTCGTTGGGCGGGACGAGGCAGACTGGCCGATACTCGCCCTTGCCCTGCGGCTGGGTTGTCCCATTTGGACCGAGGATCAGGACTTCTTGGGCAGCGGGATTCCCACCTGGACCACCGACCGGGTGGAAATCTACTTGGCGTCGGAGGTGCTGCCCTAACGCCTGGAACGCCGCTTCTACTGGTCATTCCCGCCGATCGGGAAACAACACCCGAAACAGCCAGGGGCCAGGGCGTCAAGGCGGGCCCTGCTGAGGAACCGGCCCCGCTACCGCCGGGGCAAGCGCCCTAATCCAGGCCCAGTCAACCGCGGGCGAGATGCTAGAATGGCGTTTGGCGCGCGCCGTCGGCCCGTGGAATTCTACCCCAAGACCGGGGCCCCGCCCGACTCTTGCTCTCTGACTGCTTCGCTCTAGCCACCGCCCTCACCAGGAGACCCCTGCATCCCGCCGCCGGCCGGGCCACGGCGGCATGAAACGGGGGCCTGAGGGGCGAGGGCCGGGAGCGCGGCCGTCCCGGCCGCCGGCGGGCCAGAGGCCCTCGCTCCCAGCGCTCTTCGTCAGACGAGCCATGCCCCTCCTCGGAGGGCTGCACGCCGCCTTGCCCGCGGCGATCCGGGCCGATCGCCACCAGCTCCGGACGCTCCTCCGCTGGACCGCCCTGGGCCTCCTCCTCCGGCTGCTGCTCATGCCCTTCACCCTCAGCTACGACCGCGTGGCCCTCGACATGTTCCCCGTGCTCCTCTCCGAAAAGAGTGTCTGGGATGTCTACAGCCATCTGCGCGACTTCTACAGCGCCTCCATCGCCGAGCAGGGCTGGTTCTACTACTCGCCGCTCACCTACTTCACCCTCGGCGCCTGGCACCCCGTGGTCCGCATCCTCACGCCGGGCTTCGATCAGTGGATGGCCTCCGCGCGCGATCTCTTCGCCGCTGGCGGTGCCCACATGCAGCACTACGCCCAGGCCGCCGGCGACGCGCCTCTGCTCCGCGCCATCTGGCTGCTGAAGCTCCCCCTCCTGGCGGCCGACCTGGGCATCGGCCTCCTCATCCTCCACTTGGCCGGCGGCCCTCCGGGCGCGCTGCGGGCCTTCAAGCTATGGATGCTCAACCCGGCCACCCTCTACGCCACCTACATCTACGGCCAGTTCGAGATCGTCGACGCCTTCTTCCTCATGGCGGCCCTGTTGGCGGCCCGGCGATCCCGCCCTCACGTGGCCCTCCTCCTCCTCGGCATCGGAGCCTCCTTCAAGACGCTGCCGCTCCTGGTCCTCCTGCCCCAGGGCGCCCTCCTGCTGGCCAGCGACTGGCGCGGCCGCCTGCGACTCTTCCTCCTCGGCCTGCTGCCCTATGCCCTCCTCACCGTCCCCCTGGTCGTCTCGTCCAACGGCTATCTCCTCGTCGGCCTGCTGGACCAGCCCGGGCGGGTTGGTCCTCAGTCCGCCAGCCGCCTGGGGCTGGTCCTGACGCCCCTGTTCGTCCTCGCCTTCGGTCTTCTCCTGCTGGACGCCCTGCTGCGCCGCCGCTCCGCGGCCGCAGGGGCAGCGGTCCTCGCTCGCCATTGGACCCTCACCCTCGTCTTGCTCTTCGGCGCCCTCTTCATCGAGTTCCACCACTTCACCTGGCTGAGCCCCCTCCTCGTGCTCCTGGCGGGCCAGATCCCCCTCCTGGTCCCGCTCTACCTGGCCCAGGTCCTCGCTCTCGTCCCCTGGACCTTCTCCCCCGGTTGGAACTGGTGGAGCCTGCTGGCGCCCCTCGGGCCCGACTTCTTCCCGGCCCTCCCCACGCCGGAAGCCCTGCTCAGCCATCTGTTCCCTTGGGGCTATCTCGCCCGCGCCGGCTGGTACCTCTGGGTCATCCTCAGCCTGGCCATCGCGCTCATCCTGGCCCGCGATCTCTTCCCTCCCGCCTGGCCAACCCGCCTCAGCGGTCTCTTCCCCCGGCGTCCCCTCTCCCTTTGGAGAAAGCTAGAGTCCCCTCTCCCTTCGTGGGAGAGGGCTAGGTTGAGGGCCCGGCGGCCCGTCCTGTTCCTCGGAGCAGCCCTCCTCACCCTCGCCACCGCCCTGGGCCTCATCGCGGCGCTGCCCAGCCTTCAACCAGGGGAGTTCGGCGACATCCACCAGGTCCTCACCCCCCGACAGCTCACCCCACCGTTGGCATCGGGCACCGTGGAGCAGTCCTTCGTGCCCTCCTTCGATGGTCTGACAACCGTCGAGGTGTTCCTGGCCATCGAGCCCGGGCGGCAGCCCGCCCAGGTCGACTTCGAGGTGCGGGACAGCCGTGATAGGCTGCTGGTCAACCGCCAGGCGATGAGCGACACGCTGCTGCCGGGTTATCACCGGTTCTCCTTCGATCCCATCGTCAAGAGTTCCGGGCGCCTGTTCCCCTTGCGCCTGAGCGCGACAGCCGGACCCGGCAGCGACGTCGTGCGCGCTGGCATCGCCCACGGCCCCTACAGCCACACCGCTACGGGTGGCCGTCTTTTCGTCGCCGGTACCCCACGTGGCGAAGACCTCGCCTTCCAGACCTTCCACGCCAGCCAGAAAGACTGGGCCACCGCCCTGCAGGGGGTCCGCCGCCGGCTCGTTGCGGACCCCCTGTTCCTCACTTTCTACGGCACCCTCCTCCTGCTCGCCCTCGCCGGCCTGCTCTCCACGCTGCCCCGCCGGCCGCCCCGCGCAGGAGAACCTGGCCCACGCCCCCAGCCCGGCTCCATCATCCCCCTCCTTGACAAGGAGGAGTTAGGGGACTGGGCAGTGACTGACTCCCCACCATCGCGGCCCGCGGCCCAGCCCCTCGTCTCCATCGTCGTCGTCCACTACAGGGGCCACGGACTCCTCGATCCCTGCCTCGCCTCCGTCTTCGCCCAGGCGTACCGGCCCTTCGAGGTCGTCCTGGTCGATAACGGCTGCGAGGACGGCAGCATCGAGGAGGCCTCCGCCCTCTTCCCGTCCGTCCGTCTGGTCCGCAGCCCTTTCAACCTCGGCTTCGCGGGTGGGGCCAACCTGGGCGCCGCCCAGGCCGCCGGAGAACTGGTCGTCTTCCTGAACGACGACGCCGTCGTCGACCCGGACTGGCTGGACGAGCTGGTCCGGGCCGTCGCGCCGGACGACGTGGCGCTGGCGCGATCCCTCGTACTCGACCAGGGCTGGCCCCAGGAGTACTACCGGGCCAATGGCTCCCTCAGCGTCCTCGGCTACCCCATCCCCAACGTCCTGCAGGACCCCACCTGTGAGTTCTACGCCACCGGGTGCTCCATGATCTACAAGCGGGCCCTGGTGCCGGATGCGCCCTTCGACCCCGACTACTTCGCCTACTACGAGGACACGCTGCTGGGCTGGCGCATGCGCCTGCGCGGCTACCGCGTCGTCCAGGCGCCCCGCTCCGTCGTCCACCACCGGGGATCCGTCACCTCGCGCCAGATGCCCGACCTCGCCGCCTACTACTTCGAGCGCAACCGCTTCCTCACGCCGCTCCTCTGCTACCAGACCTCGACCCTGCTCAAGCTCCTCCCGCTCCACCTCTTCGACGGCGTCCTGCGCCTGCTCGAAGCCATCTGGCTCGTCCTCCGGCAGCCACGCACCCACCTGCGCGGCCTCTTCAAGCATCACGTCTCTGTCCTGCGCACCCGCTGGTGGGTGATCCGCCACCTGCCCCTCGTCCTCGACAAGCGCCGCCGCATCCAGCACGATCGCCGCGTAGGTGACGACGAGATCCTCAGCCTCTTCAGCTACAAGATCTGCGACGACTTCCACGCCAGCGCCCTGGTGGCCTTCGCCAATCGCGTCTCCCACGCCTACCTGCGCCTGGCCGGCATCCAAACGGCCGATGGGACGGAGGGGACCGTATAATGTCGCTGGCTCAGGAGGAACACCATGCAGCCACAACTCGAGCTGGAACGCTTCACGCAGGATGCCGTGTGGGTGGATGAGCATCACGACGAGCTTCTGAAGGCTTACAACGACCGCTGGATCGCCGTCTACAATCGGGAGGTCGTCGGCTCGGCCAGAGACATTACACGGCTCATTCGGCAGCTCGAGCGCAAGGGAGTATCGCCCGCCCACGCCTATCACCGGTACCTCACCGACAAAGAGGAGCTTCTCATCGTCCCGTCGATCTGCTGATGATGCATCCTTGAGGCAGGTGGACATCAGCGGCTGAGAGCTGAAACCGTACCTCGACCCGGCAGATCCGGTCCCGAGCGCCCCACCCTGCGCATGCTGACCCGCCTCCTGCCCGCCGACCACCGGTCCACGCCAGGCTACGCCCGCTCCTTCGCCCGCTGGGCCGTGGCTGGGCTGCTCCTGCGCCTCGCCATCATGCCCTTCACCTGGAGCGATGACGCGGCCAAGATCCAGGCCTTCGCGTCCCTCCTCCCAGAGCAAGGAGTCCTCTTCATCCACACCTACATGCGCGAGCACTACGCGAGCATGCTCGATGCGGAGGGGTGGTCCTACTATCCCCTCCCCGCCTACCTGACCTTCGGCTTCTGGCAGGTGATCACGGGAGCCCTGGTTCCGGGACTCATCCCCTGGCTCGCCGGCGTGCGCGAGCTCTACGCCCACGAGGCAGTCCGGCTACCTCAGGCCATCTGGGTAGCCGGCGAGCTGCCCCTGTTCCGCGCCCTCCTGCTGCTCAAGGTGCCCCTTCTCGTGGCAGACATTGGCATCGCCCTCCTTCTCCCACGCCTCATCGCCGACCCCAAGGGGGCCCTCTTTGCCCACCGGCTCTGGGTGCTGAACCCGGTGACGCTGTACGCCACCTATGCCTACGCCCAGTTCGAGATCATCGAAGCGCTCTTCATGGTTGCCGCGCTGCTCGTGGCCCGCCACGGTCACCCTCGTTGGGCTATCGCCCTCCTGGGGTTCGCCGCTACCTACAAGCACATCCCGCTGCTCCTCATCCCTCCGGCCGCGTTGATCCTCGGCCAGACGTGGCGGCAGCGATTCGTCTTCGGCGCACTGGGGGCGACTCCCTATCTCGCCGTTCGGCTCCTGGCCGCCCTTTCTGCCCCCGGGGCGGAGGGGATCATCGGGTGGTCCCGCCTGAACGCCCAGTGGCTCGCGCCCCCCAGCCGCCTCGCACTGGTGCTGGCCCTGGCCATGCCCGTCGCCTATGCCGCTCTTCTCCTGGGCCTCCACGTGCGGCGCAGCCGATTGCCCCCCGCACCGACGGCCCTGGCACGCTCGTGGCTCCTGGTACTGCTCCTCCTCCTGAGCGGCCTCCCCTACATAGGAGCCTACTGGTATGTCCTGATCACCCCCCTGCTCGTCCTCGAATGTGCTCGCACGCGCGGCCTGTGGCGTCCGGTGGCGGCCCACGCCGCCGCCCTCGTACCCTGGGCCTTCTCGCCGGGCTTCCACTGGGGCGTGCTGCTCGCTCCCCTCCACCCGCTGTTCTTCCCCGCGCTCCCGACGCCCGCGAGCCTGGTCTCGCTGGCCGTCCCCTGGGGCTACGTCGCGCGAGCCTCCTGGTATCTCTTCCTGGCTCTGACCGGGTACCTCGCCATCCGGCTGCTGTGGGGCCTTCTCAGCCGGCAAGGAGAGGTGGCTCTCCCCAGGGTCCCCATCGCGACCCTCCTTGTTGCGGCTGGCGGCTCGGCGGCCCTCCTCACCTTCCTGTGGTCGGCCCTCGGCTCGGTCGCGCCTCCTCCCCCAGCGTTGGACTCCTCCGTTCGCAGCATGTGGCAGGCTACGCAGCCCGACGAGTACGCGCCGCTCGCCTGGGACCGCCCGGTCGGTCAAACCTTCGTCTCGTCCTTCCCCAACCTGAGCGCGATAGAGCTGTACGTACGCCCAGCCGCCGAGGAGGGAGCTGACCTATCCCTCCAACTGCGCCGCGACGGCCCAGCCGGCGCGGTGGTGGCCGAGAGCCAGACCCGGGCTGGCCCGGGCGCCACGAGAGTCCGCTTCGACCTTCCAGTGCAGAGCGATTCCGCCGGAACCAGGTACTATTTCATCATCCGGCCGCCGTCACCGGCCGCCCACAGCCCGTTGGAGGCGGGATGGACGGCCAACCCCTTTGCTCACCCTTTCACCGGCGGCCGGCGCTTCGCCGGCGCGGAGCCAGCCGAGGGGGACGTCGCCTTCGAGGCCTTCCACGACCCGCCGAGCGCCCGCATCGCCTTGGGAAACGCTGCCACCAGCCTCTGGTCCGACCGGTGGTTGGCCGGTGGTTATGTGCTCCTGGGCATCGCCCTGGTGGCCGCCCTCGTCGCCAGCCGGCGGGCCCCGGCTCGGTAGCCAGCGGGCATGGAGATCGGGACCAGAGGCCGGTTAGCGGTCTGGCTGGGAATGCTCGCCATCCTGCTGGTGGCCGCCGCCATACGGCTGCCCCCGCTGCCGACCAAGGACATCTCTTTCGCCGACGAAGGGAGTCACCTTCAGGAAGGGCGCCTCCTGGCCAGCCTGGGCGCCGCGGCCCTGAACGGGGTGGGCCTCGCCTGGCCAGTCGGCGGCGACCCCGCCTTCGCCCCTGTCCCACGGCTGGAGTGGCCGACCCGCTGGGGCCCCCTGCGCGGCGAGCCGCTGCTCAGCGTCCGGCCGGGGCACAGCGCCCTGGTGGGCCTGGCCATGCTCCTGGCCGGTGAGCGCCCCCTGGCCGGCCAGCTCGCCTCGGCCCTCCTCGGCGTCGCCACCGTGGCCATGGTGTTTGCCATCGGGCGCCGTCTGTACGGCCCGCCGGCCGGACTCCTGGCGGCGGGCGCCCTCGCCCTGTCGGGTTGGCACGCCCTCTATTCGACCCAGGCCCTGTCAGAAGTCGACTCCCTCTTTTTCGCGGCTCTCTCCCTGTGGCTGTACCTCGGTGCCCACCGTCATCGCCTGCTCTGGACCGGCCTGGCTCTTGGGGCAGCCTTTCTCACCAACCCTCGCCTCTGGATTCTGGCGCCGTTCCCCCTGCTGGCCGATTGGCTTTGCCGCCGAGCCGCTCCGTCCGGCCGCCTGCCCCAATGGGGCAGCTATACGGGGGGATTCCTGGCCCCGCTGGCTCTGGCCGCCGCCGTCGATGAGCTCAGCATCTTCATCGCCGGAACGTCCCTCTTCGGCAACTATCTCCACGCCACCTTTTCCACCGTAGCGATGCACGTCCAGTACCTGGTTGGAAGCAGCGATCTCGGCACCACCGCCGTCGTCCCCCGGGCATCTCTCCCGGAGAGGCTGAGCATCTACCCCTACCTGACCTGGGCCTGGGACGGGGTCCTGCTGACGGGACTGACGGCTCTCGGCCTCTTCAGCGCGCTGTGGCACCGCCGCCCCACCGACCGGCTGATGCTTCTCCTCTTCGCTGGCGCCTTCCTAGGTCAGACCTTCCTGACCCCGACCGCAGCGCGCTTCTTCCTGATGCTGGCCCTGCCGGCGGCCCTCCTGGTCGGGCGGTCCCTCCTGTGGCTGCCCGCCAGCCGGCGTCACCTGGGCGCCGCCGTCCTCCTCGCACTCCTCACGGTCGAGGGCATACCCCGCGCCGCCAGCCTCGCCAGTGTGTCATCTGGCTATCGCGGAGCCGCGGCTTTCGTCGTGCAGGAAAGCGGCGGCAAGCACCTCTCCAACCAACCTTCCATCACCGGCTTCTACACCGGCCAGGCCAACGCGCGCTGGCTCTCCGAGGATCTGGAGGCGGTGCAGCGCGACGTAGCCGAGGGTTACTACCTCGCCGTCGTGGCCCTGCGCCCAGGCCTCAGCGCCGCCGCTCCCTGGGGCGAGCGACCCGAGGTCCAGCAATTGCTGCCCATCGCCCGCGTTCCGAACCCCTACGGCGACACCCTCCAGAACCTCGTCGAGGCCATCACGATCCCCCTCTCCCACCGGCTCAACGCCCGTCCCCATAGCAGCGGTGCCGAGATCCTGGTTTACGACCTGCGTCCCCTGCTCGCCCCGCCCTCACCGCCACTCCAACCTGACCGGTAGTTCCCTCCCGTCAAACTTGCTCGCCCGCGCCCGATGCCCTACCATCCAGTGATGCGAGTCCCTTCACCCTGCCGCCCGTGACCCTGGCGGCATTCCCCTCGCTCGCGACCGGGATCCTCCGGCGAGTACCCCTCCTCTCCTTCGCCCTCCTCTTCCTCCTCGTCCCGTCCTCACCGGCTCCCGCCGCGGCCGCTCCCCTCCCCACCGTGGCCGGCATCCGCTGGGGCTACTACGTCCCCTGGGATAGCCGCTCGCTCGATTCCCTCCGCCGTAACCTGGACCACCTCGACTACATCTCCCCCTTCTGGTTCGACCTGAGCCCCAGGGGCACCATCGACCGGAACGACCACAATGAGGAAGTGGCACGACTCATCCGGGGAGCCGGCCGGAAGCTGGTGCCCACGGTCAAGAACGGCGCCAACGGCGCCGCTTTTCACGATCTCCTGGCCGAACCAGCCGTGCGCGAGACCGCCCTCAACGCCATCCAGCGCCTGGTCTTCGACCGCGGGTATGATGGCATCCACATCGACTTCGAGCTGCTCCTCCCCGGCGACCGGCCCCACCTCACGGCCTTCATGGCCCAGCTCCGCGGCCGCCTCTCCCCCCAGGGCAAACTCGTGACCCAGGCCGTCCAGGGCCGGGACCGCGAGCGGCCCGACCTGGCCTCGGGCGCCTTCGACTTCACCGCTCTTGCCCAGCACAACGACCTGATCGTCCTCATGTCCTACGGCTACAGGGTGTCGGGCAGCACAACTCCGGGCTCAGGTGCCCCCATCGGCTGGGTCGACGCCACCATCGTCCACGCCACCTCCCAGATCCCCCCCGCCAAGCTGCTCCTCGGCGTTCCCTACTACGGCTTCGACTGGAACACCGCTACCGGACCCCCAGCCACCGCCGTGCGCCACGACCAGGCCGTGGCCCTCGCCCGCCAGTACGGCGCCAGCGTGGGGTACGACGACGAGACCCAGGGCCCCAACTTTGCCTACTGGGCGGGCGGCCAGCGTCACGAGGTCTGGTTCGAGGACCGCCGCAGCGTCGCCGCCAAGATCGACCTGGCCAACCGCCGCGGCGTCGCCGGGGTGGCCGGCTGGCGCCTGGGCCAGGAGGACCCCGAGGTCTGGAGCCTCTTCCGGCGGGGGGCCCCGCCCGCCGGGCGGGCCAGTCGCTGGCTCCCGCGCGAGGGGCCG
>ORJL011049688.1_pt1 | contig 19074 bp, 18 predicted proteins | sample 1779941 | NCBI WGS metagenome assembly ORJL01 (sample SAMEA104232317, study PRJEB22302) | groundwater metagenome | biome: forest; feature: aquifer; material: groundwater | place: USA | collected 2011-08-07 | depth 5.8 m | reverse complement strand
GGAGAAGCCGGTGCGGCCCAGGTCGCACTATGCGGTGGTGGGCTTGTATTTCTACGACAACTCGGTTATCGACATTGCCCGGGAGTTGAAGCCGTCGGCCCGGGGAGAGCTGGAAATAACCGATCTCAATAAAGAATACCTGAAGCGCGGCCAGCTCAGGGTGGAAATATTGGGGCGCGGCATCGCCTGGCTCGATACGGGGACCCATGAAAGCCTGCTGGAAGCCAGTAATTTCATCGCCACGATTGAACATCGCCAGGGCCTGAAGGTTGCCTGCCTCGAAGAGATCGCTTACAGCAAAGGGTACATCACCAGAGAACAGCTGATAAGCCTGGCCCAACCGACCATGAAGAATAATTATGGTGAATACCTGCTTGGCCTGCTCCAAGAGAAGGAACGATGATCGGCGACGACACGATGTCATTCCCGCGGTTCCTTCTGTTGCCATCCCTGGGGCCCGTTGTTATGTCATTCCCGTGGCCCCCTATTTTGTCATTCCCGCGCAGGCGGGAATCCAGGAATTGAGCAGTGGTCAGGCTTCAGTCCCGGTTTATCCATCCTGGTATTGCCCGGCTTGCTGACGGGGGTCGAAAGTAATCACGCGATGATCTGGCTGATCGGCAATAAAGGTATGCTCGGGATGGAGGTGGAGCACCTCCTCCAAGAACAGAAGCTGGATTATGTTGCTTCCGACCGGGAAGTTGATATTACGGAGAGGGAATGCCTGCGGGAATTTGCGCAGGACAGACCCCTTTCCTGGATCATTAACTGCGCCGCCTACACGGCGGTTGATCGGGCGGAGGATGAACCCGAGCTGGCCTTCCGGATCAATGCCGACGGTCCGCTCTACCTTGCCGGGATCGCGCAAAGCAAGAACGCCAAGCTCATTCATCTGTCGACGGACTACGTCTTCAACGGCGTCGCAGACGCTACCTATGCGGAGACGGAGCCGCCCGACCCCTGCGGTGTTTACGGGGCCAGCAAGCACCGGGGCGAAAGGAATATTGCGGAAAATATGGCATCATACTTCATTATCCGCACGGCTTGGCTTTATGGAAAGAATGGGCCGAATTTCATTTATACCATGTTGCAATTATTCCGGGAAGAAGCAGAAGTACGTGTTGTTGTCGACCAGTGGGGGTCTCCGACCTATGCCGTAGACCTGGCCCAGGTGATCCTCCGGCTAATCAATGCCGATTCCGCTAAATACGGGATTTACCATTTCACGAATGCCGGCAGAATCAACTGGTATGATTTCGCTTCTACTATTTATGAAATGGCAAAGGAAAAAGGCTTGATTGAAAAGCCGGTGCAAATATTGCCCATTGCTACCGAACAATATCCGACCAGGGCACAGCGTCCCCAATGTTCCCATTTGTCCAAAGACAAAATCTGCCGGAACTTTGACATCATGCTGAAGCCCTGGCAGGAATCGCTGGCGACTTTCCTGTCTACCCTCTAAAAGAGCTGCCACCTCCCTCCCGGAGAGATCGATAGCCAGTTAGGACTAACTAAATATTAAGGTACAATTATGAAAAAAGCATTTATCACCGGTATCACCGGCCAGGACGGCTCCTACCTGGCAGAACTGCTCCTCAACAAAGGCTATGAAATTCACGGCCTCATCCGCCGGGCCAGCACCTTCAACACCGACCGCATCGATCATCTCTATCGTGATTTCCACGACCCGGAAGCGCGGGTCTATCTGCATTACGGCGATCTCTCCGTTTCGGGGCAGCTCACCGATCTCCTTCAGGAGATCAGGCCTGATGAGATATACCATCTGGGCGCCCAAAGCCATGTGCGGGTCAGCTTCGATATGCCGGAATATACGGGAGATGTTACCGGCCTAGGGACCATCCGCCTCCTGGAAGCTATCCGCAAGACGGGCATAAAGGCGCGCTTTTATCAGGCCTCCTCCAGTGAGATGTTCGGCGCCGCGCTGCCCCCCCAGAGCGAGGCCCCCCCCTTCCAGCCCCAAAGCCCCTACGCGGCGGCCAAGGTCTACGCCTATTACGTAGCGCGTAATTACCGGGATGCCTATAAAATCTTTGCCTCCAACGGCATTCTTTTCAACCACGAATCCCCCCGCCGGGGAGAGACCTTTGTAACCCGAAAGATTACCAGAGCGGCAACCAGGATAAAGCTGGGACTCCAGGACAAGCTTTATCTCGGCAACACGGAGGCGAAGCGCGACTGGGGCTTTGCCGGCGATTACGTGGAAGCCATGTGGCTCATGCTCCAGCAGGATGAACCTGACGATTATGTCATTGCCACCGGCGAGACCCATTCGGTGCGTGAATTTACGGAGCGGGTCTTCGGCAAACTCGATCTCGACAGCGAGCGGCACGTGGCGACCGATCCAAGGTATTTTCGTCCCACGGAAGTGGATGTTCTGCTGGGAGACGCAACCAAGGCACAAAAGGCCCTCAACTGGCAGCCGAAAGTAAATTTTGATCAGCTTATCGACATGATGATTGCAGCGGATATGGAAATAGCGAGGAAGGAAAGGACGCTCCTTGATGCCGGATATCCCTGTGGTAACAATCGGTTATCTTGATATTTATGATTCTCGCGGTTATTTAGGTTAAAAACTAATCAGGCATGGAATTAAAATATCGTTATACAGAAAAAATAATGCAAGGAGGGACATCATTATTGGAACCTCGGATGCCTGTTTCCTATGCTTCTTGGCTACGCTCGGCTGATGGAATGCTCGGTATGCTCCAATCTTGGTCGTTTTTATCAAATGAAAAGAATAATTTTGTGGCTTTTATTTATTATTGTTTTAATGCTCCCGGTGCAGGGATGCGGAGGTGCGGCAAATCAAGATAATCAAGCGGCGAAATCAGAAAGAATAACGGCAAGCGCTCCTCCCAAGCTGCTGGTAGGTGTGAATACCCATTTTGCAAGTTCTCAAACAAATCCCGCCGATAATCAATCGCTGGCTCAGCAGGCCGGCATAATTTCTTTCAGAGATGCTGTCCTATGGTCACAAGTGGAGTTAACACCGGGGCAGTATATAATGCCGGCGAAGGTAGAACGTGGGATCGACCTGGCATTAAATAGCGGGATGGAGCCGCTCCTGATTTTATGTTACGGTAATAAATTTTATGATAACAAAGATATGCCAGTATCGGAAGAGGCGCAGGCAGCTTTTGTACGCTACGCCGAGTTTGTGGCCAAGTATTATCGGGGAAAAGTCAAGCTTTATGAAGTCTGGAATGAATGGAATGTTGGTGGGGGCATTCCGAAAAATAATTTTTTCGTTAACTCTCTCTATCGGGGACTCTTGGGGCGAGGCTACTCTGCCAATCTGACGTCTGATCCGGAAGTTAAATATTGGGTTGATGCACTTAACAACAACGTTATCACTAAAGAAGCGGTAATTAGTGCACTTTTCCTGGCAGAGGAAAGTCAAACTCTTTATCCCGTAACCCTTACTGATTCAGAATTCATCGACAGGCTTTATGCGAATGCCTTGCTAAGGCCGGCGGAACCCGCAGGCAAAGCAATGTGGCTCAATTATTTGCAGAGCGGCTGGAGGAGGGCCGATGTGGTCCGGGCTATTGTCTTGACGGATGAATTTCCCGCGCATTGGAGAAGAGGCGATGCTGCAGTGTATTTGCGTTTGCTGTCGAAGACCTACGCCGCCCTGAAAAAGATTGATCCTGATATCAAGATAATTGGAGGCGCCGTGACCGGAGGAGGGTTAGCTACTTCCTGGTTGGAAGAGATAATTAAATTGGGAGCCATGGATTTCATGGATGCAATATCGGTTCATCCTTACAATTATTGGGACGGGCCGAACGCTACTCCAGAAAACATCATGTCAGGAATAGCTGAACTTGAGAATAGATTAGTGGCACTGAGCAACACAAAAAAAGAAATACCAATTTACATCACGGAAATCGGCTGGCCGAACCACCAGGGTCAATATGGTTTTCCTCAGGAAATATCTGCTACTTACATCCAACGGCTCTTATTATTGGCTAGAACCGAATCTTACATCAAAGGGATCTGGTGGTATGATTTTCAGAATGATGGAACTGATCCCAACATTAATGAGCATAACTTTGGTCTCGTCAATTACGATCTGACTCCTAAGAATGCTTACTATAGCCTGCAAGAAATTGCTCAGTTAGCAACGTACGCAGATTACAGCGAACAGATAAAAACAGAATTGCCGATAACGGCACTAAAGTTTATGTCTCCTGATGGTTCAGCAACATTGGCTTTATGGACGGTTAATCAAAATATTCTTAATAACATAACGGTCAGTTATAATAACGCTTCTATCAGTGCAAATGTATCCGGTGTTTTACGATCCGGCACGAATTTAATAGCTACAAACAAGGTGAACATTACCATTGATCTAACAGAAAGACCGAAGTTCATTTTCGGTAATATTGGTGAAGTCGAAATCTCACAAAACTGAATTAATTTTTCTAGGGTGGTGTAGTTCAGCCAGGAGGTCGGGCTGCTAAAAATCATTTGGATGTTCCAAGGGTTGCCCTAAATAAGGTCAGAACGTTTAAGAAACACCGTATAATATCAAAGCATTAAATTGAAATATCATTATAACCCAGATTTTAACGACATCAATTCTCAAGCCTATAATATCATAAAGCTTATTAAACCGAATTCCAGATGTATAGATATAGGATGTGCGTCTGGTCAGATTGCCCTTCATCTGAAAAATAATAAGAACTGTTATGTTGTGGGTGTCGATATCAATCATGAATACGAAGCATTTCTCCTGGATCGTCTCGATGATTTTATAGTATGTGATGTTAATAAGGGAGAGGAGTTGAAGTCCATTATAAAATCAGGTGATTATGACTATGTTATATTAGCGGACATAATTGAGCATTTGCTAGATCCCGGCAGCTTCTTGAAAAATTTGGCAGAAATTATCAACGAGGAAAAGGTCATTATATCCCTTCCCAACATTTGTTTTTGGGCACAGAGAATCAAATTGCTTTTTGGAAAATTTGAATATCAAGATACAGGAATTCTTGACAGATCACACCTTCATTTTTTTAATTTATTTTCGGCCCGGAAAGAACTTAGTTGCTATTTTGATATTGACCGGGAAGCATATGCCTGCTGGTATACCCCTCTCGAAAAAATATTATCAAAACTAATGCTTGGGAAGCGCCTGGCAGGCTTATCGTCCTTCAAGAAAATTAAGGGGATATTAGTACCGATAGCCCCAAATTTCTATTCTTCCCAGATTATTTTCTTATTAAGAAAAAAGAATACTTCATGTATGAAAATGCAAGAATAGACTAATCAACAATAATCTTGTCCGCTTTATCGTTCAGATATCTTGTTATTTTATCCGCGGGATATCTAAGCGTAGAAAGCTTGCACACCTTATGATCTTCAGAATCCACAAATGGGCTCGTTTATACCCGGCTCGTGCTGCAACACTTGCCGGCTGGTATCAGCAGGTATGTTCTACCGGAAGCGCATTCCTGATCGTTCCCGTAGTCATCGGTACACTGGGAAATGAAGTAGCAGGTATATGGTTTGCCTTGCAGGGATTTATCGCCATATTTGGACTTTCTGATTTCGGCTTCAGCATGGCGATCAGTCGGCAAGTTGCACATTCTTTAAACCTAAATCAGAATGTCAACCAGCCCCGAACGGACCTTATCAATTCCTGCCCCGGATGGAATGGTATAGGAGTTCTGTATTCGGCCAGCAAAATCATATTCCTACGCGTATTAGTTGTCTCCATTATTCTTTTTTTTATCACCTATGAGTTAATATTACCGTGGACGAATCTCTTTTCGCACCGCACAACTGAGATTACCTTGGTCTGGTACCTACTTGCTGGATCATTCTCTTTGCTTTTTTTGGCGAGGCTTAGCCAATCGTTTCTCGAAGGCTTGGGGTATATGTATTTAAGCCGTTCCATTTCCGGCAGCTATCAGTTATGGTGCGGTCTTTTCTCTATTGTCGCTTTGAAATTTGGCTTCGGGTTGGCGGGCCTGGCAGTTGTATTATTTATTGGGTCTTTTCTGCAGCTTTGGGCAATGCACGCTGCGCTAAAGCACATTACGCCGGTTCGAATAGTTGCTGACTACAAGGATACTCGCCCGCTGATTAGTAAACTTTGGAAGGTAGCGGTACCATTCGGTTTGGTAAACTCGGGAGTTTATCTCGTAGGAGCGGCACAAGTGCCATTACTCGGCGCACTTCTCGGTCCAATGGTTATTGCTCCAATATATCTGGCATTTAAGATTAGTCAGGTATTTAACGCCGCTGTATCCCAGATTACAACTGCGCAATTGCCATTCTTCACTCAGCAATGTGCACAGGGCCATTGGTCTCTCGCCAGAAAGCGAATGTTACAAACCATTGCCATCGGCGGGGTTCTTCAGATCCTTATTGCTTTCTTCCTGTTCTTTGGTTCTCCACAACTTGTGGTTTGGTGGGTTGGTCCTGACCACTATATAGAAGGTGTGGTCTTGTTGGCCTTTTCCACAAACTATGCGATAACCTGCCTGGCCGGATTGCCGGCACAATTTGTCTTGGCCAGTGGTCGAAATCCCTTTGCCTTGTCAACGCTCATGCACGGCATTTTAACCATAGGTGGAATGATCGTTTTGTGTCCCAGAATTGGTCTTTTGGGCGTCCCCATTGCTGGTATAGTGGCCGTTACTTTGACAAATTTGTGGTTAAATCCGCTTGAGGCATGGCGGACTTGGCAAAGCATGTGCAGTTTTGATAATCCATTAGAACCGGCTTAGTCCTACCCGAGTGACTTGTTTGCTGAGATGACCGATAGGGTTTATGTAGCACCAGCGCGTTTTGAATCAAAAGGGAAGGCTAAAATTTAATGGATATCTCGGCCTACTACTCCTATCAAGCTAAAGCCCGTGGTTTACATTCATTAGCTGATGTAATGGGCATTGTAGAACAGAATACCGTGCTCTACGATAAAGTCGTATTGCCGTGGCTCCCCAAGGAACCTGATGCCGCCATTTATGAGGTAGCCTGTGGTCCCGGCATTTTTTTACACTGGCTTAAAGGGCATGGTTATACTAATGCCGTGGGTAGTGATTCTTCGGACGTTCAGATAATGTTGGCCAAAGCAGGAGGGCTGGCAGTCAAGCTAGCGGATTCGATCGCTGATTTGCGCTCCTATCAATCAGGATCATTTGACTGTTTGGTGGGACTTGATTTCTACGAACATCTGCCCAAGGAAACATTTCTTGATTTTCTCCAGGAAGCGCATCGGGTTTTACGCTCGGGCGGTCGGCTCATTTTACGGGGACCGAATGGTGACAGTCCTGTATTAGGCCGCGCTCTTTACAATGATATTACCCATTATTGGGCCCTCACAACCACAGCCTTCAACGCCCTAATGATGATGTCCGGCTTCATCCGCACCGAGTTTAAGGACGACAGGCTGGCGTGTATCCAAAAACAACGTTGGCTACGAGTTCCCTTGGCCTGGATGGCTCAACAGGTTTTCCGAACATTGATTAGATTGGCTACGCAAGAAAACATCAAATGCCTGTCGTCCTCTTTGTTTATCTGTGCCTGGAAATGATCGGCCTGTTTCTCCAAGCTCGTAACCGCATATTGTTTAAACTTTGGCGAATGAAATTCTCCGACATCTGGTACCAGCTTAAGATCCGAAAGATACTGTCACTGTCGCCGCAGGAAAGGTCAGCTCGCGGAATCAGGCGGACAGTGCGTCTCCTTTCGAATTTTCCTGGTTTGTGGCAACGCACTATTGAGCAAACCCCTCGGGGATGTTGCCAGTGGGGAAGTACGCTCTTTGTTGCTGATGGGGTGGCCGATCATTACGTGATACTTAATTCAATCCATCATCCCACGGGCAACAATTTCTTGCCCAGGATCAGCTTACCAGACCCGGATCGTGTCTGGGGCCTGCATATGGAGCCGGAGGTTTACATACGCCAATTAGGCTATGATACATTAGCAGAACATGCTCTCGTTTCCCGTTTTTATACCAGCAGCGAGTCACTGCTGGTAAGTGGCGGCATTTATCGACCGAGCCCACCATACGTACATTTTTTGACGGGTAAGAATTGGGATTATCTCTCCACAGTGCCCCCGCCGTGTAAATTAATAACACTGGGAATAATAGTCTCTGATCTAAATCATCTCGAAGGCCATAAAGCTCGGGTGCGTTTCTTGGAAGAGATCGACGCTTCGGGTATTGATTGTGCGATTTGGGGACGTGGTGATGGTTTGCAGCGCTTCCGCAACTACCGCGGTTTTGTATTAAATAAGTGGGATGCGCAAGCGATCTGTCGTTACTCAATAGTAATTGAAAATAGTGTCTCACCCTGGTATTGGACGGAGAAAGTCACCGATGCTTTACTGGCTTATTCTTTGCCGTTATATCATGGCTGCCCAAATCTGGGAAAATTTCTTCCTGCTGACAGTTTTATACCAATCAACATCAACGAACCCGGTTGCATGGAGCGTATTAGCGCAATTTTACAGGCAGATCCATACAGCAGTAGAATACCGGCAATTGAAGCGGCTCGCCGAGTACTTTTAGAGAAAGAGAATATTTACGCTTTTCTTGACCGGGAATTAGATGAGCTTCATGATACAGAGCATAATCAATAAGAAAGCGTGTGTGCTCTTAACGGCAACAATAAATCCGGCAGGTGTGGTTTATACGAAGCGGAATGATGCCTTAACGAGGGAGAATGACTATAAAGAAGCAATGAAGTTATGGCTGAACAAAACACCCTATCACATCATATTTTGTGAAAATTCGGGGTATGATTTGAGCAGTATCAAAGAAAATATGGACTTATATTCGGATAGGTGTGAGTGCTTATCCTTTGCCGGAAACAATTTCCCCGGAGGACTTGGGAAAGGCTACGGGGAAATGTTAATATTTAAACATGTTTTATCTAACTCAAAACTATTTTATGAATCTGAATTTATTGTAAAGGTAACGGGAAGGTATTTTATACGAAATATAACTGATATTGTTGATAATTTAAGGAAAGAAAGGAATATTTACATTTCAGCGGACTTGAAACGGGGCCTGACTTTTGCTGATAGTAGAATATTTTTTTCCAGTCCATCTTTTTTCTCCGATTTTCTCATTAAGAAAGCAGAACTTGTGAACGATGCTGCAGGGATATATTTTGAGCACATATTGGCAAATGCAGTTTTAGAAGCCATCATTGGTGGTTATAAATGGATGCCATTGCCCTATCGTCCAGTTGTTGTAGGATATTCTGGAACAGATAATATAAAATTTACTGAATCTAAATTAATTAGTTCTTCTTGGGAGGTCATCCATAAAATAAAGAACCTCTGTATATTGAGGTAATTGTCTTCATGGGGGGAGCTATCTTATTAAACAAAGAATATAGCACCACGAGATACCTGACACGCACATCGTTGGCAACACGCAATAATGATTGGGATGCGAAATTTCCGTCTTGCCTGTCGTCCTCGCTAAAATCAGTTCACAGGGAAGAAGGAGGATTGCGCACACAAGGGCTTATTAAGGGTGGGGGGGATTCAGGTGCGGTGGATGAGTCACGGAGCTGCGCCCGTCCGCTTGTTTCAATCATAACCGTTGTTTTCAACGGGGATATTCACATAGAAAGAACCATCAGGAGTGTCCTGAACCAGTCCTATGAAAATGTGGAATACATTGTGATCGATGGTGGGTCGACGGATAATACCTTGGAGATATTGAGGAATTATAATGATCAAATTGATTACTGGGTGAGCGAGCGAGATAATGGTATTTACGATGCCATGAATAAAGGGATTCGTTTAGCATCGGGTGCAACCATCGGTCTGCTAAATTGTGGTGATACCTACGAACCATGGTTTGTGGAAAAGCTGATAGCGAAACTCCGTGGTCGTGCGGATATCAGCCGAACGGTGCTCTATACTCATTTCAAGGTTGAATTGGATGGACTGGCAGTTACCCAGTATCATCAGTCGCATATGGCCTACTGGCGCGGTATGTCTATATGCCACCAGGCGATGCTGATCGGGAAGGCGATTTATTCTGACCTTGGATCATACGATACGTCATATCGACTGGCGGCCGACTATGAGTTTCTGCTGCGCATGGCAACTAGAGGTGTTAGTTTTGTCGGCGTTGATGTATATGGCATAACTTTTATGCATACTGGGCAAAGTTCGTCATACAATCAAGAGAGCCAAAAGGAGGCACGACGCATAAACAGGGCATACTTCGGCTCGCTTAGTGTCCGTCATTTAGTATTTGCCGTCCGGAGCTGGCACCAGATATTTGTTTATTACTACCTCAAAAAGGTCCTTTATCGATTTCTCGGCAGGCGCTTAACAAACCGTATCAGGCTCATTAAAAAGTCTATTTTCGGCTTTACCAAACCTTCCTGCGAATAGTGCAATCAATTATGGCCAAGTGTAAGATTTCTTCGCGATGTGTGGAACGTCGACGCTCGCATAATGTAAAATATGTAATGCTATTTATTAGATAATGCGACTGACTGAATTAGGATATCTACTTGTGCCATTGGGATTGCTCCTCATGCTGTTTGTAAAGAGCAGGGCGCTGCTCCATTTAATGGTCTTTCTTTCGCCCTTTACGGCTTCCACCATCGTCATCAGCGAAGGGTCCCGTTTCGGGATGCAGCCTGCTTTCTGGTTTGGTCTTTTGTTCGCCTTTGTCGCCCTGGCGAAGAAAAACTTTAGGTCTTTGCGCTTCACCGTTGCTCAAATCCGCTTCACCTGGCTTATCGCCATTTTTTTGCTCTATTCCGGAGTGAGCCTTACCTTTCCTTTTATCCAGGACTTAATCGGTATTTCGCCGACACTGATTAATCCCGGGATGATCGAGGAGCAGCCAAGTCAATCGGGCTTTCAAATATTTAGCCTGACACAGTTCGCCTATCTAACCTTTTACCTTCTCGTTTCTTTTTGTGTAATGATCGAAGTGCGGGATTATGAGGATGCACGGTCGCTAATCAGAACGCTCATCATAAGTGCCATCGTAACAGTGTTGTGGGGCTTAGGGGTCCAATATTCAAGTTTCTTTCTCGGTTTTCAATATCCGGACTGGATTTTCAACAATCACCCGGGCTACTCGCAAGGATTTGAGGAACACCTGCGCATCATTCCCAGGCTCAGCTCCGTGGCGCCTGAACCTTCAATGTTTGGCTACTTCTTGTTGATTGTTATTTCCTTGCTGCTTACGCTCAACTTAACCAGAGATTATATCTATGGGCGGCTCTTTCAAAAGTCGGTGTTGTTGTTGCTGGTGTTTGCCGCCGTTATCGGGACGAGCAGCACTGCTTATGTTGGTTTGCTTCTCGTAGGCGCTTTTCTGCCCATTAGCTCTCTCTGTGCAAAAAAGTTTTCCTGGGGACAATTGGTTGCTGCGGCACTAATTCAACTTAAATATGTGGTCTATTTTACCGTCTTTTTGCTCGGATTGGTTGCCTTGGTGGGAAAGGTATTGCCCCATGCCGATTTGGAAGACTTGGTTGGTATCATGAATGTGGTCACCTTGGGCAAAATGGACGTTGGATCTGGCGTGGATCGCTTTGCAGCATTTCTAAAAGGACTTGAAATATTGGTAGAAACATCTTTTATTGGTACTGGGTGGGGAAGCAACAGCACCTTTGATCTTTTCTCAACGTTGTTGGCTAACATCGGCATAGTTGGTTTTGTTCTATTTCTGGGAATGATTGGATTTCCCTTATACTACTGTTGGTCATGGCATCGCCGTGCCCGGGATGCCTATGGTTCGGCGCTTGCTCTCGGATTGGTGCACTCGATCATCATCGGGTTGGCGCTTATGTTTCTTTCTGTACCGGGGTTTATCTTCATGTTCTTCTGGATCATGTTCGGCTTGCTCTTGGCTTGGCCAAAATTGAGGGCAACACAAATTACCAGGAAGACCACGGCTGGCTCATACCCCCGTTCTTCCGTTGGTAATGCGTTATACGGGATCATTCGGATCGCCGTTGGTAATAGTGATCATGTGGCTGCACCTGTTGAGTTGCGGGCGGAAGTCCGTAATTTGTGATAGCTGCAACCCCGTCACCCGATTCTTCAGGCTATTGAGGTCCCTAAAACTATTCTGGTTTTGATGGATGGAAGAGTGAGCGAGGTGGCGCGGCTTTAATTGAGATATCTACTGCCATGAAAATTCTCTATATCAACAACCTTTATTATCCTCATGTTGTTGGTGGTGCGGAAATAGTTCTTCGCCGGTTGGTGGGAGGGATGAGTGATCGTGGACACGATGGTGTGGTACTTGCAACCAGTCCGGTTCCCGTCGAGTATGAGGAGGCGATCGATGGCATACGCGTGCTCCGCGTTGCGCTTAAAAACACATACTGGCCATACGGACCTGGACGCGCACCAGCATGGAAGCGTGCCATATGGCATCTGCGGGATATCCATAATGCAGCGATGGCGCGCGTGGCTGAGGAGGTTGTTAGGCGCGAACGACCGGACATAGTATGCTGCAACAATCTCGCAGGCTGGTCCGTTGCAGTATGGGGCGCTATCAAGCGTACCGGTACCCCGCTGATACAAGTCCTTCATGATCTTTACCTGCTTTGTCCAAATAGTACAATGTTTTACAATGGCTCTGCTTGTACGCATCAATGTGTCCATTGCAAGATCTTTCGTTTGCGGCATGCGAACAAGTCTAAGCAAGTGGATGCTGTAGTAGGTGTTAGCCGGTTCATACTGGAGCGGCTGGTTGAACACAAATATTTCAATAATGCCCGCATCCGCCTTGCCATCCACAGTGCTTGCGACCCTGCCGTGCAGCCGCTCAGGCGGTCGATGGGCTCAGGAGACAGAGTCCAATTCGGATTTATCGGTACTCTTGCCCCCGCTAAGGGAATTGAACTGTTATTGGAAACCTTTTTACGGGTCGATTTATCAAATGCCGAGTTACGGATCGCCGGCGCAGGCTTGCCGAATTACGAAGCCTACCTCAGGAAGCGCTATGCCTGTGATCGCATTCATTTTCTGGGCTACAGCCAGCCAAAGGATTTTTTCCCAACGATAGATGTTCTCATTGTCCCATCCATGCTCAATGAAGCTTTAGGCATGGTTGTCCCGGAAGCGTTTGCCTATGATGTTCCAGTCATCGCTTCCCGGCGCGGTGGCATTCCGGAAATGGTCAAAGATGGAGTTAACGGGTTTCTCTTCGAGCCGAAACAGCCTCAAGCATTAGCAGCGTTGCTCCGGCTAATCGCGGAAAATCCCCAGCAAATTGATAACTTGCGTCAGAACGTGGTTGTTTCATCTAAACCATTTCTTGATGTGAAAGGATGGTTGGATAAGTATGAGAAGCTTTTTCGGATGATGATAGAACGCTGAATAACAATGGTTACTTATATATTCCCGCAATTTAACCTACCATTCGCTGAACGGTCAGAGAAGAGATAGAACATGCAAAATATCGAGGAGTATGTCTAAAGAAAAGTACTTGATTACGGGTTTTTCAGGGTTCGTAAGTAGACATTTTTGTGAATATCTTGAGAAAAGTGAAATTGATGCAGTCATAAAAGGTGTTGATGTCCAAGATCATGACCTGCAATTTGCAGATTTCAAGCATCTCTCTTTCGATTTCGAAAAAATAGATTTGTTGTCGCCAGTTGATGTTGAAAGGATCATTTCGAATTTTAGTCCGGATTTTATTCTCCATCTCGCTTCATACAGCAGTGTTGCTTTCAGTTGGCAAGACCCCATAGCGAGCTTTAACAATAATTTAAATATTTTTCTTAATATATTGGAAGCCATAAGAAAGGTTAATCTTGACGCCCGCATATTGTCAGTTGGCTCCTCTGAGGAATACGGCAATGTTAGAGAGGAACATCTGCCGCTCCAGGAAAACTCTCCGTTAAATCCCACCAGTCCTTATGCGGTGGCCAGGGTTTCGCAGGAACTTCTTTCCAAAGTCTATGTAAATGGCTACGGACTAAACATCGTTATTACCAGATCTTTTAACCATACAGGGCCAACCCAGAAAGATATTTTTGCCATACCATCTTTTGCCAAACAGTTAATTAAAATGAAGAAAAATAATTGCGTAAATGGTAATTTGATTACCGGTGACATATCGATTATAAGAGATTTCAGCGATGTTAGAGATGTGGTCGTTGCTTATCACCTTTTGCTCCATAGCGGCAAAAGCGGCGAAGTTTATAATGTTTGCAGTGGTGAAGGGATTTCTTTAAGGGAAGTTATTTTAATCATGGCCGACATCCTAAATATGAAAATAGCTATTACAATAGACGAAAAATTGATCAGACCGAATGAAAATAAGAAAATAATCGGGTGTAACGAAAAAATTAAACAGGCGCTAGGATGGCAACCTCAATATTCATTAAGACAGAGCCTATGCGATGTACTGAATTATTGGAATACGGCATTATAGTGCCGTTGGAATACTGGGGAAGTTTATAAACGAATGACTGTGATAACGGTGGACCTGCGCATGCTTTGCGCGTCCGGCATTGGCACGTACTTGCGGAATGTAGTGCCGCTTATTGTAGCTGGTTTTCCGGATGTCAAATTTAACTTCATTGGCAAAATAGAGGAGTTGCAGCAAATTAAATGGATGATGGCAGAGAATATCACTTTCGTTGAATGTAAAAGTAATATTTATTCAATAGCTGAGCAAATTGATCTACCTAGGCTAATTCCTAAGGAAACCAGTTTGTTTTGGGCACCTCATTATAACGTTCCTCTTTTATATAGAAGGAAGATGTTAGTAACCGTTTATGATTTGTTTCATCTGGCCATGCCCGATCTGGTCGGTGGCTTTCACAAGCGGTTGTATGCAAGATTCATGTTTAATGCAGTTCGTAAAAAGGCGGCAGCCATTATTACGATTTCCGAGTTCACTCAGAAGGAATTGAAGCGTTTTACCGGAAACGGGTGCACAGATATCCATCCTATTCTCTTGGGGGTAGATGCTTCCTGGTTCACAATTCAAAAGCAGCAAAATCCCTACGGGAAGCCTTTTTTGCTCTTCGTTGGGAACGTTAAGCCGCACAAGAATCTGAGTACTCTGATTAAAGCTTTTGGGTTGATTGCGGATAAAATACCTCATGATCTTGTAATAATAGGTAAGAAAGAGGGGTTTATCACTGGAGATAGCAAAGTGGTTTCGGACGCAGCAAGGTTGGGTGGTCGGGTTCACTTTACCGGGTATGTGGACGAGAAATCTCTTAAACAATATTTCGCCCATGCCGATGTCTTCGTGTTTCCGTCACTCTACGAAGGTTTCGGTTTGCCCCCTTTGGAGGCGATGGCAGCAAGCTGTCCGGTGATTGTTTCCCATACCGCTTCCTTACCCGAGGTCTGTGGTGAGGCCGCGCTTTATTGCAGCCCAGACAGTCCTGATGATATCGCTGCGAAAATCCTTGAACTTGTGAACGATGATGTATTGAAAAATGAAATGCGCAGTAAAGGACGGAGCCGCGCCGGACAATTTACCTGGGACAACTGTGCTGCCGAAACCGCTCAGGTGATAAAAAATTTACTGTAAATAGCTATTTATTGATACTAAAATGAAAGTGCAAGTTGCCCCCAGTACAGCGATAGGAAGCAAAATGTCCATCGATCGATCATTGAATTATGGTCGGCACCTAATTCGCCAATATCTTGAGATGTCCATGCCCTTCCATTCCGTATTGGATTTGGGAGCAGGTCTGGGAGCGGATTTAAACATAGCATCGACTTTAGCGCCAAGTACAAAAAGGTTGGCCGTGGAGGTTCATTCTGCTTACGCAAGCAAATTGAGGGCACTTGGGATGTCGGTCTATGAGATTAATATCGAAAAAGATGCTTTACCATTCCCCGATGCCAGCATTGACGTGATTATAGCTAATCAAGTGCTGGAACATACGAAAGATATTTTCTGGATTTTCCATGAAGTGACGAGGGTGCTGAGAAGAGGTGGTAAATTGATAATCGGTGTCCCTAACCTTGCATCCTTGCATAATCGTATTTTGCTTGCTGCGGGCCGCCATCCGACACCCATTAAGATGGCGTCGGCGCATGTGAGAGGTTTTACGAAGAGAGATTTAATCGCTTTTATAAGCTGCTGTTTCCCTGCTGGTTATTCATTACGAGCATTCGGTGGAAGTAATTTCTATCCCTTTCCACCAACGTTAGCAAAGCCACTGGCGAGGATATGGCCGGCCTTGGCATGGGGGATTTTTCTTCTTCTTGAAAAGCAGAATGATTATTGTGGGGAGTTTCTGAAATTTCCGATCATGGAAAGTTTGGAAACAAATTATTATCTTGGCCCGCAGAATCTAAAGTAGTGTGATCGAGGATATGAATTTGAAAGTTGCACTGGTGCATGAATGGCTTGTAACTTATGCAGGTTCTGAGAGTGTACTGGAACAAATCATTGATTGTTACCCAGATGCGGATCTTTATTCGGTTGTAGATTTTCTGCCGGAACCTGAACGTCAGAAACTCAAGGGGAAGACTGCGAAAACTACTTTTATCCAACAGATGCCGTTTGCTAGGCGTAAGTATCGCCACTATTTGCCGCTGATGCCATTAGCTATAGAGCAGCTGGATTTATCGGGCTACGATTTAGTTATTTCTAGCAGTCATGCAGTTGCCAAGGGTGTGCTTACAGGACCAGATCAGTTGCATATCTGTTATGTCCATTCGCCTATTCGGTACGCTTGGGATTTGCAACATCAGTACTTGCATGAATCAGGTCTAGATTGCGGGGTTAAGGCCTGGTTGGCTCGCTGGATGCTGCATAAGATTCGTCAGTGGGATGTAAGAACGGCCAATGGGGTCGATTGCTTTGTGGCGAATTCTCATTATATTGCCAGGCGCATAAAGAAAGTCTATAGACGCGAGGCCACGGTTATCAATCCGCCTGTCGCAACTTCACAGTTTATTCTCCAGGAGAAAAAAGAGGACTTTTATCTAACAGCCTCGCGTATGGTACCGTACAAGAAAATGGATCTGATTGTTGAAGCCTTTTCCGGGATGCCGGAGAAAAAATTAGTTGTTATCGGCGACGGACCTGATTTTAAGAAAATCAAGTCTAAAGCTGGTCCTAATGTTGAATTATTAGGTTACCAAACTCTTGATGTCTTAAGAGATTACATGCAAAGAGCTAAAGCCTTTGTGTTTGCAGCAGAAGAGGATTTCGGCATTACGCCGGTTGAAGCCCAGGCATGCGGAACGCCGGTCATTGCCTATGGGAAAGGAGGGGCACTTGAGACTGTCCGGGGGGAGGATCACGAAAAGCCGACAGGTTTATTCTTTGCTGCGCAAAATATTAAATCAATAATAGATGCCATAGATTATTTTGAACAATGTATCGACAAATTCTCGCCTGCGGCTTGTCGCGAGAATGCCTTAAGATTCTCACCAGAGCATTTTCGCAACAATTTTTCCAGGTTCGTGGAAGAGCGCTGGCAGGATTTCCAACGCAGTATTTATGGGTAAAATTTTGATTCATGATTAAGATCCAAGGTATGCTTCGTTCACAAAACTCCATCTTTCATGTTACAATGAAGTTGGTTGATGCTGGTCTTATAGCTTTTGCATTTTTGTTCGCGTCCGCTTACGCATCTTTCCCCTGGAATCCTCATTTTTCCGTGCTGGCTTTAATTGCCGTCATCTCTTACTACTTTATTGCTTTTTACAAAGGTCTTTATGAATCATGGAGGAGTGGCTCCATACTGGAGGAAAGTTTCAATGTATTAAAGTGCTGGACAATCGTGGTGCTTTTTCTCCTGCTAATTTCCTTCCTCTTGGCTATGACGGGGGAAAGATTCAGAAATGTATTAACTTATTGGATGCTTTTCAGTTTGTTCTCTTTAGTTGCCTGGCGGGTATTTCTCCGGTTATTCCTTCGTTTTATTCGCAAGAAAGGATTTAACAAGCGGTACGTAATAATAGTTGGAGCCGGATTTTTGGGCACCAAATTGGTGAAGGTTCTTGAAGGCGCATCCTGGACTGGTATAAAAGTTATTGGTTTCTTTGATGACCAGAAAAAGACAGGTGATCTCTCTGTGCAGATACCCGTGCTGGGGACAGTTGATCAATTGCAGGACTATCTAAGATATCATGATGTGGATCATGTTTATATAACTCTTCCCATGCACGCCGAAAAGAAAATAACTAATATCCTTCATGGATGTCGGACACTGGGGGCCCAAATTTTTGTAGTGCCGGATTTATTCATGTATCAATTGTTTAATTCAAGGATTGAAACCCTCGGTGAGATGTTGCTGATCAATTTTAACCCGGCAATTCAATGGAAACGTTATTTTGACATTCTTTTCTCGCTGCTGGCCATAATTTTTTCCTTTCCGATGACCTTGGCGATAGCAGTGCTTATTAAATTGGAGGATGGCGGTCCAGTTTTTTATGGGCACAAAAGGATCACGATGGCAGGGAAAGAGTTTAAATGCCTTAAATTCAGGACCATGTTTGTGGATGCGGACAAGAAACTTGAAGAGATTTTGCGAGCCGATCCTAATGCAAGAGAAGAATGGGCACGATCATTTAAATTGAAGAATGATCCGCGATTGACGAGGATTGGCAGATTCCTCAGAAAAACGAGTCTGGACGAATTGCCTCAGTTTATCAATGTACTGAAGGGAGAAATGAGCGTTGTTGGTGCTCGACCCATCGTGGAAAAGGAATTATTTGATTATTATAAAGAAAATGGAGGTTTGTACTGTTCTATGAAGCCCGGCATAACCGGATTGTGGCAGGTTGGGAAACGGAACGACGTCGATGACTACGGTGAAAGGGTTCAATTGGATACCTGGTATGTTCAAAATCATTCTTTATGGTTGGATATCAAGATAATTTTTAAAACAGTTAATGCTGTTTTTCACGGGAAGGGAGCATACTGAGAACATTGGCTGACAAGTGCAAGTTATTAATGGTTAAAGATACTTGTAATCGTTGCTGAAAGCGTAAGAGGAGGGAATGATGATAGCAAAACGCGTGTCCAAAATCTATTTTACTTCTTTGCTTCTGGTACTGCTTATGGCAGTGGCGGTGACGGCCGATGATTCGGCTGTCAGCCGGGCG
>ORJL010300527.1_pt1 | contig 19074 bp, 18 predicted proteins | sample 1779941 | NCBI WGS metagenome assembly ORJL01 (sample SAMEA104232317, study PRJEB22302) | groundwater metagenome | biome: forest; feature: aquifer; material: groundwater | place: USA | collected 2011-08-07 | depth 5.8 m | reverse complement strand
GGCGTGCCGCCGGTTTTCTACCTGTTCGGACCAATGGCGCCGGGACACAGCGCCTACCGCGGTTTCCAGAGCGACTTCGGCTTCGGGCAGCCGCCGACCGACAGATAAAAGGTCCGGAGCGCGATGCCGCCTGGGCCATGCCGCGCGCATCCCGGGCTCCGGCAGGCGCCGGACAGCCGGGCCGTTGTCCTGTATGAGCTGACTCGGCGGCGCATTGTGTGACGATTCCCCTGAGTGGCATGGCGCTTGCTCTGGCGGCACTGTATCCCGAGCGGGCTCGGCGATTGTCGCTCCGGATGCAGGCGTCCCGGCGGCGTCGCGCGTCTTATCGGATCGAATACGGAACTTGAGAGGGGAGGGGATGAAAACAACAGCGGTAGCGGTTCTGGCCACGGCGTGCGCCTCAATGGCGCCGGCCGGCGCGACGACCATGGACGGAAAAGCGATTTATGCCCAGGCCTGCGCACAGTGCCACGCCAACGGCGTGGCTGGCGCTCCCAAGACCGGCGACAAGGCCGCATGGATCCAGCGTCTTGCCCAAGGCCGCCCGGCGGTGCTGTCGGCGGTGCTCAAAGGCAAGGGAGCGATGCCGCCCAAGGGCGGTAACGCCTCGCTGTCGGATGCGGAAGCCAAGGCCGCGGCGGATCACATGATCAGCCAAATGAGGTAGCGGCAGTTTCAAAGGGAAACTTCCACCAGGGACCGGCCTTGAGCTGTGAAATGACGGCGCGATGCACCGATGGGCACGATTTGTGCATTTCGGTGCGTCTAGGTACGTCTGCTGAACAGCGGCAGGTGCGTGCTGGAGATGATCCGGATCGGCCGGCGCATCTATGGCACGGTTGAGTTATGGCTTCGGAGAACACGCATGAGCGGCACGCATTTCGGTAACATCGCTAGGCCCGTCCTAATGTTGCTGGCCGGCGCCGTCGCGCTGCTGCTGGCCGCCTGCGCGCCCGTGCCACCGGTGAAACCGGCCGCAGAACCCGGGCCGATGGCGTTTCCCGCGCCGCCCGAGGAGCCGAGGTTCATATACGAGCGCACCATATATGGCAGCGCCGACGTCTTGCCGGAAACCTCGGATTCGCGGCTTCGCAACCTCCTTACGGGGGAGGGCATCAGGGGCGAGGGACTCAACAAGCCAAATGCGATCGCGGTTTTCCGGGGACGCATTTTCGTTTCAGATTCTGTCGAGGCGGTGATCCGGGTATTCGATGTGCCAAACGGGCGCCACTTCAAAATCGGTATCGATGAACCGGGCAAGCTATCCAAGCCGCTCGGCATCGATGTGGATCGCCAGGGGAACCTATATGTGGCCGATAACGGCGCCAGGGCAATCCTTATCTACGACAAGGACGGCAAGTTCCTGCGCAAGATAGGAGACCCCAAGTGGTTCGATCGCCTGGCGAACGTCACCGTGGATCCCAAGGGTGACCGCGTCTACCTGGTCGATGTCGGCGGCGTCACCTCGCAACAGCACCGCGTGCGTGTGATAAACGCCTCCAGCGGCGAGCCGCTGTTCGACTTTGGCAAGCGCGGCAAGGATCCTGGTGATTTCAATTTTCCACGCGACATGGTGGTGGGCAAGGACGGGCGGCTCTATATCGTCGATTCGGGCAATTTTCGCGTGCAGATATTCGACCGCGAGGGCAAATTCCTGAAGACCTTCGGCAGCATCGGCCGTCAGCTTGGACAGTTCGCGCGGCCCAAGGAGATCGCTACCGATTCGGCGGGCAATATCTACGTGGTGGACACTGCTTTCGGCAACTTTCAAATCTTCAACTCGGAAGGCGACATGCTGATGTTCATTGGCACCCGCTCGGAACAGGACGGACCGGCCCGCTACATGCTGCCGGCGGGTATCTATGTCGACGAGGACGGCCGGGTCTATATGGTCGATCAGTGGTTCAGAAAGGTCGACATCTTTCGTCCCTTCAACCTGAAAGCCGACGCCGGTTATCTCGGCCAGCGGCCCGGCGCCAAGCCTGCATCCCGTTGAGGCGTTGCTTCGTCCTGATTCTTTCCCGCTTTCGAGAATCGGATTTCCCTGATTCGGGAAACTTTCCGGAAATTTCATAAGAATTTCTTTTCCGCGCGCTAGCGCGGAGCTAAAAGCGCTGCGGAAGCGCTGTTTGCTGTCTTTTCGACCTCCGGTGTTGTTGGCACGAAAGATGCATATGAGCCTCTGAGAACTGTTTTAGGGTTCGGACAAGCGGCTTTGACAGGGTATTAATTGAAAGGAGCGAATCATGGAACGTCTGAGTAAGCTGGATTCACTAGGCGGCTGGATTGCCGCTGCGAGTATCGTTGTGTTTGCAACGATGGCATCCGACGCGGCGCTGGCCCAGGCGACAAGCATCAGAGATACCAAGCATAATCTGGGCACGACCGGCACCGGCAGTGTCCACCTGACCGCGGGAACCGATGAAGTATGCGTGTTCTGCCACACGCCCCACGGCGGTCAGATCGGCACCGCGCCACTGTGGAACAAGAATCTTCCCGCGACTACATACCAAACTTATGGATCGACAGGTGGGGAGTCGGCGACCCTTGACGGTCAGGTCATGGTGGTCGGCTCGGTCTCGCAAGCCTGTCTGTCATGCCACGACGGTACCCAGGCCTTGGACAACATGGTCAACGCGCCAGGTTCGGGCGGCTTCAACGCGAGTGGCGCCAGACCGGCGGGTTACACTTGGACGGGGGCACTGGCCGACGGCTTGATGCCGGCTGCTGGCATCACCAATCTCAGCGCCGATCTGCGCAACGATCATCCGATCGGTGTCGAGTATTGCGGCGGTGGGATCACCGAGGCAGGGGGCACCTGCAGAGACCCGGACTTCAAGGCGGTCAGCCGTTCGACCATCAATGGCCTAGTCCAGTTTTGGGTGGACACCGCAGGTGCCGGCACACGCGAAAAAGCGGACATGATCCTTTACCGGCGCACCTTCGCCGCCGGCGTGAGCCCCTCGGTCGAATGCGGCAGCTGCCACGATCCGCACAACTACAGCAATGCGACGTTCCTGCGGGTTGCCAACAGCACCAGCAACCTGTGCCTCTCCTGCCACGTTAAATAGTCACGCTTTCGCCAACCACGGGTCAGGCGGCAGGGCTGACCCGTTCTTATTGAGAGATTCTCGGCCATGACCAGGATGAAGCGAACATTGGCCGGTCTCGCTGCGGCGGCATGGTTTCTTGCGCCGGCGTGCTTGGCCGCCAACGGCCCGGATGCGGGCTCCTCGCCGGACGCGGTTGCTGCCGTGGTCGATGGCGCGGCGATCAGCGCGCAGCAGTTCGAGGTGGCGCTTGCAGCCGCTATCCGGCAGAAATATTATCACCGCCAGCCGCCGGAAGACCAGCTCGCCGCGCTGCGGCGCGAGGTTACCGACAGCCTGGTAAACCGGGTGTTATTGCTAAAGGAAGCGCAGCGCCTCGGTATTCGTGCGGATGCGGAGCAGGTGCGCGCGAAGATTGCCGACTACGAGCAACGCTATCGCGACCTACCGCAATGGCGGGAGAGCCGTGCGCGGGTATTGCCGGAACTCACGCGCGCACTGGAAGAGCAAAGCGCGGTTGCGCAGTTGGAAGCGGCGACCCGCGTCGCGCCCTCGCCCGCCGAGGCGGAGCTGCGCGCGTACTACGAATCCCATCCCGAGCTATTCACCCAACCGGAGCAACTGCGCCTGTCGATGATCCTGCTCAAGATCGACCCATCGGCGCCGGCTGCGGCGCGGGAGCAAGCGCTGGAACATGCACGGGACATAGTCAAGCAACTCGCGAACGGCGCGGACTTTGCCGGTCTGGCGCGGCGGCACTCGGGCGACAGCTCGGCGGCCGATGGGGGCGACATGGGATACCGTCATCGCGGCATGCTGCCCCAGGGCATCGAGACCGTAATCGACAAAATGGCGCCCGGTGCGATCTCGGAACCGCTGAGATTGCTGGAGGGCATAGCGATTTTCCGCGTTGCCGAGCGCAGGCCGGCGCAGTTGAGGACATTGGAGGAGGTGAGGCGCAATGTGGCGGAACTGTGGGCGCGCGAGCAGGGGGAAGCGCAGTGGCGCGAGTTGAACGCCCGGTTGCGGGCCGGCGCCGAAATCAGAATCGGCGGTGATCGCGTCCGCGCTTCCGCCGGCGATAGTGGCACGGCCGGTGCCGGAGCGGCGCATTGAGTGGTGGCGTGGCGCGACTGACGAGAAGAGTGATGTGTGGAGCCCGGAGAAACACGGTTGGCGCGCGGCGGTTTTTGCTACCTGGTGTGCGGGCTTGATCGCGCATGCCGACAGTGCGGCTGCGAAGCCCGCGCCGGGCGTTGACGAGAAATTGAGGACCGGCGTTTCGGTCGATCCCGGAAAGCCGCCGCCGGCTTCCGCCATCCAGAATGCAGCGAATGACACGGTCTCCAGCGCATCCCGTGGCGGATTGGAATGGGACCTGCCAGCGCGGCAGCGGGGTGGTTTGCTGCTCGCGCAAGGCATTTTCGACGGAGCAAAGAAAACTGTGCGCGCCGATTCCCCGGAACCACCGGCGTCCGCAGCCGCCGATACGGAGAGCGGCGCGGTCGCCGGAGCACTGCGAGGTTTGTCCGAATGGCGCGTCCCACTGGTGCGTTGGGGGGGGCATCTGAGCACCGAGATTCGCGCCGAAAAGGCAGGAGATCAACCGCGGCGACTGAAGCAGACTGAAATTGCCGATATCAAGGGCGCGAGTTACATCTGGCAACCGTGGTTCGCGCTCGTAAGCGGTGGCTTGGGATTGGTGATCAGCAAGGAGCTTAGGAGCGAGAGCAGGGACCTGACCGCCGATCAGCCGCCAAAGACGAGTTCCACCGCGGCAACCGGAAACGGCGATGTGACGCTGTTCCCGGTGAGCAGGTTTCCGTTCAACGCTTACTTCGACGTGAGCGACAGCCGCGCAAGCGGTGAACCGAGCGCCAACGATATTACCAGCACCCGTTTCGGCATCCGCCAAAGCTATCGCCCGCTCGAAACCGGCGACAACTTCATCGCGAGCTTCAACCGCAGCACGCTGGAGTCGCTGTCGTTCGGCCGGGATACTGTGAATGCCTTGGCGGCGAGCATGAACCGAAACGCCGGCCCACAGTCGCTCGAGCTCAGCGGCAGCCACACCAGCAATACGCGCAGCAACACCGGCGAGCGTACCGCGTTCAACCAGATATATGCGCGCAACAGCTACCGTCCGGAGCCGGAGCTGTCGGTCGAGAGCCTTGCCAGCCTGAGCAGCAGCGACTTTCGCCTGCTCTCGGCCGGAGTGCCCTCAGACAATCGTTCAAGTTTCGCGCAGGCCAGCACGTTCGCGACCTGGCGCCCGGAGGAGGACTCGCCTCTTTACGTGACCGGCGGCGCCCGCATGTTCCGCTCTGCGATCGCCAATAACGCCGGGGAAGCGCAGACTCTTAGCTTGGGCGGAAACCTAGCCGCGACTTACGCGCTCAGCCGCCAAACCAGCTTCGCCGCCAGCGCGTCCGTCACGCAGTTACTTACCGATGCGGCCAGCAGGCTCGCGACAACGCAGACCGCTTACTTAACCCGCATTGGCGATCCAGTCGGAATTTTCGGGGCCAATTACACCTGGAACGCCGGTGCAAACATCTCCAACCAAACCGGCCTTGCAGAAGGCATGCGCAAAAACCTGGGCGGCCAGTTCGGGCATAACCTCACTCGCAGCGTGACGTTGGGAGAAAACTCCCAAGCCAATTTCGGCCTCGGGCAGAGTGCAGGCGCCAGTTTTGACAGCGTGACCGCTCGCGCGCTGACGCTCGGCCACAGCGCGAACGCGTCCTGGCGCTTGTCCAGTGGCGCGGCGACCAGCACTTACGTGAGCCTGCTCGGGGCCGATTCGCGCACCAGCGGAACCAACGCAAACCAGTTCCAGATGATCAATTTCCAGGTGAGCGGCCAGGTCCAGTTTAGCCACAGTTCCTCTGCTGCGGCAAACCTGACTGTGCAAGGGGTACGCCAGAACACGCCCAACACGCCGAGCGCGGGGATGCCCTTCAATTCCAGCGGCAATCTGAGCTATTTTCAACAGCGCGCGTTCGGCGTGCCGCGGCTCCGCTACAGCGTCCTCTACGGCATCAACGAGTCGCAGTTCAAGTCGCGGCTGCAGGGGGACTTCAACGCCCCTCGCGAGCTGGTGGATCAATCGTTCGAGCAGCGACTGGACTACAACCTGGGGCGCGTCGCGATGCGCTTGTCGATGCGCGTCGCCCGGGTCGAGGGGCGGCCGGACGCGCTGGTTTTCTTCCAAATGAACCGGGAATTCGGAGGTTTTTAGTCGTGCAGAACGATATGGTGATTGGAGCGGTCCGGTGAACGCAAGCTGGAGAGAGGTGGCGGCGTGCGCGGCGCTGGCCGCGAGTGTCATGGTGCTATCCGGCGGCGTGCGCGAGGCACGTGCCGAGTATGGCGACGTGGTCATGAACAATTATTCAGATGGCGCCGGCATGCGCCCGGTGGTGTTCCCGCACTGGTTTCATCGCGTGCGGTTCCGCTGCAAGGCGTGTCACACCGACCTCGGGATAAAGTTCAAGGCCGGCGGGAACGAGATCAACATGCTGAAGATCATCGACGGGCAATACTGCGGCGCCTGCCATAATGGTTCGGTGGCCTGGTCGGTGGAGAACTGCGACCTGTGCCATTCCGCCAAACCCGGGACGCCGACGCAGTTGCACGAGAGCACCATCAACCTGTTGGGCGGGCCCGGGACGTCAGCGGCTGTAACGCCCGCGGCGAGCCCGATGACAGCCAAGCCCGCGACCGGCGGCAGGAAATAGGACGACCCAGAATGAAGCATCGACGATTTGCCGGTGGGCTGGTGCTCGCGGCGCTGCTTGCCGCATCGGCGCACGCGCAGGAATTGACGAAGGGCAAGTTGGTATATCAGGCATCTTGCGCCGCCTGTCACACGTCCGGGCTGGCGGGGGCGCCCAAGCTTGGCGACTTTGCGGCCTGGGCGCCACGCGTCAGTGCCGGAACGGGACCGGTTTACACCAATGCCATCAAAGGCAAAGGGGCCATGCCGCCCAAAGGCGGCAACGCTTCGCTCCCCGACGCCGATCTGCGCGCAGCGGTCGATTTCATGTTGGCACAAGCGCGCGCCGAAGCCGCACCGCCCAAACCCGGCGTGTCCATGGTTCCATCCGCGCAAACTCCCGTTGCAAGCGTAGCCGCTGCCGCGAGCGCGCCGGCGGCGGCGCCGGACTCGGCCGTGCAGGAGTCAGCGGATCCCAATGCATTCAATCGACTGATGCTGGCGCCGGCGCGGCGCAACCGGCCGCCAGGCGAGGACGGTATCCACGATCCGGCGAGCCCGGCCACCGCGCTGTTGCAGGCGCCGCTACGCTCGTTTCAATCGCTGGCGCGCAGCAACCTCGGCAATTACGTGGACTGGGTTGCGGCGCTCGGCAAGAAGCAAATCCAACCACGGTGGGATGTTCGCGACCCCAAAGCCCAGGCCACGGTCATGGACTTGAACATCGTGCGCGAAGTCAAGGGCTCGATGCACGACGTCGTTTTTCCGCACAAGCAGCACACGGAGTGGCTGGATTGCTCGAACTGCCATCCGGCGATATTCACGCCGCAGAAGGGGTCCAATCAGATTAGCATGGCCGCCATCATGCTCGGCCAGAAATGCGGCGTGTGTCACGGAAAGGTCGCGTTTCCGATCCAGGAATGCCGGCTGTGCCACGCGCGGCAGAAGAGCGCCGAGGCGCGGACCGCCGAAGCCGAGGGAGGAGGGAAACCATGAAGCGCCTGCTACAGCGGATTGCGCTGGCGGTAACGTCCGGCACTTGCGTCGCCGCGCACGCCGCCCAGGGGGAAGCCAAGGTGCCTAGCCCGACGGTCAGCGTGTCGCGCCAGCTCGTCGAGCAGAAGGCAGCCTTTCTGCAGCGCGTGTTTTCCGATTCCCCGGCCGCCAGGCGCATCGACGCCGGCAACAATGTCAAAGCCAGGAAATATCTGGCGAGCGCGCAGGAGAACTACCGTAATGCAGTGCTCTCGATCAAGAATAATGACATGGCCGGCGCGGACAAACAACTCAACGAAGCAACCTGGTTAATCGGCAAGGCGCGCCAGCTCGTGCCGGACCCGCTTGCGCGCAATGTCGAGCACCGGGTGCGCTACGCGCAAATGCTGGATTCGGTAGAGTCGTTGCGTATTTCCTACCAGCGGCAATTGCAGCGCGCGCGGCCGCAGCCGCCTGGGGTGGACGCCAACGATGCCCTGCTTGCCAAAGTGGCGCAGCTCGTTGACGGCGCCAAGGGTCACGCGGAAGCCGGGCGAGTCGTGCAAGCCAACAAGTCTCTGGCTGAGGCGGAACGGACATTGATGGTAGGTCTCGGTCGGGTGCTGGGCTCGAAGACCATCGAATATGCGCAGCGTTTCGAGACCCTGGCCGAAGAGTACGCCTACGAGCTGGAACGCAACCGCAGCTACGCGGACCTCATCCCGATTGCGTTGGATGGGTTCAAGCCCGGCGGCGAAGCGGTTCGCGAAGCCCAGCGTTTCCTGGATGCCAACCGTGGACTGCGCGAACAGGCGCAACGGCACGCGGCCGCGAAGGACCATCGCTCGGCGCTGACGGCGCTGCGCGGTGGAACGGCCCAGTTGCAGAGCGCCCTGGCGGCGGCCGGGCTGCGCGTGCCGCAGGATCCAAAACCGGAATGACTTCTAACGGAGTGATCATGAGGGCGATTCGAGTCTGTATGGTGCTACTCGTCTTGGGCGCGGCAGCGGCTTCCATGGATGTTTTCGCGCAGTCGGCGGCGGCCGATGCGGTCGTGGATCGGGGCCGGCTCGAACAGCGGCTGGCGGCGGTGGAAATCCTGCTGGAGAAATCATCGGCAGCGCGCCAGGTCGATTCGAGCGGCGACACCACCGCTCGGCAAAAGCGCGAAAAAGCGCGCGAGATCTATCGCCAGGCGCGCGCCGCGTTTCAGGCGGGCCAGTACGCGCGCGCATCGGGCTTGCTGCCGGAAGCAAGTGTGCACATGTTCGAGGCGGTGCGCTCCGCGGCGCCTGGGGAAGTCGCAGAGCCCAAGGCGCGCAGCGACTTCGAAGCGCGCTTGGACAGCGTCAATTCCCTGCATGCGGCCTTTCGCCGCGTCGCCGGGGAAAAACCGGATGCTGCCGGCGTGGCCGAAACCAGCCGCGCGGTCGACAATCTGATCGGCGACGCCCGGCGCTTGGCGGGCGAGGGCAAACTCGACGCCGGGCGCGCGGCGCTGGACCGTGCTTATCTCCTCGCCAAGGCCGCGGTGAGTTCGCTGCGCAGCGGCGATACGCTGGTGCGCTCGCTGCACTTTGCGACGAGGGAAGAGGAATACCGCTACGAGGTCGACCGCAACGATACCCACCAGATGCTGATCAAGGTGCTGTTGGACGGCAAAGCGCGCACCACCGAGCAGCAATCCGCGCTGGCCAAAGCATTGCAGTTGCGCAATCAGGCCAATACCGCGGCCGCTAGCGCCGACCACGCCGCCGGGGTAAGGCTGCTGGAGGAGTCGACGCGCGAGCTGATACGCGCCATCCGCGGCGCCGGCGTGTTCATTCCGGGCTAGGTGGCGAGGATGCGCAGCGGGCGGGGTAGGCGACGGTCGCGGTACTACCTTTGGCTGCTGCTGGCGACGTTGATCCTGATTGCGCGGACGCCAGTCGCAGCCGATATGGCGCGGCGCTGGCTGCCGCTGGTAAAAGACGGAATTCACGATCCGAAGAGTCCGGCCCTCCGGCTGTTGCAGCAACCGGGCGAGGCGCTGTCACGATTGCCGGCGGATGTCGCGGGAAGCCAGGTGAACTGGACAGCGGCGCTGGAACAGGGTCGCATCAATCCACGCACCAACATCCTTCCGGAAACCAAGATACGCGTTCTCGACACGGACATTCTGCTCAACCTCCGCGGCGGCACGCCCATCGTGCGTTTTCCGCACCGGCAGCACACCGTGTGGCTCGATTGCGGCAACTGCCACGAGCAACTGTTCAAGTCGAAGGCGGGCGCCAACAAATTCAGCATGCAGCTCATCCTGCAAGGCGAGCAGTGCGGGGTCTGCCATGGCGCGGTTGCGTTTCCATTGACCCAGTGCGGGCGCTGCCACAACACAGCGCGTGACAAGCCGCTGCCTGCCGCAGCCGTGCGCGGTTCCTAGCCATGCGCAAGGGCATGCTCATGTGCTTGTTGATGCTGATGGCTGCCGTTGCGGTGCTGGATGTGGCGCCGGCGCGAGCCGAGTATGGCGACGTGGTGCTCAACAAGCGCTCGGATAAAGAGGGCATGCGTCCGGTGATCTTTTCGCACTGGTTTCACCGCATCCGCTTTCGCTGTAAAGTATGCCACGATGAACTGGGCTTCAAGATGCGGGCGGGCGCCAACGACGTGCTCATGGTGGATATCGTCGACGGCAAGTTCTGCGGTTTGTGCCACAACGGCCAGATCGCGTGGGGCACGGAACGCTGCGATCTGTGCCACTCGGGACGCCATGGCCTGGAAAGTCGCATCCATGGCGGCAATCAGTCATTAGGGCCGGGCCGATGGTAAGGCTGTCGCCCGCTCTTTTTCTGGCGTTGTGCGTACTGCTGGGCGCCTGCGCCGCGCCCGCTCCGCGCGTGCTGCATTTCGGCATGGAAGATGCGCCCGAAGGCCGCCGTCTGATGTGGCCGGCGGCGCCGGAGGTACCGCGTTTCATGTATGCCGGGCAGCTCCTTGGCGAGGCGAATTTCAGGCCGGCAGCCGCCGCGGCGAACGGCTTGGGCGACTTGCTGCGCAGGCTTGCCGCGTTGGTTATTGGCGAGCAGGTGCCGGCCGTGTTGCAGCGGCCGCAGTCGGGGACGGTCGACGCCACCGGGCGAATTCTGGTTACCGATGCCAGCCGCCAGGCCGTTTTCGTATTCGACCCGGCCGCGGGTGAATTGCTGGTGTGGGACAAGGCGGATGGCCTGGCCAATTTTGTTTCCCCGAACGGCATTGCAGCCGGCGCCAGCGACCAGATTCTAGTGGCCGACGCTCAGTTGGGCATTGTCGCGCGTCTCGATCCACGCGGAAACCCCGGGCGCGCCATCGGACGCGGTGTGCTCAAGCGGCCGACCGGATTGGCCTACGATGCGCTGCACAAGCGTATTTTCGTGGCCGATACCTACGCGCATGACATTAAGGTTTTCGACGACGAGGGGCAACTGCTGAAGGTTATCGGCCGCCAGGGCGAGGGTGACGGCGAGTTCAACTTTCCGACCTTCCTTGCGTTTGCAGGCGGTGAGTTGTATGTCGCCGATACCATGAACAGCCGCATTCAAGTATTTGCCAATGGCGGCGACCGCTGGCGCTTGAGTTTCGGCCGGCGCGGGCTGTATGTCGGCAACCTGGTGCGTCCAAAGGGCATCACGGTGGATAGCGACGGCAACATTTACGTCGTTGAGTCCTATTACGACCACTTGCTGGTATTCAACCGGGACGGGGATTTTCTTATGGCGATTGGCGGGCTGGGACAGGAAACCGGCAAGTTCTATCTGCCGGCCGGCGCCTGGATCGACAGTCATAACCGGGTATTCGTCAGCGACATGTTCAATGGGCGCGTGGTGGTGTTTCAGTATCTGGAGACCGGCGGTGATGGCGGCTAAGGTCCGTGGCTCACTGATTGCCGCTTGGGCGCTGGCGGCCGCCGTGGCGGCCGGCGCAGCCGGCGCGGCGCTGGTTCCCGATGTGCGCAACACCAGGCACAATCTGTCGGTAAGCGGCCCCGGCACGACGAAGGCGGTCTCGGAGACGCAAGTGTGCGTGTTCTGCCATACGCCGCACGCCGCGACCTCGGGCGTGACGCCACTGTGGAACCGCGCGCTGTCCAACGCGACCTATTCGCCCTACACCTCTTCCTCGCTTGACGCCAATGCGATCCAGGGCTCGCTCGATCAGCCGGGCGGCAGTTCCAAGCTGTGCCTGTCGTGCCACGACGGCACGCTGGCGATCGGCAACGTCAACGTGCTGGCCGGGCAAGGATCGGGTACTCCGGGCACGGTATCCATACCCATGAGCGGCGCGGGTCCGGGCGGGGTGACGCCGGGCGGCTCCGGCACGACGACCGGATTCACGCGCAATCTGGGCGTGGATCTGACCAACGACCATCCGATTTCGCTCAACTTCACCAGCGCGTTGGCCACGCGCGACGGCGAGCTGCGCGCAGTGGACGCCAACCAGAGGTGGCCGGCGGGCAGCGGCACAGTCATCGGCGTGCGCGCGCCCGGTTACCGCCCGACATTGCCGCTGGAGAGCACCGGCGCCGGCGGCGTGGGCCAGGTGCAATGCGGCACCTGCCACGATCCGCACCTGCGCGAAACCGACACCACGCGAGGCAACCACAAATTCCTGCGTCTGAACCGCTTCCAGCAAGCCACTCCCACCAACAATCACGACGTGGTGAACGACATCATCTGCCTGTCCTGCCACGACAAGAACCAGGGCAGCGGCGCCTGGGCGTACTCGGCGCACGCCAACCCCCTGGTGGCGACACCAACCTATCTGGCAACGCCCGCGGCGCAACGCGATTTTCCGGCCAACCTGCCGGTATGGAAGGCGGCCTGCCTGAACTGCCACGATACGCATACCGTGCCGGGCGCGCGCCGGCTGTTGCGCGAGAGCACCGACAGCGTGAGCACCCCGAAGACCGGCGGCGATTCCGCGCTGGAGCAGACCTGCTACCAGTGTCACACCGACAGCGCTTCCAGCATCATTACGCCGAGCACCACGGTACCCAACATCAGGAGCGATTTCCAACTCCCCAGGCGCATGCCTATCACCTCGATCGATCAGCCGGCCGGGAGCGAAGCGCACGACATCGGCGGCAACTTCACCGACGGATTCATCGACTGCGCCACGGCGGCGAACCGCTGCGGGGTAGACTCGATCGAGTCACGCGCCAAGCTCGGGGTGGCAAACCTCAATAACCGCCACGCCGAGTGCACCGACTGTCATAACCCGCACCGGGTAGTGAAATTCCGCTCGCTGGTAGGCAATCCGGCCGGCAGCCTGTCCGGCGCGCCCGACGCCGCAGGGACCCATACGCATACCGACACCACCGGCTACACCCACAGCAACATTGCCTCCGGCGTGCTGCGCGGCACCTGGGGGGTCGAGCCGATCTACGGCAGCGCCTCGTTCCAAAGCCTGCCCACCAGTTACCAAGTCAAGCGCGGCGATCCTGGCACCAGCGCGAACATCGGCGTGACGGCCACTTATGTGACCCGCGAGTACCAGATCTGCCTCAAGTGCCACTCGGACTATGGCTATAGCGACAACAACGCCTATCCGGTCGGCAACCGCCCAACGCTTGGCTACACGGGCGGCACGCCCTCGACCACCAACAATCTCACGCAATACACTAATCAAGCCAAGGAGTTCCAGGCGCCGTTCAGCCACAAGGGAGAAGTCACGACCACCGATTCGGGCGCTGGCTCGGCATTTTCGACCAACAACCACCGCTCTTGGCACCCGGTCATGGACAGTACCGGGCGTACCGCGGCCGTGCGCGGCGGTATGACGGCTAATAACTGGTTTGCGCCTTGGCGTAACGCGGTCGGGGTCCAGACCATGTACTGCTCGGACTGCCATGGATCCAGCACCGGCACGACCACCGCGATTCCCGCGAACGGCGAGAACGGCGACCCGTGGGGCCCGCACGGCTCGACGAATAATTTCATTTTGAAGGGGACCTGGGCGTCTTCCACCGGGGTCTCGGACCGCTCGCCGACGGCGGCGGACATTGCGGCCAACGGCCTGTGTTTCAAGTGCCACAGCATCAATCAGTACGGTGATCGCAACGCAAGTGGCGTCAGTGGATTCGGCAGTGGAACCGACAATTACCATGCCCTGCATGCCGACAGGATTGGCCGTGTCCGCTGCAGCTGGTGCCACATCGCCGTCCCGCACGGGTGGAAGAACAAGGCGTTTCTAGTCAACTTAAATGACGTCGGCCCCGAAGCCGGCCAGACCGGCAACGCCGAGTGGAGAATGAGTGCCAGCAACCAGTACTACAACCAGGAGCCCTACTACCTCAACGCGAAGCTCAAGGTTCGCACTTTCGCCAGGAGTGGCAGCTGGAGCGACACAAACTGCGGCTCGCGCAACGTCGGACCGTTCTTGGGCACGAACACGAACGACACGCAGAGCGGGAAAAATTGGATGGGGAGCGTATGCAGACCTTCGCCGTAATCCCGGCACGCGGCGACTGGCTCGCCGCCGCGGCCTCGTCGCGGGTGACACTGGTGCTCTTGGCCTTGCTTGCCGCCGGCATCGGCGCGACCTACGCGCTGGACGCCGACGTCACGTTCGCGCTAAGCGCGCCGCTCGGGCTGCTGGCGCTCAATCTCGCCGCGGCGATCGCCGCGAACCCGGTATTTCGGCGGAACACGGCGCTGCTGGTGTTCCACCTTGCGCTCCTGGCGCTGGTGGTGTTGGCGGCTGCGGGGCGCCTCACCTACCTAAAGGGCCAGCTCGAGCTCGCCGAAGGCGAAGTTTTCAATGGCCAACTCACTCAGAGCGAAGCCGGGCGATGGCACCGCTCGCAGCTCGAGCGCGCGCAATTCGCCAACGAGGGTTTCACCATTCGCTATGAAAAAGGCGTGAACAGGGCCGAAACCCGCAATGGCGTGCGCTGGCTGGACGACAACGGCGCTCTGCAGCGCGCGGTGATCGGCGACATCAATCCACTGGTGCTTCATGGTTACCGCTTCTACACCAGTTCCAATAAGGGCTTTGCGCCGGTGTTCGTGTGGCATCCCACGGGCGGCGCGCTGCGGCGCGGCACCATCAATCTGCCTTCCTACCCCGTCCACGAATATCGCCAGGCGCTCGAGTGGCAATTGCCGGGCACGAACACCACGCTATGGACCATGCTGCAGTTTGACGAAGTTCTGCTCGATCCGGAGCAGGTTTCGCAGTTTCGCTTGCCCGAAAAACACAATCTAGTGGTTCGCATCGGCGAGGCGCGGCACGAACTTGCGCCCGGCGAAAGCATCAGCTTGCCGCAGGGTATGCTGGTGTATGAGCGCCTGAGTACCTGGATGGGCTACACCGTGTTCTACGACTGGACCCTGCCTTGGCTGTTTGCCGCCTGCCTGCTCGCGGTGGCGAGCATGGCCTGGCATTTCTGGCAGAAATGCGCGGCGCAGCCGTGGGACGGTGATGCGTGAACGCTGAACTGCAGTTGCTGTGGCTGGCATTGATGCTCTACACGCTGGCAGGCTCCACGGCGATCGCCGCCGCGGTGCTGGCCAAGCGTCCCGAGCGGATCATCCTTGCAGTCATTGTGATCGGACTGGCCGCGCACACGGTTTCGCTCGGGCTGCGCTGGGAGCGCCTGGGACACGGGCCGTTCATCACCCTGTTCGAAATCCTGTCGAGCAATGTGTGGAGCCTGCTGGCGATCTATGCGCTGGCGTATTGGCGCGTTCCGGCGGTGCGGCCGGCGGCGGTGGTCGTGATGCCTGTTCTGTTCCTGATGATGGCGTGGTTGCTCGTGACCAGTTCCGTCGCAGGACATTTTCCGCCCACCTATCGCACGGTCTGGCTCTACGTTCACCTGCTGTTCGGCAAGGTTTTTCTGGGCACGGTGCTGGTCGCAGTCGGTGTCGCGGGTCTGATCTTGCTGCGTCAGGCCGGCCTTCGCGTCGCAAGCCTGACGCAGCTTCCCGACGACGTCCGGCTGGAATACCTGGCGTTTCGGTTCATCATGGTCGGGTTCATCTTCGAGTCGCTGATGCTGGTTGCAGGCGCAATCTGGGCGCAGGATGCGTGGGGCCGCTACTGGGCATGGGACCCGCTGGAAACCTGGGCGTTCGCGACCTGGTTGCTGCTGGCATTCTTCATTCACCTGCGAGTCACCGTCAGGCTTGAGCCTTGGCGCAGCGCGGCACTGATTTGGGCTGTGTTCGTGCTGGCGTTCCTGACGTTCTTCGGCGTGCCGTTTGTCTCGACCGCGCCGCACAAAGGGGCGGTGTAATGAATTGGCAAGAACTGCTGCCACGAGGATCGCGCGACACGCGCCGGCGCACGCTTGCGCTGACGGTCGTCGCCATTGCGGCCGGGGGACTTGTGATCGCTGCCGTGTCCGATGGCAGCGTGTTCGGTTGGCGTTTCTCAACGACCCGTGCGCCAGAGGGTGGTCAGGCCGGCGCAACTGACCGGACCCGGCAGGAAATCCATGAACGCTTCCAGCAGGGGGTGATCATGCTGCACGCGAAACGGCACGAACATGCGATGACCGCCTTCCATCGCGTGCTCGAACTCGATCCGTCGATGCCCGAAGCCCATGTCAATATGGGGTTCGCGCTGATCGGGCGGGAACGCTACGGCGCCGCACGCGACTTCTTCGACAGCGCGATCGCCTTGCGCAAGGAGCAGGTCAATGCCTATTATGGGCTGGCGCTCGCGCTCGATGGGCTGCGCGATCGGGCGGGTGCGATCGGCGCCATGCGCGCTTTCGTTCACTTGAGCAGGCCGAACGACCCTTACCAGCGCAAGGCACAGGCTGCACTTTGGGAATGGGAGGCTGACCGGGAACAAGGGGGCGCGGCCCGGACACGCTAGGCGGGCGCGCGCGTGCCAGATCGTCGCATCGGGCATGGTTCGGATCTTTGTTGCGACGATTCTCGTTTTTGGCAGTCTCCAGTGGTTTTTTTCCCGTATTTGAGAAAATGCGATCAACACGATGCTTTTGGGTCTGGCAAGATTTCAGAAAAATCCTGACGCGGCACGGAGAGTGTTCCGGTCGGGAGCGTCCTGCAACAGCGGCAGCGAATGGTTCATGGTTTCGCCGCCTCTTTGGCGCACAGGCTTGTTCGCGGCCCTGTTTTTGCTTGTTGCTTGCGGACAGGACTCGACGGGTGTTCAACCAGGGATCGGCGCACGATTGCCGAGCGTTGTGCTGACCGGCCTGATGGGCGAAGCGCCAACTTCCACTGATGCGTTGCTCGGCACGCCGCTCATAATCAATTTCTGGGCGACGTGGTGCGGGCCCTGCCGCGATGAGATGCCGAGCCTTGAGCGTCTGTCGCGCCGGATTGCCGCCCACGGCGTGCGGGTGATCGGCGTCACCGTGGATGATGACCGTAACCTCGCGGCCGAGTTCGTGCGCACCCGCAGGCTCACGTTTCCCATCTACTCTGATGGAGACAAGAGGCAGTTGCAGTCCCTGCTGCGAGTGAAGTCGTTGCCGGAAACGGTGCTTGTTACCGCTGAAGGCGCGATCGCGGCGCGCATTGCGGGTGCGCGCGACTGGAACGGCGCCGAGGGCGATCGGATGCTGGAACGTGAGCTTAACCTGCGCCTGGCGTTCAGGCACTGACGGTCCGGTTCAAGCCAAATGCGACCGGGGTATCGGACGAAAGGAGACAGGAGCACGGCGTTCCTGATCTGGATCAAAGGAATCTTCAGGGGGGACATGTCACACTACGCGTTGTCGAGAGTCCGGCGCCGTCCGCCGGAGCGGATGCAAGGGGGTAATTTGAGTCTGGCCGGGCAGTTGACCTATGCGCCGAGAGGCAGCGGGAAACGCGCGTTGAATCTGGACAGCGCGCGTGTATCCTTGCGCACCAAGGGCGTCATTGCGTTCGTCATCGTCATGCTGTACGTCGTGGCGATCGGCATCACGCTCGCCCAGCAGCGCGCCACGCTGCGGGCGACCGTCGAACAGCAGCGAAACCTGTACCAGGCCGAGGAGGCGCTGGGACGCGTGAATTCCGCTCTTGCGTATGCAATTCTCAATGTAAATGAAGCTTATGCCACCCCTAATTCGCGCGCGACAGCGGAGACCATCGCGCTTGACATAGGCGCGGTCCAGGCCGGGTTGCAGGGACTGAGCGAAAGGTATCCATTGATGCAGCCGTGGATTGTCCGGCTTGACCATAACAGCGCCATGATCAGAGCCGAATGGGGGAACAAAAGGCTGGTCGAACTGCGCGAGAATCTCCACCAACTGGTGACACAACTCGACGATGTGACCAGCGAAGCGCGCAATCGGCAACAAGCGCTGACCGAGAATTTTCGCCACATTTATGACTCGATCACGCTGACCTCGGTGGTCATGGGGCTGGCTGGGGCCTTGCTCTTCGGGGGCGTCGTAATGCGATTCTTTTCGCTCCTGGTACGGGACATCCGCAAGCTGCGGGCGCGCGCGACGGAGGTGGTCACGGGCTATCGCGGCATGCCTATTGAAATCACGCGGCACGATGAGCTCGGAGCGTTGATGGAGTCCGTCAACAACATGCAATCGGAACTGCGGGAGCGTGAAAGGCAACTGGAGATCGCGCGCCAGCAGCGCTTTCACCAGGAAAAGATGGCCGCCATCGGGTCCCTGGCCGCGACGATTGCGCACGAGGTGAATAACCCGATTGCTGCGATCACCGGGGTTGCCGAAGCGATCCAGGATCAGCGAATTTCAAACATGTGTTCCGGGGAACGCTGCCGGCCGGAACTTATCCTGGAGCAAACACGCCGGATCAGTCAGATCACCCGCCAACTCGCGGAAATGACCACGCCTTATTCGCCGGAGCCGCAACTTCTCGATCTCAACGCGCTGCTGCGCCGAACGTGCGGCTTCATCCGCTACGACAAACGTTTCGGCAACATCGAGTTCAACCTCGACCTCGATTCGGAAGTGCCGGCGATCAATGCCGTTGCCGACCATCTGACTCAAGTCCTGATGAACCTTCTCATCAACGCCGCCGATGCGAGCTGCGATATCGTCGGTCGCGAACCGTCGGTTAGCGTCGTAACGAGATCGAGCGGCGCGGAGGTGGTGTTGGTGGTGGCGGACAACGGCTGCGGGATGGACGCGCCGACAATGGCGCGGGCATTCGATGAGGCGTTTACAACCAAAGCGCCCGGACACGGCAGCGGGATCGGTCTGTTCATGTGCAAATCGCTCATTGAGGCGGAAGGCGGGCGGATTGAGCTTGACTCGACACCGGGGCGCGGCACGCGGGCGTCGGTCTACCTGCCGCGCCCGGCAACGCGGGAGTAAGGCGCGATGTCCTCGATGCATGTACTGGTACTCGACGACGAACTGGCGCT
>ORJL010806861.1_pt1 | contig 19082 bp, 24 predicted proteins | sample 1779941 | NCBI WGS metagenome assembly ORJL01 (sample SAMEA104232317, study PRJEB22302) | groundwater metagenome | biome: forest; feature: aquifer; material: groundwater | place: USA | collected 2011-08-07 | depth 5.8 m | reverse complement strand
TGTGTAGCACTTCTCCCGGCTCTAAACTGCTGCACAACCCATCGTCTCTTCTTCTCAGTAAGTTTCGTCATAAAAAATCACCCAAAAAGAAGCAAAAATCTAGACTATTAAGAAGTGTAAACTAATTTTCAAATTGAACAAAATTTTTATGATAGCACAAGATTTTTAAACAATCTCTTATTTTGTGAAACATCAAATGACGAAAAACGCAAATGCTGGTGCAGGAATGGATAGCTTGGTTTATTCGTATGCTGCTGATGCGCATGGTCTTGACGAGGAGAATCGTTTTTTAAAAGAAAGCGTGATGAATCTTGAACGTGAGCTTGAGAAATTCAAGCGCACCCCTCTTATTTTGTGTGAGGTGCGGGATATTGTTGGAGAGCATGTTCTTGTTCGTTTGCCTAATGGCAATGAATTTTTGGTTGAAGCAGCGCACGATCTTAAACCATTAAATCCTGGTGATGGAGTGCTTGCTGAGCAAAAGAATTTGACTATCATTAAAAAAGTAAATTCATGCAAGCGTTTTGATGTTGAGAGGTTTGTGATCTTAGAAAAACCTACCACCTCTTGGAAGGATATTGGTGGTTTGAAAGAGCAGGAGCAGGAAATTCGTGAAGTGATTGAGCTTCCCCTAACTCAACCTGAATTGTTTAAGGAAATAGGTATTCTTCCTCCCAAAGGCATTTTGTTGTATGGGCCTCCTGGCACTGGTAAAACTCTTCTTGCAAAAGCAGTTGCTAACTCAACTAATAGCACATTTATTCAAGTGGTTGGTTCTGAGCTTGTGCAAAAATTTATTGGCGAAGGCGCAAAGCTTGTACGCGAGATTTTTCAGCTTGCGCGGGAAAAAGCACCAAGTATTATTTTTATTGATGAACTTGACGCAATTGGCGCTACACGCATTGATATTGGCACATCTGGTGAGCGTGAGGTGCAGCGTACGTTTATGCAATTGCTTTCAGAAATTGATGGTTTTAAGCCTTTGGGCAATGTGAAAATTATTGGTTGTACAAATCGCAGGGATATTCTTGATCCTGCTATTGTGCGTCCTGGCCGTCTTGATCGTCTGATTTATGTGCCTGTACCTGATGTTGCTGAGCGCAAGGAAATCTTCAAGATTCATAGTGCTAATGTCGGCTTTGAAAAAAAGGTTGACCTTGATCTAATCAGTCATTCTATGGAAGGTTTTAGTGGTGCTGAAATTCGTTCTGTAGTAACTGAAGCTGGTTATTTTGCTATTCGCGAGAGCCGCCGCAGAGTCACAGAAAAAGATGTAATGAAAGCCATTGATAAGATTCGCGGAGTTGAAAACAATACTGACTATATGAGCATGTTTGGGTGAATAATGTCTATTGATCAAACACTTCAAGAGAGATGTGAACTCATGATAAAGAGTTTTGAAGATACCTACAAAAGACAGCTTTGTTGTTCGGGTTTTTTTATTGGTACTGGCATTGCAAGATATGGCACTGATCCGACAGCAAAAATGCATTTGTGCATACAATTAAGAGTTCAGTCACTTTCAGAACAAGCAAGAAATACAGAAGAGGTTTTGGACCGCATCAGAAAAAAGTTACCTGAACACTACGGTGGAATTCCCGTAGTAGTAAAAGAAGTAGGAATTCCACAGATAGAGAGCTAAAAAAAAATCACTTAATAACTAATTTTGTCAGACAATTATTTTTCTGCTCTAAATCTTCACTCCGAGAGATTTAAGTTCTTTCAAGAAATCCTCAAATGCGGTGTAAATAAGTGTTGTTATCCCTACTTCTTGTGCTCCTTGAATATTATCAGAATTATCATCTGCAAAAACAATGGAATCAGCAGGAACTCCCGCACGAACAATCAGTTCCTGAAACATCTTTTTGTCTGGCTTGCACACACCCAATTCATAAGAAAACACCGCCACATCAAAGTCTGAGAGAAACCCGAATCTTTTTTACAGTCCATTAATTCTTGCAGGAAAATTATTTGAACAAATAAGTGTTTTGTAGCCATTTTTTCCAAGCTGTCGCACGACATTCATGACATTCTTGTCAGGCACGTAGCTTTCAATCAGTAATTGCATGATTTCTTCTGGAGTTTTGTTAATTTTCCATTCTTTTATTGCCCACGACCAAAATTCTTTATCTGTCATCTTGCCTGTTTTGTACTGTTTGTTCATATTATCGCTTTTGAGAAAAACACGTTTAACTTCAGACTCAGAAACGCCTAACTTGCAAACAGAATTCATAAAAACAGACTTGCCAGCCGGAAAATAAACTCCATCAAGATCAAATGTGATTGCTTGAACAGAAATCACAAAATCATTCTTCAATTTTCACATACCTTTTTATTTAAGTTAACATCAGCATCACTAATGCTTCTGGTTTTTGAAAAAAATTCTTCTATATCTTCTGTTGTTTGTCTCAGCTCTGTTTCTTGAACGTGTAGTCTTCTGTTTTCGTACCAAGAGTTTGTTCTCAGAACCAGTCCACCTAACGCGATAGAGGCAGACATTTTTGCTTCTTCAGAATTTCCCGTTAAGCTATAACTTAATGCAAGACCGAGAAATGTTGCGCTTACTACATCCGAGATGTACGCAATTGTTCTGTTCAAACGACACTTTGCACGAAAGTATTCATCAAAATGGTCTAAAAGCGAATTTTGTTTTTCCATGACTTCCTCATTTTTCTTTGATATGTCCAAATAAATTTCGTGCTCGGTCTTCCAATTATCTTCATTGCGTGAGCTCAGTTGGGATTCTTTTCGTCATTGCACGAAGTTATTGAAATCTGGCTAAACGTCTTTAACAGTTTAGTGGCAGAAACATATTCTAACAAACTTGCATATCAATGCATATTCTGTATTCTCGTGGTTTTGTTTGTGCTGTTTTTGTTATGTTTAGTATCTTGCATGTCTTTTTTAATCTTGCGCATATCTTGAGCACTTGTTTTGCTTTTTCTTCAAACATTTCCTGTTTTGCAAACACGTAAACATGTATTATTGTTCCTTTTTTTGCTGCAAGCAGTGCTGTGTCAAAATAGCGCGTGCTTGATTTAGGCAGTGGCATAATAATTCTATCAAATACACCGATCTTCGGTAAAATGCGTGAAACACTTCCTTTATACAGTTTGACGTTTTGTAATTTATTTTTCTCTATGTTTTCAAAAGCATATTTATGTGCTATTGGATTTATTTCAACTCCAATTACTTGTCTTGCTTTGCTGTATTTTGCAATCACTAGACAAAAAGGTGCTATTCCTGAAAACATGACAAGCACTCTTTCTTTTGGCTGTACAAGCCGTGCAATTCGCATGCGTTCTGTTCCTGTACGAGGGCTAAAATAGCAGTTTTGCACATCAAGTTTGTATAATAGCCCCCATTCTCTATGTGTTGTCACAGATTTTTTTTCTCCTGCAAGAATTTTAAGCTTTTGAACTCTGTACTTGCCTGTATGTCCTCCGATTTTAGCTGCAACAGTTTTTATGTGGGGATTAGTTTTTAGCACTGCTTGTGCAATTATTTTTTCTTTTGAAATTAGTGTTTTTGGTATTTCAATAATTGCAACATCTCCAATAATGTCATGTGCCGTTCTAACCTGTTCAAGCTGTCTTTTTCCCAGCTTTTTTATAAGTAATTCTTTGATTCTCATGAAAAATATGCTCCAAGCGCTGTTTGATTCCGTGGTCTTTTTAGCAGGCTTTGTAGTGTTGTGCTGACTCTTTCTGGATTAAAATCATGCCCGTCAATAAGAAATGTTTGAAGTGCTTCAACATTAATTTCTGCAGGAGGGATTGCCATGTTGTCATCAACTGGTATGCGTGATATTGTTTCGTAGACTTGCTGCCAAGGTGTTGTTGAAAAAGAATTCCAGTTTGTTTGACTGAATAATTCTTCTGAGCTCAAGTGCTTTTTTACTAGGGCTAGTGCTTTTTTCGGTCCTATCCCTTTGATTCCACCATAATTAAAATCTGTGCCAATAAGCATTGCTAGTCTAATTAGTTGTTCGTGTGTGATGTTCAAATTAGTCAGGTTTTCTTGCAAGTCAATCAACACTGGTTGTACCATAATTGTTCCTTTGCCATGGATTTTTCTTCGCCTTCCTGCAATGCTCAGATTTTGAACTACTCGCAGCCCTCCATATACAAGTGTATCATAGTCTTGACTTGCAACTGCCCATGCTTTTCCTTGTTTAACCATTTGAGCGCATTGTGCTTCTGCTTCACTAGGTGCTTTCAGGCATGGTATTCCTAGTAGTGTGAGAAGTTTTTTTGCATCATTGAGCATATCTTCAGTGAGTGTTGTTGTGCGTGCTGCATATTTTTTCATTGCTTCTGTATCTCCACGTTCTTCTGCATCAGCATACTCTTGTTGTGCATTTGCTTTTATTCCTGCACGCCGTTGGCGTTCTTGTTGTTTAAGTTCTGGAGCAACTCCATCAAATACAAAAATAAGCTTTACTCCATGCTGTAATAAAGCAGTTGTTCTATTGAATAGTCCAATGAGATGCGATGTGACCCTGCCTTTGCTGTCTGTAAGATAATTTCCATCAGGCGCGCGTATAGTTGTAAGAAATTGAAAGAACATGTTAAATGCGTCAACTACAAGTGTTTTTCCTGCAAGTTCTTCAAGTGTTATTTCATGGCGTATAAGCAGATCTTTGAGATTAACTCCCATTTAAACACCTGATGCAGGATTTAATTGCACTGAAGTATTTTGGTATGCTGAAGGCAGTGTTTTGAAAGTTATGCTTTGCAACTGTTTTGAGTATACTATTGCTGGCTTTGTTAGTTCTCCAGGACTGAGAAACAGACAAGGCAGTTTTCTTAGTTGAGATTTAACAAATGCATGACTAAGATCTGCTTCTGTGATCTTTTTCTTGTTAACCGAATAACAATAGTATAACAGCTGTCCAAGAGCAGAGGGTAAACTTATTATGAATTCATATTCTTTGTTTTTTTTGATAATTGTTGCGTGCGTTATTGGTATGTGATTTATCTGAAAATAAGTTTGCAGGCTTATGAGAAACTCATCATTAACAGGAAGTTGCTGCTCAGCAGGAAGTGTTATCTGCGCAGGGGAGCTAGTTTGTGGAGTCATTGGTTGAGAAGAGGATATTGAAGGAGGTATTGGTTTTCGTAAAATTTGTGGTGTGTTAATCACTGATTCTTTATTTATTGTTTCTTGGATCACTGATTCTTTGATTAGTTCTGGATTTAAATCTGGCGCAGTCATTGTTTGGCTTGTGAGTATTGTCTGATTGGTTGCAGTCTGATTTATTGAGTAATTTTGCGGATGATTTTCTTTGCGTTTGCGCTCTTTTTTCGGTTTATTTGATGCAACTTTTTTTTGCTCTTTTTGCGTCTGAATAGGTGTTTGCTGAATTCCTAATTCTTGTTTGATTAGTTGTTCTGCATCTGCATCAGATAAAGAAAACCATTTCCAAAATATTTCTTGCGTGTTATTGTGCTGCACTTCAAGAGGTATTGCAAAGTCTTTGATTGTTTTTAATCCAACACGCGTAAGTGGGTCTTGTGTGTTTTCCCGCAATATTTTCTTTTGCTGAAGCAATTCAACTGTTTTTCTATCTTTTTCATTCAAAGCATAAGTATACCTAAGTAATTGATCTTGCTGACCAGGAATATAATACAAAGGCCCACTACCTACTTTAATGTATGATGCTTTGAGAAGTCCTTTATCTGTCATTTCTGAAAGCATTGCTCCAGCAATAGTGCTGTTGGTCATTAATTCTTTAGCAATCACTAAAGGCTGTGTTGGTCCTCTCAGATGTATAAGCGCTAATACTCGTTCTCTATATTCCATATTCTACCCCTCTCATACAAGAATCCAGCAGAACTGGTTATTTATAGGTTGTGATGACTTTCTGCAGAAAATCTTCCAATACCTCAAGCAAATAAACCATCAAGGCTTCAACCACCCGCTCTCCCAATAACTTACATCACCTTCATTATCAACTACTGCAATAAGAAGTTTTTTCTTGGTTGAATGCGCTACTCTGTTTTTTGCAGCAAAATCTTGCCAAGTCATACGGACTGATTGATCTACTGCAAAAACTACCCAACGCGCATGATCCTCGCCAGGCTTAATGCCTCTGTCATACACGCGAAAGTCTGCTCCAAATTTAAGTGCTGTCTTGACAACATAACCTTTTTCTCGCAAATCACTAAATACAGCATAGTCAGTCCAAAAGTTTGCTTGTGCTTTGTTGAATTGTTTAAGCGCAGTTTCTCGTGAGATTTCAACTCCTTTGTTGTTTACAAACTTTACTTTTTCTTTGTCAAATAAATAAAGCGCCTCTAAATTAGAAAGCTGTATTCTGCCGTCAGCTAGTGGCGCACCAAAAACTGACTGATCAAATAACAGCTTTGCTTCATTGCTGTTTTCTGTGATTATTCTGTGCTGTGCAAGCACTGCTTTTACTCTGTCTGTCATAGCATATCTGCATAACAAACCTTTTTAAATGTATCTTCTGTAATACAACTATGGAAATCACATTTTTAGGCACAAGTTGCATGAAGCCAACTAAGGAACGAAATCCTTCAGCAGTTTTCATAACTCACAGAGATGAAGGCTTGTTGTTTGATTGCGGCGAGGGAACTCAACGCCAGTTTTCTATTGGCGGAATGAAGATCACAAAAATAACACGTATTTTTATTAGTCACTGGCATGGTGACCATGTTCTTGGCCTTGCTGGTTTGATAGCAACTCTTGGCGCAAGTGAGTACACTGGAACACTGCATGTTTATGGACCGTGCGACACAAAAGAACGACTCGGGCTGTGGTTCAAAGCTATTCCTTTTGATCATGGCATTGATTTACAGGTGCATGATATTGACAAGGATGGTGTTTTTTTGGAGACTCCTGATTTTTCTGTTGAAGCGCGCGCATTAAAGCATCGCTTGCCTTGTATTGGTTTTGCTGTTGTTGAACAAGACAGACGCAGAATGAATGTTAGTGCAATGAAAGAGCTTGGTATTCCTCAAAATTCATTATGGGGACAGTTACAAGAAGGCAAAACTGTTTCATGGAAAGGAAAAAAGATTGCTCCAGAACAAGTTACCACGCTCATCAAAGGCAAAAAAGTAACATACATCACCGACACACTACCTGTTGAAAACTGTTTTCGCCTTGCTGAGGATGCTGATGTACTTATTTGTGAAGCGCCCCACACTTCTGAATTAAAAGACAAGGCAGAAGAATACATGCATCTTACAGCGCGTGATGCTGCTCAGATCGCAAGCCGCAGTGATGTAAAAAAGCTTGTTCTTCAGCACTTTAGCGCAAGATACGCAAACACTCATGAAGTTGAAAAAGACGCAAGAGTTGTATTTGACAATGTAATCGCAGCAAAAGATTTTATGCAGATACAGGTGTGATACTAAATCAGAAATGTGAATATTTTTCTCACTCCTTCGCTGCCAGCTCAATATCTTCTCCTTTGAGTGTTTTTCTTCCTGCATGTTGTGCAAAATCTGCTGCACGTTTAACAAGTGTTTTTGCTTTTTCTTCAAGAATCTTTTTGAGCGTTACTTTTGCTGATTCACTTACTCTTTCAATTCCTGCTTCTTTCATTAATGTTTCAAGTGCAGCTAATGGAATGAGTCTTTGGCTTGTCATAACATCGCAACCAGAACAAAAGTATTTAAGTGTTGTGTGTAAGCATGTGCTCATGAGTGCTAAGTCTCGTGGTATTAATGCTGAGCGTGAGTTAATTCATGCTTTTTGGGCAACTAAAGAGTGGTCTGCTTGCCGTGTAGCTGGCAGTGGCAGTATTAAGTATCCCTGTCCTGATATTATTGCGCTTTCAAAAACAAGGAGTCTTGCCATAGAATGTAAATTATGCACAGGCGATAATCAGTACTTAACTGCTGAAGAAGTAAATGATTTGCAGGAGTATGCTCGTCGTTCTGGTTGTGAAGCATGGATTGCTATGCGTTTTTCTCATGAAAAATGGCGTTTTATGCGCGCAGAACACGTGCCAACAACTGAAAAAATGTATGTGATAAACAGAAATACAGCAGACGAAAAGGGTGTGTTGTTTGAACAAGTCACAACTAATTCTTAGCTCTCGTCGGTGTACCGTCAGTAAATAACACTATACTGCGCCGAAATCTTTATAAGACTCAGTATGACAAGCAGTATTTCTGCATGAAAAAGACTAAGAATTCTGGAGTGATTGAAGAAGTTGTGAAAGAAGTTGCTGGCGCTGATGTTCTTCCATTAGTGAAAATCTTGAAAACCAGAACTAATGTGAATGAGTTTAAGCTTGCGCAATTACTAAAGATTGAGGTTAATCTCACAAGAAACATGCTGTATAGACTGTATAATGCTAGCCTGGTTTCTTTCACAAGAAAAAAGGACAAAAAAAAAGGCTGGTATATTTATTATTGGACTTTTAGCACAAAAAGGGTGCAGGAATTAGCAACTCAATTACGCGGAAAAAGTATTGACCGTTTGCAAGAACGTTTAAATCGTGAAAAAAGTTCGCATTTTTTCTTGTGCCCTTCAAAGTGTATTCGTCTTGATTTTGAGCAAGCAAGTGATTTTGAGTATAAGTGTCCTGAATGTGGCGCTCTTCTTGAGCAAGAGAATAATACACCAAAGATTCTTCAGCTTGAACAACAGATTGCAGACTTACAGAATTTATCTTCTAACACGCCTTCAAAAACAATTAAAACAAAACCAGCTAAAAGTCATAAAACAATAAAAAAAAGATAGTATTTCTATTATTTAATAACAGCACTATCGTCGTTTAATTCTTTGTTCTATCTTGCGCTCTTCACGTAGTGTTTTGCCAACGAGTTTTTCAATGTGGCGTTCAATGTTTCCTATGCGTCGCTCCATCATAATCATAGAACGCATGGCAAGAAGTAGTGCTGCAAGCATTGCAACAATAATAGCTAAAGTTAAACGAAGTGTATTGTCATCCATTTGATACCTCTTTACTTAATCTTAGAAGGTAGACTATAAAAAGCTTGCTCTATCATAGCCTAATATGACAGAGTTTATTCAGTCGCATGTGCTTGTAAGATATGCTGAAATTGGCATTAAAGGCAATAACAGAGCTGGATTTGAAGCACAGCTTATTCATAATATTCGTGCGTGTTTAGTTGCGCACAACATCCATTTTGACCAAATCCTTAGATCAAGTGGAAGGATTATTATTACAACAAAAGAAGATTGCTCTGTGCTTGGTGAAGTATTTGGTATTGCAAGCTGGAGTGCTGCGATTAATGCAGGGAAAAATATTGAATCATTATTTTCTGTTGTGAAAGAGTTTATTGATTTGAAAGGCAAATCATTTAAGGTTGCATGTACTCGTGTTGATAAGCGTTTTCCTATTGATTCTATGACAATTAATTGCCAGCTTGGTGACTTGCTTTGCAAGGCTACTGGCGCACAAGTTAAAATGAAAACCCCTGATGTTGTGGTGCAGTGTGAGGTTGTTGAGCAGACATTATTTTTTTGTGTATCAACAGTGCAAGGTCTTGGTGGTTTGCCTGTTGGAAGCTCTGGCCAAGTATTGGTGCTTGCGCAAACTTGCGAGGAATTGGGTGCTGCACGTGCAATGCTGAAACGTGGGTGCACAATTCTTCTTGCAACAAACAATTTATTATTAGTTGAACAGTTACTGCATTTATCTCATGGCAATTATATTAAAACAATTGCTTTTGCTCAAGCTCAAGAGACAAGTGCTAAGTCATTGCTTGTTGTAGTTCCTGATATTCTCACAAACATCAAAGAATACAAGTTTGCCTGTCCTGTAATTAGACCATTAATTGGAGGCAGTTTCTATTGAAAGTCAGTCTTTTTAGTTGTTGCTTGAAGTGCTTTTAATTCTTCTTTAGCGAGGTCGCGCCATTGCCCTTGTTTAAGTCCGTGCAGAGTTAATGGCCCTAGTCCAACACGTATGAGTCTTGTGACCCAATGTCCTCTGGCACCAAGTAATCGTTTGACTATGTGTTTTCTTCCTTCGTGCAGGGTGAATTCTATGGTATTTGGGCTGAGAAAACGTGGGTGGTGTACTGTGACCGTTCTTCCATCAATTGGTATTCCTTTGCGTAGTGCTGGTATGTCTGTTTGTCTAAATTGTCCTTTGATTGTTGCGCAGTAAGTTTTTTGTGTTTCAAAAGAAGGATGCAAAATATGATGTGTGAGCATTCCATCATTGGTTAAAAGAATAATTCCTTCTGCATCTTTGTCTAGTCTTCCTACAGGATAGAGACGTTCTGGTAAAGGAACTAAATCATGTAGTGTTGTGCCATTCTTGTCTCGCATACTTGAAAGCACTCCTGGTGGTTTGTAGAAAAGCACATAACGATATTTTTCTTTAGCAAGAGGCGCAATAGGTTTGTAATCTAGAGTTATTTTGTCATTCACTGAGTCTGCTGTTGCTCCAATATTAACTAAGACATCATTTACTCGCACTCTTCCTTGCTGTATGAGCTCTTCACATGCTCTTCTGCTTGCTATGCCTGCTGCTGCAAGGATTTTTTGCACTCTTTCCTTAGTCATAACTAATAGTAGAACATATATGCTTTTAAATGCGTGGTTGATAATTAGTGTTCATGGTCTCTGACATTGTCTTTTTCAATAGCAGCAATGAAGCTAACATGCGGCTAATTGCTAATATGGCAAAGAGTCTTGGTTATGGCTCGCTTATTATTCTAATTGAAGACTCTGACAAAAACAACAAAAAAACAAATACCACATCAATTGAATTCAAAGAAACTCAAGGCATCATATGCATTCCAGTAAAAATCTTAAGCAGCCAAACATTTCTCAAAAAAAAATGGTCTGAACCTATTGCTGTGCAGAGTTCTGAACAAGATAGAGCAGTCATTGAACGAGGTCCAAGTGTTATGTGGGGTTTTGAGCTTGGACAAAGAAAAGATTTTACTCACCAGCGTGGTTCTGGACTAAATCACATACTTTGCGAAATTGCACACCAAAAGAATGTAGCAATCTTATTTTCTTTAAAAGATATTTTTACTGCAAAAAATCAAGGAGTTATGCTTGGCAGGGTCAGTCAAAATATTCGCCTATGCCAAAAATTCAGTGTACCTATGATTATTGGTTCAGGCGCATCATCACCATATGAAATGCGCTCTCCAAGAGACATTCAAGCATTGTTTTGTGAATTAGGTATGAAACCTGAAATAGCAAAGAAGGCTATGGACGCAAATGAGTTTGTGAGAAAAACATAATAATTATCGTGTCACTGTAAAACTTCTTACTTTATCGCCAAGCTCTTTTGCTTTTCCTTTTGCTAATTTTGCGCGTATTGGCTCAAGAAGAAGGTTTAATTCCTCTGCAACTGTGTTTTTTAAGTCCATAGGATGTATGTTTCCTTGAGCAAATGCCTCTTGCAATTTAGCATAGCTTTGTAGTTCTAGGTTTCCTCCAAACTTTGTTGGTCTTTTGATAGTGAGTTCTGGTTTGTGCTCAAATAATATGTATTTGCAGTATTCTAAAATAGGGTTTTCTTGTGTTTGTTTTTCTGGGCAGTATGCTTTGTTGAGCTTGTGTTTGATGTCTTCAGCAGTGTCATCCATAAATACTGCACTATTAGGGTTTGATTTTGACATTTTTAGCGTAACTGTTCTGTCTGCTTTTTCTTCAGAGCCTGCTGGCTGAGGAGGTGTTAAGCCCATGAGCATGTGATGATGCACTGCTACTGGTTTGGGAAAACCAAGTGTTGGCCCAACCTCTCTGGCAAGAATATTCACTTTTCTCTGATCCATGCCGAGCTGGCAAATATCTACTGGTTTTTTATGGTTTAAGTAAAAAATGTCTGCTGCTTGCATGCACGGATAAAATATTTGTGAAGCCATGAGATTATCTGTTTCTTTTCGCCCCATGATCTGACTGCATCTTAGCACTCGCTGAAGTGTTGTGTGACGCGCAACTTGCACAGCAATTTTCCAATATTCTTCCTCTTTCATAACATCTTTTGCCCACAAAAATTCAACATGCTCTGTATCCATACCACAAGCTTTCCACACCTGAATAAAATATTCACCAACAGTACGAATTTTTTCTAAATCACCACCCATTTTATTGTTCATCCAACCAAACCAGTCAGCAACCCACATCTTAAACTCACAACCAGCTTTAAGCATTTTATTCACATTAATAGTACGAAGAACACCCTGCGCAATATGAATTCTTCCCGAAGGCTCAAAACCATCATAAGCAACAGGATGTTTTTTAGTCTCAAGCAATGTTCTGAGCTCTTCTTCAGTGAGAATTTCCTCACCAACTTGTTTGATGAGATTCATTCGTTCTTCTATGTTCATACACCATCAGCTGATAAACACGCTTATATAGTTTACTCTAACGCATACCTCAACAATGCTCCTATTCCTCCTAGTCCATCTAGTTTTTTGCCTGAGGAATGTTGGCTGTGAATAATGTGCAGTGTTCCTTTGGTTTGTTCTGTGAGTTTCATTATTGCTTCTATTCGCGCGAATCTTCCTTGTTCTCTGCTTGTCTGGATGAGTTTGTCTGAAACAAGTAATTGTTCTACTGCTCCTGCTTGCACTGCTTTTTCAACACTAATAAGTCCATAAGCTGAGGGTTTTGTTTTACTGATCGCAGTAAGCAGTTGTTCAATAAGTACTGCTTCTTGACTTGCACGAATGTCTTTAAGTGCTTGCGATATATCTTCTCTTGAAAGAACTTCTTGCATTGCAGTTTCATCAGGCCCAGAACATACAGCAAAGATGCTTTTTGTTTTCAATTCTTTAGGCAATACTTTTTGTATTTCATCTTTCCAAAATGCAGGACTTGCGAGAATAATGCGTTCTGGAGCAAATCGTTTTACATAATCAAATAAGTGCTGTACAATTAATTCAAATAAGTTTTCTTTGCCGCTTGCATCTGTTCGTTTTTTTGTGATATTAGCTTTTATTTTTGCAAGAGTTTCGTGCTGATTTCCTTTGATAACTGAAAAAAGTGCTTCTTCCCTGTCAAATGCACAAAACAAGATTGCTGTTTTTGTTTGGTGTTGTGCACTTTCTAATTCGTGCAAGTGATATGTATTCCAGTGTTCTTTGATTATAGTTATGGTTGTTCCTTCTTCTACTGCAAAAGTATGATGACTTCCGCGAGGTATGTCTTCTGGAGCTTCAAGCACTGTGCCTCCAACACGTAGTTGTGATGTTGTTTTGCTAAACTCAACCTGATCCACTTTTATTGCGAGAAATACATAGCGCCGTGCTGAGTCAGCTTCTTCATTAACTTTTATTTTACGTACTGTCTTGCCCTGCACTTTATCTCCAGAATCAATAATGCGTGACAAATACCATAAGTCATCAAGTGTTTCAACTAGAACTTTTATCTCTCCTTGCTTAAGATTTTTATGAGTAATACGCATAATAGAATTAATAACGTCTTCCTATTTAACTCTTTGGCGGGAAAGAAAACCAAATAAGCTGGACTAAAATAAAGGGGAAAAAATTATCTATACTCCATCATCCTAAAATCCGTCGCCCCATAAGGAATGTATACTAAAAGTCTTCATATTCCAAACATTTAAAAGACTTTTGTATATACCAAAATCCTTTAATTTCTGTTAGAAAAATAAGGATTTTTAGTATAAAATCCTGCTCCTCTATTTGAGCCATAATAAGCATAATTGTTTGGATGATACCACTCATTAGCTGAAAGTCTGAATCGTCTAGGCATTGTTCTTTGCAAATCAAATCTATCAAAATCTCTTTGACTGAAGAAGTGGCTTCTATCTTTGCCTATTTCTTGCACTGTTTCTAAGTCATCAAAATCTTGAAAGTAAGCTGGTCTGAACTGGTCATGTGGTTTTGTTTCGGCAAATCCATTATAATCAGATAATGCCCAGCAGCGCATATCATCATAGCTTTCAACATCGTCTGGTTTGATGTTATCATATGAGTTTTGATTTGCAATTTTGTTATAATCATCACGGTGTAATCTTTGCAAGGCATTAGTTCTAATGTTAGCGCTAGTTAATTCATCATACTTATCATAAGGATGACTTTCAGCAAATGCATTATAAGCAGCTAAACTAAAGCATTTGTAATCTTCTGGATTTTCGAAATCTTCTGAGTCATACGCATCATATGGTTTGCTGTTCGCATAGTCTATTGAATTTTGCCGGTCTACTTCATCATCATACCAAAAAATAACTGCATGAGCAGGTATTACAAGAAGAGTAGCAACAACACTGCTCAAAAACAAAATACTAAAAAAAATAGAAAAAAGGCTGCGCATATTCAATACCAATTATAGTATCCATAACCATAAGGCATTGTACCTATGTGTGAGTTTGTATACCCTGAATTAGGGCTATATTCCCAGCTGTCATAATTATTATAGCGTTGCATAGGCATTCCACCATAAGGATATCCACTCATTCTTGAAGTATAGCTTGCTTCATAGCTTCTGCCAAAATCAAAATCTCTACTACGACTAAACTCTGAGAAAGCATTACCATAAAAACCATAACCAGAATAACCACTATATGCTGGCACTCTTGCATATTCACTTTCTCTTACACGAGCCCATTCTGATTCTTTGACTGAAGAACTTACTGAACTATAACCACCATAATCATAGTTGTACTCATAATGATATGCAGCAACAACTGGCACAACCAACAAAATCATTAATAACATACTTTGTATGAGCTTCATCCAACATCCCCCCATTACTTACCATCAACAGTTACTATCGTTTAATGATTACTTTCTTTTAAAGCTTGTGCTAAAAAACCCTTAAAAATCAGCATACATCTTTATATATCACAATCTGCCTCACAAAGCAAAAGGTGATTTATGCAGTCTAAGGCAAGTGGCGCATCAGCATTAGTGCTTCTTATGTTGTTAGTCTTTGTGCTTTGGGTGTTGTTCTTGCCTCCAAGCGCACGTAATGAGCTTCTTGCAAGCAACACAACATCAGCATATAATCCTGCTGTTCAGTTTAACAAGACTCTTGTGTCACAAGCTGTGGGTTCTCTCTTGCCTGAAGGACCTCCAGTAATAAACCACCCCTTGCCCAGCATGTTTTTGTTTGAATCAAAACAGGCACAAATTATTGCATCAAGTCCTAGTTTTATCATAACTAATAGTTTATTTTCAAGTACAGACAAAATCATCTTATTCTCATCTCCAAATAAAGATGATATTGTTCAATTGTCTGCAGTATTTCGCGCTCCAGTTCATCAAGGAATTCTCTCAATTTCTTTGAATGATGTGAAAATATTTACTGATAAATTAAACACAGAGAGCATAAGCCCTATTACATTGCCTAAAGGTTTGTTAAAAGATCAGAATAATCTGGTGTTCAGCGTATCAGGCGTTGGAGCAAAGTTTTGGCGTACTAATGAGTATCGTATTGAAAATCTTCAAATTATCGCAGACACCCAAGATAAGACTCGCCAGCAGTCAATCATGAGTTTTGGCATTGATTCTGCTGAGCTAAACAATTTACGAACTGCAACATTAAGTTTTATAACAGATTGTGAGCAAAAAACAGCGGGTACTCTTTCAATTGCGCTAAACTCAAAAAAAGTATATGAAGCAATTCCTGACTGTGGCACAGTAAATAAGCAAGATATTCTTGGCGCAGATCTTCAATCAGGAAGAAATGAATTAGTAGTAAGCTTATCTAAAGGTAGCATGCGTGTTGAGCAAGCTAAAATTCAAACCAGTCTTAAACCAACCCAGTCTTCTCTTGCTTTTTTCCAAGTGTCTGACCTTTTGCTTGAAGAAGTGCAATCAAGAATCTCTCACATTGTTTTAAGAGTGCTGTTTGTTGATGATGGTGCTCAAAAATCAGGCATTACCAATGTTAATGGCCGTCTTGATTCATTTGATCAAAAAAATGGTTTGCTGAGCAGGGATATTTCGAGTGTTATTCGTGCAGGTAATAATTATGTTGAACTCGTGCCGCGCACTCCATTACATGTGGTAAGTGTTGAAGTGCGCGTGGAATAAAATGCCAGATCCTGCAGCTCAGCAAGCATGGAAAATCAATGCATTGTTTGTTATTGTATTTGTTGCTCACCTTATTGATATTCGTTTTAGGCTCTGGGGAGATGGGTTTGGAGCAACTGAAATTATTGGTTTTTTTATTTTATATCTTGGAATCTGGCTTCTCACACAAGCATTATTGCCTCAAGGTTCTGGGAAAAAAACAGCAATATTAGCATTTTCTGCATGGATTATTCCTATTATGGGAGTATTGTTTGCATCAGGACTTAATGATTTACTTCCTTCCTTAGCATTAGGTGATATTTTTGGTGTTGTGCTTTGGTTTGCTCCTGTGTGGATTATTTCGCTCATGTTAGAGGGCGGTACAAAATTAACTCGCTTCTTAGGAGCAATTTATCTTGCATTTTGGCTTGTCATACTTTTTATTAATTATTCAGGACTACTTGCTGAAGCTGCTTCTGTTGCCAACCTTGACACTGCGCGCTTTGCTCCAGGATTTACTATTCAAACTTTATTCACGCAATCATGGCAAGGTGTCAAGAACTTTTATAGTGCAAGCAAGTTGAGAGTCAATGAAGCCATTAATGAAACTCAGCAAAGTTATGAGCTTGCAGTTTATGGTGATGTGTACACTGGCAGGGTTGAGTCTCAACAAGGCAAACGTCTTGGTGTTGATTTTGGTCCTTTGCAGATTGTGCAACAAAACATTCGCGAGAATAGTCCTGTAACTGTGTTTGCAAGATTGCAGGCCCAAACATTAGATAGTCCAGTAAATATTAAGTTATATTGTAATTGCTGTGATAGAGAAAGCCCAAAACACGCTTGTGGCGCAGGAGGCATATCAGGCAAAGGATGCACTATTCGTCCTAAGGCAGAGTTCATTGTTACATCGCAGGATAGTCGTGATGTTGAGTGCAGATTTGAAAAAGATGTGCTAGAAAAAGGTCAGCAAAATATTAATATGCGTGCAGTGTTCTCATTTACTACATCAGCGTATTTACGAACATATTTTATGGATGCTGAACGTGTGCGTGCTTCTCAGAGAGAACGCATTAATCCTCTTGATCAATATAAGATTACAAACAAAGCACCTATTGCGATTTTTACTCCTGGCCCTGTAAATATTGGAATGGCTTTGTCTGAAGCACCATTACCAATACAAATTGATAGGCAAGAAGCTGACAAATTTTTGAGTTTGCAAATAAGTGCAACAAATCAGTGGTCGGGTAAAATAAGCAACATAAAAACTGTTACTTTATTTGTGCCTGAAGGAGTTGAGATTGTTGAGGTAAATGGTTACTCATATGATTCACCATGTGAGATTTCATTAAATGGCAATGAGTGCTCTATTCCTGTTGCTGCAGTGTTTCAGCCAGGCACAAAACGTGTTGGTGCTCAAGTACGCCTTGGATTACGTGTGCAAAAATCAGCATATGACAAACTTCTTGGCAAAGAACCTATTGCAGTTCGCTTTTTTAAGACAAATATTGAGTACGACTATGAAATTGAAAAATCACTGGGTGTTAGCATAACATGAAGCAAAAACAATTAAATAAGTACCAAAAAAAACAAGAAGCCACCATCTCACACAAATCATTTACATTGTTAAGTGTATTAAGTGTTTTATTTCTCATTAGTTGTCAGTCTGTGCTTCCTAGTTCAACTTCATTTACGCGCTCTGGCACTGAAGGCATTATTGTTAAGTTTTTAGCTGATGCCCCTCCAGCCCAAGCATATCCTGAATCACAGTTTACAATAGGTATGGAATTTGAAAACAGAGGTACTGCTGATGTTAGCAGACCACTATATTTATTGAGTGTTGATGAAGAATTTATTCAAACATTAAACCAGCCTAAATCATTATCGCGTTTAAGAGGCAGAAATATTTATAACACAAGAGGTGATGTTGCAATTCGCAGTGTTGATGCAATAACATTACCTTTAGCTGCACAAAGCCAGAATCAGCAAGCAAGTGTTCGCGTGACTTTGTGCTATCCTTACAAAACTGAAGCATTTGCCACAGTGTGTGTTGATAGTGATCCTTTAGGCTTACGTAAAGGCATAAAAGCATGCACCCCAGGAGTGCAAGGTTTATCAGCAAGTCAAGGCGCTCCTGTTGCCGTACGTCAAGTGCAAGCATCTATGATTCCTAATGAAGACGGCGTTCTGCCCCAGTTTGTGATTACTGTTGCTAATGTTGGCACAGGACAGGTATTTGCTCAACAACGAGTAACTGAAGCATGCTCTTCAAAACCAATTAAATCTGAAGAATTAAATGTTGTGCAGTTACACGCATTTTTGGGTGAACAAGAACTCATGTGCGAACCCTCTTTACTTCATTTAGGCCAAGAATCCACTACAAGATGTCAAGCAGCTGATGTACTGCAAAATACTGGTGCATTCACAAGTCCATTACGCATAACTCTTGATTACGGCTACACAAGCACAATAAACAAAGAAATCCATATTAAGAGATAGCAGACCTTATTTTTGCGCGCCGACGGGGAGTTTCCCGCGAGACCGGCCGTCGACGAAGCCGCCATCGGCGCCGACGACGCCGCTGCCGATGCCGTCGCCGACACCACCACACCACACAGGGCCAACCCTAACAACACCATCAGACAAATCTGCGCGAGAATACAGCACCTGCGCGGTTGAATAATTGTACCTCGCCAGTAATCGTCTATTCAAGTCTGCATTTTTAGGCATCATCGCCTTAATCCCAGCATCATTTTTGTAAGCAGAATCTTTCTTAGTAGAAAATGAAGGATTTTTAGAAGGAACAATAATATTCCCTCTATTGAGTACTTTTTCAAGCTTTTTTATTAAACCTGCTTGTGACTTGTTATCTCTTGATAAGTCAACAAAGTTTTGGTTATCACTCAATTGGTCGCTCAGCTCGTGCCACAAATCTATATCATCAAAATCACCGAAGCTCATCTTGCGAGTTTTGCCACTACCAATTTGAAAACGCAATGTTCCTGAAAAGTACAATTCGTCAGAACCTCCAACCTTTCTATATCTTTGTTCTACCAAATCATCCATAGATGCAGGCACCAAACCAAACTTCAAAAGCCTTTTAACACCAGAAGCCCAGCTTTGATATTC
>ORJL011911292.1_pt1 | contig 19092 bp, 17 predicted proteins | sample 1779941 | NCBI WGS metagenome assembly ORJL01 (sample SAMEA104232317, study PRJEB22302) | groundwater metagenome | biome: forest; feature: aquifer; material: groundwater | place: USA | collected 2011-08-07 | depth 5.8 m | reverse complement strand
GCGTGGGTGGAATGTAAATCCATTTTTTTTGCAAAAGGCCGTGAAACGAAAAACGGTCGTAAAAGAAAAACCAAAACGCCATAAAAACGGCGGAGAGAAGCGCCTGGTAGTTTATTCCGGCTCCAATACCAGCAACCAGGGCAGCTGCGACATATCTTTTTTTAGGAGTAAAATCTTCCCGAGAAAGCAAGTAAAAAACCAAAGTGAAAACAAAGGTAACCGGAACCCAATGACGCGCCCAATGAGAAAAATTTACATGAAGGAAGCTTAACGCTAAAAATGCCGCGGACAGCAGGGCCGGGGCTTCGGACTTAAAAATATTCTTGCCTATTTTATAAACCAGCCAGACCGTTGCCACTCCGAAAATCACGCCGATAAAGCGCGCCGCCAAAAAAAGCGAAGAAGGATCGGCAATTATAAAGCTCTTGAATTCTATAAAAGTCCCCCCGAAAAATAAAAATTTAAACCCCAGGACAAGAGAAAAAGGAATCAGATAAAGGTAGGAAAGATAGGGAGGAAAATAAAGAATATTCCTGAACTCCTCCAGATGAAAAGCCGGAATAAGCGTTCCCAGCTCCATCATTTTAAGGGCGCCTAAAATAGCGGGCGGTTCATCCGCCACCACCCAAAGAGGCAGGCCGTATCCAATGCCGAAAAGGCGCAGCAAGAAAGCGGCAAGCAAAACAAGAAAAAGCTTTCCGTTAAAATTGCCCCAAAAATTCATTAAAGGCGTTTTTGAGATAGGCCAGGTGCCTGCCTTCGAGCCCCTGATGACAGCCCACGAGAAAAGAATTTTTCATTATCCGCTCCGCCGCCGGATATTTTCGTTCCAAATTCTTCACAGCCAGACGCTTAAAAGCCGGATGGCGCAGGACATTGCCAGCAAAAATCGGCCTGGTCTGGATATTTCGCTTCTCCAAAAATTTTACAATTTCCAACCGGGAAAAGGGCGCTTCGGGCCTGATGGTGAGAGGGAAAGCAAGCCAGCTTGTGCGACTTTCCGGCGTCTGCCGCGGCAGTTCAAAAAATTTATTCCACTTCTTGAAAAACCTTAGAAGATTCTTAAAATTATCCCGCCGGCGACTGGCAAAAACCGGCAATCTTTTCAACTGTACGAGACCGAAAGCCGAACAAATTTCCAATGGCAAGAAATTATAACCAACCTCCGTGAAAAAGAATTTCCCATCATAAGGCACGCCGGCGAGTTTCTTCGTAAATCTTTTGCTAACGTCCTCGGACTCGGAAAAAAGCCCCGAGGAACGCCCCCACCCCCGCAGAACCAAAAGGCGCTTATGCCAATCGCGGCGATCCACCAAAATTATTCCGCCGCCGCCGGCGGCGTTTATGACGTGCGCACCGTAAAAACTGGTAGTGGAAATATCAGAAAAAGCGCCGGTGGGTTTGCCTTTAAATTTAGCGCCGAGAGTATCGCAGGAGTCCTCAATCAGAAAAAGTTTGTGTTTATTCGCCAGTTTCCGCAAGCGCGCCAAATCCGGCACGTTTCCCAGAAGCGACGGAATCATGAGCGCTCTGGTCTTTTTGGTTATGTGTTTCTCAATTTGATTGAGGTCAATCAAAAGTGTATCCGGAACAACGTCTATGAACACCGGCACCAAATTCTTCTGCAAAATCGGCGCTACGGTGGTGCTAAAGGTTAAGGCGGGAGTTATAACTTCTGCTCCCGCCGGAAGATTCAGCAATTCAAAAGCAAGCAGGTTCGCCGAAGACCCGGAATTTACCATCACGCCGTATTTTTTGCCGAAAAGAGCGGCAACTTTTTTCTCAAAAGTTCTGGTCTCAATCCCCAAGAAAGTGCGATGTTCTCTTATCACTTTTGCAACCGCTTCTTCTTCCTCCCGGCCATGGACCGAAAGAGCATAGGGTACCTTGAGATTGGTATGTTCATTCATCATTGAAAAAGGATTTTATCTGCCGGACGGTAAGCTCAACTGCGGAATTTTTCTTCTCATAAAATTTATTATACCAATCTACCGTTAACTTTACACTCGTGTCAAAATCGAGCCGCGGCCGCCAATTCAGGAAAGAGCTGGCTTTAGCGATGTCCAGTTTTAAAAGCTGGGCTTCATACTTATTAGCAGAGACGTCGGCCAAAATATCATATTCCCGGCCGCCAAAACCGGCAAGAACGCTCTCTAAAAGCCGCTTGACCGTCTGGTGGCTTTTATCATTCGGCCCGAAATTCCACGCTCCGGACAAGTCTTTCTTCCCTTCATAAAGCCCGCGGCCCAGGAGCAAATAGCCGCAAAGCGGGTCTAAGACATGTTGCCAGGGCCGAATGGCGTCCGGATTTCGCACCAAGGGCTTAGCGCCATTTTCATAGATAGCGCGCACGATGTCGGGGACAATTCTGTCCTGTCCCCAATCTCCTCCTCCCAGCACATTTCCGGCGCGGGCGATGGCCAGCGGCAAGGAAAAAGATTTTAAATACGACTGCGCGATAAGGTCGGCCGCGGCTTTGGACGAGCTGTACGGGTCGTGGCCGCCCAAAGGGTCTTCCTCGCGATAAGCGTGGCTTGATTCCTTATTGTCATAAACCTTGTCAGTAGTGATGATAACCGCGGCGCGGACTCGGCTACTTTCCTTCACAGCTTGAAGAAGATTAACCGTCCCCATGACATTGGTAGAAAACGTTTCCAACGGGTCGTCATAACTTTTTAACACCAGGGGTTGGGCGGCCAAGTGAAACACAATCTCCGGTTTTTCTTTTTCCATCACGGCGCTAACATTTTTGAAATTCCTGATATCCAGGAAATGACTCCGCGTCCGCTCCTTAAGCCGCAAAAGATTAAAAAGACTCGGCCGGGTATGGGGTTTAAGCGCGAGCCCGGCTACCTTGGCGCCGAAACCAAGCAATATTTCCGAAAGCCACGCGCCCTTAAAACCGGAATGCCCGGTAATCAATACCTTTTTACCTAGGAAAAACTCCGGAAGATCATTCATCTCGGTTTTTTATTTTTCCCAGACAGCCCAGGGACGGGAATCCTGCCAAAGACGGTTCAAGTCCTCCATCTCCGCATAAGTATCCATGGCCTTCCAAAACCCATCGTGCCTGAAAATTGAAAGTTGGCGCGCCTGGACCAGTTTCCCCAAAGCATCCTCGACCGGCCTTCCGTCAAGATAATCAAAAAAATCTTTTTTAAAAACCATAAACCCTCCGTTGATATACTCTTCCAGAACCGGTTTTTGGCGAAAGCTGGTGACTAGGTTTTTCTCCGCATCGACGCCCACCAGGCCGTATTTGGAATAAGGATGAACTCCGGTAATAGTGCCGACGGTATTCTGCCGGCGATGAAATTCCACCAAAGCCCCGATATTTACGTTTCCCACGCCGTCGCCGTAGGTAATCATGAAATCCTCATCGTCCAGATATTTACGACAGCGCAAAATTCTCTCGCCCGTAAAACTTTCCAGGCCCGTATCCGCAAAGGTGATTTTAAAGTCGTTTAACTTATCGCTGTGAAATTCCATCGAATTTCTCGGCGCGTCCAAAGTGAGATCGTTTGAAAAAACATGATGCTTTAAAAAATAATCCTTAATCATGTTGCTTTTATACCCCAGCGTGAGAATAAACTGGCCGTAGCCGTGATGAGCATAAATTTTCATGATATGCCAAAGCATGGGCTGGCCGCCTATTTCCACCATGGGTTTGGGACGGTATTCCGTTTCCTCTTTCATCCTTGTGCCCTTGCCGCCGCAAAGAATAATAGTCTTCATGTTAAGTCAAATTGTTTAAATTTTTTTATCTTAAACTTAGTCAGCCAATACTTCGCCATCGCCCATAATATCATAAATCCATATTCCGCGCTTTTAAGAAAAGTTATGCCGGCAGCTTCTTTGAAATACCTCCGCTCTATGGGAACTTCCTTAATTTGGAAGTTAAGAATTTTGGCCTGAGCGATTATTTCAGTGTCAAAAACGTAATTATCTGAATTGAACTCAAGAGGGGCCGTCTCTAAAAATTTCCGGCTGTAAGCGCGAAAACCGGAATGATATTCGCTCAAAGCGAGCCCCAACACAAAGTTTTCTATCGTCGTAAGGAAAATGTTCGCCAAAAATTTCCAATAAGGCAACCCCAGCTCCAATGCTTTTTTATGGTTCATCATCCGGGAGCCGATGCAAATATGAAAATTGTCAAACACGAGCGGGCGCGCCACATCCGGAATGAATTTGGGGTCATACTGGAAATCGCCGTGCACCATCACCACCGCGTCCGCCCCCATTTTCAAAGCCTCGTTATATCCCCTTTTCTGCGCCCCGCCGTAACCCATGTTTCGCGCGTTGGTGAAAGTTTTTATGCCAAGGATTTTCGCAATCTCCCCTGTCCGATCCGCGCTCGCGTTGTTTATTAAAATAATATCGTCAACCCACTCGCGGGGGATGCTGTTATAAGTAACCTCAAGGGTTCGTTCCACGTTGTAGCCCAAAATCATGGCAATGACTTTTTTATTGTTCGCAAGTTTACTCATTTTCTGGGAGTAGCAACAATATAGACATTATCGCGCATATTGGGGAAAGGCAGAGAGAGAAATTCAAAAACTTGGGAAACCGCCTTCTGAGGGTTGCGGCTCAAAAGACGCTCTTTGCTCCGGAAAACATTTCTGGTTTCGGCGAGAAGTATTTCAAAGTCTGACCAAACCAGCATATCAGAAAGCTCCTTTTTTGTAAATTCCCGCGAATGTCCTCTGAAATTATTCCAGTTTTCAAAATAATCCTTCAAATCCCAATTGGGGCTGCGGCCCAGCAACAGAAAGCGCATTCTCTTCCAAAAACTCGCGATATTCGGAGTGGTTACCAGAAAAATCCCGTCTTTCTTCAAAATTCTTCTGACTTCAGAGAAAAGATGTTTTGGCGCGACCGACAGATGCTCAATCGCGGCGTCGCAAATCGCCGCGTCAAAACTTTCATCCCCGAAAGGCAGCTTATCAAAAGCCAAATCTGCCTTAAAAACTTTGAGGCCGTTTTCCTGCCATATCTTCTCAAGCTTTTCAAAATCCTTCACGGAGTAGATGCTGGACGGCTCTGATGAAAAAACCAATTTATCCACGCCCACGGCTCCGGCCCCAAGCAAATTTAAGGCTTCCAGAGTAATCCCGATGCCGGAGCCCAAATCCACGATTTTTTTGCCGCGGAAATCTCCGCCGAAACGCGCCAAAAGTTCAAGAGAGCGCAAAAATCGTTTTTTCTCCCATTGATAAATATCGGCTCGCTCGTCGAAAACACGGTATGCCTTTTCAAGCGCCTCTTTTAGTTCACTTTCCCGGTTCATTTTGCAACTTCAATCCAAGCCGATAATCCCCAGTAATTGGCAAGTTTTCGGCGTATTTTCAACGGTAAAAACGCACCCAGCGGCAGAAAACGGTGCGGAAAAACTTTCAAGACGTCCGGATGGTCAAATGTTTTTATTTTAACGTCCGAAAACCGAGACCACATTTTACGAAGTTCACGCGAGGTATAAAACTTGGTTAACGCATTGCCTCCTCTCTCCGCCCCATCGGTATAGCGATTCGCAAGTTCCTGGGAAGACATTGTCAGAAGTTTTAATTTCAAAATCCCTTTTCCGAACCACAAGTACCACCCCCAGTGGAGCGAATTTTTGTTGTACATCATGGCCGCCGCCCGGCCACCCGGCTTCAAAACGCGGTGAATTTCGCTTATGGTGCACTCGGTCGAGGGAGTATGCATCAAAACACCCCAAGCCAAAACATAATCAAAATGACCGTCCGGAAAATTCAAGTTTTCGGCATCCCCCACTTTAATGTCACCCGTGAGCTCGTAAAGCTTAAAACGTTTTTTTGCGAGTTCTACGGCCTTTTCCGTGAGATCAATGGCGTGAACCTCCGCTCCCGCCAAAGCGAACTCGGCTGTGGTCCAACCCGTGCCGCAACCTATGTCCAAAACGCGCTTGCCGCGAAGAACATTATAATCAATGATGTTGGACAAAAGCGGAAAACCTTCCTGGGCCCAGGGCATCCATTTTAAAACTTTCCGGTCGATATTTCGAAAAAAATTCCAGCTCCCGGGTTCATCCTTTACGAAATAAGTAAAGGGGTAGCCCTGCCACCAGGATTTAATTTCTTCCTTTTTCACTTCTGATTCCATATAAAAACGCTTTCTTGGCGAATAGATATAGTATATAAAAATGCTGGCCCAGCACCAAAAGCTCGTAGCGGGGCGGCAAAGAGTCCTTAAAACCGTGGATGAGGTAAAGGCGCGGGATTTTCCAGAAAACGAATCCCAAAATAATTCGGAGCCTGCGCCAAACAGCCCAATAAAGAAATCCCGCAAACGTTCCGAGTCCCACCGTGTCCACCTCCCACTGGGCGTATTTTTTCTGGTAAGTCCAGAAATTTTGGATGCGTTCTTTGGGCCAGTGAAAATCGTAATAGTTTTTCATAAGACCGACTCTATATCTATTTTTATCAAAAATAATCCTCTCGTGCACGGGCCCCTTGAAATAGGCTCCGGTTTCGCGGCTAAAAAGGCGGGTTTGGTAAGCAGGATAGACAGAAGCATGCTTAATAAGCTTCCCGTCCAAAAAAATTCTCGCGGGCATTTTGTATATCAAAAATGGCGGATTGGGATTTTCAACGATAGCGCAGATCTCCAGGGCGACTTCCAGCTTCAGCTCGTCATCCGAATCCATAAAAAAATACCAGTCAAAGCTCGCGCCCCGCATGTTGCGGTTTCGGACATTGGCTTTATCCTTCTCGCATCTTAAATTCGGTTCGTCGGAATCATACTGCTTTATAATTTTCGCGCCGTACTCGCGCGCGAGGGCAAGCGTGTTATCAGCGCTGTTGCCATCACATACGATAATCTCGGCAAAATCTTTCACCGATTCCAAAGCGCGGCGCAAGGTTTTACCGGAATTTAAAGTCAAAATTCCGATCGACGCAGGGATTTTTTTATCGGAAGGCATTCAAAATTAAACTTAAAAGCTTATCTAAATTATGATTCTTTAGAACGATGTCGCGAAGCATAAGATCCCGCCGGGCGGCTTTCAAAACCATGATTTTTTCAGCCATCTTGGCGGGTTTTTTTTCTCTCACCGAATATTTATCAGGTAAAATATCGTAAAAGGCCTCGGAAGAAGTTATCACTGGAAGCCCCGTTGCCATCGCTTCTATAACTACTTTATCAATACTGCCGGTTTCACTCGCGTGGAGCAGAAGATCGTGCTCGGCGTAAACTGCAGGCATTTCACTATACAACTTCGGGCCTAAAAAAGCAACCTCCTCGGAAAGCCCCTTCTCATTTATAAGCTCTTTTAACTTCGCCTCATAGACAAAATCGCCGGGCGTGATTGGAGTACCTACAATGTCCAGTCGAATTTTCTTTTCAATATTTCGGCCCCGCAAAAGCGCCAGCGCCTCAACTAAAAACACCAAATCTTTGGAGGGCGAGATACGGCTCACGGAAAGAAGTTTTAAAATATCGTCTGAAGCACGAGGCACTGGCGGCTTGAAATGCTCTATATCAATCCCATGCCCCACAATGATAACTTTTTCGGAAGGCAGGCGAAAACTCTCTTTGGAAGCCGTAAGGATTGCGCCGACAAGCTTCGCGGCCAAGCGAAGTTTTAAACTCACTTCCCGATGGGTATACCAGAGAATGGATTTTTTTCTAAAAATCAAATTCGGTGGTGCGGCCGCCAGAACATATTCCGGGCACATGTGAAAAAATATGCCATCGGAATACGGCAGGAATTTTAGCAAGAGCCGGTGATAACGAAAAAATTTCGAGAACCGGCCAGCCCCCCGCTCTTTCCCGAGCGAATAAACTTTTACGTTCTGCGGCAGATTGTAATTTCCGACATAATTCGCGATGACAAACAAATCCGCACGTCCCGCTAATTTCTCAAGCCAACGATGAAAAAACCCGAGGTCCGAATCCTCAGCGTCCACTTTTTGAGTTACCACTATCAATTTCACGAAAGCTTTGTTTTTCTAGATCGCTTGCCGTTTTTGAGATGTCGGGCCAAGAGCCAAGAGCTGGATTGAACCTTGCCGCCGCGGCCAACGTTAAAAACCATTCTGCAACCAATTTGGCGGCAGACCGCCGCTTCCGGTATATTATCCTCTTTCCTGTCCCCGCCATTGGCAAAGACATGCGGGCGTAGTGCCGTCAATTCTTTGCAAACGCTTAGATCTTTCGTATTCGGCAGATGTTTGGTCAAAACGACCCTATCCACGCCGTAGATAGTCTCAATAATTTCCTTGCGTTCTTTGTGGGGCATAAAAACAAAACCCTTTTTCGCGCGCAACCAATTATCATTGTTTAATATCACGACCAGCTCATCTCCAAATTTTTTGGCATCCCGAAAATAGCGAACATGCCCCACGTGAATTGGGTCAAATCCTCCCGACACCGCCACGATTGTTTTATTTTTTTTCATCTGGCGAGGCATTTTTTCAGACTCTCAATATATAACTTCAGATACTCCTCTTCCGTTTGCATTTTCACGTTACAGGCGTTTTGGGAAAGCCGGGCGCGAAGCTCTTTATCTTTATATAATTTTTCGAGCGCCTGCACCAAAGCATTTTTATCCCCGACCGGAACAATCAAGCCGTTTACGCCGCTTTTAACTATTTCGCCCGCCACGCCGACATCGGTCATAATAACCGGCAAGCCGTATTGTAAAGCTTCCGCCGCCGCCATGCCATAGCCCTCATAGTTCGAGGTCAGTAAAAACACATCCGCGCCTCGATAATACCCGCCAAGTTCATCCCGCCACCCCTCCAGCTTGATATTCTCATCTGGTTCGATATATCGAACCAGTAAGCCGCTGCCGACAATGACCAAAAGAGTCTTGGGATATTTTTTGGAAAGCTCGCGGACGGCCTCAAGTGCTAACGGAATATTTTTCTCATGTGTCAGACGCGAGGCCATTAAAATATAAAAATCGTAGCCAGGATATTGCTCGCGAAGATTGGCGCTACCGCCGGATTCTTTTTTGAGCGAGAAGATGGGCAAAACCTTTATTCGTGAATCATGAAGCATGAAGCGCGAAACAATCGATCTTCTGATTCTCTCCGAGACCACACGCACGCAACTCGCTCTCGGAATCAAAAACTTCGCCAACCAAACCCTGAATATGTTCAAAACCGAGCTTTGAACAAAATAGGGGCTGAAAACATCCGTGTGAATCTGCATCTGCCACGGGATTTTAAATTTTCTCGACAAAAGCCAGGCCAGGAAAGAGTGTTCAATCTCTTGCGCCGTAACAAGGTCGTGCCGATATCTTTTTAAAAGCTCTCTCGCCTCAAAATATCCCTTCCAAAACCGCGACAATCTCCCCCGTGAACGATCCAGTAAAATCACATCTAATCTCTCTAACTTTTCTCTATACTCCTGAATCCGCCGCGAAACCCCACTTTTCCCTTCCCTCAACTTCGGATCCGAAGAAAACATCAGGACTTTCATAGTCTATACAACTGCTTGGAGATAACACGGTTCACAATAAACAATCCTCGTGTCTTCCGGCTTATGGACCGCTTGAAATTTTTTACCGCATTTCGGGCAAATTCGTTCGAAAAATTCTAAGACGATGGAACCAAATTTATCACGCTTTTCTTTTAGGCGTACCGTAAAATGTTTCGTAGGCAAAGCTATCTTATGCTTGCGATGAAAATCTAACTCGGCCTTAGTATATCTAAATTTTTTATTTGATGTTTTATCAAAAATGATTTTATTGAGGATGTCGTCATTCGCATCAGCAATATCTTCAGGCACTTGATCGGAATTAATTATTTCGCCCGTAACTTCGCTTGCTTCCTCTTTTATATCTTCGACCCAATAACCTAATTTTCGAGCAACTTCAATATCATCGTATCCCTTATACGACGCCATTAAAGAAATATTGTAAGGGAAGGGAGAAAGTTTTGGAGGAAAATATTCCCCATATTCGCCGTCTTTCAACATTTTTGTTTTTATCTTATCAACAAGTTCCCAGTATTCTTCTTCTGTATATTGCTTATTGAAAAGACAAAACGATTTATTTCGTAAGCCGATGCATCCAAAAATATCATGGCAATTGAAACAAAGATTGGAATATTCCATATCGTGGCTATCTTCAACCATTTCAGAAAACATAACTTTATAATCTCTAACGGCTCCACCGCAGAAATATGAATTTTCTACATCAATTCCTGTCAGATCATACGAATCTCTAGTTTTATGGGACCCGATCACATACGAGGAATTCTCTGAATCCTCCGCAAAATAAGATCGATAACAATTTTTGGAGTTGAGAATATAATCTCCAATACTACCAACCGATTTTTCATTATGATTCGGCTTATGTATTGCTTTCTTTATTAATTCTCGAAATTTCAGTTTATACTCTTCCAAAACATTCCGATTCCCCAAATTAATTTTCCCCACCCTCTTTTCATATTCCTCTTTCGTGAGCTGTTCTTCGAAAAATACATATTTTTTATACCGGAGGTTTACTCCTCCAAAGCAATTAGTACAATTCCGGCAATCGTACAGAAAATAACTGTCCAAACAATTTTTAGAAAATTCAACGTATTTACAATTATAGAGTTCATGTGACTCGAAACACTCATAGCAAATTGTTGAGTCAAAGGCATCAAAACAATCAAAACAATCTTTGGATCTGACGGGGCTGATCGAATAATGGCAATTTTCACTATCAAATGCATTAAACACCAAATAGCAATCTTTCAGGTAGACGGAATCATTGGTGTAGTCACTATTAATATTCGTATTATCCACAAACAAGCTCGGGCGGGGAACATTTAACTTTAGTTTTTTAAACTGATCAAAAAAACTTTTAGTTAAATCGTATTCGATTCCATATTCGGCGGCATCCCAATTTCCACTAAACCAGTGCTGATGTTCCCATACTTTATACTCGGTATTCGGGGGAAATTGCGTTACGATCTTTTTTCCTGAAAAGGCAGAGGTACTATTGAAAAGAAAATATGAGTTCCAGGATGATAACAAGAGCCGAAGCCGTTCATTCGGGCTCATGGTTGGCAAAGGAACACGCATTTTTTTATAAAATTTAATATCCTCCGGACGGACGTAAAATTTCTCGCCGGAAAAACGGCAAGTCCGCCACTGGCCGCCCTTTTCATCCAGTTCCAATTTCGAAAAATATTCATCGAGCGCCTTGTCAAAATTCGGGGTTTTTGAAGTCATATTTACATAATCTACTATTCTCTAATTCGCGCGAATTAGAGAAGGTCAGACCACCTCTCTGTTATAACACTCACCGCAATAAACAATCTCGGGACGTTCTGGGGCATAGGTAGTCTCAAATTCATTGGGACAGGGTTGATTTTTAGGATGAATAACGTGGTCAGCGGTATTTGCATAAATTCCATTTTCTGATTTCTCGCCGGCGCATTGGCATTTCCGTTTCCATAACTCGTGGGGATTTTGTATCCTCATTCGCATCTCATGGCGGCAGAAGAAACAATGGCGCGGAAGAGGTATTTTCATGAGCTGATAAAAAGAAAGTTCCTGCGGGGCGATAAAAAAGTTTCTGCCACATTCAATACAGGAAAAAATTTCATGAAGAATATTCGAAGAAATTTCTTCGATTGATTCTGGAATCTCGCTGCTTTTCATGGTTTCTTTGCCAGCAGTAAACTGGAACTTATCCTGCCAGTTAAATCCTTTCTTTAGCGCCGCCTCTTTAGTAAGTGGAAATTGCTCTTCCGCAGCTGACTCGTTATATCCAAAATAGGAAAGTTCCGCCGGAAAAAATTCTCCAAACCGATAAGTCGCTCCGTTGGAGTCGGCATAAGGCGCCTCGTTCATGCTTGCCTTGATCTTAGAAAGCATATGTTCATACTCCTCTTTCGTATACTGCTTGTTCAAAATGCAGTATTGGGCTTTCTTTAGCCCGCAACACCCAAAAAGATATTTTGAGGAATGGCAGCCGTCTACATACGCCACGTCTGTATTTTTCCACGAAAAGATGGCGAATAGACTCCGGTAAGAATGATCGGGCGTAATCCCCTCATAGCAATGATTAAGCTCTCCTCCTACGCTTAAGTCATAACTATCCTTGGGGGTATCTGAATTTTCAACCCACTTGCAATCCTCGGGACGCTGCACGTTGAAACAATACTTGGAATTCTTGCCGTAAATCAGCCCGTCGCCAGTACAGCGCACGCAGTTTCTTAAATTAGCAAATCTTCGGGGATATTTAAGGAGCATCGGCTCAAATTCCTTTTTCGCGCGCGCTACCCCGCTCCAAGTGCTTAATTGATATCCCGCAATTATTTTTTCGTATTCCTCCTTTGAATATTGCTTATTTTGAAAACAATATTGCTTATGCCGGAGCCCCACGCACATGAAACAGTCCAGACAGTCGCGGCAATCGTAACAAAAGGCGCAGTCGGCAAGCGCGGTTGAATAATACACATTCCGGCATTTGTAACACTTCTCCGTAAACACCGTATCGTAAAGATACTGGCATCCGCCCATGCTGAAAGCAGAATCAGCGATATTTTTGCCATTTATGAGGTAATAAGAATAAAGGCAATTCTCGAGCTTCCAAGCGATAAATATCATATAGCAATTCTTGCTGAACGCAAAATCCTGCGTATATTCGCAATTCACGCTGCCAATCCCGTCGTCATTCACCAACCCGAGAGCGGGAACGCGATTCTGCAATTCCTTAAACTGCTCAAAAAATGTTTTAGAAAAATCGTATTCTTGGGCATACATTTTAGGATTCCACTTATCCGACCACCAACATTTTTGGCAGTAAACTTGGAAGGGTTTATCAGTGGAGTAAATTGAAACGATCGGCTTCTTGCAGAAATCGCACGCGCGGTTATAAAGATTCATGTCATTCCGCCAGGCGAGGCGCCGCTGTTTCCGGCATCTGGGACAAAAAGTTGGAGCCGGAACGTCTATCTTCTCATAAAACTTAAAGTCTTCTGATTCGATGACGAAGTTTTGTCTGCACTTTTGACAAATTTTGGTTTCTGAATTCATTCCAATGTTCTTAAAAACTTGAGAATAAGACTTTGTCTAAAATTTCTAAAGTTTCGCCGGCAACGTCGCGGGAAAGAAAATCCTGGGCGCGGGCGCGGGCGGAGTCGCCTAAGCGCCTTTGAAGTTCTGAATCAACGACAAGCCGCGAGATGGCCCGTATCCACGCGCCTCTATCATTATACGGCACTAAAATGGCGTTTTTCTCATGCTCGACTATCTCGGGAATGCCGCCGGCTGAAGTGGTAATTATAGGAAGGCAAGAAACCATCGCCTCCAAAAGCTGATGTGGGAAGCCCTCATAGCCGGTGTTTTGAAGAAAAACGTCAGAGGCGGAAAGCCACAGGTCGCGCTCCTCGCGAGAAACTTCTCCGGCAACGAGGCGCGCTTTCGGAAATTCCTTTTTAATCTCCGGCATAATCTCGCGAAGCATTTTAAATCCCTTCCACGGAACATCCCGACCGAAAGAAAAAAGAATAATTTCATCTGTCCCCACTCCCAGCTTTCCGCGAGCTTCTGATTTTGAGAATTTAATCTCCGGCGGTTTGATATTGTTATAAATTACAAAAATTTTCTCCGGCCGAACTCCCCATTTTTTCGCAACCTCGGCCAAATATTTGCTCGGCGCCAAAACCGCCCGGGCATGCTTGGCCACATGCGCTTGAAGCATGCGCATAAGCTCGATTTTAAATCCATAGCGCTTTTTCAAAAAATCATCCAAGAGCTCTTTAACGCCCCAGCGCTGAACACCCTGCTCCCAAACATAATCTCCGCCGATTTTCAAAACATAGGGTTTTCCGGAAAGGAAACTCGCCAAATGCGCCGGAAGCCCGGCGGAGATGGGGTCTGAAACCAAAATCAAGTCAAAATCTTTGGCAATCCTAAAAACCTTCCAAAAATATTTCAGATGCCGAATACCCTTTGGCGAACTTCGTAAAATCCGATACACCGGCCAAGGTTCTGCTTGCCCTGAGCTTGTCGAAGGGTCGCTGTAAGCAACTACCGCGACTTTGTGCCCGCGTTTTATGAACTCTTCCGCAAAAAACTTAGCCCAAGTGGCGGGTCCCCCCAAATCCGGCGGATAAATTCCTGTGGCAATAAGAATTTTCATAAAAGTGAATAAAAAATAACGCGCATTTTTGCGGCAATCTGAAACCACTGATATTTCTCTTCAATAAGTTTTCGGCCGTTTTGAATCAATTTTTGGCGTAAAGTTTCATCTGTAAACAGCAAATCTATTTTTTTAGCCAAGTCTTCGGGATTGTCAACTTTAACCGCAAGCCCGGTTTCGCCGTCTGCTAGAAAATCCTTAATTCCGCCGACGGAAGTCGCGACAATCGGAAGCCCCGCGGCCATCGCTTCCAAAAAAGCTATACCTAAACCTTCCGAACGGGAAGGACGCGTGAAAATTTGCCCCAGTTTGAGATAAGCCGGCAAATCTTCATATATATTTTCCTCAAAAATAATTTTATCCGCAAGGTTCAGCTCACGGATTAAATCCCGGAGCCGTGTTTTCTCTTCGCCCGTCCCCAAAATTAAAAGCCGCGCTTCGGTTTTAATAAGACCCATCGCGCGAATAATTACATCCACGGCATTTTTATGAGTGAGGCGCGAGATCGTTATAACTATTTTCTCACTTGGCTTGATGCCTAGTTTTTGGCTTAAAATAAGGGTTTTTTTAAGATCAGGGTTTAAAAATTTTTGCAAATCAGCCCCATTCGGCACCACTTCAATTAGTACTTTCGCGCCAAAACTTCGAGCCAAATCCGCGAGATAATTGGATATAACCTGAATTTTATCCGCCTTTCTCACCAAAAGCCGCCAAAAAAGGCCGATAAGCCCGAGACGGGCACTTTTGATATGTTCTTCCGAATCGCCCTCTTGGATTGTGAGTAAAAATGGAATTTTGGGATAAAAATATTTCAAAAAGAAAGCCGCGATGGAACTGTAGGACACCATCATGGCCCAAAATAAAACCGGTCCGGCTAACTTTCGACGAAGCGACAGGAATTTAAAAAACGCCAACACCGGAAGAAAGAATTTATCAAAAGAAAAGCCCAAGCCCAGGCGATAAACCAATACCTTCCCGATTTTCTCTTCGCGTGAAAGTCCCAAGCGGTATTTCCCCGTCAGCATTACAAAATTAAAATCTCCGAGCTCATCGGTAATTCCTTTTACGGCCGTCTCCGCCCCTCCCAAAAAGGGTAGATAAGCGTGAGAAAATATAACTATGGTGGGACGTTTTTGATCAAACATTTTACAAACGGCGCGAAGCCACAAATCCCAAAGCGGCGAGCACCCCTGCCCCTAAACTCAAAAGTGCCCAGGAATAAAACGAGCCGGAAAAATTAAATCGCGGCAAAAGCGCTGTCTGGTTTTCCGGATTAATTTCCGGACTAGTGCTGGCCGCGGCTTGAAACGCGACTTCGCTCTCTTGGTTATAAACTTGAGCGGGCGGAGAAGGGTTTTTACCCGCTCCAAAGCCGCTATTGGGGCTCTCATACTTTTGAAGCCCGGCCGCCGGAGTTGCAACATCCATTCTTATTAAATTTGGGGAGTCGCGCTGAAAACTCTGCCCATCACCAAGCGCGCCGGAATAAGAAAACTTATCGGCAGGGCTGCCGTTGGGATATAAAAGCTCTGCTTGCCCTTCAGGAGGAAAGATAATACGGCTTATTTCCCCGGAGACAACCAAAAAGGTCTGCGGCAGAATATAACTTTCCTCCGGAAAAATAAAAGTGGAGGTGCTCGAACGCAAAATCCATCCCGCGATATTCAATTTTTTTGGAGAAGAGTTAAAAAGTTCGAGCCAAGAATCTGGGCCGGGCTTAACTTCGGAGATAAAAATTTTATTGGGAAGAATTTCTACCTCCCGATAAGCCGCGGTGATACGGCTTCCGACTTTAGCGGAAAAACTTACCTGATATCTTGCCGGGAAACGAAAAGTATGAATTACCTTTTTCCCCTCCGCGTACGCGCCGTCTCCGAAATTCCAAAAATAGCGCTCCGGCGAAATTTCTTTGTCGGAAACATCATAAACCGCCCCATCAAAGACCGTGCCAGCACCGGCAATCCCGGAACTTACTGAATAAATAACGGCTTTAGGGCCGATTTCTTCTATATAAGCCCCGCCCACCGAAGAACTAGACTCGCTCTGACTTGAGCCAGAACTTGGAGCGCTGGGGGTGCTTGTGGAAGAAGAACTGGAAGAGCTTGCGTCTGGAGGCGGTGCTTTCGGCGTCGAGGTAGCGGTAATCCAGCCGGCTGAAGTTCTCTGTAAGGTTTCTTTTGTTGTATTGTTCCCGCCCACCGCCCGACTATTGGAGCCATCAACCCTGTCAATCTCGCTACCGCTCGCATCTTTTAAAACTAAAATCTCTCCGGCATTAGTAAGGCCACTACCGCCGAAAGATCCGGAATCGTCAGCTACAACGCTCGGCACAGGATCAGGACAAGAATTTGTCGAGCGTTCAATTAAATAATAACCGTTCGGAGAAATCTTTTTGGACAAAGACATAATCAAAATACTTCCACCTTGTTCATAAATACGCCATCCGGCCAAGTCAACCTCGTTATTATCAGTATTGTAAAGTTCAACCCATTCGCAATAAGAGCTTTCGGCAGTTCCCATCCAAGCGATTTCGGAAATCTCCACCGTCCCAGCCCAAGCAAAACCCGCGTATAAAAAGAACAGGGCAGGAACAAAGCCCCGCAAAATTTTATAAAACAGACACATTCTATAAATATCGGCTTTAAAATCTAATTTCCCGGCGGAGGAATTGGAGAAGGTTCCTGCTTTTCTCCGGGCTTATCCTGCTTCGGCCCCGCGTCTTTCAACACTTCGCGAAGCCCGGCGAGATCAGGTCCTCTCTTGGGCCGCTCCTCTTGAGAACGGGGGCGGAGGGTTTCCAGAGAAATTGTTTTCGCCGGACCATTTTCCCGAACTGCAAAACCTCCTTCTCTGGTCGTAACAGGACGCCGCGGCAAAATCCGCGGGGGTTCTTGCCGGCGCGGCGCTTCGCGTCTCGGCGCCTCTTTCGCTTCTTCCGTTTCCCCGAACTCGATGCCTAAATTGGAGAGAGTTCCGCCAAAACGTTCGGCTCTGGGACCGCCGCCGATGGGACGGCGCGACGGAACGGGAGGAATTTCGCCCGCCTCAACTTTTTTCAAATCCTCCGGACAATATATCGGCCTCATGTCATCGGGCCTGAACGGAACCGTTATCTCTTTGCCGCAAACCCAGCACTTGGTTTTATATTTCTCCTTCGGCCCATCCTTAGCGCCTTCATCGTCATCGCCTTCAAAAAGAGCCGAGGCCCAGCGCTCAATCCGCTCTTCCACTTCTTTGCGATCCATCCCATATCGCTCACGCGAAACCTTAATGATTTTTTCGGAGTGATCTTCAGTGTCGCCCCAGCGCATCGGAGGCAAAGTAGCCGCGGAAAAAGGGCGCGAAGTAACATTCTCCACCATCAGTTTTAAATAAATAGCCCAGTTGGGAAGATTTACTAAATCTTGAATGGTAAACTCGGGCTCAAACTCCGCTTCCAGGGCCTCGGCATCGGCCGCCCCTATCCGAAAAATCACCATCGTCCCCACATTCCCGAAAATAGCGTCTCTGACTTTGGTGGAAGTTTCAGTAACCAACTGCCCGATATATTGATGGGCCACGATTAAATTCAGGCGATATTTCCTCGCCTCCGAAAGAATGGAAGCGAAAGAATCCGTCGCGAAGTTTTGGAACTCATCAATATAAAGATAAAAATCTTTCCTATCCTCTTCCTCAATCCTAACGCGCTCCATCGCGGCGAGCTGCAACTTTGTCACCACCATCGCTCCCAACAAAGCGGCATTGTCCTCGCCCAAACGTCCTTTGGAAACGTTAACAATGACAATTTTCCCGGTGTTCATGACATCTTGCACGTTCAAAGTACTTTTGGGCTGGCCCACGATATTGCGGATGAAGGGCGTGTTCAAAAATTGGCCGACTTTGTTTTGAATCGGCACAATCGCTTCGTTTCGAAACTGCTCCCGCCAGGTTTCATATTCGTGAATCCAGAAAGAGCGCACTACCGGATCTTTGATGTTGCGGACGATCCGCTCCCGATAATTTTTGTCCACCAAAATCCGGGGAATCCCCAACAGAGTCGTCCCAGGGGTGTCAAGCAAAGCCAAAATGCAATTCTGCAAAATATATTCCATCCGGGCCGACCAGACATTCGCCCAAATTTTTGTGAAGATTGCCATCAGGTCGGAGACCACCAAATGCTTGTACTTCGCGTCAGAAACTTCAAGCACATTGAACCCGATGGGATGCTCCGCATCCGCCGGATTGAAATAAATAACGTCGTTGATGCGGCTTGCCGGAATTTTTTGAATGATGTCCTCGGCAAGCTCCCCGTGCGGGTCCACCACCCCCACGCCTTCGCCGTTATTGATATCCTGCAAAATCATATTTTTTAAAAGTTCGGACTTGCCCGTGCCGGTTTTTCCGCAAACATAGAAATGCTGGCGGCGATCTTTCTTTTTAATGCCAAAAATCCTGTCCGAACCGCGGAAGTTGGTTTTAGCGAAATAAACGACTTTTTCAGAGGTCGCGATCTCCGGCATATTTTTATTCTAACACAAAGTCCGTCCCCGGTGGGTCAGACTAGCTGGGAAGTAAGCCACTCTTTATACTCCCGATTCATCCGAAACAGCGCAAATGTCGCCACGCAGGGAACCTTATAGGAATGAAGCTCCTTTATCACATCTTCCGTCGCCTGCACCTTGGAATCTACGGTCTTTACTATAAGAGCATATTCCTTTGCCTCGCGGGCATGTCCGCCATCCCGATACATGGAATAGATGGGGAAAATATTGACGCATCCTGCCGCTCCCTTTTCCAAAAGCTTTCCGCCGATCTTCTTGGCTTCTTCTTCGGAAGCGCAGGTAATATATATGAAAACCATAATAAGACCTCCCGAATAGGATCGACCCCCGCCCGAGGCGGGTAGGTTAAAGACGCCCTAATTATAGCCCCGCAAACGACTCTACACCACCCCCTACAATCACCATAAGAATACAGCATCAATTATCCACGATCGTGTCAGTTTG
>ORJL010287591.1_pt1 | contig 19124 bp, 18 predicted proteins | sample 1779941 | NCBI WGS metagenome assembly ORJL01 (sample SAMEA104232317, study PRJEB22302) | groundwater metagenome | biome: forest; feature: aquifer; material: groundwater | place: USA | collected 2011-08-07 | depth 5.8 m | reverse complement strand
TACCACTTCTTGTGCGAAATCGGCTGGAAGCATCTTTGACCGCCCCCATTCCTCGCGGATGCGCTTCACTTTCTCAGGCGCTTCGCGGGCAACTATGGAGCCATCCAGCTTGATGTAGCCCACTTTTTCCGAATATGTGATGTCCCAGACAAAGCCTAGGGAAACCGTATCTTTGCCAAACTCGGCGCTGTCGATTTTTATGTCGGTGTGGAATTCGCCCACATCATCCCTTGAAAATACGCGCGATTCTACCCCATCGATGACGATGTTGACAATCATCCGACCACCGAGGATAATCCTGAGCCCATGTTTTTATGGGTATCCTTAAGGGGGAGGGACTGCGGGCAGATTTTTGATTTTTGGGCAAAGCTAGGATTGCGGGCAAAGCTTCTTGAGGGAGCTGAAGTGCGTGTCGTTTATGCCGAATGCGAGGTTGTATCGCGTGCCCACCTGGTCATACGCTTCCATTTTCACGCCGATTTTGCCCAGGGGCATGTCGGAGACGTGCATGAGGTTGCGCACGTATTCAAACGGGGCGCGGATGAGCTCGCCCTCGTTTTTTATCACCAGGCCTTTTTCGCACACGTATATCGTGCCGGACTGGTCCATGCCGTTTGAAAAAACCGGGAATGACTGCGACACCATGCCAAACACGCTGTCTTTTTGGGCCATAAACATTACCTCCTAGGGAATTGCAGTTTCAAAAAATGCTGAATAGATTTAAATACGTTAATACGGGAAGCACATGCATGGGCGGCAAGGCATTGCAAGGGCAATGGGCGGCGGAAGATTCGGGTGCGGGCAGCAAGCCAGTGCACGGGCAGGCTGGCGCGGGCGGCAAGCCATTGAAAGGGCAGGTGGCAATGGAGTATTTGGCCACTTATGGCTGGGCGCTGTTTGCATTGTTCATCGTGATTGCGGCGCTTATCGGAAGCGGGATATTCAACCCCGGGCGCTTTGCATCCGAAGACTGCCTGCTCCAGCCGAACATGCCATGCAGCGGGTATTATATGTATTATGACGAGCAGACGCGCATGCTCACCTCGGGTTTTAGCGTGGGCAATTCGGGCGGCTCGAAGATACTGTGGCGCAACGCAAGCGTGTTCGTGCCGAATAAGGGCGGCACGCTGGTTGGAAGCACAAGCATCGATAAGATGGCGACGCAGGGGAAGAAAACTAATGTTTCAATCACCATACCAGGCGTCGAGAAAATACCGTTCAACACGCCGAAGAAGGCAAGGATAAGCCTGGATTTCAGCGTGTGCGAAGGGTATGCCTTTGAGGATGACTGCAGGCAGAATGCACCGAGATACACGACGTCTGGAAGGCTGGATGTCGTGGTGAGAAGCAAGTAATTGGCATGATGCGCACCTAAAGTCTGGCGGCCGGTGGTGCTGTTTGGGGAATGCAAGTGGATGATGAAAGCAACCCGCACGGCGGGAAATTCTACATAAGCAGGCTGCGCTTCCGCGGCTTCAAGTCATTCAAATCCTCGGAGATAGAGCTGCCGCAGGGTTTTGTGGCGCTTGCAGGCCCGAACGGCTCGGGGAAAAGCAACGTTACGGATGCGATACGGTTTGTGCTTGGGGAATCGAGCCTGAAGAGCCTGCGCGCAAAGAAAGTGACTGAACTCATTAACCAGAATTCAACCAAAGCCGAAGTGACGCTCTGGATTTCCGGGGAGAAGAAATTCGAGATACGGAGGGCGATTAGGGAGGATGGCAAGACAAGCTACCATCTTGATGGCAGGCACCTAACGAGAACGCAGGTGCTTGAGGCGCTCCGGCCGTATAGGATAGAGGTGGGTTCGCACAACATAATTGCGCAGGGGCAGGTGCAGCGCATAGTGGAAATGAACTCGAAGGAAAGGCGCGGGATAATTGACGCGGCGGCAGGCATTGCGGAATTTGACGAGAAGAAAAAGGAAGCGCTAGGCGAGCTTGGGAAGGTGGAACAGAGGATTTCGGAGGCGAAAATACTTCTTGCAGAGCGCGGCACGTTCCTCTCCGAGCTTGAGCGGGAAAAGGATGCGGCACTGTCTTATCAGGAGGCGCAAACCATCTTGCAGCGCGCGAGAGCGACGCAGGTGCACTCGGAATTCGAAAAGCTAGAGAAGCATTTTTCGGAATTGCTTGAAAAAAGGAAAGCGGCATCGGATGAGCTTGACCGGCTTGAGGGGCAGTACAAAGTGCTTTCCCAAAGGCGGGGCGAGCTTGAGGAGAAAAGAAAAGGGCTTGCCGAAAAATTGAGCAAGGGCGGGGAGCGCGACAAATTGCTTTCGCAAATCAAGGCGGTAGAGCTGCAAATAGGGCAGAATGAAGTGAGGCTTGAGGAAAAGAGCAGGCAGATTGGGAAAATGGGCGGGGAAATTTCAAGCCTCAAGGAGGAAGGGGTGCGCGTAAAAAAGGCGATTGCGGACATGGCGGGCGAGGAAAAGCAGCAGGTTGGCACGCTAAAGGAGCTGAAGGCGGCGCTTGAAGAGGCGAAAAAGAAAGCAGGCATAAGGGACGAGGCAAAGGAAGAAGAGGGTGTGCTTTCCGGCGCGGAAAAGAAATTGTCGCAATTGCTGCAGGAAAAGGCAGGATTGGGCGCATCGGTGCAAAAGGGCGGGCAGATTGAAGAGATGGCCGCAAGGAAAGTGGCGGGAATCGAGGAGGAAATTGCCAGGCTCAAAGCGCATGGCGGGGATGGGGCGGGCAAGGAAGAGAAATACAGCGGGGAAATTGCAGGGCTGACAGCCGGGCTTGAAAAATTATTTGACAATGAGAAGGAGCTTAATCGGAGAATACCCTCGCTTGACCGGCTGCTTTTGGAAAAGAAAGAGGCGATTGCCACGCTGCGGGGCTCGGTGTCGCCTGCTGCGCAAAACAACGCGCTGCTTTTCGTGGGCCAGCTGCAAAAAGGCGGCATGGGCGGCATACACGGCACGGTAGCGGAATTGGTGGAAGTGGATGAAAAATACCGCGTGGCAGTGGAAGCTGCTGCTGGCGGAAGGCTCACCTATGTCGTGGTGGACAGCATTGACATTGCGAATTCGGTGATAAGAAAGCTGAAAGAGGGCAAGGTGGGCAGGTGCACATTCATTCCGCTTGACCGGCCCATGGGGTCGGATTCGGCAGCGCCATCTGCCGGGCTTGGCAGGCTGATTGACTTTGTGAAATACGGCAAAAAATTCTACGCTGCGGCAAGCTATGCGTTTGGCGACACCATTGTGTGCGAAAGCGTGGATGCGGCAAAGAAAATCGGGATTGGGAAATACCGGATGGTGACAGTTGAGGGCGAGCTTATCGAGCGCTCCGGAATAATCACCGGAGGCACCATGCGAGGCTCGATGATGGCCCGCTCATCGCTTGCAAAGGCGGAAGGCGAGGCTGAAAAAGTGAAAGCTGAGCGGGACGGGGCATACGCGCAAGCCTATGAAATACGGGAGGAAATGGCGAAGGCGCGCAAAGAGCGGGCGGAATTCGAGCTTAAGCTCCGTGAAGTGCTCTCGCAGTCCGGAAGCGCAATTGAGCGGGCGCGCAAAGTGAAGGAATTGGGCGGCGAGCTTGAGATTGCCAGGAAAGAGCAGTCGCACTCCCTTGCGGAAATAGAATTGGAAAAGAAGAAGCTTGCGCAGGTGGAGGATGAAAGCGGCAAGGCAGCATCGCATGTTGAAGAGCTGAAAAAGAAGGCGGAAGCGGCTGAAGAGAAGAGGCGCAAGATAAGCACGGACGCGCAGGAGAAATACCGCGAAGCGCTTGAGAAATACACCAACCTCGAATCCCAGCTTTCAAGCAAGAAGCGCGAGCAGGATATGCTCAATTCCCAGCTTTCCGAACTGCAGGAAAAAACGTCGAAGCTTGAGCTTGAATTGAAAGGCTCGAAACGGGCGGTGGAAGAGATAGAAAATGAGAAAGGCGGGCTTGAAAAGCAGAAGAACGGGCTTGAGGAGCAGATGCGCCAGATGAGCGCATCGGTGCAGAAGCTTTACGACCAGATGCAATCGCTCCAGAAAGAGCTTGAGGACATTGGCGGGCAGATTGGGAAAATAGATTATGCCAAGAATGCGAAAAGCCGCGAATGCACCGACGTGGATGTTCGGAAGGCGTCGGTGGAGACAAAGCTTGCGGACGTGAAGGCGGAATGGGAAAGGTATGCGGGCGTGCCGTTGCTCGATGCCGGGGCGCAGCAGCTTGAGGAAATGAGGAAAACTTCGGAGGCAAAGCTCGCAATGCTTGGCAATGTGAACATGAAGGCGCCCGAAATGTACGGGCAACGGAAGAAAGAGCATGAGGAAATGCAGGGAAGGGTGGGCACGCTTGAAAGCGAAAAAGCGGCAGTGATGCAGCTCATGGATGAAATAGAGGGGAAGAAGCACGCAATATTCATGGAGACTTTCCAGGTGGTGAACGGGCACTTCCAGAAATTGTTCAAGCTCGTGTTCCGGGGCGAGGGAATGCTGCTTCTTGACGAGCCGTCAAGCCCCCTTGAATCCGGCTTGAACTTCAGGGTAAGAGGAGAGCATGACAAGAAAGACAGGTACCTGAATTCGATGTCGGGCGGGGAGCAGAGCCTGCTTGCGCTCATGTTCATATTCGCGTTGCAGATGCACCGGCCAGCGCCATTTTACATACTGGATGAGGCAGAAGCGGCGCTTGACAAGGAGAATTCGCGGAAGCTTGTGGAATTTGTCGGAAAAATGAGCAAGAATGCGCAGTTTATTGTTGTGACGCATAATGATGCCGTGCTTTCATCTGCCGATGTGGCGCTTGGCGTCATGAAAACGGACGACGGCTCGAAAATAGTCGGGGTGCAGCTTGCAAACTCCGCGCCGCTTGCGCCTGGAAATACGCCGCCAAAGCCGTCCGAAGGCGGGCCTAGGGGCGAAGAGGCGATTGAGGCGCGCGTGATTGCGAAGAAGCGGAAGTAGGCAAGCCTGAGCGGCTTGGCTTAGCGGTTGCGAAGAAGCGGAAGAGTAGGCGCAGACAAATTTGCATCGCTTGGCTTTATAGCATTTGCCTAACTTATAGGATACGGTGAGGGAAATGATAGAACGAAGCGCAGCTACTACGATTAAGGGGCAGCCATTCACGCTAGCAGGCCCCGAGCTTAAGCCTGGAGAGCGGGCGCCTGAATTCTCGCTTGTTGACGGAGAGGGGAAAACCCACACTCTGGCCGAATTCAAGGGGAAAGCAAAGCTGATTTCGGTAATAAATTCAGTGGATACGGGGATTTGCAGCGAGCAGACGCAGAAATTCGACAAGGAAGTTGGAGAGCTGGGCGATGGGGTGGCGGCAATGACGGTATCCCTTGACCTGCCATTCGCGCTTTCGAGGTTTTGCGGCGCGCACGGAATCAAGCACCTCGTGCTCTCCGACCACCGAGAGGCAAAATTCTGCACGTCTTATGGCGTGCTGATAAAGGAGCTTAGGCTGCCTTCCCGCACAATTTTTGTGGTGAGCAAGGAAGGCATACTCACATACGTGGAATATGTCAAAGAAGTGGCAAGCCACCCGAACTACGAAAAAGCGCTTGAGGCATTAAAGGCGGCTGCAGCGGAATAAGCCTAGGGCGGCGGGGGCGGAAATTCGGATTTGTACGCCTTCCCTATGCCTTCTATTTTTGGCGAGCCGGTTACGCTGTAGGTTCCGTTTTGGAGCACTGCGAAATAGACCGTGCCGCTCAAGTCGGTGCGCCACACCGCACTGCCGCGTATGTAGAGGCGCTCAAGCGTGGGGTTGGCAGGCAGGTTTTGGCCGTTTGGCCCCACGCTGATTATGGCATGTTTTGGGCTTACCCGGTCAAGGAGAACGGACGGGGTAGAGCGCCCTGCGCCGTGGTTTGGCATTTTCATCACAGCGCACGTGCGGCTGCCCATTACGCCCAGGATTGGGGGCTCTAATTCCTGCTCGATGTCTCCTGCGAAAAACGCGCAGAATGTGCTCCGGCTTAGCCTGAATGCAAGGCTGTTGAGGTTGGGGTTGCCCGTGGATTTCTCTGCGGCCGGATTGAATATTTCAAGCTCAAGAGGGCCGAAGCGGTAGAACTTTCCCCTTTCAGGGTAGGCCTGGGGGATTTGGGATTTTTCTATGCCCAAAAATGCCTGCGACGCTGGAGGCGGGGCGTTGTTGTGCCAAATCAGGCTTGTTGGGAATGATGAAATTATTTTTTGCAGGCCGCCCGCTTCCCCCTCGTCCCAGCCACTGAGCGCAAGCACGTCGATTTTCCACACGCCCAAAGTGCTGAGGTTGGAGATGAGGGATGGGGCGCTTGCTTCAGAGCCTGTGTCAAGAAGCATGGTGAAGTTGCCCTGGCGGAGCAGCGTGGCATCGCCAAAGCCCACGTTGAAGAAGAAAATTTCAAGCGGGTATTCGGACAAATTTTTTGATGGAAGCAAAAGCATGGTGTTGTTTTGCCCCGATGCGTTTCGCGCGAGGATTGAAACGGAAACGTTTCCGGATTGGTTGGCTGCCGAAGCATTGAACGGGGTGCCGTTGGTTTCAGTTGTATTGTTTTGAAGCGAAGACTGGTTTGGCAGCTGCGATGGAGGCGCGGTGGGCGGAGGCTGCGATGGCTGGCCTGCTGGCTGTGATGCAGTTGAGGGCGCATCCTCGTAATTCTTCGGATTCGGCTTTCCTTGCCCGGGCAAGCCGGAGGGGAAAAGGATGTCGAGGCAGCCTGAGAGGAGAATGATGGAAACAAGAAGCGCCGCAACAAAAACAAATGAAAGCCGCATGCGCATCCCCTTATTTCGAGGCACGGAGAAGCTCGCTTCTGGCTTGCTCTACCTGCATGCGCGCCACCTCCTGCTTTTTGCGGAAGTTCGGAAGGACGGAATTCGAGAAGCGGATTGGCAGCAGTTCTTCGTAAATGCAGGACATGAGCTCGAAGAAATATTGGGCATCCTTCTTTTTTCCGGCCTTTAGGCATTCAAGCATTTCCCTCCGGAATTCCCCTATCGCATCGCACACGCCAAGAAGGTAAGGGCGGAATGGGATTCCAAGCGCCGTGTAGGTGGGAAGCGGCTTCTTTTCCACTGCCGCAAGCAGGAGCTGCGCCTCCACCGCCTCCTGCCAAATCGGCTCAAGAAGGTATGACCATGCGCCCTCGGCATCCGGCAGGGAGGAAAGCTCCTTCTTCATCTGCGCTATTTCCTTTTTTGCCGCAGGAAGCTCCCTTGAGTGGATCATTTTTATCGAGTTTGCGCAGCGGCGGATTATTCCGCGGCTTTCGGAGAGGATTTTGTCGTGCGCCTTTTCGCGGCGCTCGAGCTCCCTTATCATTTCATTTATCTTCAAATCGTGCTTTTTTGCCATGTAAAAAGTGTGCGCCTCCGATGTTTAAAAGATATTGCATGCAAACATGCAAACATGGAAGACGTTGTGGTTTTATCGGTAGGGGGAAGCCTGCTCAACCAGGGTGAGCCTGACAGGGGGTATGCGGAGAGGCTGAAACAGGCGCTTTCTGGGTGGAAGGGAAAGCTCGGCTTGGCCGTGGGCGGGGGAAAGCCCGCCCGTGATGCGGCAAATAAGGTGAGGCAGAAGGGCGGGAATGAATACGAAGCTGATGATGCCGCCATAAAAATAACGCACAGCAACGCAAAATTCCTAGCCGGCGTATTTGGGAAAGAGGCGGAGTTTGCAAAAGATTTTGACGAGGCTGCTGAAATTTCGAAGAAGAAAAAATTTGTTGTGATGGGCGGCACAATCCCGGGCATAACTACCGATGCAGATGCAATGCTGCTTGCCGAGAAATTGCATGCCGTGCGGCTTGTGAATTTGTCAAATGTGCACGGGGTGTTTGATTCGAACCCGAAGGAAAACCCCAATGCGAAGAAATTTGACCATATGACGCATGCGGAATTGTCTGAGATGGCAGGAAGGTTTGACTTGCGCAAAGCAGGGACGCATTTCGTGTTTGACTTTTTGGCATGCAAGCTGGCTGCAAGAAGCAGCATTGAGCTTCATTTTGTGGATGGCAGGAAATTGGACGAAGTGAAAGAGGCTGTTTTTGGAAAGAGGCACGGCGGGACTGTTGTTAGGGGATAGACACCTTGGGGCAATGCAACAAAATGAGCGATTAGGCAGCCGCATGTGCATAAAGCATATAAATGTGCACACACATATATTCACAGGTGTTCACATGACAAATATGACAATATCTATCGACGAAGAGCTGAAAACATTGCTTGCCAGGCATCCGGAAATGAACTGGTCCGAAGTCGCGAGGCAGGCATGGAAGGAAAAAATCAGGCAGCTTGAGCTTCTTAACAGCCTCACCGCGGCAAGCAAGGCTACCGACAAGGATGTGGATGAGCTTGCAGCCCTGATAAAGAAAGGAATTGCCAAGAGGCACGGCAAGCGGTAAGGGCATGGAATTCGTTGTGGACACAGACGGTTTGTTTACCGTATCACCTCGTAGTGCTTCGCCGGCTTCTTGAAAATGAACGTGCTGAAGAAATTCTTGGCGTGGAATAGGATGTATTTGGCATAGCTCTGCTTAATTACATAAAAAGTCATAAATGATAACTTTATATACTTCTTTTGCGTAATCATTAGCACGAAGAACCTAAACACCGTGAGCATTATGCAAAAAAAGATAGAAAAAACCCGCATGGCAGGAGAAATGGTGAAATTCACTTATCCTGACGGCAGGAAAAAATTTGTATTTCCGGGGAGCGGCACACTGGACCGGCTCCAGGATGGAAGGCTCACGGGTTTTGCACGGGAGTATGGCAATAGGCTGTTTATGGTGATTTCCTCGTATGCCGACCCGGAGACAAAACAAAACATAATCTCGAATTATAAGAAAAATACTGATGGCATCAGGAGCCATATTAGAACGCATATGAGCCGCGTGTATGAAGACTCCATTCGCTTGTATTTCAATGAAATAAGTATGGCAGGCCATACGGACAATGAGGCAAGAAAGTGCAATGAAGTCTTAAAAATCCTTGATGAAACCGATGGCAGACTGCGCAATGATGTGATTTCCGTATTTGGAAGTGGTGGAAAGTTGGCGGCGATATGCATGGCAGGGGGAAAGCCGCACAGCGTTACGGCAGGTAGGGATTTGGAAAAATAGGCTTCCTTATCACCTCATAGTGCTTCGCCGGCTTCTTGAAAACATCGGATTGCAGCACCCGAACCAACGCCGTCAACCGAACAACCAATCGCTCTGCGGTTGGTGTAAGGGAGGCAGCAGCCTCCCGCAGGTTGGCGGAGAAGCAGAGCGAAGCCCTGCAACTGCGCGGGCAATGCAACCGAAATACCGATTATCGTGGCAGTAAACCAATAGGATAAAAAACCTGCCGGCTAAATTAGCTTGGAGCCGTAGCTTGGAAGGCAGGATCCCTTTGGGACGTAACCTTTCAGGCGCTTGAAAACTCACCACCGCGCAAGCGGTGGAACACTTATATTTTATGCAAAAAGACGTTTTTGTGGTCAGTGAAAGCATTGGGATTGAAAATGAAAAGCCCTAGATAAATATCAGCCAAACCCACCAGTTCGGAATTTTTTGCGGCTATTGAAGCGCTTAAGGAAAGGAGTTTTCCCGAAGGGAGCTTGATCGATGCATCCAAAATGCCGCCGCTGTCCCTCAAAGTGCTCTCCTTGCCGGTAAGCCGGACGCTTAACTGCCTAAGAAGCACTTCTGCAAATCTTTTTGTGCCCGTACCCCCTTTAATTACGTTGAAATCGTCATCTATGATTATTGCAGCCTCACCTTTCTTGTCCAGAAGCCAGCTTTCGAGCTTGCTTGCAACCCTTGAAGCAAAGCCGTAAATGAACCAGTCCTTTCTTGATTCTCCAAGAGGCCTAATGCCCTTGAAGATATTTAGCTTAACCGAATTGTGGCGTTGCAATGCAGATGCCAGTTGGTTTTTCAGGTTGTTTTTCGATAGCACCGATAACTTGTTCCAATGGAACCTGCCAGGCAGCCCGTTCTCCAAAAAAATGGATGAAAAATCCTCAAAAAGAGAATCGACATCAGCTTTCCTCCCTGAAATCATTCCAACATATTGAAGCTGGTGCGAAGTGTCGATGATGACTTGTAGCATAAGGCAATTGCCAGATGCCCGGTTAAAAATGCATGCTGAACCTGATTTCCAAAAGGTGCCGAAAACTTACCGTACCGGCTCGTAGTGCTTTGCCGGGGTTTTGAAAAGGAAGGTGTTGAGGAAATTTTTCGTGTGGAACATCAGGTATTTTCCCCAGCCCCATTTTTTTATGCGGCGGGTGGAATAGCGCACGAGGGCATCCGGAACAAAGGCCACAATGCCCTGCGTGCGGATGCGGTGGATGACGTCGGTGTCTTCTGCCGTGATGAGGTAGATGTTGAAGCCGCCGATTTTGTCAAATGCGCTCCGGCGCACTGCCAGGTTGTTCCCGTAAGTGTAGTCAAGCCCCACTGAATTGAAAAAGCAGGCAAAGAGCCGGGTGGTGGATGATACGAGCGCGGTTTCAAAGGGAGAGGCATCAAGCGGCTCTATCATGCCGAACGCAGCCACAACATGCGGGTCGTCAAAGGCCTTCGCCATGCGCTCCACCCAATGCTTATCCGGTATTGAGTCTGCATCGGTGTAAATGATGAGTTTGCCTGAAGATGCGCGCGCGCCCGCCTGCCTCCCTGCCGCGATGGTGCGCGTGGTTTCGATTACCACTTTGTCGCAGTATTTTTTTGCAATTGCAACCGTGCTGTCAGTCGAATTGCCATCCGCGACAATGAGCTCGAATTTGAACGGGCAGACTTGGGCTTTTATCGCCCGAAGCGTGGGCTCGATGTAATTTTCCTCGTTTAAGGCAGGCACGATTACCGACACTTTCATATGTGTAGAACTGCGGGCGAGTTTAAATAAATTCTCCATGCCAAGCATTGCAGATGAATGGGGAGCAAAAGAAGAAGCTGAAGTTCCTTTTTGTGTCAATTGACGCGCTCCTCGGAGACCTGGCATGGGCAATAAAGAAGGAAGGGCACGAGGTAAAATACCATATTGAAAATGCCGAGCAGCGCGACGTTTGCGACGGATTTTTGGACAAATGCAAGGACTGGAAGGCTGAAACCGCGTGGGCGGATGTCGTTGTTTTTGATGACTATGGGTTTGGGGCGGAAGCTGAAAAATTGCGCAAAGACGGCAAGCTCGTGGTGGAGGGCAGCAAATATGCGGACCAGCTTGGGCTTGACCGGGAATTCGGCCAGGCGGAGCTTGCTTCAGTCGGCGTGCCCACCATACCGCGATGGAACTATAAGAATTTTGACGAGGCAATCGAATTCATCAAGAAAAACCCGGATAGGTATGTGATAAAGCCGAGCGGAATGGCGCAAAACGAGAAGGAGCTCCTTTTCGTCGGCTTTGAAGAGGACGGGCGCGACATATTGGAAATGCTTGCGCGCTACAAGAAAAACTGGGGGCAGAAGATAAAGGAATTCCAGCTGCAGCGGTTTATTTCCGGAGTGGAAGTGGCTGTCGGGGCATTTTTCAACGGCGAGGATTTCATCTACCCGATAAACATAAATTTCGAGCACAAAAGGATGTTCCCCGGGGAGCTGGGCCCCAGCACGGGCGAGATGGGCACTTCGATGTTCTTTTCGTCAAGAAGCCCGATTTTTGACGCAACGCTTGGCAAGATGAAGGAAAAGCTTGCAAAGTCCGGATACGTAGGCTACATCGACATAAACTGCATAGTCAATTCGCGCGGCATTTACCCGCTTGAATTCACAAGCCGGTTCGGATATCCGCACATAAGCATAATGATGGAGGGCGTGCTTTCCGAATGGGGCGCGTTCATGCACGGGATTGCGAAGAAGGAAAAGCCCGAATTGAAGACAAAGCGCGCCTTCGAAGTGGGGGTGGTGGTGGCGGTGCCCCCCTTTCCGTTCCATGACCCGGCCGCATTTGAGCGGTATTCGGAAGGCATGTCGATTATTTTCAAGAAGCCGAACTACGAGGGCATCCACCTTGGGGATGTCAAGGTTGACGAAGGGGACTGGCACTTGGCAGGCAACAGCGGCTACGCACTTGTGGTGACCGGCTCGGGCACTACGATGGACGAGGCGCGCAAGATGGCATTTAATCGGATAAAAAACATCATAATCCCGAACATGTTCTACCGCACCGACATAGGGAACCGCTGGTACGACGACTGCGACAAATTGATTACGTGGGGCTATCTTTGATGATAAAGGAGGCGCTGAAAAAGAGCGAGAAATTGAGGTTGGTGAAAGTAGATTTAAAAGTAAGAAGAAGTAATAGATCAACATGGAACTGTTTGACCAAATCAAAAAAGAGAGCCATCATCTTTCGCCTAATTGTCATAGTCGTTATCCCCTTCATACTAGGTGCATTAATTTTTCCACATACTGAAACACTCAGGCCTGTTGAGCTAACTGTTACGGATTATATAAATCGAAACCAGACCATAACACAACAAATGTCTACATTTACTAAAGTCGACGGTTCTCCTTTAGATATGCAGAGCATTCAGAACAATCTGACGGAGTCACCAATTAGCCAACTAGATTCCACATTCCCATTAGTTAATTATCTAAATGTATGGCCGCTGGTGCGCACTAATATTGACAATATTTGTCTTAACAATAGTGGTAGTTATATTGTCTATCCAGATGGAGCAAATACGACGGGTATATATTACAAAATTAAAACGAAAGAAAATGAAATTACGCTGAAGCCAGGAGAGGAGATTTGTTTTCCTACGAATGAGCCGTTTCCTGGATTTGAACCAATATACATTATAGAATTGAACCATATGAAAATCGGAGAGAATATCACTAAGGACGTGAATATATATGCAGATACGGTGCTGAAAGGAATCCCAAACAGAGATTACGGAATTTTGCTGGGTATAGCGAGTATCGGAGGAGTCATCTTATTTTTAGGGTTTATTTCTGAGACAAAGAAAAGGATATACAACGGGTTTATCGATTAGGGCTGCCCTCAACTTTAAAGTCTAGCTCATCTGCCTTTAGATGACTGACGCAGCGCGGTTTGTAGGGTAGGTTTTGAATAGGGCGGGGGCAGCGGCAAGTCCCGCAAAATTCGGCTTGTTTTCGCCTTGATAGAATAAAGTTTTGCCAAGCATTGCCATGCCAACCGCGGGGGAAGCCTGCAGGGATTTTTTCGCCCAATTGCCAAGGCCGGAGCGGAGGGCAAACTGGTTGCTTGCATGCATTAGCGAGAACATGGAGCGGTGATGGTAAAATTCGGACAGTGCGCTTGTGCCTGCCTTGTTCACTTTTACCTTCCAACTTTTCGAGCGGATGACGGATGAGGTGCGCAGGGGGCCGAAAACTGCCAAGTGAACGGGGGTGGACAAATCACGGCGGGAGAGGCGCAAAACGTCAGGCGCGCCTCTTGCGCCTTTCCGGCTCACCAGCCCCCCGATTGCCTGCACGTCGGCCGAGGCAAGGCCGGTGCCGCACGCAACGTCTGCATCGTGCGCTATTTGCACGCATTCATCGTGGGAAAACGGCCTGCCGCACCATTCGTTTAGCGCTAGGGAAAGGGAAAGCGCGCCTGCGGCGCTCATGCCAAGCCCGCAGCCGATGGGAAGGGGGGTGTTGTGGCGCACCTCGAATGGAACCGGGTCAAGCTGGCCTGAAAATTTCGAAATTACGCAATTTGAAACCGGCGCGGAGGATTTTTCGCCGTTTATGAATATTCCGTTCTTGCCCGACGGGCTGGTTCTTATGCCGGTGTGCATGCCATGCTGCAATGTCACGCCTGCGCCTGCCGAGGTGTTTGCGTAGATTTTGAAAAGCCCGGTCAGGTGCGCCGGGGCAAATGAGGAAGTTGGCATGGGACCAGGCTAGCGAGTCATCGAGTCATGAAATAGACTATGATGATGACGATGGAGATTGCAACTGCAGTGAAGATTACCTGGTCGGGCATGGCACCACGTAATAAAAACTTGGAGGCAGAATATAAAACTTGGTGCCTGCGGGCTTTTGGCGGCATGGGCGGCCTGCCGGGTGAGGCGGGCGGAGCCGGTGTGTTTTGCAGGCGGGCGGCATAGGCAGGGCATGATGCACGGGCGGCCTTGATGGTTTGCGGTGTGGCGATGAAAGTAGCATTTGTGGCTGACACTCATTTTGGCTATTCGCGGTTTGAAGAGGATGCCCTCGAGCAGGGCAGGCGCGCGATACTGGATGCGGCGGAGAAAGCCGACGTAATTGTGCTTGGGGGGGACATATTCGACGTGCGCGTGCCGAGGCTTGAAACGCTTGCGGAAGTGGCGGAATTGCTCAAGGAAGCAAATGGCATGCTGGAACGGAAAGCGGGCGGTAAAATAACCGGCGGGGGGCTGGTGCTCGGAATCCATGGCACGCACGAAAGGCGGGGGAGAGATTCGCTTAACCCGGTGCAGATGATGGCGAGGCTTGGGCTGCTTCTGGATTTGCACAACAGGACAGTGGTGCTAAGGAGAGGGGAGGAGGCGGTGGGATTTTCCGGGCTTGGGGGAATACCTGATGACTTGGTGTCGGATGCGCTAAAGAGGCTGTCGTGCAAGCCGCAGGAGGGGGCGGTGAATTTTTTCATATTCCACCAAACCATGAAAGAATACGTGCCTGAAGCGCCGGGGCTGGCATCCCTTGACGAGCTTCCGGAGGGGTATGACTGGCATTTGTGCGGGCACATGCATGGAAGGGCGGAGCATTTGGGCGGGAAATTGCTCATTCCCGGAAGCACGGTGATAACGCAGCTTCGCGAGGATGAGGCGCAAAAGAAAGGGTATTATGTAATTGATACTGTTTGGAAGAAAGCGGAATTTGTGGAGATAGAAAGCAGGCCGTTTGTGCTTGCAAGGATTGAGGCAACGGGGGAAGGGGCTGCGGAAATACGGGCGATGATTGAAACGGAAATTTCCAAAATAATGGCACGTGGCTGGAAGCAAAAACCGATAATAAGAATTGTGGTGGAAGGCAGCATGGCATCATCAGATGCGGGCATGGAAGGGTTTGAGCGCGAAGATGCAATTGTATATGTGGAAATGCAGGCGGAAGGGGCAACGCTTGCGCAAGAGATAGAGAAGCTTAGGCTTTCTCGCATGCAAAGGGCAACTCCTGCCGAGCTTGCATCTGCCCGGCTTCGCGAGAATGCCTCGAAATTCGGGATAAGCGCGGAAAGGGCGGATGAGCTTTACCAGCAATTCTTGAACCAGGAGTGAGAATGGTCCGATGGAAGAAGATAGGCTCAACAATGCAAAAGGCAATCTTATTTCCGAATTCCATCTGAATGAGAGGCTGCGCGCATCGGCGTCCCTAGTTCCTCAAAAAGCGCAAAATATCCTGGATATGGGTTGCGGGGAAGGGTATTTCCTGAAAATGCTACTTGATAAGAGTCAAATTGATGCCATTGGAATAGACAGCTCAAATGCCAACTTGGAGTTTGCAAGGAAAAATGCGCCTAAAGCAAAATTTTTCCAAAGGAATGCGCTCAGTACTGGGTTTGACACAGCCTTATTTGATTGCGTAAGCGCACTTGAAATTATCGACCATGTCGATAAGCCAATGCAATTGCTTGTTGAAGCCAGGCGCGTCCTGCGCGATGGAGGTGCGTTGGTAATAAGCTTCCCAGAAAGCGGGCCTGCCTGGGATACGGCATGGTTCTTGTGGACCCGCACGCTTGGAAGGCGGTGGCTTGGGGAGCACGAACATTTTTTCAAAAAAGGAGACATGGAGGATATGCTGCGCAAAGCAGGATTTGACAGCATTGAAAGCAAAACCGCTTTCTTCGGCATGATAAACGTGATTAGGGCAGTGAAAGCATGAGCATGCCACTTGGGCTGAAGCCATCGGAACACATCCTGGTTTTGATCCTATTTTCATTGATTTCTGCGGCCTTCACATACCCGCTGATATCCCACATGGCAGACTGGGTGCCGGGGCAGTTTGACACCCATTGGTTCTTGTGGGAATTGTGGCATTTTTCGTATTCAATAGACCACGGGCAGTGGCCGGCGCACACAGCCATGTTGTTTTATCCGGAAGGGACAAGCCTTTATTTGTCCACCATAACGCCTCTCCTGTCCATTGCAGCTTATCCCTTGCAGAAACTATTCGGGCTGTTTGCTGCATACAACACACTGTACTTACTGTCGTATGTGCTTTCAGGGTATTCTGCATACCTCCTTGCCCTGCACGTAACTGGGGACAAGAAAGCTGCATTTATTGCCGGAGTTATTTTCGCATTCTCGCCTTACCATGCAGGGCATGCACTAAACCACCTTAACCTGATGAGCACGCAGTTCGTGCCTCTTGTTTTCTTGGCATACCTGAAATTGAAAGAGGACAGCACTGTGAAAAACGCGGTTTTCCTTGGGGTGGCGCTCGCATTGGCCGGGCTTTCGGAAATGATATACCTGGCGATAACCTTAGTTGCAGTTGTAGCAGACATGCTGGCAGGCGCTTATGGCAAGGAAAAACTCGGTAAAAACTTTGCGCGAGCCGTTTTTATGGCGGCAGTGGTTTTTACGGCAGCCATCTTGCCATATTTGGCAGGAATGGCTTTCGACCTTTTCTCGAATTCTTACGATAACTCCACTTCCCAGGAAACTTTTGCATGGGGGCTTATTTTTTCCCCAGATGTTGCCGCATTTTTTGTGCCTGCCCCCCTCAATCCACTATTTTCCAAAATTACCAGCGGCTTTTACGATTCGCTTGGATACGACAACGGCACCCCGGTTGAAAGGAACGTTTATCTTGGCTATTCCGTGATTCTTCTTGCAATTGCAGCAGTTGTATTTGTCTGGAAAGATGCCAGGAAATGGGCAATTCTTTTCACCGTATTTTTCCTGCTTGCCCTGGGCCCTGTTGCGAAACTGCTTGGGAATTACCTTCCGCTGCCACTGCCCGGACTGATCTTGCCACTGCTTCCTTTTTCGAACCTTCTGAGATTTCCTGGAAGATTCTATGTTATTGCAATGCTTTGCGCTGCAGTTATGGCAGCCATTGGGTTGAGGTGGATTTCAACCAAACTCGATAAAAGGAAAAGAAACGCTCTTTTCATGCTTGTTACCGCCATAATATTCATTGAATACTACTCTCCAATTGCCATTATACTTGACACTAGCTACAGCCCATTCTATGATAAAATAGCAATGGAACGCAATGGGTTGGCAGTGCTTGACTTGCCTTACTACGGAAATTTTGACCCGTACAATGCATATCTAATGTACCTTCAGACGGTGCACCAAAAGCCGATTTATGGCGGCTCGCTTTCTCGCACTCCGGCGCAAATATGGCAAAGGATACAAGCAACTAGCTGCATATCGCACCTCATCGAGCTTGACATTGGAAAATGCAATGATACGAAGGAGCTAGCAGATAACAAAATAAAGTACGTGGTATTGCACAAAGATGACGAAAAAATGCAGGGTAAAGAAATTAGCGGGGACAGGATAGAAGAGGCAAAAAAAGGGCTTGACGCGCTTTTTGGAATGCCCGTTTATGAAGACGAGAAAATAGCCGTGTATGAAACTGGCTAGCCCCTCAGCTTTTTCATGTGCGCCACTCTTTTTTCCACAAGCGCGCGCGTGCCGATGTCGTTCCGATGCCACACCAGGCCGCTGACTGCGGCAGTGCCATCTTCGGCGCGCCTTTCCGCCTCTTCCAGCGTTTGCCCCATGCCAAGCACGGCAGCAGTGCGGCTTTGGCTTGTGAAAATTTTTCCTTTTTTTTCATCAACGGATGCGAAAAATAATTTTGCCCCTGATGAATCGAGCTTCTTTGCGTCTATGGTGATGGGCGAGGGCGGGAGGGATTTTACCGGATAGCCTTTGGGCACGATGTATTTTACCACGGTGAAGGCATCTTTCCACTCCAGATTGGCCTGCAGCGAGCCCTCTGCGATGCAATGCAGAACATCGGCAAGCGGGGTGGATAGGAGCGCGAGCACGTTCATGGCCTCCGGGTCGCCGAAGCGTGCGTTGATTTCGATTAATTTCACGCCATCGCGGCATGCCATGAATTGCCCGTAAATGACCCCTTTGTAATATTGGCCGGTCATGACATTGAAGCTTTTCACTATTTTCCGGATTATGGAAATGGCATCTTCGTAATCGCGCGCGGAAAGGAATGGAAGGAGGGGGCCGCTCCCCGAGTAGGAGCCCATGCCGCCGCTGTTTGGCCCTTCGTCATTTACGTATGCCCGCTTGTGGTCTTGCACGCAGGGCATGCCAACTACGGTGCGCCCATCCACGAATGCCTGGAGCGTGAATTCCTCGCCCTCAAGCTTCTCCTCCACAAGCACCGCAGCATATCCGCTCATTTTGCTTGAAAGTATTTCGCGAGCGTATGCTTTTGCCTCGTCTGCTGTTTTTAGGTGGTCGCCGGATACTTTCACTCCCTTGCCGCCCGTAAGGCCGAGCGGCTTTATTGCAACCTGCCCAAGCTCGTCGATGAATGAATCAAGGCCAGCCTCGGATTCAAATACGCCAAAGCGAGGGCAGCCCGGGATGCTGTATTTTTTCATTAAGTGGCGGGCAAATCCCTTGTCCCACTCAAGGCGCGCCGCAGAAGCCAGACGCTCGGAGTATGCGTGGAAGCCCTGGTGTAGAAGGCCGACAATGATAAGCGGACAATCGGCACTTCGGGCAGCGGCCTCAGCCAGGCGCTGAAGCACAAACACATCTTCGCGATCGGGATGGAGGGCGGCGTATTCAAGGAATTTGCCCAACTCGTCCAGTATCAACAGCACGCCAGAGCCGCCGCTCTTCGTCACAAACTTGCCAAGATCGTGTAGTAGCGCCAGTAGTTGCGCCGCGTCTCCAGACGCGGCGACCGAGGCGGCACGCTCGCGCAGGTGTTTCGATGTCCGAACGGGCCGGTCATGGTCTTGCGACCGCTCTGCGGCGCGAGCAACAGCGCGCGCTACCGCTGGCACGAAGGCCTCGCGCGCTCCTGTGACCAAGACGGGCAGCAGACGAACTGCAGCCATGTCCAGCCACTCACGCTCGATCTGTTGCTCAACAGCGGCGCGCACGTGCACGAGGGCCGGGGCGGCAGGGTCGCGGAGCAAGTGAGCGAGCACGAGAGCAAAGGAGGACTTCCCTGTCCCGTAATCGCCGGTGATGCGCCAGGCTCGGTGGCCAGACGCCGGACGGAGGCCGTCGATGATCCGGGAGAAG
>ORJL010015314.1_pt1 | contig 19131 bp, 25 predicted proteins | sample 1779941 | NCBI WGS metagenome assembly ORJL01 (sample SAMEA104232317, study PRJEB22302) | groundwater metagenome | biome: forest; feature: aquifer; material: groundwater | place: USA | collected 2011-08-07 | depth 5.8 m | reverse complement strand
GTCTTCTTACCCTTGTCAAAGTAGCCAGTCATAGTAAGCGCTTGTTGTTTCATCGTTCGTCTCCTCGCGTTCATACCGGCCCAACGTTTACCGTGCCCGGTACGATGACAGCGAGACGAGGTTTTTCAGAGTTTCCCTAAGGAAGGCTTGATCGCCAGCCTGCGTCACATCGAAACGGCTTACCGTGTCTGGATCAAGGCGGAGGAGGCCAAACTCACTTTGCCAGGGGAGAAATTGGCCGGGCACGAAGAAGCTGCTCGGCACGCGGTGAAGAATTGCGGACGCGCGCTGGAGCGCATCAAGGCGGGGATTGACCTGATTGAGACTAGCCCGCTGGCCGAGGAAGCTTTTCGCTTCGCCAACCGTGCAATGTGGCAACAGCGGATTCATTCGACCTTCGCCCGCAAAGTTCGCAAGAAGGAGATGACGGTCGAGGACGGCGTCGCGACACTGGATGTGGCGCAAAACCGCAGCTGGCGTTTGTTCCAGATGGCCTTCGTACTGCTCAATCTGCCGAGCCTTACCGATCTGCATCACGCGGACCGTAGCCACGAAACTGATGCCGTGGCTGATCTGTTGTGGTTTGCCACCGGCGGCGGCAAGACCGAAGCCTATCTGGGCCTGACCGCCTACACGCTGGCCCTGCGTCGCCTTCAGGGTGAGATCGAAGGTCGCCGCGGCGATCATGGCATTGCCGTGCTGATGCGCTACACGCTGCGCCTGCTGACCTTGCAGCAGTTCCAGCGTGCGGCGGCACTGCTCTGTGCCTGCGAGATCATCCGTCGTGGTGATGTTGGCAAGTGGAGCGAGACACCATTCCGGTTGGGTCTGTGGGTAGGTAATAAGACTACGCCGAACACGCTGGCAGCCGCGGCCAATTCCTTGCGCCAGCGAAATGTGGGCGGCAGGCCGTCGTCCACCGGCACCCCCCACCAGATCACCTCCTGCCCATGGTGCGGCAGCGAGATCAAGGAACAGCACCTGCGGGTGTATGAAGCGCCCAGCGACATTGGGCGGTGCGTAACTTACTGCGGCGACAACATCGGTCGTTGTGAATTCACGGAGCGGAACGCTCCCAAAGAGGGATTGCCGGTGATGGTGGTGGATGAGGAAATCTACCGCCGCCCGCCGTCCCTGCTGATCGCCACGGTAGACAAGTTCGCCCAGATGCCTTGGAAGGGCGAAACGCAGATGCTGTTCGGTAAAGTGAGCGAAGTGTGCGATCGGCATGGGTTCCTGTCACCAGAGGTCGAAGACGGAAAATCGCACCCGGCGCGCAACGGCCTGCCTTCGGTGAAGAACCGACCCCATGGGTTCCTCCGGCCACCGGATCTGATCATCCAGGATGAGTTGCATCTTATCAGCGGTCCCCTGGGGTCGATGGTGGGCCTGTATGAGGCCGCGGTGGATGAGTTGTGTTCGTGGGAAGTGGACGGCAAGAAGGTGCGTCCCAAGGTGGTGGCCTCCACGGCCACGATCCGCCGCGCCCCAGACCAGGTGCAGAAGCTCTTCGTGCGCAAGCTGGAGGTGTTCCCACCACAAGGGACCAGCATCCGTGACAGCTTCTTTGCCATCCAGCGTCCGACCGGCCCTAATTTTCCAGGTCGTCGCTATCTTGGCATCAGTGCGTTCGGCCGCCGTTATCCGGTGGCCATGATTCGCAGTTACGTCGCCCACATGGCCGCGGCCCAGGTGCTTTTCGACAAATACGACAAGCTGGCTGATCCTTGGATGACGCTGGCTGGCTATTTCAACTCAATCCGAGAACTGGCCGGCACCCGCCGGCTGGTGGAGGACGACATACGAGCGCGCTTGCGTGATGCCGACCAGCGGGGACTGGCCAAGCGTCGCGTGCGGGCACTCGAAGAACTGACTTCACGCAAATCGGGCACCGATATCCCCAAGATTCTGGAGCGCCTGGAGGCGACCTTTGATAAGGCGTTGGAAGCACAACGCGCCGCCGAGCGCAAAGCAAAGAAGCAAACAACATCTGCTGTGCCTTACGACGTTGTCCTCGCCACCAACATGATCTCGGTGGGCGTCGACATCGAGCGACTGGGATTGATGCTTGTTGCTGGCCAGCCGAAAAACACCTCCGAATATATTCAAGCCACCAGCCGGGTGGGCCGTTCCAACGATGGCCCGGGTCTGGTATGCACGATCTTTAACTGGGCGCGTCCCCGAGATTTGTCGCACTACGAACGCTTCGAGCATTATCACGAGACCTTCTACAAGCACGTCGAGGCGTTGTCGGTCACGCCTTTCTCGGCAAGGGCGCTCGACCGCGGCTTGTCTGGTGTGATGGTGGGATTGATGCGGCTGTGGGATGCCCATCTGAACGGCAATTTGAATGCCGGCGAAGTCGAAGATACCGATGTGGTCTGGGGCAAGGTATTCGACGTGCTGAGCGCGCGTGGCGGCAATGCCACTCATGATCCCGCAGTTGCGGTGCGAATCAAAGACATGCTCGATCGCCGGCGAGACGAATGGTTGAGCCGCGTACATAACCAGAAGGACCACAAGCTCGGGTACAAGCCCGAAGGCGGGGCCACAGTGGGCTTGCTCGAACAAGCCAGTGAAAAGGATTGGGAAATGTTTACCTGCCTCAATTCGCTGCGCGACGTTGAAGGCACCGTGGACTTGGTCCTCGATCAAAGCCCGAGAGGCTTACAAGCGGATTGAGGAATAAATAATGAATGAACTCGGCGAACTGCGACCCAGCCAACTGATCTTTACGTTCGGTGTCGGCTCGTTGGTTGATTTACCCAACATGTCGGCCCTGATCATGGGGCTGGACGACTGGGATACGCGCTATTGCAAAGAGGTGGAGGAAGATCGCCTCGTCGCCGCAGTGCAACGCCGCCTCGGAGCCCAGGTTCGCACACTCTATCTGCCCCCGATCAAGCTCGATAGCATGGATCGCAACCCTGCCACGCCGGCGATTGGCGTGCCGGTGGCGCCGTTCCCACGCTGGATGCGTTGTTCGTTATGCGACACCCTGGCTACGGTGGAATCCGGCGTTTTCAAGTTGATCCAAGACCCCTATCGGCCGGACAAGACGGAATACGTTCACCAGGGGTGCCTAAAGAGCCAGGGCAGTAGAGCGCCCTCAACGCTTTCGGTACGATTCCTTTTGGCTTGTCGTGAGGGTCACCTGACGGATTTCCCGTGGCTGAATTTTGTGCATAAAGGGAATGTCCCTTGTCGGCCCGCCACGTTGAGCATGCGCGAATTCGGTGCCTCCGGCGATGCGTCGGACATCGTCGTCAAATGCCACACCTGCGGCAGCGAGCGTCGTATGGCGGATGCCTTCGACCCGGATGCTCCTTTCTCCTGCCCAGGCCATCATCCGCACCTTCGGTTGATCGAAAAAGACTGCCAGGAGCCCGCCAAGACTATTTTATTAGGTGCATCGAACAGTTGGTTTCCAACGGCACTATCGGCGCTGTCCATCCCGCGGGCCACCGACAAACTCGGCAAGCTGGTCGAGGAGCAATGGGCCGAATTGAAGGATACGGAAGACATCGACGAGGTTCACCTGCTGCGCAAGAAGCTGCAGAAATTCCAGTCGCTTATTCCGCTGTTCTCGGAGTTCAAGGACGAGGAAATCTGGACTGCAATCGAAGGCAAGCGTGCCGGAGGGCAACAGGGTAAGGCCCCACCCGAAGACCTCAAGTTGCCGGAGTGGCTTGTCTTTTCCAATCCGGCCTCTGCCGCCGAGAGCCGCGACTTCAAGCTGCGGCAGGTTGCCCCCCCAAAGGGGTTTGAGTCTTTTTTTGAAGATACGGTGCTGGTGGAGCGTATCCGTGAAGTCCGAGCACTGCTTGGCTTTACCCGTATTGAGTCAAATTCCGATTTTGCTGAAGCCACCACACTCAAGGATGGCCGACTGACCAAGCTATGCCGTGAAAGCCCAAAGTGGCTTCCGGCCTCAGAAGTCCGCGGCGAGGGCATCTTCCTGCGCATCCGTGAGGAAGTATTGATCGCGTGGCAGGACAAACCCGACGTGCAACAACTTCAGCAGGAGTTCTTCGACTCGCACAAGGCTTGGCGCAAGCTCAGGAAGCTCGAACCGTTTCAGGACAACTTTCCCGGTATTCGTCTCGTATTGCTGCATTCGTTGGCCCACGCCCTGATGCGCCAGATCGTCCTCGACTGCGGCTACACCGCGGCCAGTGTGCGCGAGCGCCTCTACTCTCGGCAACCAGGCGAAGAGGGCGGGCCCATGGCGGGCATTCTGCTCTACACCGCTGCACCAGATAGCGAAGGTACTCTGGGAGGGCTGGTCGAATTGGGCGACCCACTAACCCTCGGTCGTCACTTGCAACAGGGATTTGAAAGCATGCGCCTGTGCGGCTCCGACCCATTGTGTTCGGAACATCGCCCCGACACGCTCGGTCGCGGCATTCAAGGCGCCTGCTGCCATGCCTGCCAATTTTCACCTGAAACCTCTTGTGAACGAGGCAATCGCTACCTGGATCGTTCGGTGCTGGTGAATACCTTCTCTGCGCGCGGTACTGCGTTCTTCGATTGACATGATGTCCGACGATTTCGTTACCGCCGTCGAGAATTTAATCCGCAAAGCGCCCACGGCGTGGTTGATATCAGCATGCGACACGCTGCGCAGCCTGCCAGCCACTGCCAATGCGGAATTTGTTCTCCAACGATTGCCGGCGACGGCTAACGCAGACGCATCGTTCCTTATGTCCGCGGCAGTGCGCTCGGCATCAGGCCAAATGTCGTGGGAGGCTTTGAGCTGGGCGGTTCAAACTACGTTCACCTCTTTCCACCGTCTGCGCGCTCAGCAGCACATCGAATTACTTTGGGCGGGCCCATCACCTTCAGATCAGATACCTGCCCGCCGGATAGATCAAGCTCTTTATGACCTTATCGCCAATGCAAAGCACGAAATCCTGCTCGTCACCTTCGCCGCGGCGAAGATCGAACGGTTGACCGGCGAGTTATGGAAGGCTGCGCAGCGTGGCGTGAAAATTCGATTGATTCTCGAATTTGAAGAGTCGTCCGAGGGACAGCTTAGCTTCGACGCGATGAAGGCTTTTCCGTCGGCACTGATCAAAGCTGCCGAGGTCTATCACTGGCCAGTCGAGAAGCGGGGACGGAACCAGGCCGGCCGTCCCGGAAAACTCCACGCGAAGGTCGCGATTGTTGACGACACCGCTTTAATTTCCAGTGCCAACCTAACCGACGATGCCTTCAATCGCAACTTGGAGGTGGGCGTCCTGATCACGAACGCTGAGTTCTTGATGTCGGCCAAGGCATATCTCGATTCCTTGATTGCGGAGGCAACGCTCAGCCGATTGTCCGGTCATGTAGCAGGAAGCTGAAATGACCGCTTTCGCCCGCTATATCGGCATCGACTATTCGGGGGCTGAGACACCGAACTCTAGCCTGAAGGGCCTGCGCGTCTATCAGACGGATCGCGCCTTGCCGCCCGAGGAAGTTCCGCCGCCGCCCAGTCCGCGTAAATACTGGACGCGGCACGGCATTGCGGAATGGCTGGTGGCGCGACTCGCCGAGGACGTGCGGACGCTGGTCGGCATTGACCATGGCTTTTCGTTTCCGCTGCGTTATTTCGACGAGCATCACCTGCCGCCCGACTGGCCGGCCTTTCTGGATGACTTCCAGCGGCATTGGCCAACCGACACCGACAAAACCAAAGTCCAGTTCATCCGTGATGGCCAACGCGGCAACGGCGCGGCCCGCACTGGCAGCGCTCGTTGGCCCCGCCTGACCATTTTTCAATCAACTCGTCGATGGATTTCCAGCCACGGAGATTGAAGTAGCCAACGCAGAAGTCGGCTCGCTCGGAGATCAACAGCGTTTCTCGTAGCGCCGGCAGAAGGGCCTTTTCTATGTTGTCAAAGATGCGCGGCATGGTCGAAGTTTAGTGGAAAAGCGTAGAACTGGTTCCGTTTGTTTGAACAACATGCCCCGATCGATCACTGGCGCCTGGGGTGCCGTCCGGCGCTGCCGTGTTACACGAAGAGATCATCACACAGTCTGCGTCCACTTTCGGGATGGCGAAATTGCCTGCATAGGCTACGCGGCCTTAGCACTCGCATCAACTGATTTGCCGGCGGCCGCCGACTCGTCCATTCGTGATCCGCTAACCGGGTGTATCCTTTAACAACATGTCGAGCGGAGGCATACGATGAAACTAGGCGACCGCGCAGCCAATGATCCGGATATCGACCCGGTGCTCTCCGCTATTCTGCGATACACAATGCCCGTGGCGCTCGTGGGCATCGTGTTCACGCTCGTTGTTCTCGGATGGGCGCTCAGTCTTTAGCCCGTTTCCTCCTCGCCGCTGCGCTTGCGGTGGCATTGTCATGCACCGCATGGGCTGACAACCCTGCCGAGGGTCTGGTCGTATCCGTCCACGACGGCGATACCCTGACCGTCCTGGTCGGGAAACAGCAGGTCAAAGTCCGGCTGGCCGAGATCGACGCGCCCGAACTGCGCCAGGCTTTCGGCCAGCGTTCCCGGCAATCACTCGCCGAACTTTGCTTTCAGGAGTCGGCCAAGGTCGAGCAAATCGCCCGCGACCGCTACGGGCGGTCAGTCGGCAGGGTCCAATGCGCCGGAATGGACGCGAGCGCGCATCAGGTCGCTACAGGCATGGCTTGGGTGTATGACCGCTACAGTAAGCCCAGCAGCCCGCTCTATCGACTTCAGAACTTAGCCAAAGCTGCAAGGCGCGGACTGTGGGCGGATAATGATCCTGTCCCGCCGTGGGAATGGCGCTGAGTACGGAATTGACGGGGTGTGCGACCATGAATCAGGAATCGTTAAACAAATGGCAATCGATTGCGTCAATTGGGGCGTCAATTGCCATTCCGCTGATATTAGCAATTGTCGGTTATGTCGTGCAGGACAAGATATCGACTGAGGGGTTGCGTAAGGACTATGTGCAGATTGCCATCAGTATCTTGAAGGAACGACAGGATGAAGACCTGCGGAAATGGGCGGTTACAGTACTGGACGAGAATTCACCGATACCATTTTCAAAGGATGTGCGGATGAAGTTGGAAAAAGGAACAGTGTATGTGCCAGTCGCCGTAGAGTGTCCGCGATTTCCTGATCCGCCGATGTCTGCGAAGTGGAATCCTGGGAAGTTGCTGATCGATACCGCGAAGGGGACATTTCTAAGAGGCGACGTGAATCCCGAGGAAGTCATCAAAAATTACGAACGCTGCGATTTGAACACAATCAATCTTCGCAACTTGCAGGAATGGATACGCGCGATAGAAGCGGTCGATCGAAATTCATCCAAGGTCAGCGGGGTGGATGGCAAAACGCCTGAGCCGAAGGGTAAGCCCAACTGACAGGTCCGGGCCGAGCACTGGCTTGATAGGACGATGACCGATGCGGGCAAAGCAATGGAACTGCTGCAGCCGAACCCTGACGACGCGATTGCTTTTTACCGGGTCGGTCCTCGTGTAAGCAATGCTCGGAATCAGAGCGCAGAATTAATCGTAGCAGTCTAGGGTTAAGATATAGTCGAAAGAAGGCCACTGGAGGGGCGCGGCCATGAAGAGGCAACCGATAACGCAGATAATTTATACTATTGACGTCAACGGCCCCTGGGACCCTATTGACCGTTGATGTGTGATTGCCTGAGCAAATCTATGGCGATATTTAATTCGAACGAAAACAATAGTAAGGCCCCTGTCCTCTACCTGGCGCTTTACCGCCCATGGGGAGCGCACAAGGCGGCCGGGGGGAGTTCGCTGAATTACGACCGCCACAGCGGCCGGATACTCGACTTTAAGGAAGGCCGAGCGGACGCCATTGAAGAATTTCGGGCGAAGATCGATCCGATTCTTGGATCCGACTTCGCAATTTGCGTTGTCCCGTCGCACGACCCAGCGAAGCAGCGGGGACCACTGCACGAATTGGCTGCCAAATTGGTTGGCAAGATGGGGCGAACCGACGCCTCTTCATGTCTGGTGCGCCACACGCTCATCCCAAAGCTTGCAACTGGTGGAGATCGAGCCAAGCAAGTGCATCTGGATAGCATCAGAATTGAGCATCCAGAGTTGATACGAGGAAAGAGTGTACTGATACTTGATGACGTTACGACGTCCGGCGGGTCAATTGGGGCATGCATGGACTTATTGCGTGTTGCGGGCGCAGTGGACGTGCGCGCGCTTTGCATAGGTAAAACAGCATGAAAGAGCACAAGCCACAATTGGTTCCGTCTTCCACCAGCGGTTCCTTGCGCATTGTGCTCGCGCTTCTCAGCTTGCCAGGAATGGGTCGGAAGACCGCGCATCGACTGCTCGCCGGCCAAGATTGTGTGGAGTCTTTGGAGGTGCTGTTACAGCGGCAACGTGGCAAGACTTATGATGCGCCGCAGATTGAGCAAGCGTACGCATATGCCGAGAAAACGCTAGAACGATCCGAGCGGGAAGGAATCCGGGTTCTAAGTTTTTTCGATTCAAATTTTCCCCTCTTACTGAAGAGTATTGACGATCCGCCACTGTTGTTGCATTTAAAAGGCGACTTGGCAGCGCTGAAGTCAAAGGTAGCAGTTGCAATTATCGGTACTCGTGAACCAACAACATTTGGCGAACAATCGGCAAGACGCATAGCGGCGACAGTCGCCAAGTCGCAGGCGATTGTGGTGAGCGGCTTGGCACGGGGGTGTGACGCAGCCGCCCACTGGGGATGCATTGAAGCGAAGGGTAAGACGGTCGCGGTGCTGGCGCATGGATTGGACAAAGTCTATCCGGCGGAAAACAAATCGCTTGCTGAAGAGATTCTCGCGACAAGCGGATGTCTAGTCAGTGAATATGAGATCGGACAGCGGGCGTTCAAAAACAATTTCGTGGATCGAGACAGGCTACAAAGTGGCTTATCGCAAGCGGTAATTGTCATAGAGACAAGTGTTGTTGGTGGCTCAATGCATACCGTTCGATTCGCTATACAACAGAAGCGCATTGTCGCTTGCATAAAGCACCCACCTAATCTGGCCAGCGAGGACAAAGTTCAAGGCAACAAGAAGCTTATTGACGAGGGCCAGGCAATTCCGCTCGAATCTTCCGAGGAGGTGGAGCTGTTGTTGGAGAAATTGCATCATATCGATGCGGGTGCGGAAGAAATTTCGGCAACAAAACCGAGCCCGCCTCAGCAGCTATCTATATTCTGAAAGGTTGCTCGCTGTATGCCGCTTGAAGCCGTTATTTTCGATCTTGATTTAACCCTCATATCCTCCTCCTCCGCGGAATCCCTTCGCAAACAGCGGGCGTGGTCGGAGGTCTACAAGCTAATTCCTAAGCTGGGGCCTTATGAGGGAGTCTCGGCGCTTATCGCGACGCTCAATGAGCAGCGAATCAAGACAGCAATTGTGACGTCAAGTCCAGGCTCATACTGCAGCCGCGTGGTAAAGCAATGGGCTTGGTCAATTTCTACGACTGTCTGTTATCACGATACCAAAGAAAAGAAACCGCATCCCGCGCCCATTATTAGGGCGCTTGAGAACTTGCACGTATCAGCTAACAACGCCATAGCCGTCGGGGATGCACCGGCGGACATTGCGTCGGCAAAGGCGGCAAAGGTATTTGCCGTTGCAGCACTTTGGGGAATAGCAGAGCACAGCGCGTTGGTTAGTTCTGAACCAGACTTAGTCTGTGCTACGGTGCACGAGTTGGCGCAATTCATTGAGTCAAAGCTCTAAAGACAATCAGCGCGCCCACGCTATCGCCACCGTTGAGGTCTACATCGCCGATCGCTACCGTCAGCTTCGTCGATTTGTTAAGCGGGTGGGGGAGGAGTCGCGGGCGGACCAGACGGTTGCCCATGAGAGCCCTGAGGATGTCCGGGTACGGGATGCGCCGGCTGCGGGGTAAGAGCATCAGTTAGTGCGCGCTCGGCGGCAGATACTTGGTTCAGGTGCTCTTGAATCTGATCTAACTTTAGCTCTACGATGGTTGGTGCGTTGCCTGCCTGACCGCGCGCGAGCATCCACAACTGAATGTCACCCCCGACGCCGCCTGGGTTGGTCTTTGTGACGTGAGCGATTGTCCATACGGCTGCCAATCTGCCCTCGGCCAGTGTTGGAACCCTATTCGGCCAGAATAGCCGTTTCAAAAACGCCAGAAAAGGATCGGCAATTGGTTGACCTGAACCCACCGCCATGAACGGAAGGTCAGCAGTAGCCATCTCGGGTTGGCCACCGAAGTCGAAGCAGAATAACTGCGGAATTTTTTGTACCGGCATTGCAACCAATGACTTACAGAGCGAACCGGACCCGTCAATGCCGAGTTGCCTAGTTAGCGCACCCGTCTGGAGGTATTGGTGAACCGTTTGCGCTATCTCACTACCCAATACTTTCATTACTTCCCCATCCATGGCACCCGGGTTCTGAAACTGAGCCCCCCGCGCCTTCCATACGGTGGAAATTGAATGAGAGACAAGCTGGGCCATACCAACGGATCCAGTAGCCGCGTACAGGATTGAACTTGACAAGTTCATGATTTTTTTGATTCGCTGTTGCCCGATAGTGGCAGCTGCGCCAGTCGATAGCGTGGCCGCGCTATCCGACGCCATGACGACGCCGTCACTGCACTGGATACCGACTATGAGCGTCATCGCTACTGTCGAAAGACGCTGTTTGCCTTCATGTCGGGGAACCGATCATAGATTGCGGAAACAAGTTGGTTGAACGTAACGGCGCGCACCCAATCCGCCGCTTTGACGGCGTATTCACGTCCCTGCGGAGTCAACTCGCCCAAAGCTGCCTTGCCTTGGGCCAATCCTTCATGTGTGAGTGAATACACGCGATAGAACCCGCTCTTGTCGACCATAGCGAGACCTTCGCGGGCAAGCGCTTCAACTTCGTCGTACACCGCAGAGTCAAACGGGCCGTAGTCATACGCGGAGAAATTGAAGTGGGGTCCACCGGTGTGCTTGGGAATCTCGCGGTCCAGCAGAAAGAAAAGCTTCTGGATCTGAACAGGCTGGAAAATCGCAGCTTCTTTCCCAGCCGCCATCCCCGCGAGTACGTACTGTCGTCGATTCATAGGGTCCCCTGACGCCTTAGCTGGGAATTGTCTCACACTGTGGACAGCCTTGCTTACAAGGAGTTCCGCGCACCCAATTGACCGGCTCTTGCCCCAGGTTGGAGTAACAACTGGCGGCCGGCGCCATTGCTTCCATGGCTCGACCCGGGATATCAGCCCGTGCCGCACCGGGCGCCGTCCCTACGGGGAGTCGAATTCGATCTGGCGGCTGGCCGTCTCCATCGGTCCGGACCTTTGGAGTAGCGGAAGGGAAAACGAGTATCCTCTCGAGATGAACGCCGCAGCCTTGCTGCGTTAGTTGACGCGCGGTTGGAGGGGCGCTATCCAGAGCTAGACTGGTGGGTGGTTGTTTAGGATCGCTTTCGGCCGCATGGAGCCTGGCTGGCCGCGGTCGGCCACAGCGGTCGGTGCTCGAATCGCCGCAAAGCGGACCCTCGTGGTGCTCGGCCTTAACGTGACGCCCAGGGAGGAAGCGCAAAAAACGCAGTTTAGTGCGCCGGCGGTCCAGTGCCCCGCCGCCCTTCACGCAGGCGAAAACAGCCGCTGCGCGCGTATCGCTGCGATCTTCTGCGGGATGCGGAACGAGTCTTCCTGTGACCCTTGCACGAAGCGCTCGATGGTGTCGAGCATATCGGGCGTGAAATCGGGATGCCGGTAGCGGAGTAACCCGTTCAGCATCATCAGCGCGTTGCTCAGCCCGAAATCCTTTCGGTCATCTTCCGGCAACCCGAACATCGCGGCTTCCAGTGCTTCGCCAAGCAGGCCGATCTTCCAGAGCACTAAGACAATCAAGTACGCGACGCGCGCATAGCCCTTGTCGTCCTGAAGGCGGCTCAGCAGCGCATTGGAGAATCGCTCGCGCTCATCATCGGTGGCCAGCCGCGCATACAGGGCCAGGAGTGCGTCGAGGTTGTCGGACTTGATTTCGGCGGTTCCTGGTTCGGAAACGATCTCCTGATTCGCCGTGGCTTGCATGATGCGCACGTCACCGGCGAGTTGCTTGATCTCTCTCCCAGCCATGACGATGTGGACACTGCCAAGGCCACCGGCCTGGCGACCGTTGACCTCGTAACGGCTGAGTTCCGTTTGCAAGACCGAAGCAACATCTTTCTCGATTGGATCGGCGATCGTATGCAGCGCCTCGACCGGCTTCGGCAAGTCGCTTGACTTCGGCTTGCGCATGCCCTTGCACACCACGCTGACGCGCTGCTCATAGCCGTCTTCGTCGCTGATGCCGAAGACCACGGTCAGATCTTCGCCTTCATCCTTCCCAGGCGTGCCGCGGATCATCACCATTGCATTCGCCGGCAACGAGGTTCCAGGGGCGATGCGATAGCCGGACGTGTAGGCCGTGCCGTGCATGTGCCCGCGCTGCTCGCGCACGGTGATCATGTCGTGCAAGACCTCACCACGCATTCTTGGTTTAATGACGCGGGCGCGCATGAGTCCAATGGGCGTGGCACTTTGGTTCTTGACAGAGAAGTCCGCGACGATCTGTGTGACCAAGGAACCGTCTGCCTGTTTGGCGACCGACCAACGGCAGTGTTGCGCAATGGGCGTCACGTGGAAGGTCTTGCGTGCCTTGGCCTCGGTTCGCCCGGTTCGCCATGCGGCGACCAAGACATTGATCCATTTGAAAACAGCCAGCACGCCGAACAGGACGACGCTGATCACCAGCCACGGCCGGTAGTCCTTTGGCAGCTCGCCGTTGATTTGCGACACGAACAACAGTAGCCCAGCCGCGACGGCGAACGCTGTGAAAAGCCAAGCCGGCAGATCCTTGACCGCCTCGACGAACTTGGCGAAAAAGTTTGAGCCCTCGGCGGGTGTCATCGGCGGGTTCCAGTGCGACGTAACATGACTTTACACCAAAGGGACGCCCCCCACGGACTACGCCCTAACGGGATCGGCCGCGAAACACAAAGATAGGGGAAGGGCTTCTGCACAATCCCCTTGTTCCCGCGCTTTGTGGGACGTAGGAATGGTGGTCGCGCGTCGCGGTTCAAGGACCGCTTAGTCAATGCGCGATCGTCGGTTTCGGGTCGAAGGCAACGGAAGTTCGCGTTTCCCGATAGCCGCCGTAGGATTAGCGGGACAGTGGCGGGACACTGAGGGGCAAGAACAGGGAAAAACCTAGAGTAAGCAGGAGTAGACAAGTGCCTGATTACATTGTTGTCGGCAGTTCTAGATTGCGCCCAATTTCTCCACTTCCGCGATTGTGATTCCGGTTGTCGTGGGTTCGAGTCCCATCAGCCACCCCAAATTCAAGCACTTACGAGCGCCGAAAGTGCGACTGTCTATTATCTATTTGGATAATAGACAAAATGGCCGAAGTGATATTGCCGCCGATTCAGAACATCGGAGCAACCGCTCAGTGACTATCCGTGATTGCCGCAGGGATCGGACGTTCACAGGAGCGCGATGATACGATCGCTTGGTGATCGCGGACTTTCGGCTCATTGGTGCCGTCATTGAATGGCCTGACCGTGTTTAACACGGCATCGCACACGGGCACTCGTAGTCAATCTCTTGTTGCAGTGGTTCTTCTTGGGCATCTCAGACTACGCCACACCTTTGTTCCAGTGGCTCCAGTGGCTTGTGGTGACCCACGGATTCGAACCTAGCTGCGTATATGTGTAAAGGGGTCATAGGCAGGGTAGGGGCACAAAAAAAGGCTACCCAAAGATAGCCCTGTGATTTTCCTCATTTCGCGGCCAGGACATTTCGTCAATAATCCTAGCTCATTGACCAACAATCCGCTCGCGCTGCTGCCACCCGCGATCTCCCATGCATGCCACAGCATATCTGCGCCGATTTTGACGACGCTCCGCCTCCTGCATACCCGATCCGAATGAAGGAAACTCTTGCCCGGGTTCCGGAATCAATTGATTTGCCTTTGCAGTGCATTCTGTTGTGTCAATCGTGAAGCGTTGATCTTGCAGCCCTTGCCCAACGCCGGGATTGACCCAGTAGGTTTGTCCGCGCACTCCACCAGCGCAAGCGGCAAGACCAACAATCCCAACCAGTGCAGCCGTTCTTACCAGATCCAATCGTCTTGGCATGACGCCCCCATTTATTCTCTCGCCCGATTAGAACCGTCCTTCAAACGCGCCCTCAAAATTGACGTTAAAGTCTTGAGTAAACTCGTTGCCGTCATATTTCTCAGGATTTGAGTAGCAAGCCGTTCGCGAACCTTGGCCGTACACACACTGAGAGTCACGGCTGCACATTCTTCTGCCTCGCGTCTCGTCAGATAGAACACCTGGTATTGGTCGTTTTCGAGCCGCGCATTGATTTCTGCTACGACCTTATGATCTTCCGACCACCCCGAAACAGCTACCTCAGGTTTAATAGTTACTGAAATCGGTATATAACCTCTATCGCGTAGACCTTCCCCGCGATTTAGCCACTGTTTGGAACTATAGCCCATGAACCGCCCCCCCGTTTAACGCTCATCCGCAAGCGCGATGCTGCAAATATTACACCTGTTGGACAGCCCCCAATAGCGGCATCCCGTTCAGCCGAATAATTTTAGTTATGCAAATTGTCCCACGAGCCGATCGACGATCGTCGTCTGCGATCCGCAAATGCCTACACGAACGTCGAAATGAGAGAAGCACGTACCCATCGACAGATTCGCAGCACATATACCCTGTCCGAATGCACCGCACGCGCCGTCACCCAGGCCCGAAGGCCGCAGGCCATGTTCGCGCCGGCCGCTTGCCCGTACCGGCGGACAGCCTCGACCCGATATCTGGCGAGCAATGCCTCCTGGTGGGCCGCAGGAGCATCCAGGACGCGCTTGGCGTTGAGGAGGAAGGGCTGCCAGCGCCTTTCCCTATCCGCGTCCCGACTAGCCTCCCTGAGGGCCGTAGCCTCGTTCCAGCCGTTACCCTCCATCAAGATCGCCACTCGCTCCTGTAGCGCCTCGTCGTCGTTGGCAGGGTCGCCGGCTGGGATGAGGTTGAATACCTCATGAATGTTCGTCGTCGGGATGACAAACGCGCGCTTCCGGTTATCCTCGAACGCGATACGGCGCGCCAGTGCGCCTGCCCGCCCGATGAAATACTCACGCACATCGGCGCCAGTTTTAATGGAGTCACGCCCTCATGCGCGTCAAATTGCTCATGGCATGCGGATTTTTGGCTCTTTGCTGGTTAGCAGAAGGTCCGCCTGTCTCGCGCGGTGCTTGGCTTGGCGCTCCGCGTTCGTCAGGGCGCCCCCTGATGCGGGCCGTCCGCGCTTCGATGGAGTAACGGAAATTGCCGCTGATTTTTCGTTACTCGTTACTGCGCAAGGTAACGCTGAACTAACCCCGGGTGCGTTACTGTCGTCGTCCGCGGTACCAACATCCGCGAGCATTTCCTCGGTCAGATCCTCAAGGGCGCGCAGGTGGAGGCCGAACTCTATGCCGCTGCCGCAGCGGTCAACGATCTCGTCGAGGTAGAAGCGGCGGATTTCGCCAAGCCGCTCCTGCAGGGCATGAAGGCGCGCAATGTGCCGCGCGCTCATGCGGTCAAGTATCCTGGGGTCAGGCACAGGAAGCAAGCCGGCGCGCTCAGCCAGATAGCGAACCTGGACGGCATGCAATGTGATTAGTTCCGGCTCTTCAAGTCCGCCCGCTAGTTGCTCGAGTTCGAACCCGCCATCAGCAAGAGGTCTGAGGGTCAAGTCAAACATGCTGTCGTCTGTCATTGCAGCACCCGTTTGCGCGGAATCTGGAAGCACTGGTGACCGGTCAGGCCGCGGCTTTTCAGCCGACGCAGGTAGGCAGGAATCCACTCCCTTCCCCACTCCCTACATGGTATTAATTCATAGGCGGCAGTTTCTGCCGTAGGCTTTCCAGCACTTTCTGCCGGATTTTCGGGGGTGGAACTGCACTTTCTGCCGGATTGATCCAGCAGTTTTTGCCGGGAGCTTTTTTTTTGGGGCTCCCAATTTCCCCATGCGCATGGCTGAAAGCCATCTAGAAAAAGTCCTTCACGCTTGGTAATTGACAACCACGTAACGGCATACCGTGCCCATGCTCCGTTCGCGCCATGGCTTCGGGTTCGATAGATGAATCCGTGGCCTATCAATTCCGCAATGGCTGCACGAAGGGTATGCTCGCTGCCAAAGCCATATCTCTTGCACCACTTGAAACTTGCTTGAAGATGCCCGTTGTTGTCCCGTGTCAGTTGCCGGGCCATTAGGAGCAGCAGAGCCTGAGCAGAAAACGTCATGTCGGAGTAGGCGTCCGAATCAATTGCGCGATGCTGTACAGCGCCGTATGGGTGCTTGGTCGATAGCTTGGGCCTATCCACTTGGTGCCGCCGCTTGGCTTCGTTTTGGTCCACGTCAGCGGCGCCCCTGCGCACGATCGGGTGCGCGGTGATGCCATGGCTTTGCCGGGCGGTGATCGGCGCCTACGAGGCGAAGCGCGATCATGGCGCTTCCTTGCCATTGGCGCGCGCAGGCGTATCATTCTGGATGTGTGTGTTTTCTTGAAGCCGCTTCCCGGTGCCAGCCGGCGCGGCTTTTCCTTTTCCGGGATCCGGTGGCCTCGCCCATAGGACCGAAAGCTCGGGCAGGGAGCGTTGGATCGCGGCGCGGGTCGGCCGGCGACTGATGTGTGTCATGGTCGTCGCCCCTCATGCCGACGCGATCAGGGCCCGAATATCTTCGACTCTCCACGCGGTCACCCGCGGCCCCAGTTTTACCGGTTTTGGAAATCGCCCGGATTTGACGCCAGCCCACCAGGCGGATCTGCAGACTGGAAAAACAGGGGGAATCGGTGGATCCGCCTTGGAATCACCGATGATCTGGTATAAACGAACGAAGCCGGCTTGAGGAAGGTCGCAAGCTTGTCTTACGCGCTTTCGTGTGCTCTTGTCTAACATGTGGACTCCTACGATCCACCGCGAACCATTCGCGGCCAATCAAATCCACATTGTCCTCAATCACTCTCGGTGACGCACTCGAAATCGCCCGACAAAAGTAGCGAGCTTATGTCATCGCCCGCGAGTTTAGCTGCGCCGCCTAAGACGGTTGTCTTGCCGCAATTGATCGATCTTCAGACTGAGCTCAGGATTGTCTGCGCGCCACGACGCGAGATGTCGTTGTGCCTGTCGTACGGAAATTTTGAGTTTGGTAGCGACATCTGCCACGGCAGCTTTCATCATCGCGCCTTTCCTCATACGTTCGAGAACAAGCCTCGCTACTCGGAACGGGGGGATGTCGAGAGACTGGCGATGGGGTGGATTCACGAAGCGCAACGGCCCGCGCGCACGTGGGTTCGACAAAGTAGTATCGATCACGTCCGCAAGCCAGTTGAGGATGTACTCGTGATGTGGCGGTGGGACCCGCTTCCGCTTCGCGTTAATTGCAGAGCGTCGGTTACGCTGCGTTTCAATGAAGGCTTCGAGAAGAATGCGCGCGTCGTTGGCGTCGAGGTCACCGTCAACAGCCTTGCTAGGATTCATACGTATTCCTCATTGCGTACCCTTGTGAGAGAAACCCATGCCGGCCGGGTAAGTGTGTCCCCGTTTTTCGTCCCGTCGGGCTAGGCGGGACAGACTCTCATGCCGCGTTACCGTGCAGCGGGATAACATCCGCCCCGGCCTTCAACTTGTCCAAATAGTCAGCCCAGGTCTGCATCATCTTTCGGCGTTCAGGAAGGTGCGCCGTGCGGTTGTATGCGCGCCCGTTCGGGTCGCGTACAGCATGCGCCAATTGGTGTTCGATGAGGTCAGGGCGCACGCCTAGCACTTCGTCAAGGATGGTACGCGCCATCGCTCGGAAGCCGTGCCCGCTCATTTCATCCTTGGCAAAGCCCATGCGCCGCAATGCGGCCAAGATGGCGTTGTCGCTCATCGGTCTGCCATTTGTGCGCGCGCCCGGAAAGACGTAGCGTCCGCCGCCGGTGAGCGCGTGAAGATCTCGCAGGTTTGTCACGGCTTGTGATGCGAGCGGTACAAGGTGCGGCTCGCGCATCTTCATTCTGTCGGCGGGGATGTTCCACTCAGCGCGGTCAAGGTCGATTTCCGCCCACTCGGCCTTGCGAAGCTCACCTGGGCGCACGAATACTAGCGGGGCAAGCCGCAGGGCGCATTGCGTAACGAATGAACCTTGGTAGCCGTCACAGGCGCGCAGCAGTTCGCCCACAGCCTTGGGGTCGGTAATGCTGGCGCGGTGCGTCTCCTTCACCGGGGACAATGCGCCCCGAAGGTCCCCTGATGGATCGCGTTCGGCGCGTCCAGTCGCCACTGCGTAGCGGAATACCTGTCCGCAGTTTTGCAGTGCACGGTGCGCTGTTTCTAACGCGCCACGTTTCTCGATTCGCTGTAAGCAGGCGAGCAGATCCTTTGCGGTCACATCGGCAACAGGTTTGCCTCCAATCCAAGGGAACACATCGCGCTCAAGCCGCTTGATGATCTTGTCCGAATGGCTCTCTACCCAGTTGGGTTTGAACTTGGCGAACCATTCCCGCGCTACTACTTCATAACTGTTCGCGGCGCGGTCACCTTGCGCGGCTCTCATTGCCTTGCGGTTCTCGCTAGGATCAATGCCGTCGGCCAACAGTTGTCGCGCCTTGTCGCGTTTATCCCGCGCCTTGGCAAGCGGTACGTCAGGATAGGTGCCAAGCGCCAGACGCTTTTCCTTGCCGTTGACGCGGTATTTCAAGCGCCACAGTTTCCCACCCGAGGGCGAGATTTCCAGATACATGCCGCCACCGTCGAATAGGCGAATGGGCTTTTCGCCGGGCTTGGCGTTTAGAATTGCGGTATTGGTCAGAGACATTTTGGGGGCATCCTTTCGCAGTTGCACGGTGCACTTCCCCAATAATGCCCCCAAGTGCCCCCGGATTGCAATAGCCTTGACTAGACCAGTATGGACGAAAAAAAGGCCAGAAGCCTTGTTTTTGCTTGGCTTTCTGGCCTTTCTCGGACTACTTTGGACAACGTATTGGTGGAGGCGGGGGGAATCGAACCCCCGTCCGCAAGTCCTCTACAGACAGATCTACATACTTAGCCAGGTTGTTTGATTTGACCGCTTACCCGCCAACCGGCAGGCTGGTAAACGGCGAGTCACCTTGAATTTGACGCGC
>ORJL010417924.1_pt1 | contig 19135 bp, 16 predicted proteins | sample 1779941 | NCBI WGS metagenome assembly ORJL01 (sample SAMEA104232317, study PRJEB22302) | groundwater metagenome | biome: forest; feature: aquifer; material: groundwater | place: USA | collected 2011-08-07 | depth 5.8 m | reverse complement strand
GCAGAAGGCCGCCTGGACGAAGCAGGTGTGGGTCTACGACCTGCGGACGAACCAGCACTTCACGCTCAAGCAGAACTCGATGACGCGGACGGATCTCGACGAGTTCGTCGGGTGCTACTGCGCGGGCGAGCGGCACAAGCGAAAGCCGACATGGTCGGAGAAGCGCCCCGAAGGTCGCTGGCGCGTCTACCCGTACGACGAGATCATCGCCCGCGACAAGGTGAGCCTCGACCTGTCCTGGCTCCGCGACGAGAGCCTGGAGGACTCCGCGAACCTGCCCGATCCCAACGTGTTGGCGCAGGAGATCGCGGACGACCTGGAGGCGGCGCTGGAACAGATCCAGGAGATTCTCGGCGACCTGCAGGCGCGGGTGCGCAAGTAGGCGGGCTCTTGAGCGCGGCGAGCACGTGCTCGCATTGTGACTCCCATGAAGTGGCTCGGGTGGCGGGCGAGAAACGGACGAGCTGAAGCCCCCGCGCCCCGTCCGCATGCCTCATTGCTCGGGTGCTGGTCTGACCGGGACGCGGGTACCGCACGGTGGCCCGCCGGCGGCAGCCGCGCCTCAGCCAGGGGCCTTTCACAAGGCGCTTGAGGTCCGAGAGGCACGAGGGCTACACTCTACTCTTCATCAGCCTGCAAATGGAGTGTGCCGTGGCCAGTGGCAAGATCGCGGACATGATTGGGCATGAGGTCGCCCCGACGGGTGCAGACCGCGTCGAGGTTCGCATGCTTGACCGTTCACCGAGTCCCGGACTGCTCGGCAGCATCGTCCTCGTTGGGAGGCGAACTCTGAATCGATTCGGCATTCTTGATCGTGTGGTGCGGCGGGACGAGGTGCAAACGGGAAAGCTATTTGCCTCTCAATGGGGGGCTTACGCGGAGGTCGCGGTCCAGTGCATTGACGAGAACGGCGAGCACACGGAGTTCCCCTCCGTCCCCGGCCTCGTGCATGGGCGCGTCCACTTCCCAAAGAAGGGGGCCCTCGCGTTCCTTGGACCGCCCGCTATCGTGCCAGATCAGCCACCCACGGCCGCTGACGCCGCGATCGTGGTGCCGTTCGGCACGCTTCCGCTCAACGAGGACGTGCCCGTCGGTCTACTCGTGGACGGCATGTCGCGCCACACGGCGATCATCGCCCAATCGGGCGCCGGCAAGACGGACGCCATGGGCGCGGTGCTGGAGGCCGTACTGCGCGGCACTCAGTACCTCCGTGCGCTGGTATTCGATCCGAACTCGGACTTCGCGAAGTTCGACCCGCTTTCCGTCCGGCCAGCGGGTGGCAGCGGCGAGCCCGAAGAGTCATCGTCCACCGCCGGAGCGATCCGTTTCGTCCACACGGAACCGGGGCGGCAGGCGGTCCGGAAAGGTTCGGGGTGCGTCTCATCCGTCCCCCTCGAAATGCGGATCGGAGGCGTCGCGGCCGACGTCCTCCTCTCCCTCCTTCCAGGTGCTGCCCGTGACCACATCGAGCAGGCGCAGGCGATGCGGATGCTGCACATCCTGGCCGCCCAGCCGACGACCGTGCCGGTTGACAGCGTCGGGCGGTTCCTTGAACTCGCCTCGAAGTGCGCGGAGGAGATTCGCGGGCAGGCCCATCTGGCCGAGGGCAAGCGGCGGTTCGACGGTCTCACGAACGCGTTCGTCGAGGAGGCCCGGAAACACGGCATCCCCCAGGACAAAGAGGCGATGCTCAGGTTGGCCGACGCCTGCCTCGGTGGGGCCAAACTCCTCGGCGGCAGCCTTCAGTCATTCAAGGGTATCGCTCAGAGGTCCATCGAGGGCAGTGCGCGGAAGCCGGGTAGCTTCCGCGAGGGCGAACGGGTCCAAGTAGTCGACCTGGAGAGCCTGAACCCGGAGGAGAGGGCCGTCGTCGCGCACACGGTTGTCTCGACGCTGTTCAACGATCAGGAGGCGAGGAGGATCGACGGCAAGATGCCGACGCCGACCCTGGTCGTCCTGGACGAGGCGCACTACCTCGCGGGCGCGAGCGTCTCCGGCCGCGTGCAGGAACTTGCCAGGCGGATCTTCGTCAGGATCGCGACGGAGGGTAGGAAGTACGGGGTCTACCTCCTTCTCGCGACGCAGCGCCCTTCGTTGCTCGATCCGACCGTCCTGAGCCAAGTCCAGAACGTCGTCCTCAAGACTATTTCCTCGCGGGCCGATCTCGACGCCCTGGAAGGCAGCCTCACGAGCGTCACGCCAGGGCTCATCGAGATGCTCCCCGGGCTCGACAAGGCGCACGCAATCGTTGCCGGCCCCTTCGTGCGCATGCCGATGCTGGTGAGGATCCCGAGACCGAGTTCGGTGTTGGGCGGCAAGGACGTCAAGATCCGGTAGGTACCCCACTCGACCGTCCCACCAGGCGCCGCGACGACTCGTCGATTGCGCTCTCCGTCGAGCCAGCCCGCTGACCGGAAACAGGACACTCCCTCCCGGAAACGTGTCGAACTCCGGACATGCGCCGCCCCGGGTAATACTCTCGCCGTGAGCCCGGATTCCCGGATGAGTAGCGGGGTGACCGCCGGCAGCAAGTGCATGCTCCGAAAGGGCCATCCGTCGATCCGCACAACTCACACCGGACATGGCCCTCGGCCTCCGCCTTGCTCCAAGACTCTGTCGGTAGAGGAGGGTGCCGTCTTTCCGAACACGGACGACCGGGCGTTCCATCTGGTTGTCGTTCATCGGGAGGCAGGCATGAGGTACACGTCCCGCGCCGCGATCGCGGCATTCGCCCTCGCAGCGATCGCCACCGTCGCCCTCGCGCAGACCCCGAGGGACTCGTCCCCCGCCTCGAACTCGCCTGCACTGCTCCGGATTATCCACATGGACGTCGGGCAGGGGGACGGCACCGTCATCATCACGCCGGGCGGGAAGGTCGTCCTGATCGACGACGGCGACCGGGGAAACACCTCGGCGCCGGTCGCGCAGTTGAAGGCCCTCGGCGTCACGCACGTCGATTACCACTTCGCGAGCCACTACCACGACGACCACATTGGCGCGATCAGCCAGATCCTGAAGTCGGGCATCGTCATCGACGCGGGGTGGGATCGCGGGGAGTCGTACAAGACCAAGACCTTCAGCATGTACGTCAATGCGCTCGGGGACAGGCGGCACACGATCACGAAGAACCAGATCTTCATCCTCGACGAGAATTCGGCGCACCCCGTGACCATCAAGTGCGTCGACCTGAACGGCGCGGGCATCCCGTCGGATGACGAGAACGCGATGTGCGTCGTCCTCAAGCTGACCTACGGCGAATTCGACGAGTCCTTCGGCGGCGACCTGACCGAGGGCTCCGAGGCGGTCGTCGGCCGCGAGATGGGGCGCATCGAGGCGTACAAGGTGCACCACCACGGGGCGGACAACGCGTCGAGCGATGCCTGGCTGGACGCAACGGCGCCGCAGGTCGCCGTGATCCAGTGCGGGGACAAGAACACGTACGGGCACCCGACATCGGGGGCCCTCTGCCGCCTGCACGCCCACCGCGTCCGCACCTACTGGAACGAGCGCGGGGCGGGCGGCGAGCCCGATGCGAGGTGGGACCACGTCGCGAACGGCTGGATCGAGGTCGATGCAACGTGGGAGCCAGGCGGCCTCGACACGGTGAAGGGCAACGGCTTCACAGACACGTTCGCCAACTCCGGCGCGGCGGGCCTCGCCGTTCAGGCGAAGCCGGCGATCCCGCCCGTGGCGCCGATACCTCCCGTCCCGTCCAAGGGGCAGGACCGGCAGCCGTCCGATCCCGCCCCGTCCCAGCCGCGGGCCGAGACCCCGCCGTCGCCTCCCGTGACGGTGTACGTCACCAAGACGAAGGGAAAGTACCACTTCGAGGGGTGCGGCTCGCTCAAGAACCACGACTCCACGCCGATGAGTCTCGACGAGGCCAAGAAGGAGAGTCTCGTCGCCTGTGGCTGCAAGCACTGCGTCCAAGCAGCCGAGCTGCTTGCGAAGTCCGCGCCTGCCGTGCCCCGCCCTCAGGAGAAGCCCGAGGCAAGGCCCGAACAGCCCGTTCCTCCGGTCGAGCCCGAGCAGCCACCGTCGCCGTCCGCGAAGCTGGAGGAGAAGGGCCCCGAGGTGGAGGCCAGGCGCCTCCTCAACTTCGCGAAGAGCTTCGAGGAGAAGATGCCCGACGAGGCCATCAAGAAGTACGAGGAGCTGCGCAGCAAGTACGCGGGCACGGATGCCGCGAAGGAAGGCGAGACGCGGTACAAGGACTTGATGGAGCGGCTCAGGAAGCAGGCTGACCAGGGGCGGTAGCCGGAGTCCCGGGGGAGACTCGGTTCGGTGAAAGACTGGTGACGACCGTTGTCGAACGGCGTAATACCAGCCACCAAGCGAACACGTCACCCCCAATGGCTCGACGCCAGGAAGGCGGCGGAGACGCTGCGAGTTGCGAGGGACACGCCTCTGGGATGGGGATTTGCCTCGACTCAGGAGGAACCCGGAGGCTCGCGCGGGACTCATGTGCGCACGCGCCTCGACTTCTCCGTGCCCCTGCGTCGGAAGCCACCGAAGCGACATGCGGGGACTTGCGGCTGCCCATTGTAGGGCTGGATTCGGCGGATCGAGTCAAGGACGAGAGTCTGGGCAGCAAGTCCAGGGTGGGCGAGGCGGCGACCGGGACTGGGCAGACGCCGGTTACCGATAGATGTCCTCCAGCCGATACGACAGTCTGCGGGCGGCAGGCCAGCCCCGATCGACGAACACATCGAGGACATCGACGAGCGCGGCGCGGCACTCGTCGTCCTGCCGGAGCATTCCCAGGTACTCGGCGAGGTATCGGTTGATCAGGGAAACGACCAAATCCGCTGCCGCCTCCTCGTAGTCGTAGCCCCACTTCTTGGCTGTCCGCACAGTCTCGCTGATCAGCAGGAAGACGCCGCGCGGATCGAACTCAATCCAACCCTCCAGGGTCCCCATCACGCCATGCGCCACGGGGGCGAATCCAACCTTGCTGAGCAGCCGGATCACGGGAAGGCACTCGCGGAAACACCTCAGCCTCTGGGACTCCGTCATCTCCTGGTCTTTGGACCGGCCCCTCGTTCCGCGTCCCGACTCGGACTCGACTTCGATGTTACGAACGATCCCTTCCAAGACGTGTGCCAGTCCTTGTAGACCCTCCCTTTCCTCGTCGCCCCAAGGTAGTCCTGGGTCCGCCTCGTGCGGGGCGAGAATGGACTCGAACTGCGCAACCAGCGACCGCGTGACCCCCTCGATGAGCACCCACCTCCGACCTCGGGTTTCAGTTTCCTCCCGCGAGGCGGCGGTCGCGTCCGGGGTGTGGGCGAGGCCTCGGACGTCTGCCAGTTCTCCACAGTCTTCGCGCGACACCTTGGTGGTGGCCTTCGCGATACCGAAGAGGATTTCGCGGCTCGCTTGGTTGTCCCGAGAGACGTACAGCCAACGAAGGATTTGGAGTGCTGACCGTCGAACCGTGTCGGCGCCGTCTCCATCGACGACGCAATCCAGAATGCCCCTCAGCAGGTGGACTACAGGATCCGGCCGCGAAGGCGCGAAGTCCCGAAGAACTCCGTTCAGGAGCGCCTGCAGCACGGCTCGGCTCTGCTCCGGATGGCAGAGCCGCAGCGTCGCCGCCCACACCCACTCGGGCGAGAAGTCGACGAGGGCGACCAGACTTCGCACCGCATGGAAACGCACGGCCGCGACTGGATCGGCCACCAGCCGCTCCAGCGCCTCAAGGACCTCCTCGACCGGTCCGCCGCCGTGACGTGCCAGGTTGGACAGGGCCTGGGCCGCGTGGATTCGCGGGGCGGGGCTCCATGACGGGCAGCGGTCAAATCCCTCGTCGTGTTGGGCGTCGTGCTCCGGCACAGGATCGCGGGCTGCCGCCAGCAGCTGGCGGCGGATCAGCGGTAGCGCCGTCTCCGGATCGACCGAGCCGCACCCGGCGATCGAGGCGCAGGCACCCGCGAGGACGGATCGTGCCTCGCAAATCAGGCTCGGGTCGACCGGCGACAGGTCGGGGCCGGACAGAGCAGACTCCATCTCGGCGCACAGGGGTAGCACGATCGTAACCGCTTCAGCAGCAGGGGCGGAGTTCATGTGTGCGTTCTCGAATTCGCGGAGCGCCTGAACCATCTGTCGGAGACGCACCGTCATGGCGGGGGCCGAGTCCGAGCGAGGTGTCGGTGTCTCCGTGGGTGGATCGCCATGGGACGCCTGCGGGCCTGGGTCTACCCGTCGGCGTCGTTCCGCCTCACTCTGGCACGCAATCTCCGATATCCGAAGGGTCGCGGCCTCTGTCGCGAGAAGGTCCTTCGGAAGTCGCTCCAGCAGGCGGTCTCTTAGGCGCTCGGACATCTCGCGGCTATCGCCGGGAAACCTCGACGGGATCGCGAGGATCGCTCTCTCGATCCGCTCGCGGTCCTGCAGGCCGAGGTAGGGATAGATGCTCGACAAGAACCGCCCGATCGTGCCCTTCTCGGCCAACCCGCAGAGGGCGGCGTGTGCCCAGCCGAGCGGACGAAGGAGCACCCCCAGCGACGCCGGGAATTCCGTGCCTAGCTTCAGGAGCCTTCTCCACACCGCCCCGCGCCGGTTCTCCGTGGCCAGCGCGACGACGAGTTCACGCAGCGTCTCTGTGCTCGCGCCGGACTCTGCCAGCCCTCGCATGTAGCCGAAGAAGGCAGTCATCACTCTGACGGCTGGGTCATGATTGCGAATCTCCCCTTCGTCCCAGATGTACGAGTAGTCGGGGCGGAGGCAGGCCGGGATGCCGTCGAAGTCGAAGGGCTCCTCCTTCAATTCATCGGAGTCGTCGGACGATTCATACGGCACGTACGACGACATCACGGCGACCATCGCCCTGACGGCCGCCAGCGGGGCCGCCTTCGCGAACTCACCGAACTCCTCCCCAAGACCGTACAGTGCATTCGAGTAGTCCTGGGCTTGGTTCGAGACAAGCCCCAGGAGCTTGCTGTCCCCGAGACGCGTCTCGTCCCTTCGCCTCTCCTTGTAGGCGAACGTTTTCTCGTAGACCTCGCGAGCAAAGTCCGGCGCAATCGCGAAGAGGCGCGGCAGACGGCTCGCGAACTCATGGAGTTCCTCGAACCCGAATTGCTCCAGATGGGGCCTCTCCAGGGAGGGCATGAGGATTACTCGGGATGCGACGGGATCGCTCTCGAAGGTCCGTAGGACCGCGCTCAACCCCAGCCGAATGAGGCCGCGAATCCGTGGTGAGTGCTGACGCGCCAAAGTCAGGAGCCCCCGAGCAACGAGGCCGAGAGCCGCGACTTGCCCCTGCCCCAGATTCGCCTTTTTGTCGGTCGCCTGCGCGATGGCGGGTGCGACTGCGCCAACAACGGAGAGGCGAGGCTGCTCGACGACCGCGGCAAGGAGATCGCACCAGGGCCCGGCCCCTTCGCCCGTGAGCTGGGCCGAGCCTCCCGTTCCAGCCTGGAGGGCGCCGAACAGATGGCGCAACGAGCACTCTGCCGCGGCCCGTTCCTCCTCGCGCTCCGAACGCAGGGCGAGCACGAGCGGCTGGAGTTCCCGCAGGTCGCGTGCGAGCTGGGCGGCGACGGACGGGCCGATGCTCTTCGCCATCTGGCTCAGGCGTGTGTCAGCCGCGAGACCCAGAACTGCCGACCAGAAGGTGCAGCGGCCTGCGTCCCTGCCCCACAGGAATCGGTAGTGCAGGCACAGGCTCGGACGGATCGCCATCGCCAACTCGCGGTCGCTGACGAGTCGCTCCTTGAGGGCGGCCTCCGGGGCGCGGAGCAGCAGGCGAGCGACTGCGTAGTCGAACAGGACGTGGTGGGCAAACACCACCGTGTCCAGGTCCGGAGAGGCCGTCGGGTCAGCCTTCCACTCCGAAACCACTGCGCGGCTTAGCAGTGACCTCAGCGCGTCCTCGGTTCCGGGCTCGACGACTTCGTGTCGCATCGCTCGCAGGCTTCGGGCCCGGAGCATCTGTTCGCACATCCTACGAAGGATCCGGACACGCATGTCGCCCGCAGCATCCTCTCCAAGAACGCGGGCCGCCCAGTACCGCTCCAGAAGATCCGCCTGCGTTCGCAGAGGCACCAACTCCTCCGCCTTCACGCCCGATGCGAGCAACTCTGCGGCGAGGCGGAGGTTGAACGGGACCCGCAGCAGCGCGCGTAGATCAGGCGGGGCGTCGTCGCACAGTCGACGGAGGCCGGGCGCCTGGCGCCCGACCTCATCAAGCTCCTCGTCCCCGAGGGCGGGCACATTGAGGTGCACTACCTCCGGAAACCCAGGATCCTGCATCGCCGAGGGGGGCGAGCCCGAAAACATCCCCCGGAGCCTGCCGCTGTGACCGAGGTCGTACTTGCGGATGGACACGATGGCCCGCCATCGCGCTCCCTGCGTCGCGAGATGCTGTAGCAGGTCGATCAGGATCTCGGCAGCGTGATGATCGCGTGCGGCATCAAACCCTTCGAGCAGCAGGAACCCAGGCTTCGAGCCTGGCCAGTTGCCCAGCACATCGACGAGGTCCCGCCTGAGGCCGAGTTCGGCCTGGAGTCCGCCGAGGCTCTGCGACTGCAGGCGATCGACCACGAGAAGCACAACATCGCGCCCCTCCGCCTCCAGGCCGACTACCAGCTCATGCATCGCGCCGGACTTGCCTGCGCCGGGCTCGCCGACCACGACGAGCGAGGAGAGTTCGGCGGCCCGCCTCAGCTCCTGAGTGACCGGCCTGCGGATCTGGACGCGGATATGGCCGGCGTCGATCCGCGACAGATCAGAGATGACGTCGCGGAATCGGCGGGAGACCCGGTGCAGGGTCGCGATGTCGCCTTGGTAGCTCGGCGGTGCCTTGGATTCGAACCCATGATTCTGAAGCAGGCCCCAGAGCGACTGGCGGGTCGCACCCGACTCCTTCCATGCCTGCCCCCCGAACTCGGTAATGAGGACGCTCCAGGCAGCATCTGCTCGGGCGGGATCGGCGAGGACGACGCTCCTGAGGGCCTCGCGAGCCCCGACTGCGGCTGGACCGTCATCCTCGACCTCGACGACGCCAAGGTGAACGAATCGTAGGAGGGTTCGCTTGTCGTCATCGGTCGGTTCCGGTCCCTTGATCGACTTCCAGGTGCGGTCCACCAGGGTGAGGATCGACCCAAGAACTTCGCCGTCCGTCTCGTTGCACGCGGCGTCCTCGATCGGCAGCGAGGGGGGTAGCCTCCGAATTCGATCGAGGATCAGGTGCAGATTCTTGCGGATGCTCTCAGATGACCCCCGGTCGCACGCGAGCACGAGCCGATCCCGATCTGGGTCCAGCGGGCGATCCAACGAGTGCGAGTCCGGAGGCGATGACGCGCACCGGAGGAACTGACGGACCATCTGGACCAGGGCTTTGCCGAGCGGCGAATTCTCCTTGTCCGACAGACCGACGGTGTGCTTCGCCTGGACGAAGGTCCTCCCTCCGGTGGAGGTGCCGACTACCACGTCGTCGACTGGAACCTGCTCTTGGCACCGCAGGAAATCGATCGTGCCACCGGGTGCGAGCCACGTTGGCGGGGCCGCGTGCTGCTCGGCGAGGATCTGGACGGCGATCCACGCCGCGACCCTGTTCTGGTAGTCGTTGCCGGCCGCGTCACCCGCGCCACTCATGAATGGGCCTCCACCCACACCACCTGAAACCTGGGCCCTGGAGATTCTACGAGACACCGCATGCCCGCCGAGCATCTTTGTCTCACGCGAACGTCAGGGAGCCATCCACGGGGGGCTGGCGGAGGCGCAGGGGAGGTTGCCCTACTGCCCCGCGCCGCCATCGGGGGAGGCGGACAGCGCGGAGTACTCGATGATCCAGGGGCTCGTGCGGAACGGAGGTGCCCTGGCTCTGGCCGGCAGGTGGGAGGCCGGACCCTCGCGCCCGGCCGCGGCACCCATGCCGCGAGGGCGCCCTGCCGGACGCGAAAGGGCGCACTCAGAGCGCCGCTACTTCCCCGGCCACGTCGCCATGCGCTCCACGAACGGCACCACCACAGCGGTGCCCCGTACATACGCGAGGAAAAGCACGAACGAGGCGATCGCCACGCCAATCAGCAGCACTGCAGCCGTCAATGATGTGCTGTCTCGCTTGGCGCGAACCCAGGCCGCAGTGCCATGGACTGCGAAGATCGAGAACAAGAAGAGCGCGAACCAAAGAGCGCACGAGATGAACCAGCCGACGATCTTCCCGATGGGGACGGTGCTGATGGCCCTGTTCAACGCCAGCAACGAGAGCCCCGTAATCGAGGCCACGGAGCCTGCGATGTTGACCCACCAAACCCAGGGTTTCTCGTTCATCGAGTTCTCCCCCGAGGAGAGTACCGGCAGAATCTCATGAATCGATCGAAGTTCGCCAAGGCCATCCTGGATGTCCTTGCGAATCGAGAAGAGGAGCTGCCCGACGCCTGGGAAGGCGGGGCGGTCTCGGGAGTACAGCGCGCGGTATTTGTCCAGGAACTCCGCGGTCGTGAAGAACCTCTCCAGGATGGCCAAGTTCACATTCGACCAAGTGCGCGTCCTCTCGGACAGGTCCTTCAAGTTGGGCCTATCGACGAAATTAAGCCGGAGCTCCGGGAGCGGGATCGATTGCTGCACACGGTCGAGATCCGCGAGGAGCCCCTCGCCCTTCGCGATCTGCCTCCTCACCTCTCTCCGCGCGACGCTCCGCGGAACCCTGAGACCTGTAGGGCTGCCCTGCACTTCACGCTTCGTCGGCGCGGCAGAGTCGTGAGAGGAAGGCGCAGGCATGAGATCCTCAGCAGGTTCGGCACCGCCGACCCTACCGATGCGGCGCGCGAGGGTCAACGGAAACAGGACGGGCTCTCCAACCTGCTCGCCATGCGGGATCGTGTCGCCGTCGTGGGGCTCGGGGATCTACGGGTGCGACCCGTCGGCGGTGCTGCCCGTGCTCGCCCGATCCTGCTGCCCGAAGGGGGAGGTGCGCGAGGGGGAAAGGCGCTGGATCGTCCGCGCGTGACCGTCGGCTCGCCCGATCGTAAACGTCCCGCGATCTGGATCGCCCCATGCCCGTTGCATGAACCCACCGATCCAGATCGGACCTGCCAGTCCATCGCCCCCGCCCCGCCGACGGAACCGCCGTCCCGACGCCCCCATGACCGGCCTCCGGGTCCCGCACGGCTCGTTCTGGGGCCGGATCGCCGCCCCGTCCGGCCTCGGAGTGCCAGGGGAACGAGAACATGATGTCATGAGGCATGGGAACGCGGGGGGTGCGACCCCCCGCACCCCTCGGCAGGGGACGCGGTCCCCTGCACCCCGGTCCGTCCCCTCGCCCGTGCCTTCGTAGTGTCGAAGCGACGGACGGCATCAGGTCTTTGTGGAAGCGGCCCTCCGCGGCGAGGCGTTCTCGCCGATGACAAGGGTAGGCATTGGAGGGCCAGACGATGTTCTACGGAGGTGTGGATCTCGGGGGAGCGCGGTCGCGCGTGCACGTGAGGGACGCCGAGGGCTCCCCCGTCTTCGCGGGCTGGGCAGAGGATCACGAGAAGGTCAAGAGCATGCTGTCGAAGTGGGGGAAGGACCTGTGCGTCGCGTTCCAGGCCACGGACGCCGCGTTCAGCCTCCACGACCTGCTCGCACCGGTGGTGGGGGTCGTGAGGGTGGCGAACCCGCGCGACCTCCGCGCGATCGCACACGCGCGCATCAAGAACGACCGCCTCGATGCGGAGAAGCTGTCGGAGCTGAACCGCGGCGACCTGATCCCGGAGGTCTGGGTGCCTCCTCGGGAGACGCGCGACCAGCGGGAGCTGCTGCTGGAGCAGGTGCGCGTCCGTCGGAGCATGAGCGCGGAGAAGGTGAAGATCAAGGCGCTGCTGCGGCGGTGGGGCTCCGACGGCGCGTTCCCGATCCCCGACACGATCAAGGGGATCGCGCCCGCGCTCGCACGCGCGCTGCCGGAGGGCGCTCTCTTCGTCCTTGAGGGGAAGATCGAACGCATGAAGTGGCTGCTCAAGACCGAGAGGCGCCTGTCTCGGGAGGTCCGTCGCCGCATTCCGATGGGCGAACCGGAGAGGTGGATGGCGAGCATCCCGGGCGTGGGCTCCTACACGGCGCGGTGGCTCGTCAACGTCATCGGCGACGTCTCCCGCTTCCCGGACGCGCGCCATGTGAGCAGCTACTTCGGGCTGGTGCCGAGCGAGCGCAGCAGCTGCAACAACATCCGCCGCGGGGGCATCACGAAGACGGGGAACCGTCTCGTGCGGTGGCTCTTCGTCCAGTGCGCATGGGCAGCCATCCGCTCGCGGAAGAAGGACCCCGCCATGCCGTGGCGCGCGATGTACGAGAACCTGGTCAAGCGCGGGCGCGGCAAGAGGCGGGCGATCACCGCCGTGGCGAACCACTTGGCGCGCGTCGCGTACGCGCTCCTGCGCGACCGCCGTCCGTACGAGTCTCGCACGCTGGTCAAGAAGGAGGGCGTGGCCGAGAACAAGAAATAGCAAGGCTCGACCTCCAACGCCCCGCAGCCTTTGGGCTCGGGGCATCGGGGGAAGAGGCTCATCCGCGCCCGGCGCGAGAGCCGAAGCATGCATGGCCCTCGGGGCCGTCAACATGATTGGCTGCCCGGGCGCCGGATGACCTCATGTCCGTTCGGGGACGAAGAGATGCATGGCTGCCCTCCTCGTCATGATTGAGGAGGAGCACGTCAATGGTGAACTTCTTCCCCCGGGAGGGCGAGTCACATCGAAGACGCACCGCCCCTCGGAGCGCATTGCGCGACGGGAGACGGAACGTACGAAATGTCGGTTGACAGGGCCGTGGGCCACAGAGATGCATGCTGGACTCGGCCTCGCGATCTTGGGCGGCCAAGAGAGGGTGGAGTGCAAGACGATTGCGCCGACCGCGACCTCAGCGGGGTGCGGAGGGTCGCCCTATCCGCCGCCGTCGGGCCGCCCGCCCTCCGCGCCCTCCACGGCTGCCCGCAGTTCGGCCATCCGCTCGCGGACGCGCAACCACAGGTCAGCCTCCACCCCGCGCCCCTCGCGCGAGACGAGAGCCTTCGCGACCGACAGCGCGTCAAGAAGGAGAGCGGCCAGCGAGGTGCGCTCCCCCACGCCGTCGAGGGCCGCGCCGGTCCGGGCGATCCCGTCCAGGTACCTGGCCACCTGCTGCAGGCTGCCCCTGGCCTGGCCGAGCCCCGCGCTTGGCGTCTCCAGCCCGTCGCGGATGCGTTGGGCGTGTTCCTGCAGCCGCCTCTCCTCCTCGTTGAGTTGTCGATCACGCTGAGTCACGCGCGCCCGCTCGGTGTCATCCATGATGGCCACTACCTCATCGGAGTCGCTTCGGGGCCGCACCACAAGCAGCGCGGGTGCCGCTCGAAGGACCGGAACTCGATCTTGCCCGTGATCATGTCCATCTCGCCGCGGCGCCCCAGCATGGCGGGCCTGATCCGATCCCCGTGCAGGGCCAGCTTCATGACCTCCAGCGCGCTCAGCGACGCGGAGAGGGCGACGGCCGTCCCCACGGATCCGATCTTCCGCTTCGGCCTGTTGAGGCGGACGACGCCCAACTCCACCCGAGGCGACCGCTCGTCGAGGGCCTGGACGACGCACTGGACGCACGGGCTCTCGAACGGGACCACGGACAGGCCGATGAGGCTCAGGTGCAGGTTGTACCCGCCGGCGACGTGGTGGCGGATTCGGTGCTTCATACAGAAGCGGCCCACCCAGGCGCTCGTCAGGTCGACGTTCGGCTGGTCGGCGCAGTTCACGACGACCGTGCGCGCCGCCGAGGGGTCGAGGCCGGCCTCCGCCCACGCGGCCTCCACGTCGCCCGTCGCCCCGATCGTCCTGCGCACCGCGGCGACCTCCACCCCCTGGAACTCGCCTCGGAGCGCGGTCGCGAGCGACCCCGCCTTGCTCGCGCCGGCCTGCGGCATCCCGTAGAGGGACCTGTTCAGGTTCGACGCCTCGACGACGTCGGGGTCCACGAGGAGGAGCCGCCTGAACCCCATGCCCGCGACCCCGCGCGCGATCCACGAGCCCGCGCCGCCGCACCCCACGATCGCGACGAGCGTGGAACGGATCGCGTCCCACCCCGCGCGCAGGTCGGACTCGGGGAGCCAATCCTGGACGTACTGGAGGGTTCGTCGATCCGGGGACGCCTCGATCCAGGCCGCGGTGTCGGTGGATTCGACGATGCACCTCTCGGCGAGATCCTCGACCAGACGCTGCGCCTGCTCTGGATCGGATGCGGAGGCGGACGCCGCCGTCCGCAGGGCGCGGCTCCCGTCGAGGGACGTCACCAGGGCCGCGAGGTCGGCGCGCATCCTGAGCGTCGTCGACCGCCTCGTGTTGCAGCGAAAGAACTGCACCGCGGCCGTCCCGTCCTCCCCCTCGTTGACGACGACGGAGACGGAGGGCCGGACTCGCCAGGATCGGTCAAGGGTGTGTTGGTTCATTCGACGGCCTTCGGGGCTGCCCGCAGACGCGGCATTCGGGGTTCCTCGGGATGGTGAAGCGCGGGAGATCGTAGGTCTCCGCGTCCAGCTCATTGCGTCCGCCCTGCGCGTCCCCCTCGCCGAGGATCCAGAGCAGGACCTGATGGACGGCCTGGGCGGCCGAGAAGATGGCGAGCGGGGCGCATCCTCCGAAGCCCATTGTCCGGTCGCGCACGGGATGCTGGATCGGCCGCCAGTTCGCGAGCGCCTTCCGGAAGTGCGCCGTGACGCAGTCGGCGCAGGGTGTCACCCCTGGGATGATGAGGTCGGCGGACGAGCCGAGGTGCGCGTCGAAGCCGCCGGCGGAGAGGAAGGGCACTCCGTGGAGGACGCACCAGCGGCCGATCAGGAGCGCCAGGTGCCCGATGTAGGGCTCGTCCCCCGTGTTCACGACCAGATCCCGCCCGCCGAGAACCCCATCAAGGTCGGTGTCCGGGTCGACGCGCCTCTCCACCGCCTCCGTCCGCATCCAGGGCCCCCAACTCCGCAGTTCGGCCGCGGCTTGCGGGGCCTTCTTCTCCCCCGCGACACCGCCAGGGAACGCGTGCCGCGCCGCGTCGCTCGGCCCCACCGCAGCGGGATCGACGAGGCGCAGGTCGCGCACGCCGATCATGGCCAGCATGCGGGCGATCCATCCGCCGACCGCCCCGACCCCCACGATGGCGATCCTGAGGTCATGAAGTCGCCTCTGCGCACTCGCAGCGCCATCGAGGCCGTGCGCGACGTCCAGGAGCCACGAGAACTGCCGCTCCATCGCGGAGGCGTACTCGGGGTCGAAGCCGGATCGCCACCCCTCCTCCTCGTCGCGCCCGTCGACGACGACCCCCCTCTCCGCGAGGAACCCGAGGAAGGCGCGAAAGCGCCCCCGCTCCTCCTCGTCGTCGCCCCCGAAGATCGCGGAGAGTTCCTTGGTGCCGTCCAGGAGGGGGAGCCTCTCAATCCAGGAGGGGCGCATGCGGAGGTGGAACCTCGTCCTCGTCGCCAGGCGGATGAAGGTGGCGGTATCGCCGGACACGAACACGTCCACGCCGTCTCGCAGGTGGGGACGGCAGGAGTCCGTGAGAGGCGGCCGATCATCATTCATCGACGAGATCGTCCCTGACACGCCGGTCCCGCGGCCAGATGGGGTGCGGACGCGGCATCAGAACTGGATGTTCCCGCCCTCAAGCGCGATGAACCGCTCCCAGGCGTCGGCGGACGGCGCGAAGGTCTCGTCGAGGGAGCACTTCGTCGAGCAGTGTCTTGAGCAGTCCCGCGAGCAGTCATGGGAGCACATGTGCGTGGTGCACATCGCGGAGTTCGCCGCCCCCGGACCGGCCGCGATCGTGACTTCCTCGAATCCGTCGACTCCGAGCGTCGGAAGGGCTGTTGCCGTCATGGTCCCCCCTCGAACTGGACAACCTGGGATCCGGGCATCCGGTGGTGGCGGGCTAGAACTGCACGTCCCCTCCCTCGACCGCGAGGAAGCGCGCCCACGCGTCCGCCGAGGCGGCGAATGTCTCGTCGAGCGAGCACTTCTGCGTGCAGTGGGCTGAGCAGCCGTGGCTCGTGCAGGTATTCGAGCAGCTCTGAGAGTTCCCCGTCCCGACGGCGGCCCCTGCCGCCACCTCCTCGAATCCGTCGACGGCGAGCGTGGGACGACATGACGTATCCATGCGTGGACTCCGGAGGAGGACGAACCGGAACGCCGCCGTTCGTGTCGCAGACCACCCCTAGAACTGGATGCTCCCAGCCTCAAGCGCGACGAACCGCTCCCATGCCTCCGCAGAAGCGGCGAAGGTCTCGTCGAGAGAGCACCCCTTGGAACAATCCCGCGAGCAACCGTTGGTGCAGCTGCGCTGCGAGCAGGTCTGGGTGTTCTCGGCAGAGACGGGGAGGCCGATCATCATCTCCTCGAAACCGTCCACGGCGAGCGTCGGACGCATCACCTGGTCCATCGCTTGGCTCCAGAGCAAGAGGGGTCGAAGTCCTGGTCCCGAACGCGCGGAGAGTACGTCTCCCTATAGGGAGTATTCTGTACGGAAGGCTACCCGCGCAATGGAGAGGCGTTCAAGGGAATTCCGTCACCGCCGCAGGGCGGAGCGGAGGCGCCTCGCTCATGGGGCAATGGGACGGGCCGATTCCCGAGCGAGGAGATGGATGGGTCTCGCCACCGACATGCTCGCCAGACCTGGCGCGGGGTGCAGACGGGAACTCCGAGATGCTGGCGCCGCGACTGGCCTACGCCCCGCCCGCCAGCTTGAGGAACTGGTGGATGACCACCAGCAGGGAGTCCAGGGTCCTGGCGTCGCACCGCTTCACGGCGTCGGCGATCCTGGCCTGCGAGATCCTCTCGGGCCGCTCCTCGACGGAGGAGGAGAAGTAGAACAGCTGCACGGGGTCGACGGAGAGGGCGCGGGCGATCTTCTCCACGTTGTTGATCGTGACGTTCCGCTCGCCGCGCTCCACGGAGCCGAGCCACTTGTAGTCCACCTCGGCGCGGCTGGCCAATTCCTCCTGCGTCCAACTGCGGGCCTTCCGGAGCACGCGGATGCGCGTACCGAGATTCTGCCGAAGCGCGGCCATGGGGCTCTCCTTCTGACGGAAGTCTAGAAGGAGCCCTGAACAGTAGAAACCTCCGAAAGGGAGACTCTCACCGCAAAGGCTCCGCAGAGTGGGGTATACTATGGAGGATTCCCCGCCAGGGGCTCCCTATCGGGAGCTTCCGCCCTTCCGGAGGGCTGACCTGGACACGCGAGAGGCCAGGTTCTGGGCACGCAACGACAGGGGGCACGAATGGACTGCTACGGATGCGGACGCGAGATCCCGCCAGCGTACGTGCAGTACCTGGACGTGATGCTCGGCGGGGAGAGCCCGTTCTACAGCGGCGGGCAGGTCTACATGATCGAGTCTCACGGCGACCGACCGCACTGCCTGACCTGCGCGAGGGAGCTTGCGGGCTGGTTCTCGTCGAAGCCCACGTACCCCTGCTACGCCTGCGGATCGAAGTTCTTCCTCCGCAGCTTCCATTTCTGCGCGCACTGCGCCGTCGTCCTCTGCGAGAAGTGCGCGCCGAGTTCGGGGTGGTTCTCTCGGAACTGCCCCTACTGCGGCTGCGGGGTGTCGGGGTACTGATCGCCCGCAGGCACGCCCTGGCGGCACTTCCATCCGGCAAGGTGATAGTCGTCGGCCCTATCGGCGGAGGCATCATGACGATCGATGAGGTGAAGGACCTCGCGGCCTGCGAACTGCGCGAGACCGACTTCCGGAGCCAAGGGGACTTCGCGGCGGCCTTCGAGGCGCGCGCCGTCCTCTGCCACGCCCTCGGCGAGGCGCTCGCGCCCGATCCCCCCATGCAGATCGTCCTGGAGGCCCTGCAGAGGGCCAACGAGTACCGCAAGACGATCTCTTCGCTCGCCACGAGGTCGGAGGATTTGTCGCCGCGCGAGGCCGCGCGCGAGGCCAGCCCTTCCCCCGCCGACACGGCCAGGCAGAGCGAGCCGGTCTTGATGACGCCCGCTGAAGCGACGGCGATGCTGTCGTGGCAGCGGCCGGACCTGTTGTCGCCCCCGAGGCCGACCCCGCCGCCGGCCGCGCCATTGAAAGATCCCGTCGCGGAGGATCCGCCGGAGGGCGTGATGGATCTGCTGTGGGACCTCGGCTACGACGCGGGCGCGTTCGTAAGGCGCCTCTTCGGCGGAGGCGGGTAGGCGATGTCCGCCGCACGAGCGAGCGGGAGTGCTCCCGCTCAAAGCCTTCCAGGGGATCCGATCGGAGGAGCAGCGCATGGTGCCAATGCCGACGAAAAGGACGAAGTGGTTCATGCGGATCGGGGACGAGAAGGGCGAACTTGTCGCCGTGTTCAAGACGCACTATCCGAGTGCGGGGGCGTGGGGGATCGTGCTGGCGGACCTCGCCCATCACGTCGCCGAGGCGTACTGCCAGCGGGACGGGACGTTCGACCCGCGGCCCATCCTGCGCGAGATCATCGAGATCATGAACAGGGAGATGAGGCATTCGACCTCGCAGCGCGCCTGCTTCGCCGTGCGGACGGAACCCGAGCCGACGCTGACATCCGGCGTCAAGGGAGGACGCCGATGATCGCCATCGCAACACGCAAGTCCAGGAGGCTGATCGGCCTCCGCCTGATGTGCCTCGATGATGACGTCCCGCGCGCCTACGTGCAGTACCGCATCGACGCGGCCAGCCGCGCCATCGTGATCGCAGGCGGCGACACGATGGCGGCGGTCATGTACCAGCGCGGCGCCTGCGCACCGGCGGGCTGCGGCGAGGCGGGGATCGCCGCGAACCTGGCGGCCCATCTCGGGATCCCGTTCGAGCCAGGGCGCCTGTACGCGCCGGAGGAGGCGGAGCAGTACTTGGTGTGCGTCTACGCGGACAATCGCCCGCGAACGCGCACGTGGTCCGAAGCCATCGTCTTCGAGGACGGGGTCGAGCGGGTGCTGGGCGCGCGCGTCATCACGCGCTGCTATCGCGTGCTCGTGGCGGCCGTCGACCGCGCGCTCTGCGAGTCGATCACGACTGCGCTCCGACGGGCCGGACACGCGGCGATCCATGCCGCGGTCGTCATGGCCGCTCGGGACATCTTGCGGCGGGGCGACTTTCACGCGATCGTCGCCGACCTCCACATGGCCGCCATCGGCGACGTCGCGGCCATCGCGCGGAGCCGCGCGAACCCCGTACCCATCGTCCTCGTCGCGGCTG
>ORJL011310802.1_pt1 | contig 19139 bp, 20 predicted proteins | sample 1779941 | NCBI WGS metagenome assembly ORJL01 (sample SAMEA104232317, study PRJEB22302) | groundwater metagenome | biome: forest; feature: aquifer; material: groundwater | place: USA | collected 2011-08-07 | depth 5.8 m | reverse complement strand
GCAGAACACGTCGCAGTATTCGGCACGGCTTGCGGCAAGCGGAATCATTTCGTCGATGACGGTTTGGGTGTAGCTTTCCGCGGTGTACTCCGGTGGCACGGCGTGCGCGCCCAGGAATGTGTTGACCACATCTACCGGACTTTGCTTGGAGGCTTTCAGCGCCGCGTCCAAGATTTTCATCTCGGTTTTCGTGTCCAACCCGTAGCCAGTCTTGGCCTCCACTGTGGTCGTGCCGTGATGGAGCATGGTTTGCAAGGTTTTCTTCGCGTTTTGGACGAGTTGGGTGACGCTGGCGGCGCGGGTTTGGCGTACGGTCTTGAGAATGCCGCCGCCCCGTTTGAGGATGTCCAAGTAAGGCACGCCTTGGGCCTTGAGTTGCACTTCCTCTTCGCGCGAGCCGGCGAACACAAAGTGCGTGTGGCAGTCCACGAAGCCGGGCAGGACCGTTTTTCCGGAGGCGTCGATGACGTCGGCGTCGGAGGCGTCGACGTGTTTGAGCACCTCTTTCGTGGTGCCGACGGCGATGATTTGACTGCCCGCCATTGCCACCGCGCCTTGCGGGATGAGGCCGATGGTTCCGGCATTTTTGCCGGCCAATGGCCTGCCTTGGGACGCAACGGTGACCAATTCGGAGGCATTTTGGATGACGAGACTGGCTTTGGGTTTTGGCATAGACACAACGTAGCGGTTGCAATCATTTTAAACGGTGCGAATCCAACAAAAAGAAAAGGAAATTGAAGAATCCGTTCGTCTGGCTGGCTTGTTGACGCATTCATTTTTTTGTTTCGGTTTTCTTGATTTGCTTTTATCGGTGTTTTTTGCTCATGGTTCGTAAAATCGTGGAATGCGTCCCCAACTTCAGCGAAGGCAAGGACCAACGCGTCATCGACGCCATCCAGTTGGAAATCACGTCGGTTCCCGGCATCACCGTCCTTTCCACGTTGGCCGATCCCGACCATAACCGGCTGGACGTCTCTTACTTGGGCGAGCCGGAACCGGTGAAGAACGCCGCATTTGCCGCATGCAAGAAGGCCGCTGAGCTGATTGACATGGAAAAACACCGCGGCCAGCATCCCCGCATGGGCGCGACGGACGTGATTCCGTTCATCCCCATCCAGAACGTTTCCAAGGACGAATGCGTGCAATACGCCAACGACGTCGGCCGCAAAATCGGCGATGAATTGGGCATTCCCGTGTACTTGTATGAATCCGCGGCCCGAATGCCTGAGCGCAAGAACCTGGCCGACGTGCGCCGCGGCGAGTACGAAGGCATCAAGGCCGACTTTTCGTCCAATCCGGCACGCAGGCCCGACTACGGCCCGTCCGTCATGCATCCGTCCGCTGGCTTTACGGCCGTGGGCGCCCGCATGCCGCTGGTGGCATTCAATGTCAACTTGGCCACGACGGACGTGTCCGTCGCCAAGGCCATCGCCAAGGCCGTCCGCGAGAAAGACGGCGGGTTGAAACACGTCAAGGCCATGGGTTTCGAAATCAAGGAACGCGGCGTGGTGCAAGTGTCCATGAATTTGGTCAATTACGTGGAAACGCCGGTCTTCAAGGCGTTCGAGGCGGTCAAAGCCGAGGCACACAAACACGGCGTTTCAATCGTCGAGAGCGAAATCGTGGGCATGGTGCCGCTGCAGGCGCTCTCTGAAACGGCCGAGTTTTACCTCCGTCTGGAAAAATTCAAAACCGACCAAGTCATCGAAGCGCGTTTGATCGAATGATTCGGAGTTGCGTTGCGGCGTGGAAAAACTCATTGACAAAAAAACAGTTGACTTCGTGAATGCCGTGGCGTCCGACGCTCCGGCCCCTGGCGGCGGCTCCGTCGCGGCCCTCTCGTCGGCCTTGGGCGCCGGCTTGTTGTGCATGGCCATCCGGATTTCGGTCAAGAAGCAACCCGATGCTTCGTTGTCCGAATTGTTGCCGGAGCTGGAGAACGAGAAAAACCGTTTGATGCAGTTGGTCGATGACGATACGCTGGCCTTCAACGGGGTCATGGCGGCATTTGCGTTGCCGAAAAATTCGGACGAGGAAAAGAAAAAGCGAACGGACGCCGTTCAAGCCGCCTTCACGCACGCCGCGTCCGTGCCTCTCGAAACGATGCAGTGCAGCCTGCGCGTATTGCAAGCAGGACGGATCGTGGCCGAAAAATGCGGGGCCAACGTGGCGTCGGATGCAGGAACCGGCGTCCAGATGGCGTACGCCGGCCTGCAAGGCGCGGCCTACAACGTACGAATCAACTTATCCGCCATCAAGGACGCGGCTTTCACCGCCCGCCTGGGGCAACACGTCGTGGATGCGTCGGCGGCTGCGGAATCGGAAAAATCGTACGCGACCGTAGCCGTTCTCTCCAGGTTCTAAAGCGTAATCCGCGGAATCTTGACGCCTTTTTCTTTTGCGGTCTTGATGGCCGCATTGTAACCGGCGTCGGCATGGCGGGCCACGCCCATGCCCGGATCCGTGGTGAGCACGCGTTGCAGGCGTTTTTCTTTTTCCTTGGTTCCCGTAGCCACGACGACCATGCCGGCGTGGAGGCTGTAGCCGATGCCGACTCCGCCGCCGTGGTGGAACGACACCCAGTCGGCGCCGGCCGCGGTGTTGATCAATGCATTCAGAATGGGCCAGTCCGCGACGGCGTCGGAGCCGTCCTGCATGCCTTCGGTTTCCCGGTTGGGCGAGGCGACGGAGCCGGAGTCCAAGTGGTCGCGTCCGATGACGATGGGCGCCGCTACTTCTCCGGATGCGACCAAGTCGTTGATGACTTTTCCGAATTTCGCGCGTTCGCCGTAGCCCAGCCAACAGACGCGGCAAGGCAAGCCGATTTGCGGCACTTTTTTCTGCGCCAGCTGGATCCAACGCGCGAGGAGTTTGTCGTCCGGAAACGTGTCCAACAACGCCTCGTCGATGACGTCGATGTCTTTTTTATTTCCGGACAACGCGGCCCAGCGGAATGGGCCTTTGCCTTCACAAAAAAGCGGCCGGACGTATTCCAACACGAATCCCGGATACGCCCATTGGCCGCTCGTGTTTCGTATTTCTTTCAATCCGGCGATTTCGGCCTGGCGGCGCAAGTTGTTGCCGTAGTCGAAGCACACGGCGCCTCGTTTTTGCATTTCCAAAATGGCGGCAACGTGTTTTTGGATGGATTCCAGGGCGCGGCGGCGGTATTCATCCGGATCCTGCTCGCGCAACCGATCCAATTCGTCCATTTTTCCTTCCGGGACGTAGGACAGCAAGTCGTGCGACGAGGTCTGGTCGGTGACGACGTCGGGTGTGACGTTGCGGCGGACCAGTTCGGCGTGCACCGTGGCGGCGTTGCCGACCAATCCGACGGACAACGCTTCCCCCCTGGTTTTGGCGTCGTTGATCCATTGAAGAGCTTCGTCCAGGTTTTCCGTCATCTTGTCGCAGTAGCCTTCGTCGACTTTTCGCTTGACGCGCTCGCGCCGGACTTCGACGTCCAGTACCACGCCTTCGTTGAACATGACGGCGTGCGGTTGTGCGCCGGACATTCCGCCAAGACCGGCGGTCAAGACGAATTTTCCTTTGAGGGATGAGGCTCCGAAGTGCTTTTGCGCCAAGGCGGCAAAGGTCTCGTACGTGCCTTGCAGAATGCCTTGCGTGCCGATGTAGATCCAGGAACCGGCCGTCATCTGGCCGTACATCATCAAACCGGCTTGGTCCAGGCGGTCGAATTCGGCCTGCGTCGCCCAAGCGGGCACCAAGTTGGAATTCGCGATGAGGACCCGCGGTGCGTGCTCATAGGTTTGGAAGACTGCAACGGGTTTTCCGGATTGCACCAAGAGCGTCTCATCGCTTTCGAGGTTTTCCAGGCAATGCACGATGTCGTTGTAGGCACGCCAGTTGCGCGCCGCCCGGCCGCTGCCCCCATAGACGATGAGTTCTTCGCCTTGCACGGCAATGGGTGGGCTGACGTTGTTCTGCAGCATGCGGAGCGCCGCTTCGGCTTCCCACGTTTTGCATACTTTTTGCGTATTGGGATAGATGGGCTCGCGGGGGCGTTCTTCGTAAAACATGGGTCGGGGCATAGGATTCACGCATGGGTTTCAGTGGACTGAAGCAGTTGGCCGGACTTGACCAATTCAAGAGCGGCCAGAATGTCGGGCTGGATGGGCCGGTCTTGTTCGACGTGCGGCACTTTTTGGCGTACGGCGGCGTGGGCTTTTTGGGTGCCGTTGCCGGCTTGCAGCGGCAGGCGGAAGTCAAGGGCCTGGGCGGCGCACAGCGCCTCGATGGCGATGACGTGTTGGGCGTTGTCGACGATCTGCGCGGCTTTGCGGGCGCCGATGGTGCCCATGCTGACGTGGTCTTCCTGGTTGGCGCATGTCGGAATCGAGTCCACTGACGCGGGGTGAGCCAATATTTTGTTTTCCGACACCAACGCGGCGGCGGTATACTGCAGGATCATGTATCCGGTGTTCAGGCCGCTGTCTTTTATCAGAAAACCCGGCAGGCCTTCGTTGAGTTTTGGATCGACGAGGCGAAAGGTCCGCCGTTCGGAAATGTTGGCCAATTCGGCCACGGCAATGCCTAAAAAGTCCATGGCCAAAGCGACGGGTTGGCCGTGGAAGTTGCCGCCAGAAAAAATGCTGCCGTCCGGGAAGATCAACGGGTTGTCCGTTGCCGAATTCATTTCCGTTTCCACCACGTTACGGGCATAAGCGATGGCGTCGCGCGACGCGCCGTGCACCTGCGGGATGCACCGAAGGCTGTATGCGTCTTGGATGCGGTCGCAATCTTTGTGCGAGGCCATGATTTGGCTTTCGCGCGTCAGCTGGCGGAGGTGGGCGGCGACGGCAGCTTGGCCGGGATGGGCTTTGGCGGCGTGGATGCGTTCATCCATGGCCGCGACCGTGCCCATCAAGGCTTCCAGCGACATGGCGGATGTCACGTCCGCGGTTTCGGCCAGGATTTGGGCGTCGTGGATGTTCAGTGCGCCGACGGCCGTCATGGTCGACGTGCCGTTGGACAACGTCAAGCCTTCCTTGGCTTCCAACGTGAGGGGCGTAATGCCGGCGGCCTGAAGCGCTTGCATGGCGGGCATCCGATGGCCTTGAAAAATGGCTTCGCCGTGTCCGGTGAGGACCTGCGCTTGGTGGGCCTGGGGGGCCAAGTCACCGCTAGCGCCGACCGAGCCTTTCTCCGGAATGACGGGCGTCACGCCGCGGTTGAGCAATTCAAGCATGGTTTGCACGGTTTGCAGGCGGACGCCGGAGTGGCCCAAGCCATGGCTGTTGGCGCAAATCAATAACATGGCGCGGCTGGCGTCGGCTGGCAGCGGGTTTCCGACGCCCACGGCGTGGCTGGATAGGAAGTTCTTCTGCAGTTGGTGCTGGTCTTGCGGGCTGATGAGTTTGTCCTTGAGCGCACCGAACCCTGTGCTGATGCCGTACGCCACCTTGCCGGAAGCAATGGTTTCTTCAACGATTTTGCGGGCGGCGTTGATGCGGTGGCGTGCGCCGGCGGATAACTCGACTTTTTCGTGTTGGCGTGCCACGTGGACGACGTGTTCGATGGTCAGTAGGCGTTGGCCGAGTTCGATCAAATGCATTCTCCCCGTTCTGTTGGTAGGCTGGGGCCCGTAGGGGATAAAAGAATGCCGGAAACGACGCTTTGGAGGCTTTAAGACGGCGTTCACACCTTCTTGACGATGCCGGCATGAGCGTCGACGTAGACCCATTCGACGGACGGTTGGTGTTGTTTTGGCAAGCTCGGATTTGGCGTGATTGTTTTTGCCGTTTTCCGGATTACAGAGCCTACGCTGGAGACTTTAGAATCTCATTGCGCCGGTGGCAAGTGCGGCGTATTAGTCGCCGTAGAAGTCTTCCGGGTGGTAGTTGTAGCGAGGCGCCTTGCTGGCGGTGCTGTCCGTGAACATCTGCCACAGCACGATGACGGCGCCGATGGCGACGAAGACCAATAGAGAGTCGAGTCCTTCCAACATTTCGATTCCACCAAGATTCGGTTTATTGTTACTACTTTGTAGTTGTATTATTGGTGGTTTTTGCTTAAATAGGTTTGGTTTCGTCCGAAGCTTGTTCGTCGCCTGAAGCCGTTTATTCAATAAACTCCTTGCTTTTATCCATGAAGAACGTCGAAAAAGTTGAGATTCCGCTAGTGCTTCGAATGGATGCCGTAGGCCGATTGAAACTGCCAAAGGACATCCTTAAAAAACTGAATTCCAATGCCGTGTGCGCCACTTGGGATGGAGACGTCTTGCGTCTGGAGCGCGTGCCTCGATTTCGAGAATTAATTGGAATTCTGCCTGGCTTGGACATGGAAGAATTCATGCGCGAGCGCAATGAAGACTGGAACTGCCACCCGTGGCCGGCGGATGTAGCAAAACCTAGACGTTGACGCCTTGGCCTCCGGTTATTTCAGTGTCGTGATGGGTCGCGTCTGAACGACGTAGACTTTTCCGGCTTCGTATGCCCACTCGATGTCCTGCGGCTTGCCGTAATGCGCTTCGATCTTTGCAAACAAGTCTGCCATCTTCATGATGGTCTTGCCATCCAGTTTTTGTTTCTCTCGTTTTTCTTGTGGGACCTCGATTTCGTGCGTCTTGCCGGTTTTGTCTTTGGCAATCATCTTGTCCTGCGCGTTGACCGTCACATCCAACAGCAATTGCTCGGCTTTGTCCACGACGTAGTTGTCCGGCGTGACCAAGCCGCCGACCACGGCCTCGCCTAGGCCCCAACCGGCTTCGATCACCATCTGGTTACGGTCTTGATTCACCGGGTGGACCGTGAACGCCACGCCGGCCACTTCCGACTGGATCATTTTCTGGACTACGACGGCGACGGAAATCTGCGTGTGCGCCATGCCTTTCTCGATGCGGTAGAAAATGGCGCGCGGGGTGAACAGGCTGGACCAGCATTTCTTGACGTTTTCCATGAGATGCGGCCGCTGGATGTTCAAGTACGTCTCCAGTTCTCCGGCCCAGGACGCGGCCGAGGCGTCTTCTGCTGTAGCGGACGATCGCACGGCGACGTATTCAGCCCCCAGGGCGTCGAACGAAGTGTGGACTTCTTTTTCCACGTTCTGCGGTACTTTGGCGTGGCTGATGATTTTCCGGATTTCCTCGGACGCCGTGTTGACGGTCTCCGTTTTCTTGATGTCCACGTGCTTGAGCAGTTCCGCGATGGTGGCCTTGAGGTGGTTTTCTTCCAGCATCTCGTCGAAGGACGCCGTGAGGACGACGAATCCGGGCGGCACGGGAATGCCGGCTTTCGTGATTTCGCCCAATTGTGCGCCCTTGCCTCCGGCGACGCTGACGTGGTCTTTGCTCAATTGCGTGAATGGTAACACAAAACTCATGATTTCGTACCCCTCGATTTTTTTTTGCGCATGTTCTTCTTGGATGGTTTGGCGTTTGGTTTTCAGGCTTTTTCAACGTTGACCCGACGCTTGGCGGGTTTGGTTTTTTTCGGTTCTGGCAAGCTCACCCGATTTTCGTGACTCTTCCGTGCGTGGCATCCACTTCGACGGCTTGTCCATCCTTGAGGACGTGCGTGGCCACCTTCGTGCCGATGACGCACGGAATCTTCAGTTCGCGCGAGACGATGGCGGCATGGCACGTGATGCCGCCCATGTCGGTGACGATGGCGGATGCCAACTTCATGGCCGATACGATGTCCGGATTCGTCGCATGCGCCACCAAGACGTCGCCTTTGTTCATCTTTTTCATGTCTTCCGGACGCTCGACGCGGCGGACGACGCCTTTGGCATAGCCGGGGCAGGCGCAGTCGCCAGACAACTGGCGCACGTCATGGGCGGGGTCGTGTTTTTCCACGGCGAGTGCTTGCATGAACCGGTCGGCCTGGTTTCCGGTGAGGATTTTCACGTTTTGGCCTTGGACGAAAAAGACGTGGCCTTCCCATCGGCGGTTCAGCTCATCCGCGTCGGCGTGTCCGGTTTTCAGTGACTGGATGAGTTCTTCCGGCGTGCATCGGCGGATTTGGCGTAACGTGAGGCCCAACCGTTTGGCGGCTTCCTTCAGCAAGGGCTCCAGGCCGTAAAAGAAATGGTACAAGCAGTCTTTCCGGTACGCTTTGGTGAACACGATTTCGTTGGCTACCTGCAGCAGCCGTCGGTGGCGCGGATCGATTTCGAGTTGCTGCAAGAGCCTGGCTTGTTCCGTCCGGACTTGGGTGTGGCGGTTTTTGCGTGTTTCCAACAGTCCCGCGACATCTTGGCGCAGGAGGCCTTTCAGGACTTGGATGAAGTACTTTTTTTTCCATGCCGGGCCTTCGTACATGTACGGCAGCCAGCAAAACGCGCGGTGGTGGGCGTCCAGTTGCCGGGCCACGTCCGGAAGCATTTTTTCCAACCGTTGCCCGATTTGTTCGATGTTTTCCGATTCGAACAGCTTACGCACGCGCGCGTCATGGATTTGTGCGGCGATGGTGAGCATCGATTGTTCTTCGCGTTGGGCGAAGCTGTCCTCCGTCGGCGTGGTCAGCGTCGAGAACGCCTGTCCGGCGGACGTTTTCAGATTTCTTTTTTTGATTTGACCTTTGAGATAATCCAGGAGGTAATTGGTCAGCAAGGCGTGGTCGAACTCCAACACGATCCACGGCAAGCCGGGCGTGTGCGCGGCCACCTGCAGCCGGTGCAGGTGCGCGTAACGTTCCGCCAACTCCGACGAATCCCGCCTGGACCAATCCGTTTTCAATGCGTTTTCCGTTTCGTCGAAGAAGACGCGGTTGTTGTTCCGGATTTCGGCGTTGAGGGCGTCGGCCCAATCCGGTTCTTGGAGTACTTTTTCCAAGACGGCCTTTCCCACGGCGTGAAAAGATGCCTTGGGAAACATCAACGTGGCATTGCCGTTCTTTTCGTAGATCGCGCCTTGTCCGATGCTGGGATGGATCCCCCATGGCTCGAGGTGGCAGAAACCCTGGTAGGGCACGGCCGTGAACAACGCGTGGCTCCGCTCGATTTCCTCCATGATGAACCAAGGCTCGGAAGGAAGCGAGGGTTTGAAAGGCGCAGGGGGTTTCATCGGTTTTCTTTGGCTCGTGAACTGTTTATAGGCCTTATTTTTGGCCGAGTTCGTCGATGGGTTTGACCCACGGCTCGCGCATGCGTTTGAGCGAATCCGGGTTGCGGATCCATTCCCACAATAGGTACGCGCCGGCCAAGTATCCAATGACTTCCAAAATGGACTCCATTATCCCTCGCCTTGACGATTGTTGTGCTCACGTTTTTTTCAGCCGTGAACGAAACCGTTTGCTTGCGCGTTTTGCGCTTCGTGGGCTTGATTTTTATGGCCCAAAAACCGCCAAGCCAAGTATACCGACGCCAATGCTGCGAAGTACGTGACGGGGTCCATGCGGTCTTTCACTCCTCAATTTTTCGGACGATGCCGGCGGCGGCGTCTACTTCGATCAAGGCACCGTCCGGAATGAGCCGGGTTCCGGCTTTCGTGCCGATGATACAAGGAATGCCCAGCTCCCGGCTGACGATGGCGGCGTGGCACGTGATGCCGCCTTCGTCCGTAACAATCGCGGCCGAGCGCTTCATCGCCAAAATGAAGGACGGTGTGGTGTTGAGCGTGACGAGGATGTCGCCGGTCTTGACTTTGTCCACCTGGCCGACGTGGTGCACCACGCGGGCGATCCCTTTGACTTTGCCGGGATAGGCCGAGACGCCTTTGAGTTCCGTGACGTTTTCCACGACGGACTTTTCGATTTCGAGTTGGTCGAGGAAGGCCTGCGCCGCCGGGCCTTCGAAAGCGTGGACGTTTTGTTTGCCCAGCGCGATGACGTAGTGCTTTTGGCGTTCCGGCAACTTGGCCAGCAATCGTTCGGCTTCGACTTTTCCTTGCAACGCGTCAAGCAACTCTTCGTCGGAAAACCACTTGATCTGGTTTCGGGGCAGGAACAGTTTCTTGGCGATGGCGAAAAATAATGGCCGGCTAACCTGGTTAGCGAGACCCACGAGGCTTTCGCCAAGGATACGGTAATACATGGCCAGGCGGAATTGTTTCAGTTGTTGCTTCGGTACACGATGTTTTTCGGCCGTGTCGTTCACGAGTTTTTCGTTGGCTTCGTGGCGTTCTTCCAATTCGTGGGCTTTGGTAGCGCCGTCTTGCCCAAGGGCCGCGTTGATTCGTCCGATGAAGTCTTCCATTTTCCATACGGGTTCATTCTCGTAGGCATCCAGCCAGGAGTATGCATCGTAATGCGTCTGGATGGCTTGACGGATATCCTGGGTTAACCCGTCTATTGCGTTGATTTTATTGTTTTTGTGTTTTTGGATTTTTTCCACTAGCTTCCAGAATGCGATTTCTTCTTCCAGCGGCAGCGTCATGTAAAGCGGCAACGCCATGCGGGCCACGGCTTCTTCTGGCACGGTTTCCTGCAAGCGACGGGCCAAGGCCGAGGCGAAGATGATGGCGCAGGAGGTACCGACGATCATGTTTAGGTAGACCGAACATTCTCGGCCCAACGCGTCGGCCATCTCGTTTGTAGATGCGTTCCGATAGTCCTTTTTTACTCGTTCCTCGGCATGGCGTCGGTAGTGGTCGTATCCCTTTCCGGTGCGTTCCAGGATGTCCTGCACGTAAGCTTCGTTGCGGGTTTTTTCGTAGACGAACTTCTCCAGGCGTTCGGATTCCTTGGGCGAGCGGTACATCTGCCAGTGGTTGTCGTCCGCCTCGACAAAAATGTAGGAGAAACGGATGCCCAAAAACTTCTCGTAGAGCTTGCCGTACGTCTCGCGTAAGTGAATGCTGGTGAAGAAATACGACAGGTTGCGTCCGGCATAGGGTGCCCACGGCAGGTCGCGGATTCCGTCTAGGTCTTTCGGCAGTTCCATACCTAGGCGGTGCCGGTTTGCGGCTTTAGGCTTGGCCCGCCATGTGGCGGTTTTTCCACTTGGGCGTCCGTGTGCCATTTTTTGGGTCCTTGGACGGGTGTGGGCTCGTTTCATGAGACCAGCTTGGGCCACAACCCGCTTTCGGCGGCGCGGAGGCGGTCCTTGAACGTGGTGTACGGTAAGCCCGATTTTTCAGCCAGCTCCTCGAGCGAGATGCGTCGGGGCGAGGCGTAGTAGCCTTCGGCGCAGGCGCGCTCGAACGCGTCGCGTTGCTTGTCGGACAAGCCGTGGCGGATGGAGGATGGGAAAATCGGGGCCACGTCTTGCTTGAGCGAGAGCATCTGGACCGTTGCTTTGGCCGTGGGCAGGCGTCTGAGGGTTTGGTAGAAGGAAACCAGGTGCTTTTTTTCCCACGCGGCGACGGTCCAGTAGCCGTACCCGCCGCGGATGACCTGGGGGCGGACGAAAAAGACCTGGGGGTTGAGGACCTTGGAGTGGAATTGTCCGATGGTGGGCACGGTGTAGAACAATTGGTTGCCCTCCGTCTTGAGGTTCGTCGCGTGCTGGCGGTGGAGGCCGTCGTTGACGGAATCCATGGCCTCGTTGGCCTGGCGGCCGTAGAACACCATGACGCCGGAGACCAGTTCTTTTTTCCTTTGCGTGAAGACGTTCAGGTAGTGCGTCTCGATGATGGCGTCGAATTTCTTGGTGGCCTCACGCGCGGCCGAGCCGGTGTGCCACACCTTGAATTCAGCGATCCACATAGGTGTGTTTGGGTTTGCCGTCGGATTAAAAACCGCTGTATGGCGGCTTGCATTGTCGGCGGCAGATTCGCAAGTTTTTTTTTCTTTTTCCCGGTTTGGTTTTCCGCCTATGGTTTCTATGGTTTTTAGGCCGTTTCCGACCGATTTTTATTCACGGGCCGCGTTCATCTTTACGAGTGGGGTTGATTCGTCATGGTCTTGTTCGAGCTTGCGGTTTTCGTCGTCGTCATCCTATTGTTCATGTCCATCAAGGTGCTGAACCAATGGGAACAGGGCGTCGTGCTGACGCTGGGCAAGTACAGCTATACGGCCAATCCCGGCCTGAACCTCATCATCCCGCTGATCCAGAACCTCATTTCCGTGGACATGCGCATCCGCACGTTGGACATCCCCAAGCAGGAGGCCATGACCAAGGACAACGTGCCGGTCGCCATCAACGCCGTCGTCTACTTCAAGGTCGTCAAGTCCGAGGACGTCATCCTCAAGATCCAGGACTACCAATATGCCGTGTCCCAGTACGCCCAGACGGCGTTGCGCGACGTGGTGGGCAACTCATCACTGGACGAGGTGCTGACGGACCGCGAGAAGCTTGCCGAACAGACGCGCAACATCATCGACCAGGAGACGAACACTTGGGGTGTGGACATCACGTCCATCAAGCTTCAGGACATCGAACTGCCGGAAGACCTCAAGCGCATCATGTCGCGCCAAGCCTCAGCGGAACGTGAAAAACGCGCCAACATCACCAAGTCGGAAGGCGACAAGCTGGCGGCCGTCAACTTGGCGGAAGCGGCCAAGATCATGGAGAAGAACCCGGCGGCGTTGCAATTGCGGGCGTTGCAGACCATCGACGGCCTGGGCCCGTCTCCGTCCAACACCGTGGTGTTGTTTCCGATGGAATTGCTGGAATTGATCAAGTCCTGGACGGGCGGGAAGAAGGACAAGAAAGACTAAACCGGTCTTGGCGCATGCGCATCGCGTTGGTGCAGATGGACTGCACGCCTCTGGAAGCCGACAACCTCCAAACGGCACGCGGATTCCTTCACGCCGCAAAAAAGAAAAAAGCCGACGTGGTGGTGCTGCCGGAGTTGTTCAACACCGGCTACTATCTGGATCGTATGCCGCAGAAGGCCAAAACGCAGCAAGGCCCATTATTTCTTGAAGAGGCCGCCGCACGACTTGACGTTTCCATTCTGGCCGGCATGCCGGAACCACGTGGTGGCATGCTGTACAACGCCGCGTGGTGGTTTGAACCCGGAAAGAGCGGCCGCGTCGTGTACCGCAAGGTCAATTTGTTTCCAGGCACGCCGATTTCGGAGACGGATTGCTTTACGGCCGGCAAGTCCGTGACGCCGCTGGAAACGCCTTGGGGTGCGTTGGGCATCCAGATTTGCATGGACTTACGTTATCCGAATGGTTCCCGTCGGTTGGCCGAACGTGGAGCGCAATTCTTGGCCTATTTGTCGGCCTTTCCGCAAATCCGCATCCACCAATGGTTGGCTTTGCTCAAGGCTCGCGCCATCGAAAACCAGTGCTTTGTCGCCGGATGCAACCGCGTGGGTACCGACTCCATCCAGATGGGCGGCCAATCCGCCATTTTCGGGCCCCAAGGCGAGTTGTTGGGACAACTGAATGGCAAAGAACAAGGTGTGTTGCTGGCCGATTTGGACTTTAAGCAAGTTAAGGCGGCGCGAAAGGCGTTGCCGCTTTGGTAGTCATTCGCTTTGTCCGGCCTTTTTTTTGCAGTTTTGGTTGATTTTTGTTCTACCGCAGGTTTAAATCCGTACTTTTTTCCAGATTTCGTATCCATTAAATATCCTATCAATCATCTACTAAATATGGGTATTTTGTAGGTGATTTATATGGAAACTGTGGTCCGGATGAATGGGGTAGTCGCTTTGATTGCGGAAAAATTGGTGGATCGAGGGTATTTCCAAACCAAATCAGAGGCTTTCCGTACGGCCATGCTGGAATTAGGCCATAAGTACGGCCTGACGGATCCCCGGGAACTGGAAGACGAGTTGGCGGCGCGCAAAATCGAGAAAATCAGCCGAGATATCGATGCGGGCAAACGGACGGTAACTCCTCTGGCTGAGGTATTGCGGGAGTCCCGTAGAAGGAAGTGATACCTTTTGGCCTATGACGTCGATATGGATGATGAGGTCAAAGCTGCCTATTGGCAATTGGATTATCCGATTCGGCTTCGCATAGAGAAAAAACTGCTGCAGTTGACTCGGGAAGACCTAGGTTCCCGTCACTTGAAGCACGGCGTAAATTGTTTCGTTGCGGAAGTCGGCCAGTATCGAATTGCCTACAAACTTTTGGAGTCGAGGAGATTGAAACAAGTCATTTTCGTCGGCGACCACAAGGCGTACGAACGGTGGTATCAAGAGCAAGACGCATTTTGATTTGACGAGCGCACGCTGAACCTTTAAGAATTAAACGGCCTTTTGAGCACGTTTGCTTTTGAATTTTCTTTGCACTTTCAGAAGAAGGTCTGCGACCCGGTTTCAACCAAGGGTCATTTCAACATTGACGCTCGAAGGAATCTTAATCCGCATGATGTCGCGCAGGATGCGGTCATCCGCTTGGACTTCAATCAAGCGCTTGTGGATGCGCAGTTCCCATTTTTCGTAGGTGTCGGTGCCGTCGCCACACGGCGTCTTGCGCGTGCTGATGCGCAGTTTCTTGGTCGGCAACGGAACCGGGCCTTTGAGCGACAAACCCGCTTTTCCGGAAATGTCTTTAATCTGGACGCAGACGTCGTCGAGGTCCTTGACGTTCTGGCTTTCGAGTTTGATGCGGGCCTTGCTCATGTAATGTCAATCCGTTGAGTCGCTTGCTGAACGTGTAAAAATGATTTTTCTCCGCGAAAAAAAGAACGCGGAGTCAAAAACGTATCCGTACGGCTTATTATCCCTTACGCTGCCTTGCGGGGCACGACATCCAAGATGACGCCGGCGGCCACGGTCTGGCCCATGTCGCGCATGGCAAAGCGGCCCAAGGCCGGGTATTCCGAGTACTTCTCGGCCACGACCGGCTTGGTCGGCTTGATCATGACGATGGCCACGTCGCCCGTCTTGATGAAGTCGGGGTTCTGCTGTGCCGTTTGGCCCGTCTTGGGGTCCTTCTTTTCCAGGATCTCCGTGATGGTGCAGGCCAATTGGGCGGTGTGCAGGTGGAAGACCGGCGTGTAGTTCTTGCCGATGGCCGTCGGGTGGTTCAACACCACGATTTGGGCCTTGAATGCTTCCACAACGGTCGGCGGGTTCTTCGGGTCGCCGACGACGGAGCCGCGCTTGATGGCTTTCTTGTCGACGTTCTTCAAAGCGAAGCCCACGTTGTCGCCCGGAACGGCTTCCGGCAACATCTGGTGGTGCATTTCGATGCTCTTGACTTCGCCCGGCACGCCTTCCGGCATGATGATGATCTGCTGGCCGGGTTTCATGGTGCCCGACTCAATGCGGCCGACCGGCACCGTGCCTTGGCCCGTGATGGTAAAGACTTCCTGGATGGGCAGGCGCAAGGGCTTGTCCAACGGCTTCTTGGGCTCGATGAGCGCGTCAAAGGCGCCGACGAGGGTCAGGCCTTCGTACCAGGCCATCTTGTCGGACTTTTTGGCGATGTTGTCGCCCATGTACGCCGACACGGGGATGAAGGGAATCTTGTCGACGGGGTAACCCATGGGTTTGATTTTGGCAATCAAAGCGGCTTTCGTTTCATCGTATTTCGCCTTGTCGTAGTTGACGGCGTCCATCTTATTGATGGCGATGATGAATTGCTGCACGCCCAGCACCTTCAGCAAGAAGGCGTGTTCGATCGTCTGCGCCTGGATGCCTTCCTTGGCAGAACAAACCAGGACGGCGGCGTCGGCTTGCGAGGCGCCGGTAATCATGTTTTTGACGAAGTCCTTGTGGCCGGGCGCGTCGATGATGGTAAAGTAGTACTTCTGCGTGTTGAAGTCCTTGTGGGCGATGTCGATGGTCACACCGCGTTCACGCTCCTCTTTCAGCTGGTCCATGGCGAACGCGAATTCGAACGTGGCCTTACCCAACTTGGCGGCCTCTTCCTTCAGCTTGCGCAAGTCGTTTTCCGACAAGGCGCCAGTGTCGAACAAGACGCGACCGACCATGGTGGATTTGCCGTGGTCGACGTGTCCGGTGAAGATCAGGTTCAAGTGCGGTTTCGCGGCCATTTTTCAATTCCCTCCGGATTCAAACGGTTCACTAATGTTATCGTTTTTTTTGATTAGGTCTTTTTGTTTTCGATGTTGGACTCAAATGACAAACCGCATGCCTTGTAGCGAGCAAGTTTGCCTCTAAAAATCAGCCATGTTGAGCCTTTCGACTGTTAGCTAATCTGTTGCGACAACCGCTTTTAAAGGTTTTCTTTGATTGACGTTTCGCCTGTGTCTTTTCATGCCGCTTTTTCGTCCCAACCGAATTCAAGTTGTCCGGTCGCGGTCTTTTTGACCTTGTCTCGGCTTTTTGCGCGGCGTCCGATGTATTCGGTGATTTGGATTGCGTCAGATGCGGTGCGCGCATTGCGTACCTTGTTGGCGGCCTTGGCCTCGATGGGGTGGGCGTAGTGGAAGTAATGGTTGGCCATTTCCAAAAGTCTCTCCGGATGGTCCGCCACCAGCATAAGCTTTCCTTTCATGATGCTGACGGCGAACGTCTTGTTGCTGCTTTTGTTGGTGAGGTTCCAATGATCGTCGGCCATTTGGTGAATGCGGAGGTCATGTTTTTCGATGAGGGCCGCGAACACTTGCGCGATGTCTTGCTTTGCTTTGGAAGATTCCGGAACCGCTTTTTCCTTACCGAGCCACCGCCGGTCCACGTGCATGACATACCAGGGACGGCGCTCGGTGTCGTCTTGCGCAATTTTGAACGGCCGGAATTCAGCGGCCACATATGACACCTCGCGGGGCAGATAGTTCGGTTTAATGGTGATTCTTTTCTGTCCATATTGCCTTCCGGGCGCCGGCCAATGACCCGCCAGGTAATCGGCCAGCTGCCTGACCAGGTGCACGTTGATGCGAATTTTCCGACGGTTGCGCGTCTGCAACGCGTCCAGGCATTTTTCCAACCGGAACGTGCCGGGGTGCATCGGAAGTGACTCCATGCTATGCTGGATTGCGTTTGAACTTAAAAATTCGTCGCCTATTACATGGCGCACGCGGTTGATGGCGACGTCTGGGCCCTTTCCGCCTGTTTTTTCCCCTCGGCTTTGTTGTGGGGTTTGACGCTTTACCGTCCCACGGCTAGGGGGTTGGGACGATACGTGCGGTGCGGCCGCGGGCGGAAAAAGTGCCGTCTGGCGACGAGGGCTTTCTGCAGGTGGATTTTGTGCGGGTGGGTGGGCCACCAAGCCATGGAATCGAGTACGCGGTTTTTATTTTTAAAGCTGACGCTCGAAGTCATTTGCAATGCGGTTACGGATTGCTTCCCTATTTTATTCTTCCCGTCCGTCATGGTTGCATGAAGAAGACTGCCCTGGTTACCGGCGCGTCATCCGGCATCGGTTTGGAGCTTTGCCGCCTTTTTGCCGCCGACGGCTACGATTTGGTGTTAGTGTCGCGAGATGCAAAAAAATTGAAGGAAGTAGCGGCCGATCTTCGGATGCGTTTTTCCGTTTCCGTCAGCGTTTTTCCTACTGATTTGTCCAAGCCCGGTTCGTCCGCCCGCGTCGCGGCTTTCTTGAAGTCACGCAAGATTGCGCTGGACGTGTTGGTCAACAACGCCGGCTTCGGCCTCAACGGCGCGTTTGAAAAGACGGATTTGACGCGGGAGTTGGACATGATCCAACTCAACGTCACGGCCCTGGTGGACTTGACCAAGCGGCTGTTGCCGGGCCTCATCGCGCGCCGCGGCAAGATTTTGAACGTGGCATCGACCGCGGCATTCCAACCCGGACCCTATATGGCCGTATACTACGCCTCCAAGGCCTTCGTGTTGTCATTTTCCGAGGCGCTGCACGAAGAATTGTCCGGCAACGTGACGGTGACGGCGTTGTGTCCGGGCCCGACGCGCACCGGCTTTACCAAGGCTGCCAAAATGGGCCGCACGCCGTTGTTTGATTCGGCTTGGGTGATGGACGCGCAAAAGGTCGCAAAAGCCGGTTATTCCGGTCTGAAGCGCGGAAAAGCCGTGGTGGTGCCGGGCGTGCTCAACCGCTTGCTTGCCGAATCCATCCGTTTCACGCCGCGGCGCGTGGTGCGCAAGTTGGTCAAACAGCTGCACCCGCCGCAGGACTGACCTGTCTCTTTCCGGCGGGTTGGTTTTGGCTTTTTAGGGTTGGCCGAATAAGTTCCGGATCCATTTGGATGTTCCTTGGACGACGCGTCCCGTGATGCTGCCTTGTTTCGGGTTGAGCGTGCAGTCCTCTTCCGCATAGACCAGGTATCCGTAGCCCGGTTCCATTGTCCATGTGTTCGTAGGCGTGCCGTCCGGCAGGAATTGGATGACTTCCGGAATCTTGCAGCCGCCGGGAACCGCGCGAATGTCGATTTTGGACGCTGGGGTGCCGATGAAGTTCCAACCCCGGTCCGTGCGCGGGCCCTGGCCCCCTCCATATAATTCGACTGACTCGTAAGCAGTGAATTCTGAAGTGCCGATGAATTCCAGCGTGCATTCAGCCGGAGCGCTTCGGCTGATTGGGGCATATTTGACGGCGTACCCGACGCCGGCCTGCATTCGAATTGCCGGGTTGGTGATGCTTCCGAGCTCATACCATTCCCCGTTTTTCTTAGAATTTACAGGTCCGAGGTATTGCGTGGGACAGGTACCTCCGATGAATGTGGCGCCGTGCAGGGGGACGGAGAAATAATTCGTTCCCGTTTTCAACGTGACGGTGGCACTGGGGGCCGTTTGGGTTTGGGCGGTCTGGGAAAGCGTGCATTCGTTTTCGGAATAGACGAGGTATCCTTTTCCGGGCTCTAGGCTTCGCGTGTTCACGCTGGTGCCATCCGGATAGGTGTACCTCACTTCCAGGATTCGGCAATTGTTGCGGATTTGATCGATGGTCATCGCTTTGGACGTAGTGCCGATGAAGTTCCATCCGAGGTCGGTGCGGGGCCCCCCTCCCCCACCTAAAAGTGCTTGGTTGTAATCATTGAATGCTGCCGAGCCTTTGAAATCCACGGTGCATTCCTGGGGCATGCGTGCGCCCGAAGGAACGGTGTAGGTGAAGGCATAGCCTGACCCGGCTTGAAATTCAAGCCCAGGTTGGTTTAGGCGGCCTCTGACGCTCCATTTCCCGTCTTTTTTGAGGTTTACTGGTCCCAATGCGGCATCCGAGCAGGTACCACTGACGTAAACGGCATTTTGAAGGGGAATGGAAAAGTAGTTCGTTCCATTGCGGATGGTAAGCGTGAACGTCCGTGGCGTATCGGATGGTCCGCCCGTTCCCGGTGCAATGGTGGGGGTGGCTTCGAACCCGCCGACGGCCTGGACGTAGCCCATGACGCCATTTTGACCTAGAGATGTTTCCATTTGATAGCCCGGCGCATTTTCGCACATGCTGGAGAATGTG
>ORJL010803844.1_pt1 | contig 19142 bp, 20 predicted proteins | sample 1779941 | NCBI WGS metagenome assembly ORJL01 (sample SAMEA104232317, study PRJEB22302) | groundwater metagenome | biome: forest; feature: aquifer; material: groundwater | place: USA | collected 2011-08-07 | depth 5.8 m | reverse complement strand
TCGGCGAAGTCGTCCACCGTCAATCCGCGATTCAACGCCGCACGGATGTAGGCGCGGGCGATGCAATAAGCGTAGGCGATCTCCTGCACCGGGTTCGCGCCGGACTCGCGGATGTGATAACCGCACACGCTCACCGGATAATACTTTTGGGCGTGCCGCGCGCAAAACTCAACCGTGTCCGTGACCAGCCGGATGCCGTGTTCGACCGGAAAAATCCACGCGCCGCGCCCGATGTATTCTTTGAGAATGTCGTTTTGTGCAGTGCCGCGAACGTTAGCCAGCGGGACGCCGTGCTTCTCTGCCACGACAAAGTACATCGCCATAATCGGCGCGGCCACGGCGTTGATGGTGAGCGAGACGCTGATTTTGTCGATAGGAATGCCGTCGAAAGCGGTTTCCATATCGGCCAGCGTGTCCACCGCCATGCCCACCCGCCCCACTTCGCCTTCGGCCAGCGGGTCGTCGGAGTCCAGCCCCATCTGCGTCGGCAGATCGAACGCGACGTTGAGCGCGTTCTGCCCGTTGGCAATCAGGAATTTGAATCGCTCGTTGGTTTCCGCGGGCGTGCCGAACCCGGCATACTGCCGCATCGTCCACGGGCGGGCGCGATACATGAGGGGATGAATACCGCGCGTAAACGGGAACTCGCCCGGCTGACCGATGTCTTTGGACGGATCAATGCCTTTGAGATCATCCGGCCCGTAAACGGGTTTGACTGGGATGCCTGATTCGAGAATGACTTCCTTGACTTGAGATTCTTTCATCGGCCACCAATCCTTAGTAATGAAGCCCGTGCCGTGATTCTGATCTACCGTGCAGGAAAAGCGCTCGGTCAATGTCGCGTGGCGTCACTTTGAATTCGCTTCTCGACGCCTCGCAATTCCTCAATCAAAGATTGAGCATTTGGGAACTCCTGAGTCGAGCGTTCATCGGCCGGCAGATCATGAATTGTACGATAATCGTTCACGACGTTGCGTGGCTCAGCCACCAGACTTGATCGAAGTCCGCTGGGCATGCTCCAGGATGCCATACACGCCATCTTCCAAAAACGCAAACATCCGCAGATAGGCATACGGATCGTCCGCGCTGAGGGCTCCCGCATCCACCGATCCCGCGACGATGCGCCCAAACACCACGAGCTCTTCGCCATAGGTGAGATGCCGGTCGAGCACACATTCGAGGTGCGCCCGGCACTCCTCCACGCGCGGCGGCTTCACTTTGAAAGACGGAATCGGTGTGAGGCCCGTCGCCTCCACGGGGCGCGGGTGCGGCAGGTCACACGTCCGCCACACCGTTTCGGCGAGTTCGGCGCCAGGGACGTTGACCACGAATTCTCCTCGCTCGAGGATATTTCGTCCAGTCCAATGCCGCACGTTGCACCCCAACGCGAGAATGGGCGGCTCGAAGGCCATCATCGAAATCCAGCTTTTCGGCGCGACGTTCGATACGCCGTCCGCATTAAGCGTCGTCACCAGCACGATCTGGCCGATGAGCGGCGACGGGCGCCACGTGTTCTTGTCGGGATCGAAAGCGACTTTCTCTTTCACGCGCGAAACTGCTGCTCCCGTAACGTTTCAGTATTTCTCCCTGAGCAGTTTGATTATCTGGCCGTGTCCCGAAGGAACGCCTCAAGGAGCGAGTTGAACTGATTGGGTTGTTCCCAATGGGGCGCGTGTCCGGCGTCGCCGACAATTTGGACTGCGCCGCGCCAGAGGGTGGGCATTTTCAAGGCGCTGATGTAGGCGCGGTTGACAAGTTGCTCATGCTCGCCGTGAAGAATTGCCAGCGGTGTCGAGAGATTGGCGACGATCTCGATCTCGTCTTTATAACCGCCCGGTTGAATACTCGCGGCCAGCCGCGCCCGCGCCTGCCCGTCGGTGCGGCGAATGTCGTCCAAAAAGAAATCGGGGACAGGCGTGCCCGGCTTGAACATCGCTGACGCAAAACCGGCGGCCTCTTCTTCGGTTAGGTCAGGCTTGAAGGCCGCGCCCATCGCCGGGTTGGGCAGGAACGCTTCAGCCATCGCCGGAGGAAACGCCAGCGGCGGCGTGCCGAAAATCATCCACCCGGCAGCTTTTGGCAGTTGGCTGCTTGCTTCCAACACAACATGCCCACCCAAACTCCAGCCCACAAACACGGCTTCGGCGAGGCCGAGCTGTTTGGCAACTTCCACCACAACTTCGGCGTAACCGGGCATAGAGTAGGTCGCCGGGTTGGACGCGGGCGATGATTGCCCATGGCCGGGCAAGTCCATTGCGACCAACCGGAACTTCTCCCCCAACGCTCCCTCGAGCTGGCGTTGATACGACCGGCTCGACGATGAGTTTCCATGGACGAGAAGCGCGGCTGGCCCTTTGCCCTGGCTTTGATATATTGCTACTGAATCGACGCCAATTTTCAACATTTCTCTGTTCATAGTTTCCTCCACTTATTAAACGCTTGCTGTTTCTTTTTCGCCTGCTCGCTCGCGGATGAAGGCGGCGATGGCGTCAAAACTGCTTCCGGTGGGGAACACGGCCGCCACGCCCAACTCTTTCAGCGCGGAGGCATCGCGTTGGGGAACGTTGCCGCCGATCAGCACCAGCTTGCCCTCCATCCCGGCCTCGCGCATCGCCGCCATCAGCCTGCGTGCAATCGGCAGGTGCGCGCCGGACAGGACGGACAGGCCAATCACGTCCACATCTTCCTGCGTTGCCGCTTCCACAACCTGCGCCACCGTTTGATGCAGGCCGGTGTAAATGACCTCGAACCCGGCATTGCGCAGGGCAATGGCCACCACTTTGGCCCCTCGGTCGTGGCCGTCGAGGCCGGGCTTGGCAATGAGCACACGAATAGGTTTAGGCATAATGCCGTCCCAGCTCCGAGGCGTAACGCGCCCCAATCCTGTCGCCGTTCTGCGTCAACCACGCACTCAACTTCGTCTTTCCCGTCGGCGATTCTTTTGAGACCAGCAAATTCGCCATCAGTCCGTCCACTTCCTCGCGGGTCAGCACCACATCGCCCACTACGAGGCCAATCAACTGGGAAGCGAAGAGCGCCAGTCCGCGCGGCAGGTGCGCTATCCTTACGGCCCGATGAATGGCGCGAGCAATCAGCCGGACCAGTTCGTCGAAGGTGAAGACCTCCGGGCCGACGGCGTCAACGTGAAGAGTATCGGTTCGATTCCCGGCGTCCACCATGAGGTCGGCCATATCTTCCACGAAGATCGGCTGAAGGCCGTAGTCGCCCTTCCCCGGCACGCCAAAGATCGGGAACCGGCGGGCGATCCAGGCGATGTTGTTGATGAGAACGTCCTCGAGGCTGTAGATCACCGTCGGGCATACGATGGCGGACGACAACTTCGATTGACGGATGAACTCCTCCAGCAGTCCCTTGCCCCGGTAATACGGCAGGCGCGACTTTGAATCCGCGTTGGCGATGCTCACGTACACGAGGCGCCTCACCCCGGCCTGCTCGGCGGCGCGCACCAGCGTCTTCGTGTTCTCGACCGCCTGATCAAAGCCGGTCGAGCCGTGGGTGAAGCGCACCCAGTACGTGTTATAAAGCGTCGTCGCCCCTTCCAGACTCCTCGCCAGTTGATCCGGGTTATTGAAGTTGAACGGCATAGCCGTCACCTGATCGCCAAACGGATGCGGTCGGTGGGGGTGGCCGGTCAGTGTCTTGACGCGGACTCCACTCGCCAGCAACCGCCGGGTGATATATTTGCCCGTGTATCCAAACGCTCCCGTCACCACACTAAAATCGCCTGCCGGCATCCTCCGCCCTCCGCCTTCCGGCCTCTACCGCAGATATCTCTTCGATGTACGGGCGAAGCATTCGCCTCCGGCACCCAAAGCCACGAGAATCCGCGCGGCGAATGCTTCGCCCCAACCTCGCGCCATCAATTAATTGGGAATCGGCTCTAACCTCCCACCTTCAGCGCCACCGCCGCCGCCGTGTCGCCTGCCGCGCAACCGGTGAACAATCCGTAACCGCCGCCCAGCAGCGCCAGCTCTTCGATCAACTCCATCATCAGCCGCATGCCGGTAGGCCCCTGCGGGTGGCCCCACACCAGCGACGAGCCGTAGTTGTTCATGGCCGCTTTGCTCACCCCCATCTCCCGGGAGATATAAATATCATTCAGGGCGAATGGGTTGTGCGTTTTGATCGCTTTCACCTCTTTAATATCGAGGCCCGCCAGTTTCAGCGCCTGCCGCGCCGCCGGGACGTTAGCCTGCGGCATAAACCCTTTCTTCACCCGCCCCTGTGCGAAGCTCATGATCTGGATTTTGATCTTCGGGTCGCGGCTGAGTTCCGCCGCTCGCGCCCGGGTCGTGACAATCATGCCGGCGTTGCCGTCGGCAGGGTAGGTTTGCGCGCCGAAGGTGACGGTGCCGCCCGGCAGGACCGGCTTGAGTTTGGCTAACCCTTCGGCAGTGGTCGGGAACACACCCTCGTCGTCTTTGACCGTGGCAATCACTTTTTTGCCGGAGGGGTTCACCTCCACCGGCGTGACCATGTATCGCCGGTGGAAGGCGGCATCGTTAGCCAGCGCCTCCCGGTATTGCCCGTAGCGCATCAGCATCACCTCGTGCTGCTCTTCGGTGGTGATTTCGCACTCGCGCGCCACGTTCTCAGCCGTTTCGATCATCGCGTTGCGGGCGTACGGATCGCAATTGAAGTTATCCCACACCCAATCTTCGGCGTCGGGTTTGGCGCCCGGGGCCGCCGGGTTGGGGTAAGTGAGATGCGGCCCGTTGGAGGTGCGGTCGGCAGTGAGGCAAAGGATGGCGCGCCCCTGGCCGCCTGTCCCGCCGTTGGCGTCCACCCCGGGGTTGCCCGTCTCCACCTCAAACGCGGCGCTGCCCACCACCCGCGCCGAGGTGGCGCAGGCCTGCGAAAACACGGGGCCGGTGATTCCGTGCGCGCCGATGAGCGCCGCCACCCACGGTGCGCCGTAAAACGAGCCTTTGGCCGGAACCGTCATGCCCAGATACAACGAGTCGAAGCTCGACGGCGGGATGTTTCGTTCGGCCAGCGCGCGCCTGGTCACGTCCGCGGCAAAGGTGAGCGGATGCAGCGGGGCAAAGTTGCCCTGCCATTTGACGAACGGCGTGCACCAGTAGCCGCCGTATGGGATGAAAACGTTTTGGAATGCCATCTCTCAATCCTTCACGAAGACGCTGTCGTCAGCGGTCATTCGCCATTCATCGTTCATCACTCATCAATGAGTCACGACCCGACCGTCAGCCCGCCGTCCACCCAGATCACCTGCCCGGTGATGTAGCTGGCATCACTGCTGGCCAGGAAGACGTGCACGGCAGCTATTTCTTCAGGCTCGGCCATGCGTTTGAACGGAATGCGTTCGACGAGCTGCGCCATGATGTTGTCGGGGATGGCGGCCGTCATGCGCGTCTTGACGCCGCCGGGGGCGACACAGTTGACGGCAATGTTGAAGCGGGCCCACTCCAACGCCAGTGTTTTGGTGAGGCCGATCACGCCCGCCTTCGAGGCCGAGTAGTTCGCCTGCCCAATGTTGCCCTGCGCGCCGACCGAAGCCGTGTTCACGATGCGGCCGCTTTTCCGCTTGATCATCGGCACGGCGGCTAGTTGCGACACCAGCCACGTGCCCTTGAGGTTCACGTCGAGCACCGCATCCCACTGCTCGTCGGTCATCATCTTCACCTCGCCATCTTTCACCCGCACTGTCAGCCCGTCGCGGGTGATACCGGCGTTGTTGATCAGAATGTCCAGCCGCCCGAAGTTTGCCGTGGCGGCGTCCACCATCTTTTGCGCGTCGGCGCGAACGGACACGCTGCCCGCCACGGCCACGGCTTTGCCGCCGCCCTCGGCGATCAGTTGCGCCGTTTCGCGTGCGCCCGCCTCGTCCATATCGGACACAACCACGAGAGCGCCCTCTTTGGCAAAGCGCAGCGCCGTGGCCCGCCCGATGCCGCCCCCCCCGCCCGTAATCAGGGCGACCTTCTCCTTCAACCGGCCATTGTTCATTGTTTCATTGTTCATTGTTCACTGCCCTCTCTTCATCATGAGTGTCCACCGCCCCTCGATAACGGCCTTGCCATCCTGATTGCAGACCCTGGTTTCAAAGATGACAATGCCGCGATCCGGCTTCGAGGTTTCTCTCTTCTCCAGCACTTTGAGTTCGAGATGCACGGTGTCGCCGAACTTCGTCGGCGCTTTGTATTGGATGACCTGCTCCATCAACGCCAGGGTCGTGCCTTCGAACACGCCCAGCCAGTTCGACATGCCCGTGGACATCGCCGCGACCAACATGCCGTGCGCGATGCGTGTGCCGAACGGCGTGGTCTTGCCGAATTCTTCGTCGACGTGCAGCGGATTGAAATCGCCCGACAGCCCGGCAAAGCTCACCACGTCGGCTTCGGTGACGGTGCGGGCCGGCGACACAAACGTGTCGTCGAGGTTGAATTGATCAAAGGTGAGGCCGCGAGTCTTGTAAGTCATACCTTCTCCTGCCTTTTTTCACCACGAAGACCCGAAGGCGCAAAGACGCACAAAGTTTTCTCCGTGTTCCTTTGTGCCTTTGTGACTTTGTGGTAAATCTCCGCTCTCTCCGCTTTCTCTGCCGTAAGAGACTATACGCCCAACTCTTTCGCAATAATGCCGCGCAGTATTTCGCTCGTGCCCCCGCCGTATAGCAGAAAGCGCGCATCACGGAAGTAGCGTTGCGCGTCGTATTCCATCGCCAAGCCGTAACTGCCGAAGATGCGCGTGCACTCGTCGGCGGCTTTGTTTGCCATTTCGGTGGCAAAGAGTTTCGCCATTGAGGCTAGTTTCATGTCCGGCTTGCCGGAGTCGATCAGCCACGCGGCGCGGTATACCAGCCCGCGCGCCGCTTCCAACTGCGTGCCCATCTCGGCAATCTTGTGGGCAATGGCCTGATAGGCGGCAATGGGTTTGCCGAACTGAACACGGTCGTGCGAATAGCGCAGGCTGGCCTCCAGCGCGGCCTGGGCCAGCCCCAGCGCCAATGCGCCCGTCATCGTCCGAATATCGGCCAGGATGGCGCCGAGATTTTTGAAGCCCGTGCCTTGCGCGCCCAGCAAGTTTTCGGCGGGCACGCGCACGTCCTCAAGGATCAACTCGGAAGTCTCCGAGGCGCGCACGCCCATCTTTTCGATCCGCTTGCCGACCGACAGCCCCGGCATTCCCTTCTCGACCAAAAACATGTCAATGCCTTTGAACCCGGCGGCGGGATCCGTTTTGGCGGCCACGGTGAAAAAGTCGGCCACGGTGGCCGAGGTGATCCACATCTTGCGCCCGGTCAGCACCCAGCCGTCGGCGTCCTTCACCGCCCGCGTCGTAATGCCGCCGAGGTCGGAGCCAAAGTCCGGCTCGGTCATGGCGATGGCGCCGATCTTCTCGCCGCGCAGGGCCGGCGCCAGCAGCCGCGCTTTGTGATCGTCAGTGCTGAAGCGATACACAAAGTCGGTGCCCATGAGGCACTGCATGGACACCGCCGCCGCCAGCGACAGCGACCCGCGCGCGATCTCCTCGGCCATGAGGCAAAAGGTGGTGAAGTCCGCGCCCATGCCGCCGACCGACTCCGGGTAGCGCAGGCCGAAGAAGCCCAACTGCCCGCACCGCCGGAACAGCGCCGTTGGGAACTCGCCCCGCTCGTCCAACGCGCGCGCGGCGGGCGCGACTTCCTTTTCGACAAAGTCGCGCACCGACTTGCGGAACAGCTCTTGCTCCTCAGAAAACCTAAAGTCCATTCTCGTCTTTCCGCAATTCCCAGTACGAAGGGCCTTGCTCCATATCCGCCGGGCGCGGTTTTGGCCTCAGGCCGCAACGTTCGTAGAGCTTGCGCGCGGCAAAGTTTTCTTCCGAAGGCTCCGTCCAGACCGCGCCTGCATCCGTCTCGGTTTTGAACACGAAAGCGATCAACGTTTTCAGGGCGTCGGTAGCGACGCCTCGCCTCTGCGCCTCAGGGATCAACTTGATATCGAGGGCCGCCCGCTTGTGAAGCCTGTCCACGGCGTAATATACCTCGCCGCAGAAACCGCTGTTCTCGTCACGGATCACAAAGTGATGGCGGTCAGCATCGGCCTGCAGCCGGGAAAACCACGTTCGCAGCCTCTCTGAGTCATATCCGAGTCCGCCGGAGAAGCCTACCCACTTCATGACCCGCCCATCATTCCACAGAGCCATGAGGTCGGGAAGGTCGTCTTCAGTTGTGCCCCGGAGTTTGATTCTCTCGCCACGGATTCCCATAGAACGTCAGGTAATCGGTTTTTTCTCCGCCAAATGAATCAGCACCCCGAACGCATCCTTCGGATGAATGAACGCCTCGCGCCACACGCGTCCCTCAAACGTCACGCCCGGTTTGTACGTGTGCCGGTAGGCAATGCGCCCCCCGCGCCGCTCCAGTTCGACGATGGCCGCATCCAGGTCGTCCACCTCGTAGGTAATGTGATGCACGCCCGGCCCGCCGTTCCGCTTGATGAATTTCGCCACCGGGCTGTCATCGCGCGTGGCTTGCAGAAGTTCCATCTTGCTTTCGCCGATGTCGAATGGGCGATAGCGGATGCCCATGTCCTCGATGTTCTCTTCGGGGCAGAACTTCGCGCCGAACCACTGCTCGAAGAATACCTGAGCCGCGTCGAGGTTTTCAACCGCCAGCGCCACTCGCTCTACTCGTCTAATGTAGTCCATGAGTCGGTCTTTCCTACCGGGGAGTCTGTTGGGTCGTATCCGTCGGCGGCCACTTCGCCATCAACTGCTCGCGTTTGTGGATGATGATCGGCAGGCATCCGGCGCACAGCCAAAACTCGCGACCCTGAAAGCGCCACAACAGCAAGGGCGCGTCCGACTCAGTCGCATTGCAGTTCAAACACCCAGGCGTTGACTCGGTCATCAATGATTTCCTCCACTCGTCATTTCGCGGCCACGGCTTCCTGCAACACCGCTTTAAGCGCCGCCACAAATCGTTCGTTCTGTTCGTGGGTCCCCAATGTCGCTCGGATCGCATAGGGCAACCCCCAACCGCCCATGGGCCGCACAATCACACCGCGCCGGATTAGGTTCTCGGCGATCTTCCCCGCTTCGACGGGCAAATGGGTAATCAGAACGAAGTTGGCCTGGCCTTTCGCATAGCTGATGTCGAGGGCATCGAGCGCCTCATACAAATACTTCCGCTCCTCGGAAACCAGGCGGCGGGTGCGTTCCCTATAGTTGTGATCGTCCAGGCTGGCGCCGGCCGCGGCCAACGCTACCGCCCCGGTGTTGAACGGCAATTGCGTCCGGCCCAGATATTCGATGATGTCCGGCCGGGCGATGGCGTAGCCCACGCGCAAGTTGGCGAGGCCCGCGCTCTTGCTGAAGCTCCGCACCACAACCACATTGCGCCCGGCGGCCACGTAGTCAACCGGGTCCGGGTAGTCGGCGTCGTCCACGTAGCTGCGGTACGACTCGTCGAACATGACTACCACGTCGTCGCGTACACGATTCATGAATGCTTCGATCTCGGCCCTGTGGCAGATGTGGCCGGTGGGGTTGTTGGGTGTGCAAATCACAACCAAGCGCGTGTTCGGGCCAATGGCCTCGGCAATGGCAGACAGATCGAAGCGCACGTCCGTCAGCGGCGGCACCAGCACCGATTGCCCGCCATACATCATGGCGCAAATGTGGTACAGCGGGAAAGTCACGCTGGAGGTGACCAGCTCGCCGCCGTCGAAGATGAACCCCTGGGCCACCATGCGGATGATGTCGGTTCCGCCGTTGCCGATGATCACATACCGCTCGTCGAACCCCTCGTGCGACATCGGGCCGAGGCGGCGGCGCAGGTCGCGATCGGCGACGCCGGGGTAACGATGCGCCTCGGCGAGCATCCGCTCCGCAGCCTCCACGGCCATGGGCGACGGCCCCAGGGCGTTTTCGTTGGAGGCCAGCTTGACCACATCCTCCAGCCCGTATTCCTCCTGCACTTCCTCGACGGACTTCCCGGCAATATACAGCGGCACTTTCAGCAGGTTCGGATTGAGGTGAAGTTGGGTCATGAGTTTTTCTCGTCCAGGGCTTTCAGCACTCGCTCCGGCGTCATCGGCACTTGCGTCAATCGCACCCCCACGGCGTCATAAATTGCGTTGGCAATCGCCGCCGCCGTCGGCGTGCCGCCCATCTCGCCCACGCCCTTCGCGCCAAACGGCCCCTGCGGATCGTCCGTCTCGATGATGATGGTCTCAAGCCTCGGCATGTCGGCGGAGGTGAACAACCGGTAATCGAGAAAATCCGGATTCAGCACCCGCCCCTCTTTCACCAGCAGTTCTTCGGTGAGGGCGTAGCCCAGTCCCATCTGCGCCCCGCCCTCGATCTGCCCCTCGACCGCCATGGGGTTGATGGCGCGGCCCACGTCGTTGGCGCACACCAGCCTCAGCACGCGCACCTTGCCCGTTTCGGTGTCCACTTCCACTTCGGCCATCTGCGTGCCAAAGCCGTACGTAGCCGAGATGTTGCCTTTGTAAGTGTCCTTGTCCACCAGCTTCGTCGGCGGGTCGTACCAGCCTTCGCCGATGATAAGCTGCCCGCCTTCGCGGAAATGCCGCGCCCGCGCCACTTTGGCCAGATCAACGGACTTGCCGTTGTTCCCTACGGCCACATGGCCGCCGCGCGCCACCAACTCATCGGCGTTCACCTTCAACATCTCCGCCGCCGTTTCAAAAATCTGCCGCCGCGCCTCGAGCGCGGCGATGTGCGCCGCGTTGCCGGCGATGAACGTCGTGCGGCTGGCGTGCACGCCCACGTCCCACGGCTTCACGTCCGTGTCGCTGTTCAGGACGGTGATCTCTTCCACTTTGACGCCCAGCACCTCGGCGACGATCTGCGCCAGCACCGTTTCGGACCCCTGCCCGATCTCGGTGCTGCCGGTGATGAGTGACACGTGGCCGAAGTCGTCCACCTTCACCGTGGCCCCGCAGCCATCGCTCCGGTAAATGCGCGCCCCGCCGCCCACGTTGAGGGTGGAGGCGAAGCCGATGCCTCTCTTGAGGTGGGAAGTCGGAGGTGAGACGTGAGAAGATGGCTCCTGGGCCGCACCGCTCCCCCCCGCCTCTGCCCTCCCCCCTCCCACTTCCCACTTCCCATTTCCCACATCCGCCCGGGCCGCCACCGCCTCCAGACATTCTTTCAATCCGCACGAGGTAATCTTCAATCCTTGCGGCGTTTCTTCGTTCGGCACGTTGGCGTTGCGCAGGCGGAAGTCCACCGGGTCGAGGTTGAGCGCCACGGCCAGCCGATCCATCATCGTTTCGATGAAGAAGGTGGACTGCGGGTTGCCGTAACCGCGCACCGCGCCCGTGATGGGGTTGTTGGTATACACGCAATCGGAAACGAACCGCACATGCGGCACGCGATAGAGCGAGGCCGTTGTTTCCATCATCACCAGCGGAGTGACGCTGCCCCACGACACGTAGGCGCCGATGTCGAGCAGGGCCCGCACGTCGCGGAAGGTGACGAGGCCGTTGCGCCGGGCCCCGGCGCGGACATGGGCTTGCACCGGCTGACGGACGGGCGCGGCCAGGAACTCCTCGTGCCGCGAAAACGACACCCGCACCGGCTTGCCCGCTTTGCGCGCCAGCATCGCCGCCAGCGGTTCAAAGGGGTAAATATCCAGCCCCCGCCCGAACGCGCCGCCGATGGCCGTTTGAATGATGCGAATGTCGCTGCCTTCGAGGCCCAGCGCTTCGGCCAGATCGCGCTGAAGCAGGAACGGGATTTGCGTGGTGCTGTACAGGGTGAGGTGGCCGTGATGATCGAACGAGGCCACGACCACGCTGGTTTCCATCGCCGCATGAGCTACGTACGGCAGTTCGTAATCGGCTTCGAGAATCACGTCGCTCTCGCGTTCACCTTCGGCGAGATCGCCATGCGAGTAGTTGTAGCTGGTAAATCGATTCGTGCCGCGCTCGGCATGAATCAGCGGCGCGCCCTCGCGCAGCGCCGACTCGGCGTCAAACACGGCAGGCAGCGGCTCGTACTCCACCTGAATCAAGTCCAACGCTTCCGCGGCAATGTCGGCGTCGACCGCGGCCACTGCCGCCACTTCGTCGCGCAGGCTGCGCACCACCTCGCCCTTGAGCGGCGTGTTGTCCTTGCCGTAGCCAAACTTCGTCGGCGGGTTATCGGCGGCGGTGACGACGGCTTTCACGCCGGGCAGTTTCAACGCGCGCGAAACGTCCATGCTCAAAATGCGCGCATGCGGGTAACGCGAATAGAGGATGCGCCCGTGCAGCATTCCGGCCAAGCGCACATCGTGGCCATACACGGTGCGGCCGGTGGCCTTGTCCGGCGCATCGAGTTTGGGGAGGCGTTGGCCAATGACGGCGCTCATGGTTGCACCGGATGGGACTCGTTGATTGAAAGCACCGCTTCGACGATCTTCTTGTATCCCGTGCAACGGCATAGGTTTCCCGCCAGCCCCAACCGCACGTCATCTTCGGTGGGGCGCGGGTTGTCGTTGAGCAGCGCGATAGCGGCCATCACCATGCCCGGTGTGCAGAATCCGCACTGGATGCCGCCTTTTTCGACAAGCGCGCGCTGAACGGGATGCAGATCGCCGTTTGGCGAAACGCCTTCGACAGTGAGCACCTCTGCGCTGTCGCAGTCGGCGGCGAGCATCATGCACGAAGTGACCGGCAGGCCGTTCACGATCACCGTGCACGCGCCGCAATCGCCCGAGTCACAGCCGCGATGCGCCCCGCGCAGATCGAGATCGTTGCGCAGCACGTCGAGCAGCGTCCGGCGCGGATCGATCAGCACTTCGCGCATTTCGCCGTTCACGGTCAGGGCCAAATGGAGTTTGGGCATTTTGTGATTGTAGATTGCTGATTGTTGATTTGCCACAATCAATCAGCAATCAACAATTAAAAATCGGCAATCGTCGTCAGTCCTCGCCTCACCATCACTTCCACCATCCGTCGCCGGTACCACGCCGAGCCGCGCACATCGTCAATCGGCTTGCATTCTTCGGCGGCGATCTTCGCGGCGCGATCGACGCGCTCGCCGGTGAGCGGCCCGCCCATTAATTCCTCTTCGGCTCGGCGGGCGCGCATGGGCGTCGGGGCGACTGCGCCCAAGACAATCCGTATGGTAGAGACGTCCCGGCGGGACGTTTCTACCTCTACCGCCAGCCCCACGCCGACGACGGCAATATCCATACATTCGCGCGGCGAGTGCTTGAGGTATAGCGAAACGCCCGTCGGGCGGGGCACTTTGAGGGCCACCAGCAGTTCGCCCGGCTGGAGCACAGTGGCTCCCGGTCCCACGAAAAAATCCTCCAGCGGCACACGCCGTTCGCCGCCCACCCCGGAGATGCGGGCAACGGCATTGAGGGCAATGAGGATCGGCGCGAGGTCGGCCGAGGGGGCGCCGTTGCACAAATTGCCGCCGACGGTAGCCAGGTTGCGAATCTGCACCGAGGCCATGGTGGAAGCGGCGTCGGCGAGAGCCGGGTAATGTTCGCGAATTACGGGCGAGCGGCGAATCTCTTCGAGGGTGGTGAGCGCGCCGAGGTTGAGTTGCGCCGTGTAGCTGAGGCCGCGCAGTTCGGGGATGCGCTTGATGTTGACGACCGCTTTGGGCGGCGTGCGGAGCGCGCCCGCCTTCATTTTCAGCAGGAGGTCGGTGCCGCCGGCAATGACCCGCGCCCCGCCGTTGTGCCTGGCGAGGACATCAATGGCTTCGGGCAGAGTGGCCGGCGAATAATAGTCAAATTCTTTCATGGTCACTCACGGCGTCGCTCGGGCCTCCGCCTTTGTCGCTTCCGAGGCCCCCACCTCCAACGCTTTGAGGTTCATCTCCACGGCCCGCGCCGGGCCGAGCGTGCGCACCGCGCCCTTTAAATCGTCGAGGGTCACGCCCAACGCCTCACGCGCCGCGGCATAACCAAGGACGATCAGATTCGCCGCCGCCGGAGCGCCGAGTTCTTTGGCGCGCGCATCGGCGTTAAGGGCGTGAACGCCCGTCCCGAGTTCGGCCAGGCGCTTCGTCACCGCCGGTTCCAACCCGTTGGGGCTGTTGACGAACACGCTGCCGCCCGGGCGCACAAACAGCACATTGCGAATAGCCTCCACGCGGTCGAAGGCCACGAGCACGTCCGCCGTGCCGCGCCGGATGAGCGGCGCGTCGCTGCCGCCGATTTTGACGTAGGACATCACGCTGCCGCCGCGCTGGCTCATGCCGTGATTCTCGGAGGCCATGCCCCGCTCGCCGCGGGCCGGCCCCGCCTGCGACAGCACTTTGGTTACGAAGATCACGCCTTGCCCGCCGATTCCGGCGAGGATGAATTTCAGTTCCATCACCACCACGCCTCCGGCACGGTTGTATTCTTGGGCACGATAAAGCCTTTGTAACAGGCGTCAATGCACTGGCCGCAATCCACACAGGTGCGGTAGTCCACATCCACGCGCGACTTGTCGGCGCGCAACACCAGCGCCGGACACTCGAAGGCTTCAACACAATAGCGGCAGCCGTCGCATTCCTCGGTGATGATGACCGGAACGGGATCGGCGTCAATGGGCGAGCGGTCGTACAGCACACAGGGCCGGTCGGCCACGATGACTGCGATGCCGCCTTCGGGCGACTGGGTGAACGCGTAGGCCTCTTTGAGCAGCGATTCGAACGGCTCGTGATCGTAGGGGTCGGCCACGCGGGCAAACTTGACGCCGCAGGCGCGCACAATATCGGGGATGGGAATCTTGGCGGCAATGTCGCCGTCGGCGGTGAAATCGTTGGCGGCCGTGGGCTGGGCGCCCGTCATGGCCGTGGTGTGATTGTCGAGAATCAGCAACACGAACCGCGCGCCGGTGTGCACGGCGTTGACCAGCGGCGTGATGCCCGAGTGCAGGAACGTCGAGTCGCCAATCGTCGCCACAATGGGCCGCTTGTCGCCGGTGAAGCGCGCCGCCTGATAGAAACCGGTCGCCATCGTCACGGATGCGCCCATATCCACAAACGTATCAACGGCGCGCAGGTTGGTGCCCAGCGAGTAGCACCCGATGTCGCCCGGGTAAATCGCGTTCGGGCCAAAGGCATGCTTCATAGTAAACATGGCCGAGCGGTGCGAGCAGCCGGGGCACAGGCGCGGGCGGCGCGGGGCAATCTTCAAAGACTGAACGATGGCGTTGAGCGCCTCGTCGTCGGGCGGCGGCGGGACGGCGACGCCGATTCGTTCCAGGGCCTCGGCCAACACCGACATCACGACTTCGGGCGACAACTCGCCCGCGTTGGGCACTGCGCCATCCAGCCGCCCGCTGACGCATGTGCGGTTGGGGATTTGCAGTTCAATGCACGCATCCGGCTCTTCCAAAATCAACACCCGCTCAAACCGCGCAATGAACTCCATCACCAGTGTGCGCGGCAACGGAAAGGGCGTGCCGATTTTCAGAATGGGAGCCGCCACACCCAGCTCGGCCAAAGCCTGTTGCGCAGTCGTGAACGCGACCCCGCTCGCAATGATCCCCAGTTTGGGGTGGGAGGTTTCGGGTTCGTAATTTACCGCGTAGTTGAGCGGCGAGCGGGCAAATTCATTTTCAATCGCTTTTAGTTTCGCGTTAAGCTCGTAATGCAACTTGAGCCGCAAGCTCGGTGTGGCCGCCCAGCGTTGCGGCTCTTTTCTGAACCCGTAGAGACGTTCCGGCGGAACGTCTCTACCGGCCCCCGCCTCGTCCACATCCACGCTTTGCACCGCGTGGCACACCCGCGTGGTCGGGCGCAGGATGACGGGGATGCGATGCCGCTCCGACAGTTCGAGGGCCTCTTTCACCATCGCCAGTGCTTCGGCGGGCGTGGCCGGATCGAACACGGGCACTTTGGCGGCCAGGGCCAGCAGCCGCGAATCTTGTTCTGTTTGGGAGGACAGGGGGCCGGGGTCGTCGCAGGGAATGATGACGAATCCGCCAACCACCCCGGTGTAGGCGGCGCTGAACATGGGATCGGCGGCCACGTTGAGGCCCACCTGCTTCATGGCGGTGGCCGACCGCAGGCCGCTCCAACTCGCCGCCAGCGCCACCTCAAAGGCCACCTTCTCGCTCGCGCTCCACTCGGTGTAAATGTCGCGGTTTAGCTGTCTCTTGTATTTCACTACACCGGCGAGAATCTCCGAGCTGGGCGTGCCGGGATAGGCGGTGACCACCTGGCAGCCGTTGCGGGTGAGACCCAGCGCTATTGCGTCGTTGCCAAGAAGCAGTTGTGTCATGGGTCAGTCCGTAGAGTAGAGTCGTTGCCCGATCGTCCCTAAACCAAACCGGGGCGTGATGCAGCGCCTCTATTCGTCGAAGACGAATACCGGCTCCTCATACAACCGGACTTTGTTGGCTTGCAGTCGCTTGAGGATTTGAGCTTCGAGCCACGCGTTCTTGGCATCAAGCGTTTGGGCGTCGGTCAACATGTCGAGGGGTACGTCCAGCCCCAGCGCCCGACCGGCCACGAGATGCCGGGTGATGCCCATGGGCACTTTGGCGCCATTGAGGGCAATGCGGCAAATCTCGTCGGGAGAGTACGCCGCAAACTTGATCACCGCGGTCAGATCGGGATATTCGGCGATCAGCGTTGGCAGGTCTTCTTCGACCGTGCGATGCACCGGAGTCTTGCCGCGGTATTCCGCCACCATGCGGCACAGCAAATTGGCCCGCACGTCGTCGTCGCCCTCGCACAGCACCGCATATCGTTGGCCGTTGCGCATCACCACGCAGCTGGAGATCTCGCGCGAGGCCAACATGCGGTCGGCGGTTTGCGCGTCCACCGACTGAAGCGTCACACCGTCCACGTTAGCCAGGCTGGACAGCACATGACTGGGCGGCAGCCCGGCCAGCACGTGATGCCACGCGCCCACGCTGACCGTGTCGCCGTGGTAATCCACAATCTGCACCAGCGCATCGCGGTAGCCCATTTCGCGCAAGGCCGTCGTGCGCGTCGCGCCGTCCAGAACGATGTAGTACTCCTCGTGGCGGGCAACCAGAGGCGGATTGCGCAGTTTGCCGTCGTGCTTCAAAGTCAGGATCAGCCGTTTGGCGCGGTAAGGGTCGTCCTCCTCGTGCAGCAGCAGGCTGGCGAGGGGAACAAAGCGCAGCTGGATGGCGGCGGGAACGAGTTTCATGGCTGAAGTCGTGGGAGCGGGCTGCGCTCGCGACCGGTATCGCGGGTACAACCCGCCCCCACGGAATAAGCATTACGACGCCATCGCCGGAACTTTCGGCAGATGCGTCATGGCCTCTGCCACCATCTCCCGCGGGTACTCAAAATCTTCGAGCCGGCCGTGATGGTAGGCCTCGTAGGCCGTCATGTCGAAATGCCCGTGCCCCGAGAGGTTGAAGGCGATCACTTTCTTCTCGCCGGTCACTTTGCACTTGAGCGCCTCGTCAATAGCGACGCGTATTGCATGGGCGCTTTCCGGAGCGGGAATGATCCCTTCCGACTTCGAGAACCGCACCGCCGCCTCGAACGTCTCCAACTGCTGGACGGCGCGCGGCTCAATGTCCCCGTGATCCACCAAGGCGCTCACACTGGCCGACATGCCGTGATAGCGCAGGCCGCCCGCATGAATGCCCGGCGGAATAAACGTGTGCCCCAGGGTAAACATCTTCACGATGGGCGCCATGGCCGCCGTGTCCCCGTAGTCAAACGCGTACACGCCCCTCGTCAGGCTCGGGCACGACGCCGGCTCTACGGCGATCACTTTCGTCTTGCGGCCATCGGTGAAGTTCTTCCACAGGAAGGGATAGGTGAACCCGGCAAAATTCGATCCGCCGCCCGCGCAGCCGATCACCATGTCGGGATACTCGCCCGCCATCTCCATCTGATCCAAGGCCTCCAGGCCGATGACCGATTGGTGCATGAGCACATGCCCCAGCACCGAGCCAAGGCTATATTTCTTGGCGCCGTTGGACGTGGCGGCCACTTCCACGGCCTCCGAGATGGCCATGCCCAGTGAGCCGGGCGAGTCGGGGTGTTCGGCCAGCACGGAGCGCCCGTAATTAGTGCGGTCGGTCGGGCTGGCATACACCTGCGCGCCGAAGTTCTCCATGATGATGCGGCGATAGGGCTTCTGGTGATACGACACCTTGACCATGTAGATTTCCAGGTCGAGGCCGAAGAAGTTGCACGCCATCGCCAGAGCCGAACCCCACTGGCCGGCGCCGGTCTCGGTGGTCAGCGCTTTGGTGCCGGCCTCTTTGTTGAAGAAAGCCTGGGGCACGGCGGTGTTCGGTTTATGCGATCCGACGGGGGATACGCCTTCGTATTTGTAGTAGATGTGAGCGGGTGTGTCGAGCGCCTTTTCCAGCCGGTGCGCGCGGAACATGGGCGTGGGCCGCCACAATTTGTATACTTCGCGCACCGGTTCGGGGATTTCGATCCACCGTTCCGGGCTGATCTCCTGCATGATCAGATTCATGGGAAAGAGCACGCCGAGGAAGTCGGGCGTGACCGGCTGCATGGTTCCCGGATGCAGGACGGGTTGCGGTGGCACGGGCAGGTCGGCGTTGATGTTGTACCACGCCTTCGGTAGTTTGCTCTCGTCCAATAGAAACTTGTATTGGTTGCTCATAGTTTTGCTCATCCTCCTGGGGACAATTAAAACGGATGCGATTGACGACGATGGGTGCAGTGAATTCGCCTCTTCCCCGGCCCGCCTCCTTCCCTAAACCAAACTCAACGCCGCCCTATCGTTTGCGGGTATACAGCGTGACAAACTGGCGACAGACCACCAGCCGACAATCGGTGCACTCCGGACCGATCTCCTCGGGTTGAACCATCTCGGTGTGCACCTCGTAACCGAGCGAGGTGTAAAGCTCAAGGTATTCCTTCAGCCGGATGCCGTCGGCTATAAACCGGCGCTGCCACCCCTCGGCAGCTAGTTTGGGGTCCGCCGGCCGTTCGAACTGCGGCAGCACGGGCAGGAATTGACCCGTATCGCACGGCGCCTCTGTGTCGGACCCGTTCGCGTCCTTGTAGAACCGGGACATCCCTTCTCCTTTGATGCTGAGCGCAACGTTGACGACAAAGGCCCGACAATCCGTACTGGCTCTAAATACGAGTCAGGCAATCCGCTGCAAGCGATGTTTGCCCCCACCGGCAGCTGATGAGCGTGCTCATGACTGCTCCGTAGTACGAGTCGAGTCAGGCTATGC
>ORJL010646309.1_pt1 | contig 19144 bp, 26 predicted proteins | sample 1779941 | NCBI WGS metagenome assembly ORJL01 (sample SAMEA104232317, study PRJEB22302) | groundwater metagenome | biome: forest; feature: aquifer; material: groundwater | place: USA | collected 2011-08-07 | depth 5.8 m | reverse complement strand
TTTGGCTAATTCAGTTAAATAATATATGAATAATAAGACTAATGGAAATTGAGAAAGGTTCAAGATTGTTATTAATAGATAAGCCAAAAGGCGTTACATCGTTTTGGGTAATTAAAGTCTTGAGACAAAAGTTGGGCATTAAAAAAATAGGACATGCTGGGACACTGGATCCTTTGGCAACAGGCTTGATGCTTGTTGGAGTAGGCGATGGCACCAAGGCACTCAGCGAACTCATAAAACTTCCTAAAGTCTACGAGGTAACGGTTATCTTGGGTATCAAGACATCAACAGGAGATATGGAAGGGGAGATTGTGGAAAGAAAAGAGATTGATAAAATTACTAATGAGAAAGTAGAAGCGGCTCTTAAAAGCTTAGTCGGCAAGATTAAACTAAAAGTTCCGGCTCATTCGGCAATTAAGGTGGATGGTAAAAGACTTTACAAGTTTGCTAGGAGTGGGGAGGCCGTGGATTTACCGGAAAGAGATATGGAGGTATTAAGCGCAGAGCTTAAAGAACTCCTGCCTGCGCCATGCCTGCGCATGCAGGAGGCAGGTAATGGCAAAGAGAAACTTTATTTAGCAAATATTATTTTTGAGGTTGGAAGCGGGACGTATGTCAGATCTTTAGCAGAAGAGCTTGGCAGAAGACTAGGGTTTCCAGCAACTGTCGGAGATTTGAGGCGAACACAGATAGGAGAATACAGAATAGAAAACGCTATCAGTATACTATAATACTGATCAGTATTATAGTATACTTGTGTTGAATGATTGCATTGAGTCAATTTATCGAATTGACCTAATAGCGCCTATGTTGTATAATTGTATTAAGAAATTTCGCAGCAAAGTCATCTCTAAAGTGTTTTGCCCAGAGTTTCGAAGGTTCGAAAAATAAAAATCACAATGCAAAACGATAGAGGTGGTTTTGAGCGCAAGATGTTCCAGGGTGACTGGAAGTGCGCAAACTGCGGTACCCCGATAACGGAACTGCCGTTTGAGCCAGATCCTGCTAGACTCAGCCAACTTCTCTGCAGAAATTGCCACCGAGAGCGGATGGGCGACAGTCGCGGAGGAGGAATGAGGAGGTAATCCAAATTCAAGAAATCCCGGGTTTTCCCCGGGATTTTTAGTATTCACTTTTTGCGCATAACAAAATGCGTCGGTTTTAAATCAAAACACCACAAAGCTTCGCAGAAACTAAAAGCCCCCTCACAGGGCTTTTAGAACGTTATATTGACGTTTTAAATTTATTTTTTTGTGAACCAGCCGTATAGTTTGTAAGCTGCGGCTACTCCAATAAGAACGTAGACCAGCGACTCAATCGTAGGCCAACTGCCTACAATTATGTTGACGATGTTCCAATTCGAACCAATGAGATTACCGATACCGACAAGCCCCCAATTCAAACCTCCTACGATTAGAAGGACTTTGGATAGTTGTTTCATTGTTTAATGGAATTTTTAAACCGACCTTTAACTGCCTTTAATTATATCATATTGAATAATTCATTCACACTAGATCTCATGGTATAATCACGACGATAAGAAAATAATATTGATATATTCGGTATAATCGGCAGTTATATATAAGAAATGAAAAAAATAGTTATTTTGTGCAGTTTTGCCGTTATAGTCGGCGCTTTCATTTTTCTGTGGAGCGGTTCATTTTCTGGAAAAGGAGAAACGGTTCGATTCGCTGTGCCGCTTGGGACAACCGATAAAAATACCGTAAGTTATGGTGCTCAATTGCTTCGGGACAAGGGCGTTATAAAAAGTGTCTTGGCATTTAAGATAGTAAGCACTTTTTACGGTTTGAGTGGTGAGCTGCAACCTGGAGCGTACGTTTTTATTAAAGGTTGGAATGATTTCGAAATTGCTAAAGCCTTAAAATTTCCGGCAGAAGTTTGGGTAGTTATACCAGAAGGGTTGAGGAAGGAAGAGATTGCTGGAATAGTAGGTAAAAAGCTTAACTGGAGCGAAGACGAAAGACGGCAATTCATAAGTTATGGCTTGTCTAAACCAGATAATTTCGAAGGGACGTATTTCCCAGATACATATCTCATTCCCGTTAAAGATTCACCAGATGATGTGGCTAAAAGACTAAATATAAGATTTAACGAGGAACTATCTAAATACAAAAGTGAGCTTACAAAACAAAATATCAAATGGACCACCGCGCTTAAAATAGCTTCTATAGTACAAAGAGAAGCCGCGGATAAGAGCGACATGCCACTTATCGCCGGAATAATCTGGAATAGGTTGCTACAGAATATGAAGCTGGATATAGATGCCACGCTACAGTACGTTAGAGGAGATAAGGGAAATGGCTGGTGGGCGCCACTGAGGGCTGAAGACAAGAATATAGATTCGCCATATAACACTTATTTGCACACAGGTTTGCCGCCGCACCCAATAGATAATCCAGGGACTGACGCATTGAAAGCAGTCTTAAATCCGCAAAAAACAAACTGTCTTTATTATCTTCACGACAATAATAGAGTAACCCACTGTTCACCGACTTACGAAGGACATTTGTCTAATATTCAAAAATATCTTAAATAGAATGTAATGGTAGAAGCACATATAAGGATAAATAAATATTTGCGGGACAATGGAGTTGCTTCGCGCAGAGAGGTTGATGAATTAGTAAGAGCCGGCAACGTTTTTATTAATGGTAAAAGAGCCGAGATGGGGGCACTCGTGGGCAGTCAGGATAAAGTGACTCTCAAGGGGGTCAAAGACAAAGAATATGTTTACATGGCTTATTACAAACCAAGAGGAGTACCAACCCAGTCCAACGATGAAGAAAATGTGATAGATAAGTGGAGAGATAAGGGCATATTCCCAATTGGCAGGCTGGACAAACAATCGGAGGGGCTCATCATACTAACGAATGACGGTAGAATAACCTCTAAAATTCTTGGTGCGAAAAGTGGATTTGAAAAAGAGTATCTGGTTAAGGTAAAGGAACATCTTAGAAGCGGAGTGGAGGGGATAATAAAGAAGGGAATGACGACCGAGACTTTTGGAAAGCTTTTGCCTGCAGAAGCCAAAATAACAGGTGACAAAGAAATCAAGATAATTTTACACGAAGGCAAAAAACATCAAATAAGGGTGATGCTTGGTGAATTGAATTACACCGTAGGAAGCCTTAAAAGATTGAGGATTGGGAAAATAAAATTAGGCAGCCTAAAACCTGGAGATACAAGAAAGCTAACAGCTATAGAAATAGGAGCTTTCTTTGAGTAAATAATATGCCGGTATACTATTAGCGGGCTTTTTTAATGGTACGTTTAGTAGATTTTTTGAGAGAAACTTTCTTTATTGAGGCCCTTTTAACTTTATTCCAAGCCGTTTTTAAATCTCGGCTCAAGACAGCAAGTTCTTTCTTAGTTATGCCCTTAGCTTTGGAGTAGCGTTTTACAGCCTTATTAACCAATTCAGTATAGGATTTCTTGTCCAAAGTCCTTAATTTTTTGGCCGCTGCGACAACTTCTTTTTGAACCTGGCTTGACCATTTGCTAACCATCTTTCTGTGTTTAGCAGCGTCTTTTGAGCCATACAACCAATATGCTGCTCCGGCGGCAGTGATGGCAGCTAAAGCTGCTTCGGCTGCAATTTTTTTTCTTATTCTTTTTTATCATTTATTGGTTTTTCTTTTTTGTTTTACTTTTAACTTCTTCCTTGTGCGGTGAAAACATACTTAGAAGGCTGGTAAACCAGTGGGCGCCGCTTTTAACCCCGTTTCTTAGAGACTCAATATCGGTCTCCATTTCTTCGCTCACCTTTTTAGCTCTTTCTGAGATTTCATGAACATTTTTCAAAATTCGTATAAAATAGTAGAAGACACCAACCAACCCAACGGTTATGACAACTACCGCTGCGGCGCTAATAAGAAAAAAAATATCGGCGTGAATTAATTCTTGCATATATTTATGAAATTTAAATTACCTAAATATTATTTTCATTATACTATATTAATAATTTTAGTGTTAGTGTTGGTTTTCGTTTGCATAAATATTTTTGTATACGCAACCGGCATTAGCTTTATAAAAACCATTACTGAGTTACATCAATCCGACGCCATACTTCTGCCTGGCGCGAGCGTTAAAAGCAGCGGCTTGCTTTCGCCTGTCTATAAAGAAAGAGCCGATATGGCGGCCCAACTTTACACTATCGGTAAGGCCCATGCGATTCTGGTTTCCGGAGACAATAGAAAAGTTAGCTATAATGAAGTGGCGCCAGCCGTGGCTTACCTCATCAAAGAGAAAGGTATACCAGCCCCTGACGTTTTCTCCGACTATGCCGGTTTTGATACTTATAACAGCGTTTATAGAGCCAAAGAGATATTTGGAGTTAAGTCGGTGATTGTAGTGAGTCAAATGGAATATCTGCCGCGAGCCCTATATCTTGCTAAGGAGGTTGGTATTGAAGCTCAGGGAATTTCAGCTGGAGACGAATTAATCATTCGTGGTTGGTTTCGTGAACGATTTGCTTCCATTAAAGCTTTTTTTGATGTTATAACGCACCGCGAGCCCAAATTTTTGGGGAATAAGATACATATTCTTAAAGATTAGTTATTTTAAATATGAATATACAATTATTTTTGTATTTTCATAGTTTCAACTTCTGTCCTGATAGTCAGTTGGTTTGCCACGGCGCGCGCAAGATCGTAGTCCATTAAAGGAACCACTTCTTCATTGACTTCCGTTTCTACTTCACTGGGTGTTTCTAGGTCAGTAGTTGTAGATATTACAACATGACCTACGCCTATAAATCTTTGCATAGGGGACTGTTTAATCTCCACGGTTTGAACACGGCGGAACGGAATTGCGACTTCTTTCCTGCTTAACAAACCACTTACTATTCTTAAAGCTGACTCATCCAACATTATCTTAGCTGCTTTATATTTAAGCCTGGCGACACTGAATCCCCCTAAACCAACCAGTAGTCCAATGAAAACAGTAGTCAGCACGCCTAAGTTAAGAATTACCCCAATAGACTGACCTGCAATGAAACCAGAGCCTATAGTCATATTTAAAATTCCCATAACAATGGCGGCGAGAAATAATATCATGGCAAATGAAGTTTGTTGGATAATAAAAAGCGTATAAGTCTTTTTGCCTAGGTCGTAATATTTGCCGTTTTCTATTTCCATATATTGATTGTAAGTCGTATTTTAATTATAACGCCATTAATATAGCTCCGATTGTTACAAGCGTCGCGCCTATAGCTTTTTGCCAAGTTAGAGATTCGCTTAGAAAGATTACTGCTAGAATAAAAGCGAATATAACGCTCGTTCTGTCTAAGGCGACAACGCCGGTTACCGGACCGTATTTTATCGCTAAGAAATAACAAAGCCAAGAAAGAGCGCCTGCGATTCCAGAAAAAATTATAAAAACCATAGTTTTGTTGCTGAACGTATCCAATGTTGAAAACTTTCCAAAAGCCAAAGAAACAATAACAAGAAACACCGCCATGACTACCGCGCGGACTGTAGTAGCGAGAGTTGAGTCAACTCCCTGAAGACCAATTTTACCTAAAACTGCAACCAAGGCGGCGAATACAGCTGAACCTACGGCGTAAATACCCCAATTCATATCCTGTTAATTATACAATAGTTTTTTGTAACAGGTTAGTTGTGTATATTGTTGAAATTTGAGAATATTTTTTAATTTAATGATATAATTAACTTAATAATAAAAAGGTCGAAATCTTCAATAAAAAATTAGTTTTTAAATATGAAGCAATACACCATAGAACAATCATCTTTTTCGCATTTCTTTCTGTCAGATACTAAAAGTTCGCCGCTCTGGTTTTTACTCAGGATCTATGTAGGTTGGATATGGCTCTCCGCGGGCTGGGAGAAAGTGATCAGTCCAGCTTGGTTTGGAGCTAATGCCGGCGCTCCACTTAAGGGTTTCATTATGGGCGCTCTTCAAAAGACAACTGGAGCTCATCCAGATGTACAGGGTTGGTATGCTTATTTCCTACAACATTTCGTTCTAACCAATGTTGTTTTTTGGTCTAATTTGGTAACTACCGGAGAAATTCTTATTGGTACAGCCCTGATACTCGGGTTTCTCACCGGAATATCTGCTTTCTTCGGAATATTTCTTAACTTAAATTTTCTTCTCGCCGGCGCAGTAAGTATTAATCCAATTCTTTTTATTCTTGGCCTTGGACTCGTTCTTGCCTGGCGTGTTTCAGGCTACCTTGGCGCAGACGCATTTATACTTCCTATTTTACACAGCTATCTAAGACCGAAAAGATCTTAATTGAAATTTATCGTAAAGTTATACATTCCCATAGAACATAATCCTTGAAGTTTGCTCCCAGTCTTTTGCGGAGGCACATCAATATTTGTTTCACCCGATGGTGAGAGATTACTGCGGTAGCCAAGACTTGGAATAACCAAAGAAGATGAGCAATCGAACGTGCCATGCGTGTTAACTTTGATGATAGTAGGCACGCCTGCTTTAGCGGTGGTTATCCTAGGTGAATACCCGCCCTTGGCGTCTATATTGATAACCTGTTTGCCATCAACCGTACTTACGTTATTGGCAGCTTGCGAAGTCGCGCCATTTGAACTCTTATTTCCGCTGACTAAAATAATTGTCCCTGCGATGAGAATCGCGGTGACGAGTATTGATATGGCAATTGTTTTTGTTTTCATAGATTGTTTGATCTTATCAGAAATTGAAGATTGGCGGAATAACTCCAGCGGCAACAAACGTATTAACGAGATTAAAAATACCAAAGAATATTACAACCAGTCCCGCGGTCTTGAAAAACACCCCAGACTGAGCCTTTTTATGAATACTAAGCGAACTGAAGCTCAATAGTGAAAGCACTGGAAGCGTGCCAAGTGCAAATGTTAGCATTATAAGCCCGCCTGTCATAAAGTTGCCGGTTGTGAGTGTATAAATTTGCATTGACTGAGTAAAGCCACATGGCAGGAAAAACGTTGCCACACCGACCAAAAAAGGTGTTAGTGTGTGGTTTATATTTTTGAGATCGTGTACACGCTTGCCGATAAAGGTAGGAATAGTTGGTTGGAGATTCTTTGCCCACGGAAATATATCAAGAAGATTAATGCCGAGAATAAGTAGAACTATTGCGACAACAAGACTAAGAATAAATGTTCCAGTTGCTCCAAGTTGGAAAGTTGAACCAAGAACTCCAATCATACCGCCAAGAATGAAAAACGATATAAGCCGGCCGACGTGGAATAGAACTTGTGGCCGTACATTATCACCCTCTTTGGCAAAATTAGCCGACATAGAAAGCACTAGACCGCCTACAACTGCCATACACGTAGAAACGGAAGCAACAAGGCCTATTACAAATGCTGTGCTGTAATTAACATTTGATGCTGTTATCAAATTTACTATTCCGAGCTTTTGTAAGAAGATAAATAGCGCAATAAACGCTCCGGATATAGGGAAAGCAACACGAAAATCAGACCATTTAACTGAACTTTGTTGTTTTTCAAGAGATAATTTGTAGCCGTGTGGTTTTAATACTTCACTAAGGTCCAGTGCAATGTGTTCAGGGGTTTTATCACCAAAGTTACCTATTATTTCAACATTAAGACGAGCAAGAGATGCTTTTGCTCTTGATACTTCCGGAATATTTTCTAGTTCGCTTTCGGTGAGTGCGACGCAAGCATTACAATGCATTCCGTTAACATGGAATGTGTAGGTTTTTTCTTGTGACATGAGTTACAATTCTATCATAAAATTTATCAGTCACAAATTATTTTTTGACAAAATTATACGCCACAGCTACTTCCGCCTCGTTGTTGTTCCGGTTTGACAACTTGAGATGCAATCTTGGCATATCCTGACGCGCTGGAATAATTGATTCCGAGAATTTCTTGTGGGTTCACATCTTTCCAGTCAACTCCTTTGTTTTTCATGTATGTAGCTATTGTGAGATACGTATCTGTGAACCAATAAGAATTCACCGCCAGGGCAGTTTTCCACATATCCCGTTCGTTTACTCCCTGCGATGCCATGAGTTCTAATAGTCCAAGCATAGCCATACCGTGATTACAGTCCGGAAAATGCGTTGAATTATTACAACATGGACGGTATATACCTTTTGATACCTTATCTACAAGAGTTTGTTGTTCTGGCGTTAATGTAATTAATGAATGACCACTATAATGATCCATTGGATTACCAACTGCCATAACCCATCCGCCTGTTGAAGCAAAATTTCCGGCTCCGCCATAAGCTTTGTTTGTCATTTCTCCAGAATCAAGAATAGGATTAGTGTTTGCGAGCCCAAGCGCCCAGAATAAATTTAAGAGATACCCAGAATTTGCATTCGTTATAACAATTCTTTCATCCGAGTTTTTTTCAAGCATCTTACGATACTCGGCTGGAAATCCTCCACGATCCTTATACAGAGCATCTATTTTATCCAGATCAATAACACCGGCCTTCACCAATTTCACGCCTAAATCACCCCACGTTATAGGCAGGGTGACTCCAGACGAGGGGACAACTGATTCTTGAAGATTCGTTTGTATAGTCGCTTCTGTAGTCACGCCAGGAGCACGACTTGTTGGACTGACATTAAGAGATATAGCGATGATTATTCCGGCGGCAATTATACTCAGCGGAATTGAGTACTCCCGAATTATATTTGCTAATATCCTTGATGTTATTTTTGTTCCCATAGTTTTGTTCATTCTTTACAACAGTCGACTAATTTGCTTATTAACTCCTCCTTTGTCATTGGTTTATCAGAACCTGATTTGTCGTGGATGTTTAATTGATTGTCTCCAACCATCCTTACATCCGCTACGTTGATTAATTTTAATCGCAAGGCCCAGAAAAGCGAATAAATTTCATAAGCTTTCTTGAACATATCTCGTGATTCTTCTTTTTTACCGGATGACTGGAGTTTAGTGCCGACCTCCATCATTCTCATTGTTGCGGCGAGCAAGTGTTTGGCAATGCACCAAGTCTCGCCTTCATTCTTGTCAATCATCTTAGCTAATAACTGCTTTCTGATTTCCCTTGTTTGGTTTAGCAGATTGAAATACTCATCATTTCCTGTCTTCTCGGCGGTAAAGTAGAAGTGTTCTTCCAAACTGATTAGGTTCATGATAGCGATGCTTAAATCTTCTTCCATTGATAGATCTAGTTCGCCCGTAGCCTTGAGCTTGTTTACTTTTTCAATTAACTCTTCCATTGTTGGTTGTTTGTCCATAGTTTTGATTTGTTATTTTAATTCCCCGATTTTACCGAAAAGCATATCGTTTGCTATTGCCATATTCGGATCATCGAATACATATTTAACAATCGCATCTTTATCTAGGATTACGTAGGTGTGTCCTGGAAGCGATCCTCTGTGCATGGAAGAGTTAGTAGTCAGCAATCCAAGCTGTCTAGAGGCGTTGGCGTTTGTGTCAAACATGGTCACCGCTTTAGCGAGTTGTGGCATTTTATCTATCGCTGTTTGCCAATCTTTTGCGGAGTCGACTACTACAGATATGGCCTGAATTTGATTACTATTAAATCTCTGATCACTCCCAAATGCTGCCATCTGATTCCAGCAAGCCGGGTAGCACATAAGGCCCTCGTTAAAGAACAAGACTGTGGTTTTCCCTCTAAAGTCACCAGCTGCATATACTTTCCCATTTTTATCGGCCAGTTGAATGTTTGGCATTGGTTTTCCAATAATAGAATTCAGCGCATCGCCGTTGGCGACCGTTACTGGTCCGCCATGCATGTTATCAACGCTCGCAGTAATCGGATTTTGATTCTGTGGTGGATTCTTAAATAGAAAATATCCTAATGCCAACATTACAACCGAAGTGACGACTATCGTAATTACAATTGATTTTTTGTCGTTATTATTTTTGCTCATATTTTTGTTTTTTATATTGTCTAATGAATACATAAGATATACATGCAATTATTCCGACAAATAAAAGCGCCCATATATATTCAGGGATTAGAGTTACAAAGCCGTTAATGACACCTAAGAACTTGGCGTTCCATATGTTAATGTTTAACTGATATTCTGAATGAATAAATAACTTATTGCTGAAAGCCAGGTATGTTATATAGCCACCCATTAGCAGAAATATAAGTCCTGAAACGAACTCTGAAACCGTGATTCGCCAACTGAAACCACCGATCCTCATCGCCACAGTTTTCTTCGCATTAGTGAATCGTTCGGTTAGATTCGCTTTGTCGAGGAATGCCGCAATAATGAACAGTGGCAATGTCATGCCCACTACATAAGCCAAGGTGTACAACGCGCCCCACACAATCGTTCCGCTTACTACTGACAGTGTCAGCACTCCAGCTAATACAGGCGCGCAGCACGTAGTGGCTATTGCGGAAAAAATACCAAGGACGTAGATAGAGGAAACGTGCCGTTTCATTCCATCACGAACAGAGGTAGGTGAGGCAAACTTCTTGCCAAAGAGCATTGCTAATCCCAAAACAATCAAGAAAATTCCACCGATGGTAAAGATTATGTTGTGATACCGGCTAAATAGTTGAGCTAAGAATGAAGCTCCCAATCCGATTGGTAGAAAAACTGTCAGAATTCCTAGGAAAAATATAAAAGTCATAAAGAAGATTTTGTATTTCTCCTTGAAGATGTTACCCAAGTAAGACGGTAGCAGGACGGTGATACAGCACGGGGCAAAAAGGGCGGCGATTCCGGCCACGAAGGCCGCTATTAATGATGTTCCTACGAGTGTCTCCATATAATTTTTTCATTTATTTATCAATTTAAATTAAGAGAACTAATAAAATATCCTCACTAAAAGGATATTCAAACGGCACCGAAGAAGGTTTACACCTTCAATGCGTGCCGTTATTACAAAGCTGGACTAAGTTCGAGAAGAGAAAACCAAGAGACAATCTTTCTTCGGCTATAGAAAGAATGGAGTGTTAAGTCTCGTAAACGCTGAGGCAGGGAATTAAATTTTGGGAGCAGTAAATTTTTATAGAATAAATATATCGAAACAGAAATAAGAAGTATGGATACAAGCAATAAAAGCCAATTAGAGCTTGACGGCGTTATTGTCATAAACATTTGTACTATAGAGATATGATGCAGGATCATACCAATAATACTCGTAGGGCATACTGTTCCGTCTATTGCCGAAGAAACACAATTATTATCTAAACCATGCATGTTATGCTCAAAGAGCGTAGGAATAAAAACGGCTATTCCAACAAGACTTATTATAAGAAGTAGCGAAACGATGTATTTCATAATTCTTTATTAGAGAGTAGCATTACCATTATAATTAGTCTAGGAATAAAAACAGACGTCATTTTCTGATTCTGTGCGCTTTTATACTGCTAATTTAGATTCAACCCTTTTAAGTAATACTGCGTTGGTGGCAACAATGATTGACGATGCAGACATTAAGAGAGCCGCGATTTCAGGACGCAGTGACCAACCAAAACTGTCGTAAAACACACCGGCCGCTACCGGAATAGCAAGAAGATTGTATATAGCGGCCCAGAAAAGATTTTGCTTCATTTTGACAACAGTCGCCTTACTCAAACGAATTGCTGACACAATGTCGTACGGATCTGATTTCATTAGTACAATATTTCCAGTTTCTATCGCTACATCAGTGCCAGCGCCAATAGCAATACCAATATCTGCCTGTGCTAACGCTGGCGCATCATTGATACCGTCTCCAACCATGGCCACAAATTTACCTTCTTCTTGTAATTTCTTCACATAATTGGCTTTATCTTCCGGTAATACTTCGGCAAAAACCCTATCCATACCGAGCTCATTTCCAACAGCTTCGGCTACTTTTTTATGATCACCAGTAATCATAATTACTTCAATGCCAAGTCCTTTGAGTGCGGTGACTGCTTTCTTCGCGCTTGGCTTAACTGTATCGGCTGCGGCAATAACACCGGCAAGTTTGTCGTCAATCGCAATCAAACTTAAAGTTTTACCTTCGCTAGCAAGACGATCAAGAGTCGCTCTGGCATCGCCAATATTTACTCCATTATCAACAAGAAGCTTCTCTTTGCCGGCAAGAACAATTTTGCCTTTAATTATTGCTTTAAGCCCGTGGCCGGCAATAGATTCAAATTTTTCAATTGATTCTAATGGCGTCGCACCTCTTTTTGCGGCTTCTTTCATGATAGATTTTGCAAGAGGATGATTTGAACCGGCTTCAACACTTGCTTCATAACGCAGAATTTCTTGTTCGTTGAATCCATTGAACGCAATCACGTCAGTGACTATCGGTTTCCCTTCAGTAAGTGTTCCTGTTTTATCAAGTACAATTGCACTTAACCTTGATGTATTCTCAAGCGTTGCGGCGTCTTTTATTAAAATATTATGCTTCGCGCCAATGCCAGTCCCAACAGCAACCGCAGTAGGAGTCGCCAATCCCAAAGCATCAGGACACGCAATAACAACTGTTGAAACCGCAAAAGTAAGAGCGGTCAAAAGTCCAGCCCCGGCTCCGAAATACCACCCAAGAAATGCGATTAAGCCAGAACCGAGAGCGACAATAACAAGCCATCCAGCCGCTTTGTCGGCAAGACGTTGACCTGGAGCCTTTGAGTTCTGAGCCGTCTCAACCATCTTAATAATCTGAGAGAGCACCGTTTCCAAACCAACTTGCGTGGCTTTTAATTTCACTGTGCCAGTCAGGTTTACTGAACCACCGACCACTTTTGCGCCGACAGTTTTAGAAACCGGCATAGATTCTCCTGTCACCAGCGATTCATCAATAGATGTTTCACCATCAATTATTTCGCCGTCTACCGGTACCTTGTCACCAGGACGTAATATAACAACGTCCCATTTAATGATTTCTGCGCTAGGTACAGTCATCTCTTTGCCATTGCGAATCACAGTTGCTTGTGGAGGTACTAAATCAAAAAGTGCTCGTAATGCATCTGACGTGCCCCTGCGTGACTTCATTTCCATCCAATGACCAAACAATACAAATGTTACTAAGAGCGCAGCCGCTTCAAAAAATGTTTCCTTGCCGCCAATAAATGTAAGTAAAACACTGAAAAGATACGCCGCCAGAACACCAGTAGCCACCAGAACGGCCATATTCAGCTTTTTGGCTTTGAGTGAATAGTATGTTCCTGTAATAAATATTGAACCTGTCCAAAATACAATTGGAGTTGTAAGAATCAAGAGAATCCAATTCGTAGCTATAGGTGTCGGTAAGTGTAGACCAAAGAAATTAATACCCACTGGCGAGTAGAGGAAAATGGGGATAGAAAGAAAAAATGAGATTAAAAACCGGCGGCGCATATCTCTTTCCATTTTTTTTGCCATCTGCGGATTTGTCATAGCAGATTCGTGATCTATGTGGCTCATTTTTTGCATGTCGTGGTTATTATGCGCGTCGGCTTTCTGGGATTTGCCTGGTGTAGCTTTAGTAGATGTTGGAACTAAATCCATCCAGCAACCTGAGCATTTGCCGGGTTCAGTCTTTCTTACCTCCGAATGCATGGGGCAGGTGTAAATTATTTCTTCTTTTTCTTGCGTTGTGTGATATGAATGATCCATGGTTATTTTTAATTTTTCTGGTTGCTTTCAATAGCGTGCCTCGTGATATCTAAATTGCAACTTTTATATTTTTTACACCACGTCTCGCACTGATTTGCATATTTCTCTTCTTTGTAATGCAGACCACACTCCGGACATTGATATGTTCTCTCGTTATCTTTGTAATTGTAATGATTTTGATTCATATGGATTTGCATAAATTATTAATTTCTTGTTCAATTTCTTCAATTTTTGATTCATTAAAACCGATGTCACGCAAAAGATTTTTGTTTTCAAGAATTTCTTTGCAGAGTATCAGCCCCCTGTCCAAAAATAATCGTTTGTGAGCACTGCTTAAAGTGGTAAGGCAAGTGAGCGGATGAAGACCCGCGTTCTCAATTAAATTTTGCAAACTATCATTTGGCGGATAGCTCCAGCCAATTGCTTTAATACTTACACATGAGGCGTATTTAATAGCATCTGAAGTAAGCTTAGTGTTGGTGACAAGCCAAACCTCGTGGAATTTACGTCCATGATCAGGTTGTTTTTGCCATTGTCTTTGAACATCCTCAAAGCGTGCTTGTACATAGAGCGCCACTTTGACATCCGATTTTATACCCTGCTGATTGTGAAATTTGCATTCAACCATAATGTGGCGATTATCTTTTTCCGCAACAACATCAATTTCGTGTGAAACACATACTCCCGGTACTGTCTCACCGACTTTAGTGATGAACCCTTTTGTTTTCAAAAGTTCGCCAACAAGTTTTTCGAAGGGATGACCGTTCGGCCCCAGTTCCATAATGGCTTGTTTTAGAGAATAGCGACTGGCAATAGATCGGTCATGTTTGCGAAGCAACGAAAAGGCATAACTGTAAATATCAGATGTTTTCATACCGTCCTTCATTTCATTTCTGATTCGGTCAATAATTTTCTCAACGACATCTGACGGCGCCTTTGCCTTTTCCAGAGAATATCTTAATTTTAAATCAGAAAACAATTCTTTTTCGCCAGACGCCTTAATAATAAAGTTTTCTTTTTGCATTCATTATCTAATAGATTTATATCCGCCTGGAACTCCGTGCTTAGAAAGAACAATTTGCCATAATTGAATTTTTCTAGCTCGAGACGATCCGGCACAAGACAGCAGATAATATCTCCACATCCGATAAAATCTTTCGTCATAATTTGATTTTATATTATCCCAGTTATCTTCAAAATTTTTATGCCATGCCATCAATGTATTATCATAGTCCGCGCCAAAATTGTGCCAATCTTCCACCACGAATAATCCCTCAATTGCCTGGCCGATTTGCTTTATGGAAGGAATCATACTGTTAGGGAATATATATTTTGCGATCCAGGGATCTGTTCCTCTTACAGAATGGTTACCGCCTATCGTATGCAATAAAAACAAGCCGTCGTCCTTGAGTGCATTGTGCGCAACCTCCATAAATGTGCGGTAATTTCGGTGTCCGACATGTTCAAACATCCCCAAAGACACGACGTGGTCAAATTTTTCATTGATATCACGATAATCTTGGAGTCGGGTCTCCACTGGAAGATTGCCATATAATGAATCCGCAAGCGTTTTTTGTTCTCTTGATACGGTAATTCCCAAAGCATCCACTCCATATTTTTCAGCGGCGTATCCGATAAAACTTCCCCAGCCAGATCCAATATCAAGTACTTTCTGTCCGCGCTTAAGTCCAATTTTTCTGCAAGAAAGGTCTAACTTTGCTTCTTGGGCTTTATTTAAATCTCTGGCATCTTTCCAGTAGCCACAGGTATATGTCAGCCGTTTATCAAGCATGGCGCGATATAAATCATTTCCGATATCGTAATGTTTTTGTCCAATTTCAAAAGCTTTTGATTTTCTACCGGGATTTAATACGTAATTCAACGCAAGTTTAAATAATATGCCCCAATTTTCCTTAATTTTATCATCAAGTTCAGCTGCAAGAACTTTATAGAAAAACTGATCAAGGCGTTCGCAATCCCACCAGCCGTCCATATAAGACTCGCCGAGTCCTAATGACCCTTCCCGCAATACTCTACTGTAAAAATTCTCATTATGTACCTGCGGGTCATACGGGTTACTTCCGTTTATCGTGATACCAGTATCTTTAAGTAGTGATTTAATTATTTCCTTTTCTCTTTTCATATTATGCATTTTTAATTTTACGCCATGTTAAATGTTCGTATATACTTGACCAAAGAAAACCGAAACTAAAAGCAAAGAGAAGCTCCTCTAGAGGAATGCCTAAAATAAAAATCCTTGAAATTGCCGGAAGGTTCCATATTTGTTCCACATACCCGGGGTAGAGAGCAAGAAGAGTGATGAAGTATATAAAATATATTCCTAAAAATACGAATGCGCTTACAAGCATTTTCTTTTTTAAATCTGGACGGCAATACCAAGCAGCAAAACCTCCTATCATCATAGCAATTATCGCCGAATAAATAGGATTGAGTGTGGTTGTAAAAAAGAGGATTATAAAAATAACTGGTGCCGAGAGAATTGAAAACAAGTGGTAGCGATGGCGGGATAAATGGCGCTCGTGCGTTTTTATTTGTTCGTGTAAAGTGCGGTGTATACGCTCATAAATCACTACTGCGATGCCTCCGATGCCAAATGAGAAGATAAAACTCTCTATGTCAAAACCAGTTTGATGCGCCAAGTCAAAAAGCGATGGTGGATTCCAATAAGTTGGAACAAAGAACGGCTCCGTAAATCCCAAAAGTGCAGTCCATAAGCTAACTAAAAGCATTTCCTTTTTACTTTCTTTATTTTTTAGAAATACGTAAATAATCACCCAAATCGCAATCAGAATTAAACTCCAGAAAAGCCAAACAAATTGTGGTTCGTGTATTGAATTCATATGTTTTTAGTTAAATATTTATCGCCTAATACTAAATATTCAGCAGGAGCAAAGAATGCCGCCAAAGCATTGGCTATAAATATGACGCCGAGTCCAAAACGAATCAGGGAATTGTAATTTATAAATTTATTCATGATAATCATATTTTAAATCCCATTTGAAGAATCGCTCTGGAATTCCGCCTACGTCTCTAATTTTAATTTCAACAAATTTTGGCGTTGGCGTTATTTGATTAAATATAATCATACCATTCATATGATGTCCTTGTACCAGTCCATCCCATCCAATCGGCTTATATTCTTTTCCTTTATCATTGACAAGAACAGTTGATTTTGTTGGGTCCTGGAGCTCCACTGAATGGGTATTCATAGCAATATTAAATTTCCATTCTTTTGATTGGGATAAAATATCGATTGGGGTGACTGTAATAGTAACTCCCGATTGTTCATCAATTTTAGATTCCCATTTTTGTGGGGTACCGGAAACATCAGAATTATTTTGCGTTGAGCTAGGAATTGGCTTCTGATTATAAAAAATTAAGAAGCCACCTATAAACGCAAACACTAATACTGACATTGTTACTGCGTTTTTATTCATGATATTTTTTAAATTGAATTATTTTGTTACTGATAAATACAATACCGAAAATATTAAAGGCAAGACCGATCCAGAAAATCTTAATTTGATATTGGGAGATAAACGTGGCGATTGCGGTAATTCCAAGAATAGGCACTAAATTAACCAGATAGTGCGCGCAACATGAAATCATGGCCGCAGTAGAGGTGGTTCCAGATACACCAACTACTTTACCCATGCCATTTCCACTATGCACTAAACTTTTAATGTATTTGTACAAGGCAATCTGAATTCCAAAACCAATTGCCAAGCTGATTATAAAATACCAATAACTCGCGAACTGACTTTGAGCAAAGCTCCAGCCGGAAACCAATGTGAGTATCGCAAAATAAACTCCAAGCAAAATTGCGCTTGCGAGTGTTCCGTGTAGAATTGATTTCGCGGTTATTTTTTGCATATTCTTATTATTTTAATATATAAGCCTTAGGATCTTTCTCGAACTGTTGCTTGCAATGATCTGAACAGAAATAATAATCCTTACCTTGATAATTAGTTTTAAAGAAATCACTTGACGCTTCCATTCCGCAAATAGGATCCAGGCGGTCTTTATTTTTTGGTTTAACGATAAAACCAAACCTGCTTAATTTCTTAATTAATGATTTAATTCTGTTTTCCATATAATTTAAGTATTAGCTGACACTTTTTCCCGTCTAGGAATGAAAGCCGGAATTTTCTTAGCGTATTCATCCCACAGAACTCCGAATTCTTTTTGAGCTTCCTTCTCTTCACTCTTGGCAAGTCGCGTATACATCCAGACAAGGACGGGGAACATAACGACAGTAAGAATAGTCGGCCATTGCAAGAGAAAGCCAAGCATAATCAGCACGAAACCAATGTACTGCGGATGGCGAATGTGGGCGTAAGGACCAGTAATAGCTAAAGAGTGCTCACTTTGAGCTTTGTAAAGCACCTTCCATGCCTTAGAGAGAAGTATGAAGCCGTAGAAGATCAGTATATAGCTTGCAATATGGAATGGTCCGAAGTGTGGGTCACCACCCCAACCGAAGAAGTCTTCAAGGAGATTGCCTGAATTATGGGCTAATGGATCAAGTCCTGGGATCAATTTAGTAAGCCAACCAGAGAAGAGATAAATGGTAAGTGGGAATCCGTACATCTCCGTGAACAGCGCCACGATGAAAGCCGAGAATGCGCCGAATGACCGCCAATCGCGAGAAGTCTTCGGTTTAGTAAAGCTGAAGGCAAATATAATGAAGACTAGCGAATTAATGACAACTAGTGGCCAGAGGCCATAATCATTGGGCATTGTCGTTGTATTTAATCAAGCTATTTTCGATCTTTATCCTTTTCTGTTATTAAATCCAGCGTAGAGAAGAAAAAATATACTAAAAATACCTGCGGAAATAGCGTCGTAGAACCAGAATTCAGTGGGAATATTCCAGATTACAGAGCGCGAAAGTAAGGCGATCCATCCGATAAAGTAAGTAACTAAACCGCAAATAATTGAAATCCAAGCTAAAAATTTGTAAATCATTTTTTTATTTTATTAATTATTTATTAATCTTATAATCTTTTCGCTTTCAACCTAAGCGAATTGCCAACGACCGACACGCTTGAAAAAGCCATGGCAAACCCTGCAAAAACTGGCGACAAAAGCCAGCCAAAAATCGGATAGAAAACGCCACTCGCTAAAGGAATTCCAACAATATTGTAAATGAAAGCCCAGAAAAGATTCTGTTTTATTCCGCGCATCGTCATTTTGGACAAATGTATAGCTTTGACGAGCTTAGAAATATCACCGTGGAGAAGAGTAATTCCGGCCGATTCTATAGCTACATCAGTCCCTGTAGCCATAGCTATACCTACATCGGCTTTGGCGAGCGCTGGAGCGTCATTTACGCCATCACCGGCCATAGCGACAATTTTACCTTCCGCTTGAAGTTCTCTTATCTTATTAAGCTTGTCTTCTGGCATTACTTCCGCGACCACATCATCTATGCCGACCTGTTTTGCTATTGAAAGTGCGGTATTTTTATCATCTCCGGTAAGCATAACTATTTTTATACCAAGCCTGTGGAGATTCTTCACGGCTTCTACTGCCTCTGGCTTTATGGCATCAGCAACCATAAACACACCTAAAACTTTTTCT
>ORJL010751602.1_pt1 | contig 19147 bp, 16 predicted proteins | sample 1779941 | NCBI WGS metagenome assembly ORJL01 (sample SAMEA104232317, study PRJEB22302) | groundwater metagenome | biome: forest; feature: aquifer; material: groundwater | place: USA | collected 2011-08-07 | depth 5.8 m | reverse complement strand
TTGCCAGGAAATATTGGGGCTGGTTATCTCTGGCTTTCATATGCCTGATAGCAACCACCGCCTTCAGTCTGGCCGTCCCCCGCGCGCTCGGCAGGGGCATTGATACCATTCTCAGTTCCGGCGATCGCAGTTCCCTTTTCGTGGCGGCGGCGGGAGGGATCGCCGCCAGTATCCTGCGGGGGGGTTCCGAATACTGGAACACGTACCTCAGTGAAGTTATCTCCCAGAAGACCGCCTACGATATCAGGAACGCCATCTACGACCAGTTGCAGCGGCTCAGCTTCAGCTATCACGATCAGAGCCAGACAGGGCAGCTTATGTCGAGGGCCACCGTCGATGTGGAGGCCATACGCGCCTTCTTCGGGAGAGGGCTGCTGGGCATAGCCCAGACGCTTATCCTCTTTGTCGGGATATCCTATTTGCTGATATCCATGGATTGGAAACTGGCGCTGCTTGCCCTGGCTTTCATCCCTGCCGTCGGATGGCGGGCAGTCATGGTCGGGACTAAACTTCGCCCGGTTTGGCTCAAAGTCCAACAGTTAATGGGAGTTCTGGGCTCGACGCTCCAGGAAAATCTCACCGGAGTAAGAATAGTAAAGGCTTTCTCGCGTCAGAAAGAAGAAGAGCAGACCTTCTCGGCCCAAGCCAAAGCCCTCTCGGACGAGCAGGTCAGGGCCGCCCGTCTGAGAGCCGTCAATATGCCCCTGATGGTCTTTCTCATAAGCCTGCCCACGGGCCTCATCTTGTGGTACGGCGGCCGCCAGGTGATAGCCGGCAACCAGACCATAGGAAATCTGACCCAATTCATCTTGTACATAGGCATGCTGGCAACACCGGTCCGCCGCCTGGCTATTATGACCAACCTCCTTTCCCGCACCGTATCGGCCGGGCAGCGAATACTGGAAATACTCGACAGCCGGTCCATGGTAACGGATAAACCCGACGCCGTTGAGCTAAAGAATGTGAGGGGCGAGGTCCGCTTTGAAGACGTCAGCTTTGGCTACAATTCAAAGGAGCCCGCTCTCAGGAACGTCAACTTCACCGTTCAACCGGGGGAACTGGTAGCTCTGCTGGGAGGCTCGGGCAGCGGCAAAAGTACCATAGCCCATCTCCTTCCCAGGTTCTATGACGTGAGTTCCGGGCGCATCACCCTGGACGGCGCCGACATACGTGACGTGACCGTGGCTTCTCTGCGCAAGAATGTCGGGATAGTGCAACAGGATGTCTTTCTGTTCTCAGCCAGGATTCGGGATAACATCGCTTATGGTGCGGTGGAAGCTGATATGGAGCAAATCGTGGCCGCCGCCAAATCGGCCTCCCTTCACGATTTCATCGTGAGCCTTCCAGATGGTTATGACACCTGGGTAGGCGAACGAGGGATAACCCTGTCCGGCGGTGAGAAGCAGCGGTTAGCCATCGCCCGCACCCTGCTTACCAACCCCAGGATTCTGATACTGGATGACTCCACCTCGAGCGTGGACGCCGGCACCGAGTACCTCATCCGCCAGGCACTGGAAAGGCTTGTCCAGGGACGGACCGTTTTCGTCATTACCCACCGCCTGCCCGTCATCAAGAGCGCCGACCTTATCCTGGTACTCGACGAGGGAATGATAGTCGAGCGGGGCAGGCACGATGAACTTATGGCTATGAAAGGCCTTTATGCGCAAATCTATCAGTCGCAACTCTCGGCTTAGGGGGAAGCAAACATGAGGCACGGCGGCCTGCCGGGGATGCACGGCATCGGCTTTCCCGGAGGAGGACGGCAATATCGCGCCGGCGCCGACGACGAGATGCTGGGCAAGGCCTATGACCACAGGGTCATGGCCCGGCTGGCCAAATACCTCGCCCCGGTCAAAGGCTGGCTGGTCCTGGGAGCCGTCGGGATGGTGGTCCGTTCCCTGGCCCAACTGGCCATACCATATCTGGTGGCCGTGGCCACTGACCGATTCATACGTACCGGCAACCTCGACGGACTGAATATCACTGCCGCCATCTTCGTAGGTGTGGCGCTTCTGGTCTGGGGCGGTCAATACCTGGAAGCCGTATCCATGGCCTATGCCGGTCAATCGGTACTGTTAAGACTGCGCACTGAGATGTTCAGTCACCTCCAGAGGCTTTCGCTCAGTTTTTTCGCCCGTAATAAGGTGGGCCAGATCATGTCACGGGTGCAAAACGATGTAGACCAGTTGCAGGAACTCCTCACCGGGGGCGTTCTCGACATTTTGACCAGTTCTCTAACGCTGTTGGGAATAGCGTGCGTCATGATCGTAATGAACCCCCGGCTGGCTTTGCTGACTCTCACCGTGGTACCGGCGCTGGGAATCGTGGCCATCGTATGGCAGAGGGATACCCGCCGTGCTTTCGTCAGGGTGCGGCAGGCCATTGCTGTAGTCAACTCTCAGCTTCAGGAAGGTCTTTCCGGCGTGCGCGTAACCCAGAGCCTATCGCGAGAGGACGTGAACTACGGGCAATTTGACGGCGTAAATAAGGCGCATCTGGACGCCAACGTAGATGCGGTCAAACTGCAGGCCATTATGATACCCACTGTGCAGATAATGACCGCCATCGCCTTCAGCTTGGTGATTGTTCTCGGCGGGCATCAGGTTATGGCCGGAGAGATGGGTCCCGGCGTTCTCATCGGCTTCCTGCTCTACGTCCAGCGGTTCTTTGATCCGGTGCTGGAACTGACCGCCTCATATACCGATCTGCAGCGCTCCATGGCTTCCGGAGCGCGCGTCTTCGAGATGCTCGATATCCAACCTGAGATTGCCGATCGTCCGGGAGCTATCGAGCTGCCTCCGGTCAAGGGGGAGATCAGGTTCCAGCAGGTCAGCTTCGGCTATGGTCCCGGCGTGGAGGTGCTCCACAATATCGACTTGCTGATCAATCCTGGAGAGACGGTGGCCATAGTGGGACGGACCGGCGCCGGCAAAAGCAGCCTGGCCAGTCTCATAACCCGCTTTTATGAGGCACAGAAGGGCGAGGTGACCGTCGATGGGTACAACGTCTGTTCGGTTACCCAGCAGTCGCTGAGGAGACAGATAGGCCTCGTGCCCCAGGACCCATTTCTCTTTTCCGGCAGCATCGGGGACAATATTCGGTACGGGTATCTTGAGGCCAGCCGTGAGGAGGTCATCGAGGCGGCCAGAGTAGCCGGGGCGCATGACTTTATTGTCCGCCTGGAACGCGGGTATGAAACGACCGTGGGAGAAAGAGGCGGCAACCTCAGCGCCGGTCAGCGCCAGTTCATCTGCCTGGCCAGGGCGATTCTGGCGAATCCGCCGATTCTGATACTGGATGAAGCCACCTCCAATGTGGACACCAACGCCGAACGCCTTATCCAGGAGTCGCTACGCCATCTTGTCCGGGGGCGTACCTGCCTTATCATCGCGCACCGGCTTTCCACGGTGACCGGCGCCAACCGGATTATTGTCCTGGAGAAAGGCAGAATCGCCGAAGCCGGGTCTCACCTGGAACTTCTGGCCAGGCGGGGGCTTTACCACCGGATGTTTAGTGCTTCAGGGTCAGCGGAGTCGGCTATCTGAGTCGACGGGAACGGATCTCCGGCCCATTGTCGTGGTCCATCAGATGGCGGAATGTGCAAGGCCAGTGAACCGCGAAGGCCGCTGACGGAACCACCGAAACGTGATAGTATATTGCCGTTGGGCTCGACGACCTTGGCTGTCGCCAAGAAAACCGTCAACCTTCCGGGTTCTGGAAGGCCTCTTGGTCCCAAGACGAAAGGAGCAAAGATGTTCAGGCACATTGTCGTACCACTGGATGGATCCCAGCCGGCGGAGGGGGCACTCCCGTATGCTATCGAAATCGCCCGGCGTTTCGAAGCTGACATCATGCTAATCCGAAATGTGGACACCGTCTTTGCCACTATTCCAGAACATGCCGGCGAAGCCAGCGACCCCGACTCAAAGCTGGGGCTGCTGGTAAGAGAAGGACACGGGCAGGACAAGCGGATGCGAGACGCCGCTGAGCAGTATCTGAAGTCAAAGCTCGCGGAAGTTGAATCCAGCGGTGTCAAAGGCTCCTACAAACTCTTCATCCGCGCCCAATTCCATTCGATGATGGAGTTTTGCCAGAAGGCAGGCGCAGATCTTGTCGTCATGACCACGCAGGGTGGAGGAGGGATAAAGAGGGCTCTTCTTGGAAGCACTGCCGACAAGGCTATTCGCGAATCTAAAATCCCCGTGCTGGTTATCCGGCCGCCAGGCTAGACGTGGTCAGAAAACCCGTGTCTGGCAGAGACTTTTCTATCTCCCACCGACCGGCCAATCAGGGCGTAGCTGTACGGAGCAAAGATGCCCTGGAATTATCCTTTGGGGGTCGTTCTGACACCGATGAGGTTCTTGGTCGTCTGGATCTGAATCGTGTAAAGGTGGCCAAGCAGATCGAGGGGACGAGACGAGCGTCCTTGGGACAATTCCTGACGCCTAGCAACGTTGCCCGCCTGATGGCTTCCATGCTGACCGAGGAAGGCAGAGATGATGTCGAGCTTCTTGACCCCGGCGCTGGAATTGGCACCCTTTTCACAGCGGGCGTTGGGGCTCTGTGCCAGGGGATGAACCCGCCGAAAAGGATAGTCATCACCGCTTATGAAATAGAGCCTCTCTTTTTCGACTATCTGGAAGAAGCGGTAAGCCTTTGCAGGTCCATTTGTGGAGCGCGTGGTGTGGAGTTCCACGCAAATCTCCGGAATGAGGATTTTGTTGCGTCTGCTATCTCGATTCTGAACCATGACCTTTTCTCTCCGCCTCTGCCGAACTACACACACACAATTCTGAATCCCCCATATCACAAGATACGAAGCGGATCGGACGTTCGCGAAATGCTGGGAACCCGCGGTATTGAAACCAGCAACATGTACACCGCGTTTCTCTGGTTAGCGTCGATGCTTCTTGGTGAGGGAGGCCAGATGGTTTCCATCACGCCGAGGAGCTTTTGCAACGGGCCATATTTCAAGCCATTCAGAAGGCAATTCTTTGCTGCGATGAATATTGAACGCCTCCATCTATTCCAAAGTCGCCGGGAGGCGTTTCAAGAGGACCTCGTGTTGCAGGAGAGTTTGATCATGGGCAGCAGGAAAGGCGGGGTGCCTCAGCCGAAAGCCGTGGTCTCCTCAAGTTTTGGCCCTGACGATGAGATTACTGAACGAGCAGTTGAAAGGTCTGAAATTGTTGCTCCCGGCGATGATGAAGTAGTCATTCATGTTCCAACGGACGAACTCGACACTCAAATAGCGAAACTTGCCGAAAGGTTTGGCACCCTTGAATCCCTGGGCATCGGAGTCTCTACGGGCAGAGTGGTTGATTTCCGTGCTGGCGATTTTATTGTGCCTGAATACCGGGCGGGAGCCATTCCTTTGATCTATCCTGCTCATTTCGACAAGGGTTACGTGCGGTGGCCCGTTAGCGGAGGCAAGAAGCCCAATTTCATATTGCAGACCTCGGAGAATGAGGAACTCTTCGTTCCCTCGGAGAGCTATGTGCTTGTCAAGCGCTTTTCGTCAAAGGAAGAGCGGAGACGGGTGGTTGCTGCCGTTTACGATCCCCGCCCCATTGAGGCTCATAGTGTCGGGTTCGAGAACCATCTGAATTACTTTCACAAAAACAATCGCGGGATTGACATTGCCGTTGCGAAAGGTCTGGCGGCGTTCTTGAATTCCACCTTTGTTGATACGGTGTTCAGACGCTTCAGCGGGCATACGCAGGTTAACGCAGAGGACCTGCGGCGGCTGCGTTACCCTGATCTCAAAGAACTTGAAAAGATCGGCAACAGTATTGGCCCAGTGTTTCCGAGCCAGGACGAAGTGGACCATCTGCTACAGAAGGAGTTGTTCAGTATGTCGAGCAGCGAGCCGCAGGAGAGCCTTATCCAGGTCAAGACCAAATTGAAGGAAGCCTTATCAATATTGAAATCCCTGGGGTTGCCAAGAGAGCAGCAAAACGACCGTTCGGCCTTGACCTTGTTGGCGCTGCTCGACCTGAAACCATCCGCCAAATGGCAAGATGCCTCCGCGCCACTAATCGGCATCACTCCCATGATGGAGTTCTTCGCGAAGTACTATGAGAAGACATATGCTCCGAACACTCGCGAGACGGTTCGAAGACAGACGGTTCATCAGTTCCTGGATGCAGGTTTGATTGTTGAAAATCCGGATGATGAATCGCGGCCAACGAACAGCCCGAAAGCCGTTTACCAGATCGAGGCTAAAGCCCTCAGCCTGCTCCGAACTTATGGGACAGCCGCCTGGCAAACTGATCTCCGTACGTATCTGTCGTCGGTACGGACACTCAAAGAACGTTATGATTTTGAGCGGGAGATGAAAAGAATCCCGGTGAAGATAAATGATGGGCCGCTGATCTATCTGTCCCCAGGAGGGCAAAATGTTCTCATTGAAAAGATAATTACAGAGTTTGGCGAGCGGTTCACCCCCGGCGGCAGGGTGGTATACGTGGGTGATACCGGTGACAAATTTGCCTACTTTGATGAAGAGTTGCTCAAGACGCTCGGTGTCGCGATCGAGGCTCACGGCAAGATGCCCGACGTCATCATCTATCGAACGGACAGGAATTGGCTTGTTTTGGTGGAAGCCGTCACAAGCCACGGGCCGGTCAATCCCAAAAGGCGTGGTGAACTCAAACACCTCTTCGCAAAGTCGTCGGCCGGGCTGGTATTCGTTACCGCTTTTCTGACTCGCAGAGCGATGGTAGGTTACCTTAGCGATATTTCCTGGGAAACCGAAGTCTGGGTTGCCGACGCGCCGTCACACATTATCCATTTCAATGGTGAGAGGTTCTTGGGGCCGTACGATTCGTAGGTTCTCCAAAGGGCGCTCTTTCCAGCAATTTGCCCCTATCAGAGGGCTCTCCGGAAGATACTGCCGGTCTTGAAAAGATGAATTGTAGTCCCCATGTCTTGCCCCCATGTTGAAATGCCGATCTTTGTGCAATGGTAATGACCGGAAGCAAGCGAGAGAGAAGCCTTTGGACTCCCGTTTCTGTTGCCGATTGAACATTATGGCGAATTCTGCAATTCCAGACGTTTTGTCCGGTACCTCCGCATGCCCATTACTGGCGTTGTGACGACCGGATTGGGGGGGCGGTAGGGGCCAATGAGAAACAAATGGGGTTGGGACCGGACGAATTAACCATTGACCGGTGCGCGGATGGTAGGCTATGATACGTTCGGTTCAAATACGCACCAGACGGGGGATGCCACAAACCATGCGGGATGCTGGGAAATGAAACGATTCATAGGAATCATATTGACCGTTGGTCTTCTGGCGCTGTCCGGCGCCCCGGTTTTGGCGGCGATCGGGTTAACTGACAGTTATGCCGCAGGTGATAACAGCGAAAGCCTGACGTGGGACCGGACCCAAATTCGGGGGCAAACCTGGACGGCGGCTTCCTCTTATCAGTTGGCCTATGTGGAAATCTACATGCGCCGGATAGGCGCCCCCGGGGATGTAGTGTTGAACGTCAGGACCATGTCGGGAAATGTCCCTTCAAGTACAAATCTGGTCAGTGTTCAACTCGCCGCCGGCAATGTTCCTATCGTCAATGGCTGGGCGCGCTTTGATATTCCGGCTGGCACTGCCGTTAAGATCGGCGGCGGTTCCGTTTACTGGTGGGGCGTCTACGCTATTTCCGGCGATCAAAAGAGCAATTACTATGCCGTAAGGTTCGACAGGGGGAACGGATACAAGGGTGGAAATGTGATAGATAGTTCTAATGGAGGCGGAACGTGGGACACCCTGGCAACCTTCGATGACCTGTTTAGAATCTATGGCGATTCGCCGGCGGTGACGGCAGGGACAACTCCACCACCGGTGGTTGTCTTTCCACCGATAGCAGCGCCGGCGCCAACTCTCACACCCATACTGACACCTTTGCCCACACGGATTCCTGCGCTCACGCCTTCACCAACTCCCGCGCCGGTACCATCGCCTACTCCCGTACTGAAACCGTCACCCACTCCCTCTCCCGGTGCTTTTCCATCAGCCACTCCGGCGGTTGCTTCACCGTCCGCTCCGGCGGCCACTCGCGTTCCATCGGCGACCCCGGTGACAAGGCCGTCACCTACCGTTGCTGCCACTGAGGTCCCGCCACCCGCTCCGGTTTCTACATCCCCGCCGGCGCCTCCACCAGTCTTATCTCCCCCCGATCCGTCTCCGTCCATGGGAGGATCAGAGTCAAATTCGCCGGCTCTCTTGATAGTTCTGGCCTTGATAGGTGGAACCATAACAGCGGCGGTCGCGGTGAGAGTTCTTCATAATCGAGGGCAGGTCAAGAGCGGGTCCGGGCGCCGCGTTGAAAACATGGGTAGTACCGGTACCGGGCCCGCGCGGGACTCCGGGCTTTCTCACGACTCTCCGGCGGAGCCTCGGGCCGGCCTCGGTGAGGAAAGCCCTGTGATAGTACCGAAGGCTGACCCGGGCGTCCAGAGATTGGTGCTGCCGAAGGGTAGCGCCGTCAAGGCAGAGATACATCTGAAGCCTGTTCCAGACCCCGGAAAGCAAGACGTTGGCGCTGCCGGGGAGATTCTAAAAGGTTGAGAAAAGGAGAGACCATAGGCACTCAGAAGGCGGCGACTCTGTCGCAGTTCTTTTCTCTAACCAGGGAAGCCTGTCTGGAAGGCATGGCAAAGTTAGATTCGAAAGGCAATGCCGGTACAAAAGAAAAGATTCAGAAGAACGCCAAGATCAAATGGTCTTTGGTACTGGAACGAATAGTCGACCACCTGCCGGGGATGCTGGACATACCGATTCCCGAAATTGTGGCTAAAGCCTGGAGCGGATACAAGGAACTCCACAAGTACCGCGACCGGGACGCCTATCCACCGGGAGAAACCTTTCTCTTACCGACTGCCAGCCATACCATCAAGTCGGAACATCATCCGGTTCTTGAAATACGCATCAACGGCAAGGAAATCGGCAAGATCGAGTTTACCGTGACCGTGGCCTTGCTGCTCGACGGTCTGATTCTGAAGATCCAGGATGCCAGGATCAAGGAAATAATCATCGGCAGTTGCGCCGGGGAGGGCTCGATCATGTGCCAGAACACGGTCATTCTGACGAAGAAAAGCCCCAGCATCTACCTGCCGGAGTCGGTCGACCTGGGTGAGGGAATCCCCATCGTCTCGGTGGATGACCTCGGCAGGAAGCGACAGTGAGCAAAGGCGCCTTGGGCAAATCCATAGCTGGGTCATGCAGGCCGTTCCTCTTGCTGTTTGCGGGCCTGGTCGCTTCCACCTACGGGTGTGGTCTTATCGAGCCCATCAGCCATTTAGCCAATAACTTTGCCACAATCGACCAGGGTTATTACCGGGGCGAGCAGTATTTGCCTCTCCGGGTTAGCGGCCCGTCCGTGGTGGTAATCGATGACCAACCCGATGCGGAGCTACTCGTCGAGCGCCGTGGTTCCGAGGAGGTGATATACAGCGTGTCGGAGACAGCGCTGGCAAAGATATCTGGCACTGACTTCGACAAGTATCTTGTCCTCGTCGCGGTTGGAGGATACGATACGGAACGGGATGCGGTTATCGATATCAAGCGGATACGGGAAACGGATGGCGATCTCTACCTTGAATCGCGGTTCCGCGCCGCGAGTGAGAAGCGACTGCTGGAGCCCTCTACGTCCTTTCATGCCCTCAAGCTCAAGCGAGACCGCTTTTCTCAGGGGGTGAAATATAATCTCCACTTGCTGGACGAAGCGGGTTCCGAACTCTCTGCCGCGAGCGCGGTGGTCAACTATGTTGGAGGCGCCAGGCCAGTGCGGGCGCCTTTTACGCTGGTCGCGTCGGGAAGCGGGGGTTCATCATCGGCGGCTTTGAAGGAGCCGAGAATAATCGTAATATCAAATCTATCTCAGGCTCGTGACTTTATCGCGGCCAACGAGGTCCCAGTTTTCTCTGAAGAGGTTTATCGGTTCATTCCTCCCCAAGACGCCAGACGGCTATCCAACATAAGCTATGAAAAGAACCTGGCTGTCGTAATGATGTTCGGGGGTGGGAGACGGGTGTTTCCGATAGCCGCGTACCGCACGGACTCAAACCTGGCGTTCAAGTGTCTTTTTTCCAGCGGCGGGTTCATTAATCCCCCTGTCGGTTCCATGTTTGAGATAGACATAGTCCAACGCCAGGATGTGCCACGAGGGATTCCGTTCATCCTCTCACTGCTGGACCAATCGAACGTCGATAGGTCCTCGGTTTCGATAGGCAAACCATAACAAGTGGCATTTCATTGGGGACAAAAACAGGGGTTGAGGCCCGTTTCGGGCCTCAACCCCTGTGATCTGTTTACATAAAGTAGCAGCCGGATAGACGGCTGAAGTCGGATTAGCCCAGGAGTCCCTGGGTTTTCATGAGTTCCGCGTTCAGGATGGCGGCCCCGGCGGCGCCGCGGATAGTGTTATGGCCCACCAGGTTGAACTTGTAGCTCATGATGGGGCATTCTCTGACGCGCCCTACCACCGTGGCCATTCCCTTTTCCACCTCGCGGTCAACCTTAACCTGAGGCCGGTTGTTTTCCGGGCGAACGATGATGGGATGGTCGGGAGACATGGGCAGTGCCAGGTCCTTCAAAGGATTGAAGTTCTCCAGGGCCGAGATTACGTCCTTGATGCCCGGTTTCTTGTCCAGCTTGACGTAGACCGACTCGGTATGGCCGTCCTTGACATTGACGCGGTTGCAACTGGCGCTGACCGCGATGGGAGCGTTGGTGATGCTCTTGCCGTTGAAGGTACCGAGCAGCTTCAGGGTTTCCGACTGGACCTTTTCTTCTTCGCCGCCGATATACGGCAGGACGTTGTCGAGGATGTCGAGGGAGGGGACTCCCGGGTAGCCGGCGCCGGAAAGGGCCTGCATGGAAGTGACCATCACCTGGCTCAGGCCGAACTGCATCAACGGTTTCAACGCGATGAGCATGTGAATGGTGGTGCAGTTGGGATTGGTGACGATGAATCCCTTGTAGCCCCGGTTCTTCCGCTGGACCGGTATGAGTTTAAGGTGGTCGGCGTTGACTTCAGGAATCAGGAGGGGAACGTCAAGCTCCATCCGGTAGTTCCTGGCGTTGCTGGAGACGATGTACCCCTTGGCGGCGAAATTGCCTTCGATCTCACCGGCCACGTCGGCATCCAGGGCGGAGAAGACCACTTTGCAGTCCAGTCCGGGGAGGCAGTCCTTTACGGTCATGGACCGGGCATAGGCGGGAACGTCGGCGCTGATCTTCCATCGCCCTTCCATGACGTCTCCGTAGGTCTTGCCCGCCGACCGTTCGGAAGCGGCCAGTTCGGTAACTTCGAACCAGGGATGGCCATCCAGTAACTGAACGAAGCGCTGGCCGACCATTCCGGTCGCGCCGAGAATGCCAACTTTGATCTTGCTCATATGATTTTCCTGCTGAAAAGAGTTTTGATTTCGAGGGAATGGAGGAAATTATAGAGGAAAAGCCGCCGCTTTACAACGGGGCGTCGAGCTAAATATCGAGGTTGCGCACGCTCTTGGCGTAAGCCTGGATGAAGGCTTTGCGGGGCGGAACTTCCTCGCTCATCAGCTTGTGGAAAATCTCGTCTGCTTTGACGGAGTCTTCGACGGCAACCCGAAGTATAGTCCGGGTCGAGGGGTCCATGGTGGTGGACCAGAGTTGCTCCGGGCTCATTTCGCCCAGACCTTTGTAACGCTGGATGTCGACCTTCTTGGTGTCCTGAAGGGTCTTCATCTTTTCGTCTTTTTCTTTGTCGCTGTAAATCCAGAAATGCTCTTTGCCGGCCTGGATTCGGTAAAGAGGTGGCTGGGCGATGTAAAGGTAGCCCTTGTTGATGAGTTCAGCCATGTGGCGGAAGAAGAAGGTCAAGAGTAAAGTCCTGATGTGGGCGCCGTCCACGTCGGCATCGGTCATGATTATGACCCGGTGGTAGCGCAGTTTGGCCATATCCATCTGCTGGTCGATATTGCAGCCCAGAGCGGTGACCAGATGCCGGATTTCTTCATGGGCCAGCATCTTGTCGGCGGCGGCTTTTTCGACGTTGAGTATCTTGCCTCTGAGGGGGAGTATGGCCTGGAAACCGCGGTCGCGCCCCTGCTTGGCTGAGCCGCCTGCGGAATCACCTTCGACGATGAATAACTCGCTCAGGGCCGGGTCTTTTTCGCTGCAGTCGGCCAGCTTGCCGGGGAGGCTGGAGCCGTCCAGCAGGCCTTTTCGGATGACCAGGTCCCTGGCTTTCCGGGCGGCTTCCCTGGCCTTGGCCGAGGTAAGGCATTTGTCGATTATTGCCCGGCCTTCGTTGGGATGCTCGTCCAGGTACTGGGTGACGCCATCGAAAACGGCTGTTTCGACGTTGCCCTTGACCTCGGCGTTACCCAGTTTGCCTTTGGTCTGGCCTTCGAACTGGGGATTGCCCAGCTTGACGCTGATAATGCTCGTCAACCCTTCGCGGACGTCGTCGCCGGTCACGTTGGCGTCGTCTTCTTTGACCAGCTTGGCGCGGCGGGCGTAATCGTTCAGGGCGCGGGTGAGGGCGGTGCGGAAACCGGTAAGATGTGTCCCGCCGTCGGCGGTATTGATGCAGTTGGCGAAGGTAAAGTTGGTTTCGCTGTAGCCATCGTTGTACTGGATGGCCGCTTCAACATAGGTGCCGTTGACAGTCTTGGAAACGTAAATGGGCAACGAATGGAGGACAGTCCTGTTGCGGTTCAGGTGCCGGGCGAAACTGGCGATGCCGCCTTCGAAGTAGAAGGTCTGGTCGACGTCCGTCCGTTCGTCCCTGATGTGGAGCTCCAGGCCTTTGTTCAAATAGGCCATTTCCCGGATGCGTTCCGCGATGACTTCATAATCGAAGATGGTCGTGGAAAACATGTCTTTATCGGCCATGAAGGTTACAGTGGTGCCGGTGGAGGTGGATTCGCCGACGGGTTTAACCGGGCAAGTGGGCACGCCGCGGCAGTATTCCTGCCGGTAGACTTTGCTGTCGCGGCGAACGTCGACGCGCATCCATGAGGAAAGAGCGTTTACCACGGAAGCGCCCACGCCGTGCAAGCCGCCGGATACTTTGTAGCTCTGGCCGCCGAATTTGGCCCCGGCGTGAAGATTGGTCATGGCCGTTTCCAGCGCCGAGAGTCCCGTGACCGGATGCGTCTCAACCGGGATTCCGCGTCCGTCGTCAGACACCTCCACGGAATTGTCCGCCTTGAGGGTCACGTCGATGCGGCGGCAGTAGCCGGCCATGGCTTCGTCGATGCTGTTATCGATTATTTCATAGGCGAGATGATGAAGGCCGCGCTGGTCTGTGCTACCAATGTACATCCCGGGGCGGAGACGGACCGCTTCCAACCCATGGAGAACCGTGATATCCGCAGCATTATACTCACCCTGATGGTTAGGGGGATTCGGTGAACTATTTTGGGTCACGGCCTATTATACAATACACAGTTGGGTTTGGCAATTTGGCTCGTATCTGAAACAGATACAAAAGAGAGGGATATGTTGCTTGGAGGCTCCGGACGCAGAATAGCAAGTAACAAGTAACAAGTGGCAAGTGTCAATCCAGCCGCCTCCCCTTCGCTGACCGCTGACTCCTGGCCCCTGACCGCTCAGGGCTTGCAGCAGAGGCCGATGAGCTTGTAGGCCAGGCGGGCCAGCACGAACGGCGCGGCCGAGGTGCCTTCCCTGGGGCAAAGCTCCACCACATCGAAACCCACCACTTCACGCTGGGCCGCCACCGCTTCCACCAGCGAAATGACGTCATACCAGCTCAATCCGCCCGGCTCGGGTGTGCCGACGGCATTCACCAGTCCCAGGTCGAAGACATCGGCGTCAACGGTGATATAGACTTTCTTGTTCAACCGGCTGACGATCTTCTTTATGGTGGGAGGGTTGAAAATGGTGTGGTGGCCGTAAAATATCTCCAGCTTCTTCTCTTTGATGAAGCGGCTCTCGTCGATGCTCATGCTTCTGATGCCGACCTGGACTACGGGGCAGAGTTCCATGGCGCGGCGCATCACCGAGGCATGCCCGATGCTGGTTCCAAGGTACTCGTCCCTCAGGTCGCTGTGGGCATCGAGCTGGAGGACCGTCAGGCCGGCGTGATCCTCGGCGTGTGCCCGGATCGGCCCCAGGGAAAGGGAGTGCTCGCCGCCCAGCATGCAGGTGATCTTGCCCTGGGTATTGAGGTACTTGATGATCTCGTAGACGCGCTGGATCATCCCCTCGGGGCCGCTCATCACCGGCTCTACTTCGGGCGCCGTGTGAATGCCGACTTTGTAGATTTCCCGGTCCATTTCGAAATCGTAGAGTTCGATGTACTGGGAAGACTCTATGATCGCCCCGGGGCCGTCTCTGGACCCGCTGCGCCAGTCCGTAGTGCTGTCGTAAAGCACAGGCAGAATGACCGCGCGGGCCTGGTCGAAGTCGTCGTAGGGGGAAGGTATGGCGCCGAAGTTGCGAGGCGGGTAGAAGTGACCGGCTATCGCCTCAGAAGGAAACAACCAGGTCTTCTCCCAGCTTGAAGGTCGGTTTCTTCCTTTTCTTGATGGTCTCAGCGTGAATATCGGCCACGGCGCTGACGATAAGAGGCAGCGCGATGGTCGCTTCGCAGTAGACGGTGCTGGTTCTGGCCTTTTCGCTGATCTTACCCCAGGAGCGGGCTTCCTCGAAGGTGCAGCCGCTGAGACCGCCCCACTGGGGAGAGTCGGTAGTTATCTGGATAGCGAAGTCGTGCCCGGGCAATTCCTTATCGAACAGGTAGCCGCAGAGGACGGCTTGCTGGATGAAGTTCTTGGGCGTCCCGCCGCCCACGAAGATAACGGCGGGGGTCTTCGGCAGGACGGCGAGCTTGGGCAACTCGACCACGTCTTTTACCACGTCGAAGAGCAATCGCTTGCCGCGTTTGACCTGCCCCGCTGCCAGAGCGGTCCCATAGACGCTGTCGGCTATGGCCGGCGAGTACACCGGCATGCTGGCTTTGGCGGCGGCCGTAAGTATGCCGTTGCCTTTGCCCTTCTTGATGAGTTCGTGGCCGATGAGGTTCAGGAATTCGCGCGTGGTATAAGGCCTTTGCAGGTTAAGGGTCTCTGCAAAGTCCATAATAAATTCTTCTTCGGCTTCAACTTCGTTTTCCGAAAGGAAAACGTCGTATATTCTATCGACCCTGGCGTGGGCCAGCGCGTTGTCGTCCACGTGGTGCTTGCCCTGGTAGTGGAAGTTGCCCAGGGTCTCGTGCAGGTCGTGGTAAAGGTTGGCGCCGGTGCTGACCAGACAGTCGATCAATCGGTTTTCGATGAGATAGACGATAACTTCGCGCATGCCTGCCGGAATCATGGCCCCGGTCAGGCCGAAGTAAATGGTTACCTCGCCCTTGAGCATTTCGCCCCAGATGTCTACCGCGTTGGCCAGGGCGCGCGCCTGGAAAGACGTTTTGCCCATCTTCTGGACCAGTTCGGCGGTAGAGCAGGGGGAGGTGATGGGGAAAGGGGTTACGGGTTGCTTGAAGTGGTTGTTCATCTTCCGGTGGGCCTGGAATGCCTGGAAGGTACTCCGACGAGTTGCGGTTCGGAATCTTCCATTTCGGGTACCTCGAGGAGCCGGGGGGTTGACATGGGGAGGTCGGCGTATTCAAGCCCTCTGTCGAGAAGGTAGCTTCGGATGCGGGTCAAATGCAACTTCTGTTGCAGCTTTTCGGTCACCATTTTGGCGTCAAAGGCTTTACATGAGAAGACATCGATGTTGACCAGGGCGCGATCGACGAAAGTATGGATACTGATGTGGCTCTCGGCGATGAGGACGAGTCCTGAAATGCCCCAATCCTCTGGTTTGGACCCTATGTATCTGAAGACATAGGGAGGAGCGATTTTGGTCATCCCGATCTCACCGGGAAAGCTGTCTAACAGGTCATATACAACGTTTCGGTCAGCCAAGATGGCGGGATTCTTTCCATACCCGTCGATGACAAGGTGCATTTAATCCTCCTTATATCAGGATTTCATATCATATCATAACGAGGCCATCACCTCCTTTAGCCTCGAAATTCATAGCTATAACTTTGAAGGATGTTATCATAATGCGCCCGGTAGTGCAATATCTTGGACGAAAAATTCCCTAAAATATTTCCGCGCCACCACTGCAGGGACGAGAGATTCGCTAAGGCTTTCGAGGACATCAAAGCTGGAGATGACACAGGGCGAGAGCCCGGACAGACTACCTGGTACCGCAGGCCTCCGTGCCTGCGAACGCCCGGCATCCCTCCAGCGCCCAGCCGGTTGCTACCGATTATCGAGCTGAATCTTGATGGCTTCCTCAACTTTGGGCATGTCCTCCGGCGAAAGAACGTCAGCGCGGCGAAAAAGGCGTGACTTGCTGACAGTGGTCAGTTGGTCTGCCATAGCTTTACTCGCTTTCCCTTCAAAGACCACCGATGCCTTGCTGGGTTAGAGGCGGTCCGTCTTGCTGGTGAGAGGGATCGAAGGAATCCCAGGGAGACTGCGGTCTGGAGAGGGTGCATGTCAATCCGTGAGGCTTGAGATTGCGGGTGGCCGGGGTCTTTGCTATAATAATTTCTGGCGCTGGGGAATCGTCTAGCGGTAGGACAGCAGATTCTGGATCTGCTTACCTAGGTTCGAATCCTGGTTCCCCAGCCATTCCTCTCCTCCTCCGCTTCGGTTACCATGCCTCCAACTGGCTGTGCCTGTTATAGCGGCGCTGGCCCGTTGAGTCGCTCCCCCTGCCCTGTCGGCGCGAATGTCACAGATTTGTCATCGTTTCGGCGCTGATTTTATGACTAATTAAGCATACATCCGGCATCATTGGGCAGAAGACGAACTAAACCAAAGAGCCCGATTCAACCAGGTTAGGTGTCGCTGGTCAACAGAGGAAAGGAGGGGACACCATGACGCCTGTAAGGCAAAAGATCACCCCGTGTCTATGGTTCGATCGCCAGGGCCGCTGTTCAAGTTCACCCCGTCGGTATCATTTCTCGTCGCCTGTGATAAGAGGGATGAAGTCGATGCCATCTGGAAGGTACTGGCCAAAGGGGGCGCCGCCCTCATGGAACTGGGCGAATACCCCTTCAGCCAGAGATACGGATGGACCCAGGACAGGTATGGCCTTTCGTGGCAGGTGATGCTAGCGTTTCGTTCATGGTCCAATGCCGGACCCAGAAGGAAATTGACTGCTACTGGGAAAAGCTCACTTCGGATGGAGGGCAAGAAGGTATGTGTGGGTGGCTCAAGGACAAGTTCGGTGTTTCCTGGCAAGTCACGCCGGGCGGCCTGAACAAGATGCTGCGGGACGGTGACAAAGAGAAGGTAAGACGCGTTACCAGTGCGTTCCTGAAAATGAAGAAGTTCGACATCGCGGAACTCAAGAAAGCCTTCAAGGGATAGACTAGAGACGTCGCTGGAACACAGAGTAAAGGAGAAGCGCCATGGCCAAATTTAACATCTATCTGAACTTCCCGGGCACCTCGGAAAAGGCATTCAATTTCTATAAATCGGTATTTGGCGGCGAATTTACGTCTGTTTTCCGGTTCAAAGATATGCCGATGCCAGGGGTGGAAATCGCGAAAAAGGATGAGAACAAGATCATGCACATCTCCCTGCCGGTGGGCAAGGACGACGTGTTGATGGCCAGTGATGCCCTTGATTCGCACGGGCAGAAGTTAGTCCAGGGCAACAACGTTTACGTTTCGGTCCACCCGGAAAGCAAACAAGAGGCTGACCGCATATTCAAAGCTCTTTCCGCCGGAGGCGTGGTAGAGATGCCGATTGCCGATCAGGTCTGGGGCGATTACTACGGCAGTCTCAAGGACAAGTTCGGGGTGCTGTGGATGGTGAACTATTCGTATCCGAAGGCAAAATGAAGGCTGTGGTTTTCCAGCCTTGTCCAGGCGCGCCGTAGAAGCGCGCCACCCGGAAAATGCGCCTTGCCCTTGTATTGGTATGCTGATATAATACCCGTCGGCTGTTGCTAATAGCGCAGCCGCGGTCACTCCTCTGCGGCGCATTCGTCTAGCGGCCTAGGACACCTCCCTCTCAAGGAGGAGACCACCGGTTCGAATCCGGTATGCGCTACCATCTTTGTTAATATATAGAACCTCCCTCGTGGAGGTTCTATTATTGTCTACAGGTACAGGTATGGTGCAGTAAAACCTCCGGGATTGATTTCTAACCTCTTCAAGGATCGCCTCAGAAAAGTCTTTTGTTGCAGAAATGATTCTTCGCCCAGGATTTGCTCAAGCTCATTTAGGTAGCTCATCACTTCGTTTTGATCAAGTTGCTCCGGCGTGTCCGATTGGATTCTGCTCACCAAGATGTCCCTCTGCTGCTGTAACTCGTGCTGACTAGCTCTTCTGAGAGCCGTTGACAGGAACCCTCACCTTTCGATACCCGAAAGGCGCGTTGCCGCCGTTGAAGAAACCCCTGCCGATGTTTTCTTTCATACCCCTCATGTTTGTGCTCTCCATCCAGTCACAAAGGGATTGTAGGGTTGTTTCAAATCAGCCAAGATTCGCCAAGGAGGTCATTCACAGCAAGGAAACTTTTCTGAATTATTTACTGCTCCACATTGCCAGTCGCCGAAAGGAATCCCGTAGGTGTTGACAACTGCCTCTGCTGATGACGTTGTGACATGGTACAACCTGGCTTGTGTGATATCATATTCATATTCTCTTCCGGTGACGTTAGCGACGGCAATTTGAACGTATTCGGTGTCCCCTGAGATCCAATTCGGTTTCACAAAGACCAAACTCGTCGCTTTAAGATCTTTTGATTTAGACACTTTGGCGACAATTTCTTGCTCATTTGATGCAAATGAGCTGCACCTAAGTACGGCGCAGTCCTGTTCGTTGAAAGTGGCATTGACCGAAGCCGATTTGACAGCATCACTAGAGGCAAACTGGAGAGTGACAGCATCTCCCTCCGCTGGTCGGCTGCATGAGACGGAAAAGACGAAGAAAAGGCTAAGTGCTGTTAGTAACGCAGCTATAGTCTCAAACCTTCTTGCCCTCGTAGAAAGTCTACGTGTTTTACCGTGGTGCATTTTAGTCATGCCTTACCTTCTTAAGGGCCAAAGAAGACAACTGTTGGCGCACGTGCTTCATTCGACTTTTCAGGGCAATAAAGAGTACCAGAGGCAATACGCCCA
>ORJL011754446.1_pt1 | contig 19154 bp, 17 predicted proteins | sample 1779941 | NCBI WGS metagenome assembly ORJL01 (sample SAMEA104232317, study PRJEB22302) | groundwater metagenome | biome: forest; feature: aquifer; material: groundwater | place: USA | collected 2011-08-07 | depth 5.8 m | reverse complement strand
GCCTCCCCGCGGCCCGACCCCACCCGTTCCGCCTCGGCCACGGCCTCCCCGAGCCGGGGCACGTATTCCCCCTCCAGCCGGTCGAACGGCAGACCCTCCCGGCGCAGGGACAGCACCGCATCCAGGTAGAGTTCCGCCTTCTCGCGCAGGTCCTGCCGGACCTGGTCGACCAAACGCGCCCTTTCCCGCGCGGTCCACGCGGCCCAGGCGCAGGCCAGCACGGCCGCGACGCCGAGTCCCGCAAGGGTCCGGTGTCGCGACACCCGGCGCATCACCGCGGTGGCGAGGCCGATCGGTCGAGCCTCGATCGGCTCCCCATTCAGGAACCGTTCCAGGTCGAGGGCAAACTCGCGCGCCGTGGGATAGCGGCGCTCGATGGGTTTCTCGAGCGCCTTGAGGCAGATCGTCTCCAGGTCGGGGTGGATCCGCGGGTCGCGGCGCCGCGGCGGCTCGGGGTCGCGGTTGAGCGCGCGCGCCACGATTTCCGCCATCGTGGCCCCCTCGAACGGGGGCTTCCCGGTGAGCGCCTCGTAGAGCACCGCTCCCAGCGCATACACGTCGCTCGCCGGTCCGATCCGCTCCAGTTCGCCGTCGATCTGCTCGGGAGGCATGTACTGAAGCGTGCCCAGCATCTGGCCCGAGGCGGTGAGGGCGCTCCCCTCGTCGATCCGCTTGGCAAGCCCGAAGTCCATCACGTGCACCCGCCCCGAGTCGTCCACCACGATGTTGGACGGCTTCAGGTCGCGGTGGATCACTTTTCGTTCGTGGGCGTGGGCCACCGCCCGGGCGATCTCGCACACCAGCCGGGCCCGCTCGCGCAGGTCCGGCCCGTTCCCGCCGCGCAGGACCTCCTCCAGCGTGCGCCCAGGCAGGAGCGCCATCGCGAAGTAGGGGACCCCGTCGATCATCCCGATGTCGTGGATCGGGACGATGCCGGGGTGGTCGAGGGAGGCGGCCGTGCGCGCTTCGCGCAGCAACCGCTCGACCCCTTCGCGGTTCGTCGCGTCGCCCAGGAGCACCGTCTTCAGCGCCACCTCGCGGCGGAGTTCGGTGTCGAGCGCCCGGTAGACCACTCCCATGCCGCCCCGGCCGATCTCCTCCAGCAGCTCATACTTGCCCAGCCGCGCAGGGCGCGCTCCGCCCGGCACCGACGCGACCGAAGGAGAGGGAAGGGTGCCGGACCCCGCCGCGGCCGCCGGCGCGTCCCCCACCAGGGTCGCCGCCACCGCGACCGCCTGTTGCGAGTCGGCCACCTTCCGGCGCTGCTCGGCGGTGAGGAAGCCGCGCCCCACCAGCCACTCCTCGAACGGCCCCTCAGCCTCCGTCGCGCGTGCGCGCAGCGCGTCTTCCATTCGTGCGGGGGTAAGGAACCCGAGCCGGACCGCGGTCATCGCGTAGAGGCGGCTCCCGGAATCGGTCATGGCTCGTCGGGTCGGTTGCAGGACACTCCGCGCTACTTGGTTGCCGTCGAGGCGTTCTTCAGGTCGATGTGCACCGGGTACATCATGTCCCGGTCCCAGGCCCGGCCGAACGTCGCCAACAGCGTGTCCAGGCGGCACTGAGGCACGCCGTTGAACACCACCTTGCCGTTCCACTTCACCTCCACCGGCTGGTTCAGGTCGACCAGTTGCTGGCAGAGGTGGATGTACGCACCCTTCGGCTTTCCGCTGGTGGTCACTTCGACCTTGTTCCCGTCGAGGATCTTGCCGCTGATCTTCGAGCGGTACCATCCCGACATGTACTCGTCCGACCCGACCGCGGGCCCCACCACGCCGACCCAGTAGGCCCCCTCGGGGACCGGCTTGTGAACCTTGCTGATCACCAGCTGCGAGAAGTACGTGACCTCCTTCGGGTGCGGGTTGCGCACCTTCTGGTCCAGCCACGTGTGCGTCTCCTTCTTGATGAAGCCGCTGTCGGAGTGGAACCAGTTGCCGTGGTCACCGTCCGGGTACTCCTTGTAGAAGGGATCGTATCCGAGCTTCTTGAGCACGGCGACCGCCTTCCGCTCCGCTCCGACGGCGACGTTCTTGTCGAGCGCGCCGTGCCAGATCGAGATCGGGAGGAACTTCAGGTTCAGGAAGTTGCTCTCCATCGGGAATTCCGGCTCGTCCGGGTGCCAGGGTCCGCCCGCCATCGGGAAGTTCGCGGCGAACAGGTGAGGGAAGCGCAGGGAGTAGTACCAGGTGCCGAAGCCGCCGGCCGAGAATCCCGCCAGGTAGAGGCGATTGCAGTCGATGACGTTCTCGCGACGGACGGTGCGGAGGAGCTCGAAGAAGAAATCGTCGGAGTAGCCGTTGGTCCACTCGCGTTCGCCGGCCGCCTTGATCGCGGGCGCTTCGGGGCACACCTGCACGAAGCCCGCATGGCTCCAGAAGCCCCCCTGCCCGTCCGGCCCGCCCGATCCGTGGAGGTAGATCAGCAGGGGCGAGGGCTTGCTCTTGCTGTTGCCCTGAATCGAGTACTTGAAGGTGTGGCCCTCGGGCGAGGTGAAGGTGCGGGTGCCGCCGGGGCCGGGGAGCGGCTTGAGCGACAGCTTGCGCAGCTCGTCCTCCAGCGCCTTGAAGTCCTTGTACGGCATCGCCGGCAGTGCGGCGGCCTTCTGGATGATCTCCTGGCGCTTGGTCTCGTCCGGGGCGAGGTAGAACTGGCGCAGCAGCTTCGATGCGTCGGATTTTGGCTCCGGGTCCTTGGCCGCGATCGTGGCGGCCGATCCGATGACCAGGGCGATTGCCAGAACCACGCGGAAGGCGAACGACGGCATGCGGGCAACCTCCCCTCGGGCACACGCTGGGACACCGGATTGTAGCGCTCACGCCGCGGGCCACGTAGAATATTTCGCATGAGTTCGAACGGTGGCATGCGGACGGCCGGGTACCTGGTGGCCGGGGTCGGCCTGCTCGTGACCATCGTGGTCTTTCTGCCGCGGCGCATCGGCCGCGAGGGGTCGGGAGACAGCCTTGACCCGCGGACCTGGAAGCGCCAGCAGGGCCTGACCGGCAGTGACGAGGCGTTCCTCGGCGACGAATCCGGCAAGCCGAAGACCCGCGAGCAGGGCTTGCAGATTCGCACCCGCCCGAAGAGTGCTTCCGACCACTATGTGGCGCCGGTGCAGCGCCCGGCTTGGCCGCACACGCCTCCCGAGGTGGTCCGCAAGGCCTGGGCCGCGCTGCGCAGCCTGCGGGTGAAGCTGGAGGCGCCCGAGTCGGCGAAGAAATTCTGGGGCAAGCCGGAGGCCGGGCCGCCGGATGGCGTTCCCCGGGCCTCGACGGACGCAGGCGCTCCGGGCGTGGACCAGGTCGCGGCCGAACTCGCTGTGCGCTGGCGTGAGTCGGGCGGCCCTGAGCTCACGGTCCGCCTGCCACGGCTGCCCTGGGCGGAGCTCTCCCGCCGCTCGCAGGACCGCGCGCGCGCCGCGCTCGCCGGCCTGGGCGGCGAATGCCGGGGTGATGAAGCGCTCGCCCGGATCGCGGCCTTCGCCGGGGGCTCCTGGCGCCTCGAGGAGGACGGCGCGATCGCGATCGTGGGCCCGCGGGAGCCGGACCGGCGCGACCCCGAGCTGCGTCGCTGGATCCGCCTGCAGGCGGTGCGCGGGACGCCCGGCGAGGAGACTCCGCCCGCCTGGCGGGTCGCCAGCGAGCTCGCCTTGCGCGAGGGAGCGGTCGCCTTCGAGTGCGAGCAGGAGCCGATCGCCCGGGCGCTCGAGCAGTTTTCCCGCGCCACCGGGCTCTCCGCCTGGCTCGACGAATCGCTCGGACCCGAAGTCTCGCTTCAGCCCGTGACCCTGCGCGTGAAGCAGTTGCCGCCCGGGGAGCTGCTGCGGCTTCTGCTCGACCCGCTCGAGCTGGCGCCGGGCATCGAGCCCGACGGCCTGGTGGTGGGGGAGACCGGCGCGGTCGCCGCGCGGACCGGGTCCCTGCAGGCCCCCTACGCCACCGCGGAGGCGATCCTCGCCCGGCCGGTCAAGGTCGCGCTCGCGGATTTCGTCCCCTACAAGCTCGCGGCGGCGATCGAGCAGATGACCGGGACCACGGTCGTGGTCGACGAGTCCCTCTGGGGGAGCGAGGAACCTCTCGAGGCGAATTCCGGCGCGCGACCGCTGCGCATCGTGCTCGAGGAGGTGGCGAGGCTCAATGGGCTGGCGTGGCGCGTCTACGAGGGCGAGATCTACCTCGCGCGCTGACGCAGGGCGCATCGGGCTCTTCGTCGCGCCGTAGGTGCGCCTCGCAGGTCACCGCGCCCACCGCGCGTCGCGAGGGAGTTCAACCCCCGAGCCGCGCGCCCACCTCGAGAAGCGTCGCTTCGGGAAGCTGCAGGCGCCCGAGAATCTGCGAGTCGTGCAGCTCCCGCGCGCGGCGCCAATGCGGCGTCGCCTCGTCGCGACGGCCGGCTCGGTCGAGCAGGCGGCCGAGGTGCACGCGATAGTGCGCGTTCCCCGGGTAGCGATCCACCGCGAGCCGCGCGGCCTCCAGGGCCCGCTCGAAGAGCGCGCGGGCCTCGGCCTCGTCCGCCTCGCGTTCGCGCGGCACCGCGCGGGCGTGCCGCAGCAGCACCTCGGCATGGTCGGCGCGCACCGCCGACAGGTGCTCGGTCAGCGCGGGGTTCTCCGGGGCCCGGGCCAGCGTCTGCTCGGCCAGTCGTTCGCACGGCTCGAGGATCTGCTCGGCGAGCTCGCGCGACGAGCCCTGGGTGCCCTCCAGGGCGCGGCATTCCTCGTGCAGGGCGCTGCTCAGTGCGTGCAGCGCGGCCGGGTCCCAGGGATTGAGCGAGACGGCCTCGAGAAGCACCTCCTGGCGTCGGCGCGGGGACAGCGGAAGGCCGTCTTCCCCCCAGTGGGCGAGGTCGCGGAGCGATTCCGCGGGCAGCAGGCGGCCGACGAGGAGCCATGACCCGGCGGCGACGGTGACCACAAGGAGCGCGGCCCCGGCGAGCGCACTCCGGCGCCGCTGCGGCGGGATCGGCGCGAGATCGGCGCCTCCGTTTGCGGCGAGCAGCACGCCGCCGAGCAGAAGCACCGCCGCGGAGAAATTGTGTACGTACAAGTTCATGTCCACCAGGGAGTGGACCAGGGTCGAGGCCACGCCTGCAGCGAGGGCGTGGCGCAGCGAGGGGGCCGCGATCCCGGCCGGGCCGGGCTCCGCCGCATGGCCCGGGATCGCGTACGCGAGCGCGCCGTGGGCCTGGGCGAACACAGCGAACCAGACCGCGGCCACCAGCGCGGGTTGCAGGAGGCTCCCGGGTGCGAACCCGGGGATCTGGGTCGCTCCGGCGACCTCGCTGGCGAAGACGGCGAGCCCACCCGCGATTCCTGCCAGGGCGAAGGCGGTTCCGCGCGAGAGACCGGCGTCGCCCGCCGGCACCGGCCCGGGCGGCGTGCCGCGCAGGACCGGGACCAGCAGCGCCGCCCACAGGCCGAGGAAGGCGATCAAGCCGGGGATCCCCAGTTCCGCGGCGATCTGGAGCCAGTCGTTGTGGGCGCGCTGGACTTCGCCGGCGAGGTCGGATTTGTACCGGAGATAGTGGTCCGCGAAGTTGTCGAGCCCGACCCCGAGGAGCGGATGAGCCTCGATCATCCGCACGGCTCCGCCCCAGTATCCGATGCGGAAGCCCATGGACGAGGTTGGTGAGCGGAGCCCGAGCGGATCCCGATCCCAGAAGAACGCGGCCCACGCGCCCGCCGCGGCCAAGAGCGCGGCGGCGACCAGGACAGGCTTCCGGTGCCGGGCCAGCCAGGCGCGTTGCTCGAGGAGCGTGAGGACCCCGACACACGTCCCGAGCGCGGCCAGGCCGCCCCGCGATCGGGTGATCAGGAGCAGGGCGACCGCGAGCACGGCGATTCCGGCGAACAGCCAACGGGAGCGCCGCGAGCCGCATGCGGCGATCCAGACGAGAAGGGGCAGGGCGAGCGCAAGGAACCCCGCCAGGGAGTTGCGCGTGACGAAGGTGCCGTAGGGCTCGTCCGACCAGAGCCGATTGACGAATTCGTACAGATTTGCCACGGCGATGAAGTGGATCTGTTCCGGGTCGGCGTAGACCACGTCGCGCGTATGGGGGATGATCCAGGCCCACTGGTACAGCGCGTAGATCACCTCCAGCGCAACCGTCGCGACGAGGGCGGCGAGCAGCGTACGGGCGAGATTTCCCCGTCGGTCGAACAGCCCCACGAGCTGGAAGAGCGCGAGATGACCGAACCAGACGCCGGCGGTGGCCGCGGCGGGCCACGGCGAAGAGGCGACCAGGGGGGAGGCGAGCACCAGCAGGAGAAAGCCGGCGAGCGGAAGGGCGACCCAGGCGCGGGGAACCGGGATCGACTCCCCGAAGGCCCCGCGCAGGATCGCGATGCCGAGCCACGCGACCAGGGGCAGGGCGGACAGGGCGAGATTGTGGGCCGCGCCGAACGGGTCGGCGGAGACCAGCGGTCGCAGGGCGATGAAGGCCGCGGCCAGCACGATGGCGAGCGCCTCCCCCCAGCGTTCCAGTCGCTCCGCCACTTCGGGCGGCACCGGCAGGGGCGCGTTCGCGGCGGCCGCGAGACCCGGCGCAGCCGTTCCGCCGGCGACAGGCGTGGCTCCGCTCCCCGGTATGCCGCCGGGCCCGGTCCCGGGCGGGATCGGGAGCGCTGCCTCCGGCCCGTCGCCGGTGGCCGCCGGTGGGCCCTTTTTCTTGTGCCTTTTCTTACCCATGCCTGCGCCCCGTGGATTCGATGAGGGTGAGGGCGACCAGCACCAGCACGACCTGCAGGAGCGCGGTGACCGCCCCGGTCGAATCCGTCCGGTGGATCAGGGTTCCGCTCAAACCCGTGCACAGAGTGAGCAGGTAGATGAGCAGCACGGCGTCGCGCCGGGAGAATCCCAACTGGACCAGGCGGTGCGAGAGGTGGCGGTTGTCCCCTTGCCAGATCGGATGGCCGGCCCGCAGTCGGATCCCGATCACGGTGATCGCATCGTGCAGCGGCACGGCGAGCACGAGGAGGGGGACGCAGAACGCGGCCAGGGCGTTGCCCTCGCGCCCCTCGTAGAAGGTGAAGAGAACGGTGAGGACGGCGAGACAATAGCCGAGGAAGAGGCTTCCGGAATCGCCCAGGAACATCGAGGCGGGGGGAAAGTTGTAGCAGAGGAAGGCGAGGGTGGCGCCGATCAGCGCGAGCAGAAAGAAGGCGATGAAGAGTTGCCCGGTCTGGAGCGCGATCGCCAGGAACAGCGCGGACGCGATGGCCGCGATCCCGGCGCAGAGCCCGTCCATGTTGTCGAGGAAGTTCATTGCGTTGGTGATGCCGGTGATCCAGACCACCGTGATCGCGCCGGCGATCCACGGTCCCCACCCGGATGTCTCGAAAAACAAAGTGAAGCTGATCCCCTTGAGGACGAGCGCCGACGCGACTGCGATCTCGACGGCGAACTTGATCCCAGGCGAGAGCTTGTGCCGGTCGTCGAAGTGGCCGAGGGCAATGATCACCAGGCCGCCGCCGAGCACGAAAGCGAGGTCCCCGAGCTTTTCGCGCATCCCCGGCAGGTGCGCGGCGAGCCCGTCGGGAAGCCACGGGGAAACGAGGTCCGGGGCGAAGGCGGCGCCGGCCCCCAGCGCGACCGGCAGGCAGGCTGCGAACGCCAGGCCGAGTCCGCCGCCGTACGGGATCGCCCGCTCGTGGATCTTGCGCTCCCCCGGCCGGTCCACGAAGTCGCTGCGGAGCGCCCAGCCACGGGCGAGGCGGCACGCGGCGAGTCCGAGCAGGAAGGAGAAGAGGGGAATGGCGAAGAGGGCGGCGTCCATAAGCGTTCAGCGGGCCCGACGGACGGCCTCGATCGCCGCGTTCATGTCGTCGATCGCCGCCTCGATGGCGCGCTCCCAGCGCGGGGCGCCGAACCGCTCGCGGTACGGCGACGAGTGCCAGGGGAAGATCGCGCTGCGCGAGGCGCTGACCAGGGCGCCCAGCCCCCGCTCGTCGAAGACCGGCGCGAGGTCCGAGGCCTTCCCCCCCTGCGACCCCAGGCCGGGGAGCAGGAAGAAAGAGTGCGGAAGCCGCTTCCGCAGGAGGCGCGCCTCGGCGGGGTACGTCGCGCCGACCACCGCGCCGACGCCCGAGTACCCGCATCGGCCGCGCAGTCGCTCCGACCAGGAGCGCACCAGCCGCGCGGTCTCGAGGTAGAAGCGGGAGCGTCCGCAGCGCAGGTCTTGCAACTCGCGCGCGCCGGGATTCGAGGTCCGCACCAGGAAGAACATCCCGCCGCCCGCCTTCGCGGCCGCTTCGAGCCACGGCTCGACGCTGTCGCTGCCCAGGTAGGGTGAAAGCGTGACCGCGTCGCAGGGGAAGCCCAGGCCGTCCCCGGCGAAGTACGCGGCGGCGTACGCCTTGGCCGTGCCCGGAACGTCGCCGCGCTTGACGTCGGCGATCGCGAGCAGCCCGAGCTCGCGCGCGCGGCTGAGCGTCGCGGCAAACACCGCCAGGCCCGCCGGGCCCCAGCGCTCGTAGAACGCCACCTGTGGCTTCACGCACGGCACCCGCGAGGCGGCGATGTCGAGCACCACCGCGTTGAAGCGCGCGATCGCCCCGAGCGTGCGCGCCGGTTCGCTCCGGCCGGTCCCGCGGAAGAGAACGCGCGGGATCAGGGCGGGATCGGGGTCGAGCCCGACGCACGCGGCGCTCCGCTTGGCGCGAATCGCGGCGGCGAGCCGATCAGCGAATGGTCGCATCGACGAATTTCACCGCAAACCCGGGGACGGCGCAATGGAAATGAGGGCGCGCGCGGACTCGGCACCCGGGCATGCGGGTTTCGGTTGCGCGTGGGGAGCGATTGCGGTGCAATTCCCGCTTCCGGCCGGGAGGTCCGCAAATGCGCGCCCGTGGCCCCGCGTCGCAGCCGTCGCTCGACCCGGGGCTTGGCTTCGCCCCTGCGGGTCCGACCCCCCGTTCGCGACCATTCCCGAGGATGCCCGCCGTGTGGTTCGAGGAGAAGCTGATCTACTATCCGGTGCGCCACCCGGAGGGGCTCTACGCTGCGTCGTCGCGCCCCGGGGGGCCGCGCGATGTCGATCTGGTCGCCGAGGACGGGGTCCGGCTGCATGCCTGGCTTCGCGAACCGGCCGCTCCGGTGGCTACGTTCCTCTTCTGCCACGGGAACGCGGGCAATCTCACCCACCGCCTCGACATCCTCGAGCGGCTCGCAGCCGCGGGCATCCGGACGTTCATTTTCGACTATCGGGGATACGGCCGCAGCGAAGGCAAGCCCGGCGAGGAGGGGCTCTACCGCGACGCGCGCGCGGCGTACGACCGGCTCGCCGCCGAGCCCGGCGTGGAGCCCGGGCGGATCTTCGCCTACGGTGAGTCGCTGGGCGGAGCGGTGGCGGCGCAACTGACGCTCGACCGCCCGTGCGCGGGCGTGATCCTGCAGTCCACGTTCCGCTCCCTGCGGGCCATCGGGCGCGAGACCTTCCCGGTGCTTCACCTGCTCGCGCGCCATCGGTTCGAGACCGAAGCGAAGCTGGCGCGGATCGCCGCCCCGGTCCTGGTGGTCCACGGCGAGGCGGACACCCTGATCGGGCCGCATCACGCCCGGCGGCTCCACGAGGCGGCGCGGGAGCCGAAGTGGCTGCACCTGGTGCCCAGGGCGGACCACAACGACCTGTGGGAGGTCGGCGGCCGCGACCTGGTCCTGCGGCTGCGGCGGTTCGCGACCGAGGATGCGGCGCGGCCGGTCGCGCGGGCTTGAAGCGGGGCTGGCGGGAGTCGCTCGCGCCGCTGGACGCCGCGCGGTCCGCCGGGTACAAAATGCACCCATGGAGTTTTCGATGAACAGAATCGAACGAATCGATCATCGGGCGATTCCGGAGGCTCGGGAAGACCTGGCCCGAAGGAGGTGACCCTTGGAGCGGATGGACGCGCTGGTGATCGCGGCGCACCGCGACGACGTCGAGATCACCTGCGGCGGTCTGATCGCCCGGTTGGTCGACGACGGTTATCGTGTCGGTGTGCTCGACTTGACCAAGGGTGAAAAAGGCACCCGCGGCAGCGCCGCCCTCCGGGCCCGGGAGGCGGCTGCCGCCGCCAAGGTCCTCGGCATTCGCAAGCGCTTCAATCTCGGCCTCGCCGACGCCGACATCCGCAACGATTGGCCGGCGCGCCACCGGATGATCCGGCTCCTGCGCGCCGTCTGCCCGGAGTTGGTCGTCGTCCCCGGTCACGAGCAGCGCCACCCCGATCACTCGATGACTCCCAAGCTGGTGTTCGATTCCTGCTTCTTCGCCGGGCTCCGCAAGATCAAACCCGCCCTCGGCGACCCCTTCCGGCCGCGCAAGATCCTCTACGCCCATTCCCACTACGAGCCGCAGCCGCCCGGCTTTTGCGTCGACGTCAGCCGCCAGTTCGAGCGCAAGCTCGCCTCGATCCGCTGCTACTCCAGCCAGTTCCCGCCCCACCAGGACCCGAAGAGTGGGGCCTTCAGTCCGCCTCGCGTGCTCTCCTGGATCGCCGATTACAACCGGCACTACGGCCACCTCATCGGCGCCGATTACGCCGAGCCCTATTCGCAGCGCGAGATGCTCGAGGTCGATGACGTGATGAAGCTGAAGGGCCACTCCATGTGAATCCCACGGTCGAGGCCCCAGCGACCCGCCCACCGCCGCTTTACGAAGCGCGCAATCGTTTTACATCTGACCCGATACGCGCCCACACTCCGCGCTGCCCGGGCTTTGCCGGCCAACCACTTGCGTCACGCGACCGCGCGCGGCACGAAGTTCGCTATTCATGCTCCACATCTTCGGTCGTGATGGAGGAAAAGCCGATGAAAACCCATTGCCTCGCGCTCGCGGCGATCGTCCTGGCCGCATCCGTTCGGGCCGACGAGCCCAAGCCCGATCGCCGGCTCGACGCGCTCCGCGTCACGCTCACGGTCCAGGAGGCCCCTTTCGACCTGGTGCTCGACCGGCTGCGCGAGGTCACGCGCCTGACCATCGCGGTGCATCCCGAGGCGCGCGACTCCGGTCCCGACGCCCCGCGGGTGTCGCTCGACTTGCGCGATATCCCCCTCCGGCTCGCGCTGAAGCATATCCTGCGTCCGCGCGGACTCGCGGTTCAGGAAGTCGAAGGCGCGCTGATGATCGTGCCCCAGCGGGTGATCGACGAGGTGACCACGTTCAAGACCTACGACGTGCGCGACCTCCTGACCCGCCGTCCCGACTTCGCCGCGCCCGAGATGGCGCTCAAGACCGGGAACCCCGGCCAGGGATTCGGCTGATACTGGGGAGGAGACATGCCCTCGGAGTTTCTGGGGGATGGCCCGCAGATCGTCGACCTGGTGAAGCGGAACTGCGGCGGCGCCACCTGGGAGACCGTCGCTTCGGCTTCGATCGGGGTCTCGAAGAGCGGGTTGCTGTTGGTGAATCAGAACGCCGCAGTGCATGCGGAGGTCGAGCGGCTGCTCAATCAGCTCCGGCTCTACAAGTGAGCCTTCGCACCGTGGCGCTTGAGGTGGACCAGGAGGACGGAGATGTCGGCGGGGGAGACCCCGGAGACGCGCGCTGCCTGGCCCACGGTCGCGGGGCGGACCTGCGATAGCTTCTCGCGAGATTCGCAGCGGATGTGCAGGATCGCCTGGTAATCGAAATCGGTCGGGATCGCGCGGTCTTCGAGTTCGCGCATCCGTTCCACTTCCTGTTGCTGGCGGGCGACGTAGCCATGGTACTTGACGTCCAGTTCGACTTGCTCGGCGACGTCCGCGGGGACGCGGAGTGCGGCCGGCGCGCCCTCCATCGCCGCGATCGCGGCGAAATCGAGTTCCGGCCGGCGCAGGAGTTGCAAAAGGCTCTGGCCGTCGCGCCAGGTGCGGGCCAGGAGCTCGGAAGTCTCGCGGATCCGCCGGTCCTTCTCTTCGAGGCGCGCGGCCCGGTCCGCGGTCGCCAGCCCCACCGAGCGGCCCAGCGGTGTGAGCCGCCGGTCGGCGTTGTCGTGGCGCAGGAGCAGGCGGTACTCCGCCCGCGAGGTGAACATCCGGTACGGCTCCGTGACTCCCAGGGTCACCAGGTCGTCCACCAGCACGCCGATGTAGGCCTGATCGCGACCGAGGACCAGGGGCGGCGCGCCCCGGACCCGGAGCGCGGCGTTGATCCCCGCGATCAGGCCGAGCGCCGCCGCTTCCTCGTAGCCGGTGGTGCCGTTGATCTGGCCCGCGAGGAACAGGCCTTCGACCGTCTTGGTCTCGAGGGTGTTGCGCAGCTGGGTGGGGGTCACGAAGTCGTATTCGACCGCGTAGCCGTAGCGCATGACCTCGGCGTGCTCCAAGCCCTCGAGCGAGTGGACCATCTCCTCCTGCACGTCGGGGGGAGTGCTGGTGGACACGCCGTTGAGGTAGACCTCGAGCGTGTGGCGCCCCTCGGGCTCGAGGAAGACCTGGTGCCGGTCCTTGTCGGCGAACTTCACCACCTTGTCCTCGATCGACGGGCAGTAGCGAGGGCCGCGCGATTGGATCTGGCCGGTGTACATCGGAGCCCGGTGCAGATTGGCGCGCAGGATCTCGTGCGTGCGCGGGTTGGTGTAGGTCACGAAGCAATGGAGCTGGGGCGCGTCGATCCTTTCCGTCAGGAACGAGAACGGCACGGGCTCCGGGTCGCCCGGCTGAACGCCGACCTTGGAGTAATCGATCGTCCGTCCGTTGACGCGCGGGGGCGTGCCGGTCTTGAGCCGTCCGAGCTCGAAGCCGAGGCGGGCGAGGCTTCCGGAGATCGACTCGGCCGCAGGCTCGCCCATGCGTCCCCCGGCCTGCGTGCGCTCCCCCTGATGGAGGAGCCCGCGCATGAAGGTCCCGGTGGTGACGACCGCCGCGCGCGCCGGGTAGGTGAAGCCGCTGCGGCCGCGGATGCCGCGCACGCGGTCGCCTTCGACCACGATGTCCTCGACCATGTCCTGGCGCACCGTGAGATTCTCCTGCGCCTCGACCGCGCGCTTCATCTCGAACTGGTAAGCCTTCTTGTCGGCCTGCGCGCGTGGGGAGCGGACGGCCGGCCCCTTCTTGGTGTTGAGCATCCGGAAGTGGATTCCGGTGCGGTCGATGGTCCGCCCCATCTCGCCGCCGAGCGCGTCGATCTCGCGTACGAGCTGACCCTTGGCCAGGCCGCCGATGGCCGGGTTGCAGGACATCTGGGCGATCGCATCCAGATTGATGGTGAGCAGCAAGGTGCGCGCGCCTATGCGCGCCGCCGCGAGGGCGGCCTCGCAGCCCGCGTGGCCGGCCCCGACCACGACGACATCGAACGGAATCGGATGATTCATGACCGGGCATTGTACCCGCCCGCGGGGGCAATTGCACTTGATCCCCCGGGCGGGTCACGTATACTGATCAGTGGTCTCCGTCCCCATTGGACCAGGAGGAACCTCCATGCGTAAGTGGTTGTGCGGGATTGCGCTCTTCGCCGGTGTCCTCGGGATTGCGCCGATCTGGGCGCAGACCGAAAGGGCCGGGGAGCAAGGTGACCTCTCCAAGGATTCCACCTACCTCTCGATCGTCAGCAAGCTCAACACCAAGACGTCCCTGGACTTCACCGATGCCGAAATGCAGGACGTCATCGATTTCATGCAACAGATGACCGGCATCAACTTCGTCATCGACCAGCGCGTGTTCCGGGAAATGACGCCCGAGCAGCTTCGGGTGACCATTTCGCTCAAGGACATCCCGCTCAAGACCGCCCTGCGCCTGATCCTGCACCAGCGCGGGCTGACCGCCGAGTACCGCGACGGCGCGCTCCTGGTCATGCCGAGGAAGGCCGTGGAGGAGGAAGTCTACCTGAAGATGTACGACGTGCGCGACCTGATGTTCAAGATCAAGGACTTCCCCGGCCCGGAGATCTCGCTCCAGCAGGGGGACGAGAGCACCGTGTCGGCCGCGTTCGAGCCGGCGGAAACCGAGAAATTCGAAAATCCGGATTTCATCGTCGACCTGATCAAGGGCAACACCGGCACCGACACCTGGGAGCGGATCGAGGGCTGCTCGGTGTCGATGGCGGCCAACGGCCTGCTCCTCGTGGTACAGAATCGCGAAGTGCACAAAGAGATCGAGAAGCTCATCAACCTCATGCGGCTCTACAAGTAGCTCCGGACCCTCCACGAGACATCCGCGCGGGGCGCCCATTCCGGGCGCCCCGCTTCCATTTCGGCGGCCCTGCACCGCGGCAATGGCGCGGACTCCGGATTTCGCCCCGCGTTACGGGGTGGGGTGTTCACCTGGCGCGAAGGTGCACCGCGGTGATGGCGCAGATTCCGGATTCCGCCGGGGCCCGGGGGTGCGGGGGGGGTGAGGGACGCGCGCTCACATCGCGAAAAAGTTCCTGAGCAGACGCGCGCCTTGCTCGGTCATGAACGATTCCGGATGGAACTGCACACCCTCGAGCGGCGCCGAGACGTGGCGCAGTCCCATCAGCACCCCGTCCTCGCTCCACGCGGTCGGCGCCAGCTCCGGGGGCAGACTCGTCGGGTCCACCGCGAGCGAGTGATAGCGGGCGGCGCGGAACGGGTTGCGCAGTCCGCGGTAGATCCCGCGCCCATCGTGCCGTACCAGGGAGGTCTTACCGTGGATCGGACGGGCGCAGCGCACCACCTTCGCGCCCAGCGTGTGGGCGATGCACTGGTGGCCGAGACAGACCCCCAGCACGGGGATCCGGCCCAGCGCCTCCCGGATCACCCGGCAGGAGCTGCCGCTCTCGCGCGGCGTGCACGGGCCCGGGGAGACGATGATGTGCGAGGGCCGCAGCCGCAGCGCGGCACGGGGGCCGAGCCGGTCGTTGCGGCGGACTTCCGGCCGCTTCCCCAGCTCGCCGACCAACTGCACCAGGTTGTAGGTGAAGGAATCGTAGTTGTCGACGATCAGGACGGTCATCGAGCGGGTCCCCTCCCCGGCGCGGCTCGCTCTGCGCCGGACTCGCCCAGGCGGAATCGACGTCTTCCGGCTGGGTGGGGAACCGAGCTCAGCGTTTCACCCGCGCTTCCAGGTCCTGGACGATCGCCTGGTAGCCCGGGTGATTGCGGATGTTGCGCAGATCCCCGTCCTGCTTGATCCAGTCGACGTCCGTGAAACCGGCGTCCACCGCCTTCTGCAGGTGGCGCAGCGCCTCCGGAATCTTCTTCTGGATCGAGTACAGGCAGGCGAGATTGTAGTAGGCCCAGTCTCCCCTGCGATTGCCATCGTCTTCCGCGATCATCCGGTAGTAGGCTTCCGCCCGCTGGAACTCGCCCATACGCACCAGCAGCCCCGTCAGTCGCGGCCGCAGCTCGGTCCGATCCGGCGACCCTTCCAGGTACGACTCCAACCGGTAGGACATATCGCGCATCGCCTCGGGCCGGCCGAGCTTGAACATCACGTACGCCAGGGTGTCTTCCAGCTCCTGCCGGTCGAAACCGAGCTCCGCGGCAGCCGTCTTGGAATGGAAGAGCGCCTCCAGCTCGGGCATGATCGAGGGGTCTTTCATGTCGGCCAGCGCCTCGCCGGCGAGCTGCCGCATGATGTGGCAACGCTTCGGGTCCGGCATGAGGAACGGATACGCCGGCTTGGTGAACATCGCCATCAACACGTTCACCGCGGGCCTGGCCAGCCCTTCGATGGCGGCGAACTGGCCGCCGTAGAAGCCGTAGCTGTAGCGCTCCGTGATCAGGCTGCTCAGGCACGTCTCGACATCGGAACGGACGAAGTTCTCCATGGCGCGCTCCAGCGGCGCGCTCCCTCCTGGCTTGTGCGCGAGCCGCGCCACCAGCGCCTCGCGCGCCGGCTCGCCTGCGACCACCAGGGCGAGGTTCGCCCGCTCACGGACCTCGCCGGCCGCTTCGGACTCGAGCAGGTCGAGCAACGTCTCCACGGCGGTCTTGCTCCCGATCGCGCCCAGCGCCTCGGCCACCGCCTGGCGGACCCGGGGGTCGGAATGGCGCAACGCCGCCTGCAGCACCGGCTCCGCGGATTGGCCCAGGGCAATCAACCCCGCCTTCGCGGCCTCCCGCTCTTCCAGGTATCGGCTGCCCAGGTCGTCGGCCAGCCGGCGTGCGCGTCCGAGTGCTTCTGCGCTTGCCTCGGCCCGCACGAGCAACGGAGTTCCCAGCAGCACCACCACAAGAAGGATCACCCGCATCGCCGCTCTCCTGCCGATTCTCTACCCCAAAGATAGGGCGATCCGCCGCCAGAGTCAAGGCCGGCCGCGAAAACAAGGGTCGGCCCAGGGGTGCGAATCCGTTCTTCAGGGCGGCCATCTCGGGCGCCCGCCCGGCAGATCCCTCCGCCCTGCGGCAGATCCTGCCGCGCCGGCGCCTGAATCTCCGGGACCACACCCCGCCTGTATCCGTGATCCCGGGCCTCGCCGAGCCTCTTTGCGGGTGCAGGGCACCGTGGCATCCGATTTGCTTCCGAGCGGGTCATGGCGAAAGAGCCGATCGACCCGCGCAAAGTCCTCGAGGTAGAGGCGGAACTCCGCCGTCTGCTCCAATTCCTCGAGGAGGCGATCCCGGCCGGGACCGCGCCGAAGCCCGTTCGGCTGCGCGAGGTCCGGAGCAGGAGCAAGGCGTAGCATGCTGTATGGCCTCTGGTCTTCCGCGGCGGGCGGCATCGCGCAGAACGCGCAGGTCGACTCGATCGCCCACAACCTCGCCAACCTCCAGACGGCGGGGTTCCGCAAGGAACTGCTCGCATTCCGCGCGCGCCAGGCCGAGACCGCGGAAGATCTGCAAGACCTGCACCAGGTCAACTCCGTGCTCGACCGGATCGGCGGCGGGCTGTTCGTCGACCGTTCCTACTGGGACAAGCTTCCCGGGGCGATCGAGCAGACCGGGCGAAACCTCGACGTGGCGCTCGACGGACCCGGATTTTTCATGGTCCAGCGCGATGGGCGCACCTACTACACCCGCGCCGGAAATTTCGCGGTCGATCAGGAGGGCTTCCTGCGCACCGCGGACGGAGCCGGGCTGGTGCTCGACGACGGCGGCAAGGAGATCCTCCTCGAGAACCCCGCGGCGGCGGATATCGATGCCGGCGGCGTCATCCGCATCGCAGGTTCGGAGGTGGCGGCGCTCGGGCGGGCAGACTTCGCCGACCTCGACTCGCTGGCCAAGGTCGGGGATACGCTCTTCGAATACCGCGGGCGGGACGAGGTCCAGCCCTCGACGGCGACCGTGGTCCAGGGGTCGCTCGAGGCCTCCACGGCCGATCCGGTGGGGGAGATGACCCGGATGATCCTGGCCCAGCGGTCGTACGAGGCGAACGCGCAGATGATCCGCTTCCAGGACCAGACGCTCGAGCGGGCGGTGAACGACCTCGGCAGGCTTCCGCGGTAGCCGGTCCCGGTCTGAGAACGACAGGTCCCAGAAGGAGTGAGCGATGGCGATCCGTGCCCTCTCGACCGCCGCGTCGGGGATGACCGCGCTGCAGAGTCAGATCGATGTGATCGCGAACAACCTCGCGAACGTGAACTCCACGGGATACAAGAAGACGCGCGCAAACTTCCAGGACCTGATCTACCAGCAAATCCGGCAGCCGGGCTTCGACTCGGGCGGCGGCCAGGGGCAGATCCCGACCGGCATCCAGATCGGCCTGGGCACGCGCCTGGTCTCCACCGAGAAGCTGTTCGCCCAGGGAAGCCTCGACCTGACCGAGAAGGACCTCGATATCGCGATCGAGGGGGACGGCTTCCTCCGCATCCGCACGGTGAACGGGAGCACGGCCTACACGCGGGACGGCAGCCTGCGGGTCGACTCCGCGGGGAACGTGGTCACCGCCGACGGCTTCTTCCTCGTGGACGACCTGACGGTCCCGCAAGGGGTGACCCGGGTCAGCATCTCGGTCTCCGGTCTGGTCGAGGGCTTCGATCCGACGCAGCCGAACACGCCTCAGGCGATCGGCGAAATCACGCTGGCCCGCTTCATCAATCCGGCGGGCTTGCGCTCGATCGGCCAGAACCTGTACGAGGAGACCGGCGCCTCGGGGCAGGCCCTCGAAGCGCGGCCGGGCGAGCAGGGGCTGGGGTTCGTGCGCCAGGGGTTCCTCGAGTCCTCGAACGTTCAGGTGGTCGAGGAGTTGGTGGACATGATCCAGACCCAGCGGGCCTTCGAGATCAATGCTTCGACGATCCGCACCGCGGACGAGATGCTCCAGACGGTGAACCAGCTGCGACGGTAGGGCCGGGTGATGAAGTCGTTCCTGATCCTGCTCGTTCTCCTCGCCGCGGGAGCCCGTGGGCCCGCCGCGCTCGAAGTGCGCTTGCGGGCGGAGGCGGAGGTGGCGACGGACTTCGTCCTGCTGCGCGACGTCGCGGAGACCCCCGAGGCCGGGCTGGGCGCATTGGTGGTCGGGCGCTCGCCCGAGGTGGGCGCGTGCCGCACGCTCGACTGCGAGGACGTGCGCACCGCGGTGCGCCGCGCGCGGCCGGAGCTGCGCGAGGTGGAGATGACCGGCGCACTCGCGGTCGCGGTGTCGCGGGTCGCCCCGCGGACCGTGCCGGGTTCGGATGCCGTGGCCGAGGCGATCCGCCGGTGGGGGCCGCTGGCCGGGGAAGCCGGCCGGGGAGCGCGCTGCGAGGTCGAGGTGCTCGAGGTGGAGCCCGCGCCCGAGGCCGGGCTCCCGCTTCTGGTGAAGGCCGGCGAGCGGCGGGGCGACGCCTGGGAGTTCGTGCTGGTCGCGGTCGACCTCGCAGGGGAGGGGAGCGGGATCCGCGCGCGCGCGCTCGTGCGCCTGACGGCGGAAGCGGCGACCGCGCGGCGCAATCTTCCCCCGCGACGGGTGCTGGCGGCTTCGGATCTGGAGACCCGCACCGTCGAGGTGATGCCCGGCGCGCATTGGTTCCCGGCAGGCGCATGGCCGGTGGGCCGCTGCCTCGATCGGGCGCTGCGCGCGGGCGAGGTGCTGAGCGATGCCGCGCTGCGCGCCGAGTTCGTGGTGCGCGCGCAGGACCCGGTGCGGATCGATGTGCCGGGCCCGGGCTTTGCGGTTCGGCTCGAGGGGAAGGCCCTGGAGGGCGGGCCCGAGGGCCGGGAGATCCGCGTGAAGACCAAGGACGGCGCCGTGATGCGGGCCCGGATCGTCGGGCCCGGACGGGTGCAGTTGGTGCAGGGAGAGGAACGATGATGCGTATCGGGCTTGCCGCCGCAGTGCTGGCGCTCGCCGCCGCGCTGCCCGCGCGGGCGGACTTCCTGTGGGAGG
>ORJL011510252.1_pt1 | contig 19161 bp, 15 predicted proteins | sample 1779941 | NCBI WGS metagenome assembly ORJL01 (sample SAMEA104232317, study PRJEB22302) | groundwater metagenome | biome: forest; feature: aquifer; material: groundwater | place: USA | collected 2011-08-07 | depth 5.8 m | reverse complement strand
CCGGATCCTTCGCCCTATGGGTCTTCTCGTATGCCGAGTGCTCGATCATCCTGCTCCGTTCCCCGGGTGGCGGAAAATTGCGTTCTCGGGGGGATTCTGACTTTTTACGAGTCCGTCACGGGTAACCGTGTTTGCCGGAGATCCTGCGTTCTATTCGATTTCATGGCGATCTGTCATGTCCTCATTGTGGGGAACGCGAATTCGTGGAAAATATAGCTTATTAGTTCCCTGTCATTGGAGAGAGAGCCAATCGATGGGTTACAATATTAACTTTCACGCAACCAAGCGATACGATATTGTAATGTCGTGACATATTACAATCGTATTACCCATAATATAAAGGGCTAAATACATAGGCCATTCTAAAGATTCACATTAGCAACAAATATCAACAGATTTGCCCACACGGTACAAATCTGGATAATAATCATATTAATTAACTACTTACTAATTCTTTCACGACACATATCATAGTACTGGCAACCACGGACAATTTATGGCACGTCAATTGCTAGCTCTATCGTAATGGATTTACATGGAAACTAAACATGAACGATCCGTGTCTTATTATGTGAAACCGTGAGGGAGAGACGATGAACAGAAAATCACTGGTGCTTATTCTTGCTCTTTGGTTGGTTCCTGGTATTGCGCATGCCACCGTTCTTCTTAGCGGCTCCTTTGAAAACGGCCTTTTCTCTCCATTTCGTGAGCGCACGATTACTGGTGCGACGGTGGTCACGGATTCGACTGCGCCTAATGGTACGGGTTCGTTGAAATTTACTTTCCCTGCCGGTCTTTACGGGGGCGTAGCACCAGACATTGTAAGTAGGTCCTTCACCTCGACAAACGAAATGTGGATTCAATATTGGTTCAAATACTCCTCCAACTGGCGTTGGAACACCATTATGAATAAACAGATATATGTGCCTACCGGGTCGCAATCATTGCCCGAAGAGGTGAACTTCTTCATCGGAGCCATGTCCCAATGGGGAGAGCAGATAGGTTTCAGTACTCAGCACAATAGCGACTCCTCGCTGAACCAAACCTTCCGCAGTTTCGGTTGGACTCTAACCAAGGGTGTTTGGCACAAGGTCGTTATACACGTAAAGATGAACACGGCGGGGGTCCAAGACGGCATCGCTCAAGTATGGGTCGATGATGTCCTTCGGATAAATCAGTCGAATGTCCTGTACCGAAAGACCGGGCAATCTTACGGATTTACCAATTTTCAGATGACGCCAATTTATGGGGGCGGTAAGGAAACCATACCGACCGAACAATACTTGTGGTTCGATCATGTACTCGTGCAGACGACCCCAATTACAGATAGTTCCTCTCCGCCGCCTGACCTTCCTAAGGAGCCGACCCCGCCCTCAGGTTTGAACATATCTAATTAACAAATTCCAAATACAGGAGAACGCGTCACTTACTTGTCCGGAAGACATTACGATGCAACGCCAGGTCGAACAGGGAGACCGCCCTTGCCCACCCGAAACAAAGATAGAGACAGGTCAATAAGGATACCCGGTTTATTTTCCCCCGGTACCTATTTGCCGCGTACAAGAAGGCCGGTATGATCTGCAAGAAAATATACGACAAGGTAAACAGGATGTAATCCATGGGAACCGATGCCATGGCAACAAGGTAACCTATCGTCAAAATCAGATAGTAGATCGCAAGCATAAGCGGTTTGGATTTCCACGGTTTCCACAGGTACCTTGACATGCCCTTCCCATGCCAGCGCATCCGTTGAAAAAATGCGCCGATATCTTTGGGATACCCGTGATGGATCGACTTGATATCGGCGTTTTTAATAATGATTGCGGAATGTTTCAACCGAGCGTCTTCGCACAGTTTCTCCTCTTCGCCGGTTTCGTAGGACGTATCGAATCCTCCCAACCGCTTCATCATCTCCCGATGAAGAATCATGTTCCCCGCATTTATATATTTCGTTTCCGCAGTATCCCGCAGGATGAGCTGCTCGTACCAGATGCTCTCTATCCATGTGGGATTTTCCGGCACCAGGTAGGTTGATCCTGTGATGATTCTTTTCGTGTCGGTGCCTTTCTCGTTCAACGCTTCGATGAATCCGACCACCGCCTTACCCCAGTGCCGGTCCAGTTCCACATCCGCATCGACGAATGCGATCCATTCCTTTGTGCTGTTTTCAACGCCGAAATTCCTGAGTCCGGAGATGGTCAATCCAGGACGTACGTGATATTTGATTTTTGATCCATAGCTATCCAATATGCTAACTGTTTTATCCGTAGATCCGTTATCCACCACAACGATTTCCATATCCAGGGACACGCATTCCTGCTGGAGCAGGGAATCGATGCACCAGGATATGTATTTCTCCTCGTTCTTGCAGGGTACGATTACGGATACGCCTAACATCGCTTGGTCTCCGTGTTAATTCAATCGGCGAATGATTTTTGCGGCAAGGCTCGCGTCGTACGTTTCCGAGATGAAGGCGGAATATATATCGACCGGTTTTCTTCCAGGGAGGAGCATTCGTTGAAGAAGTTTCAGCGGAGGGGACATTGCGCGCAGGATGAAGAAAGGAAATCCCACCGTTTTCAGGTCCGGTCTTCCCTTCAGAAGAAGGGATACCATTTCTCCTCTTGTTGGGGCATCCGGTTCGACAAGGTTCAGTACCGGCGGCATGGCTTCGAAATCGTCCACGTATGCGCGGATCACCTTCGCCGCCGTCCGTACGTCGCACAGGCTGAGACGGTTTTTTTTACTGCCGATATACACGAAGGTCCTTCCCACTTCCCTCCCCAATCTGCCTGGAGGTTCAAAGGCCTCATAGTCCACCAACGGGCCCGGGCGGATGATACGTATCTCTACGCCCAGTTTTTTACCGAGCTCTTTGGCAAGGATCTCCGATTCCGCCTTCCCCCACACGTAGGGTCCCTTGTTCTCGCTGTCGGAGACGAGAGGCGTGGATTCATCGACCGGTCTTCCCGTTCCGCGGCTGGATTGCAGGACGGCGATACTGCTGATGTGCAGGAATTTTTTAACACCTGCCTTTGCCGTCGCCTCGAGGAAGTTTCGCGTCGCCCCGATCGAGTTTCGGACATGGGCCTCTTTCCCGCCGGCGGTCTCCGCCGCGCAGTGGATCACCAGGGATATCCCCTTGAACAGATCCGGCGAAATATCCCTGCCGAGATCCCCCGCCGCATACTCCACCCCCGGAACCCGTAATGATGCCGGTGGAACGGCTCTGGAAACCACACGAGTAAGCACGTCCATTTCCCGTATCCTGGACGCCACGACTTTTCCCAGGAAACCCGTGCCTCCTGAAATCAACACTCCGCCCTTCGTGCCATCCACAGGCTGAAGGCGTGACTCATGCTGCTTGAGCGAAGCGTCGGCCCTGGCGTTTTCAACGGCTTCCGCCGCCTTCAGTTTCTGGTGCGCCATCTCGCATATGCCCACGGTTTCTATAATGGACGGGTAACTTATCGGAGGCTCGTTGCCCTCGCGGACGCTCTCATAAAACGCGTGGATGATTTCCGCGAGACCGGGATAGCTTTTCTGTTTCTTCAATACCCTGGCGAAAAGCGCCCGCGTCGTTTTCGTAGCCGTTTGCCAGGCGTGACTGTATGGGTTGATGACTTTCGATATCCCCGAGGTCCCGGGACCCGGAAGCGTCACCACGGTGCCGCGGACGAAATCCGCGAGCAGACATCCGTTGCTGCCGACAACCCGGACGTACGATTCCACGGGACGCCCTTGCAAAGTGACCACCAAATTGCCGGTTACGCCTCCGCATTGGAAGAGCCCCCGGACCCACCCGTTGGCTGAAACCTCCAGGGCCTGCGTTTCCACCGGTACATCCTCTCCGTTCGCGGAGATCCCTTTCATGAAATGCAGAAGGAGATAAACGGGGTGGGGAAGGATATCGACCAGTTGATCCAGGGGGGAAATGGTGCTCCTTCCGTCCATTGCCCGCCTTACCGGCCTGAAAGAGAAGTAACTTTCAACATATAAAATCTTGCCGATATTCTTCAGGCATTCATGGGCCTTCAACGCCGGGGATTCGAACAGAAGCTGGTGCCCGGCGCAAATCCTGCGCCCTGTTTCCTTCGCCAGGGTGATCATATTCACGGCATCGTTTGAAGTCAGGGCGAACGGCTTCTCCACGTAGACATGCGCTCCCCGGGAGAGCGCCAGGGAAGCCAGGGAGAAATGTGTTCCGGGAGGTGTGCATACATGTACGATGTCCGGCGCGCACTTCTGGAGGAGTTCCTCTCCGTCTTGGAACACGAGTACCTCTGATCCGAGGGTTTTGCGCAACTTTTCCGGATCGGCTATGGCTACGAGCGTCGCATTTTCCTGGAGAGAGATCGCCTTTGCATGGTGCAGTGCCATTTTCCCGGCGCCGAACAAAGCGACACGGAGAGTTGTCCCTAAAGGTTTATCATTCGTCAAGATCGCCTCACCTTTCCGATGGTGTCCACATGACGATCCGTTGACGACGGAAATAACGCCACCAGGCGAGCGCAATGGAAGCATTTACGGTCATAAAGGTACGTAGGGCTTCTTACCATGTTCCGGAAAGACACATCCTGGGTCGCCTCCATACTCATCTTTGACAGGGTGTCTTGAAAATTGTTGATTTATTAGCCCCGATTTTGGCGGTTATTTGGCATAACACTACATTTCCAGAAGTTGTTCTCCGTTAATGAACGGGATTGACGCGACGGGGAATGGGTACCTCGACAGCCTGGAAGATGGCGTTGCCCCCGTTGGGGACAGTTCGGTCCGGATCCGGTATGCCGCCTCTCCGGCTTTCAGATGAACCATCCGGACCTCCGAGAGTTCCTGCATCATGGAGCGGGCCGACAATCCTTCCAGCTTCTCTTCCCCCCGCGCGATCCGAAGGAACGTGAACATAATACAGAGCTATGGGCCGGCTGTATTCCATCTTCACGAATCCTTTTCTGGACTTGCCGATTTCCGATTTTCAATAAAACGAACGATGTTTTGAAAATGTTTCTCGGTTGTCAAAGATGCCCCTTTTTCTTTTGCATTCAGCCCGATCTCCCTGGCAATTTCCGGGTGCTGCAGAAGAAAAATAATTTTCTCTCGCATCGCTCCCGGGTCCGCCGGAGGAACGAGAAATCCGTCAACCCCGTCTTCGATGTAGTCCCTCCCTCCATCAGGGTCGGTCACAATGGTCGGCTTTCCCATTGTCATGGAGTTGATGAAAGTCTGTTGTCCCCCCGAGTGAAGTAACCCTCCCTCCATCGAAACAATGTTGATTTTGCATCCCGCCATGACCTTGATGTATTCCGAATGACTATACCCCCGGATATCGACGTTGGGAGGAATCCGAAGCCCATTAAATTGTTCTTTTCGCGTGCAACCGATCCTTACGAGCACTTCAATACCAGCTACGGCTTCCAAGAGGGTCCGGTAATCTCGGTCATAATTTCCACCACTGAAAATGTAACCTCCGTCATGTGGAACATCGTCGAATCCGTGCATTGTATTGTGATACGGGATGAAATGTAACTTCTCTCGTGGGAGACCGAACTCCCGGGAATATGCATCGATCTCACGGTGGGCCCACACGATATAAGAATCAACGGCCCTTCCATAGATTTTCATGTATGAAATCTTCAATAAACGCCAAATTCTCCCTTTTGGGATGTACCATAAACATTCAATTTTTGTCAGGGGGGGTATCTTGAAAGGAAGGAGCACTTTAAGGAGTGCGAAAATCCCATCGCTGGTACCAGCACCGAGTACGATCCAGTCATATTGTCCTCGGATGGCTTTCAGGTAAAGCCTGATGGCGTTTCCTAGAGCGGTGAAACGCCCTCCCTTTTCAGGAGGGAGGCGCGTCGTAACGGAAGCCCAAGTTGGGCTTTCTTTTTGTCCCGGATGATTGGTAAGGATCCGCATATATTATAGTGTTTTCAGGCTTTTTCGGGTTTCAAGAGGCTAAAAGGGTTCATGTTGAGCGCGACGCAGAAACTTCCCTCGGAAGTGTCGACCTGTACAGTACGCCTCACCTTTCCGATGGTGTCCACATGACGATCCGTTGACGACGGAAATAACGCCACCAAGCAACCGCGATGGAAGCGTTAACGGCCATGAAGTATGCGGGTATTTTTACCAAGTTCTGTCCGGGAGCATCCCCCACCCTCTTCCATCCCCATGCGGCCATGCCGTAAAACACGATCTGCGCCAGGAACATCCCGAAATAGATGCGGGAGCTGAATGCGAGCACAAGATTTGAAATGAAGGCTATGCCAAGGAACATGGGAACCAGCCATCGAAGAAGCTTGTGGCACAGGTACTGGTACGAGAACAGGCCGTACCGAAAGACGTTCAAGAGCTCGATATGCCGGAAATAAACCGTAAGCCCCCGCAGAACGGTTCTGACCTTGCGCTCGAATTCCCGCGTCCGGTCGGAAAGGTCCTGATAAAACCCGAGAACTTCAGGATCACTCACTCCGCGCAGCCCCATCTTGACGCAGGTGAGCAGCGTCCTGAAATCGCTCTGCATGTCTCCGGAAAAATCCCGGCAGACTTCTTTTCTGGCGGCAAAGAAAGAGCCGCTCAATCCGACAAGGGTGTTGACGCGCGACTCCAATCTGCGAAGCCACATTTCATATCGTACATAGGCCCCTTCCCCGCTCGGTTTTCCATCTTTCCCGATCAACCGATCCTCGCTGCTCACGCACCCGACGGACGGGTCGGCGAAATTGGAAACCATCCGATTGATACCCGATGGTTCCAGGAGCGTCGCAACATCTGTGAAGACGATAATTTCGCCACTGGCGCTTTGAATCGCTTCCTTCTGCGCCTGTTCTTTCCCCCTGCGTCCAGTAAAAGGCAGTATCTCGAATCCATCCTTTTCGTAATTCGATGCGATTTGCGTAGTCCGGTCTGTAGATCCATCTGATGCAATTAGAACCTGCAGTTTATCTTTTGGATAACTCAGTGCAAGAGTGTTTTCTATTTTATTTTTTATTCTTTTTTCTTCGTTGTATGCAGTAATAATTAACGTTACGGTCGGAAAATATTTGGCTCCCTTTTGCGCATTGCTATTGAAGAAACCGATTATGTACAAGGATATTGGATAACCCAAGTATGCATGAAACACAAAATACACGGATGCATAGAAGGTTATTTCAGCGATTTCCAAGCTGGATCACCTAAATATTGTTATGCATGTTGAAGCGGACGACCATTCATCATTTTATCGTAAAGGCGTCCGTAATCCTCCGCCATTCTTCTTGCAGAATATTTCTCTTTTACAAGTTTAGATCCCTCTTCTGACATGTTCCTTCCTTTCTCCGGATCGTTTAACATTTTCTCCATTCCAATCTTCAAAGACTTAGCATCACCCGGTGGAACAATATAACCTGTAACACCGTTAATTATTAAATTTGGCATACCACCTACATTCGTGGCCAAAACTGGGACTTTAAATAACATGGCTTCCAATAACACATACGGTAGTCCCTCCGTCAGGGATGGTATTACAAGAAAATCTATGTTTTTATATATATTCGCCATGTCTTTTCTTACTCCACACAAGAAAACGCTGTCCTCTAACTTCAAATCAATTACCTGCTTTCGAATTTCTGCTTCGGTTGGCCCTTCTCCAATTATCAGAGCAACACTCTTTGGGTAAGTTTTTTTAATGTCGGAAAAGGCTTCAATGAAATATCGATGCGCTTTATCCGGAAAAAGCCTGCCAATAACCGCGAATACCTTATTTGTATTGCCTATAGGAAAAGGATTATTAATGTGTGATTTGTTGGCATCAGGTTCATAGAGTGATTTATCTATACCGTTTTCAACAATTACTACTCTTCCACTCTTAATATTTTTATTTAACAATTTCTCGTAAATATCAGTAGATACTGCAACTATATAGTCATAAAACCGGTAAGTAAACGTTTCGTCCATATACACATAAATCTTTTTCACTACTGAATCTCTTGTTGTGCCTCCAGCAGTCAAAATCCGTTTAATGCCAAGGTTTCTCGATGCCATCAATCCGTACAGGTTCGCCTTGAAATCATGCGAGTGCAATATTTTCACCTGATGCTTTTTCAGTATATCCCTTATATGCTTAAGGGATGAAAAATCCATTTTCCCACTAACATCCACTGAAATAACTTGCACTCCGATCTCTTCCGCTTTCTTCATCAGAATGTCGCTTTTCCCATCCGACGATCTCAGGCATATCAGAATAACTTTGTACTTTTTATCGATATTTTTCCCGATGGTCAGTATGACCCGTTCGGCACCGAAGATGCCACTACTATCTCTGATATGTGCTACTGTAACCTTATCCATTATTTTATATAAATCGATCCAATACAGGTCTTTTTTCAGATTATTTGAAGAATCCGGGACGCGAACAGGGCACCGGTCGATGTCATGTCCTGATGGATTCCGATTCTGTTGAGTTCGAACGCCTTATCGCCGTCGGAATACCCGTTCCACCCTTTCCTGGTCGTTACCGCCAGACTATACCCATCTTGCTTGACGAATCGCATGATTTTATCGGTATGGTTTCCATTGGGATAGGCGAAAGGGGGAAACGATGAACCGACCACGCCTTCCTCCGCCAAACGTTCCTTCGATTGTCGAAGTTCCCGGACGATTTCGTCGTCCCTCAAGGTAGTGAGGATTCGATGTGTTTCCGTGTGCGAACCGAAAGAGACAAGGCCTGAGCGGTGCATCTCCCTGACCTCGTCCCACGTCAGAAAATCCCGCGACTCCGGGCTTGGATCGATCCCCCATCGTTCACGAAGGCCGTCGAGGAGCCGGTGTATCTCTTCTTCAGGCAACGCCTTCATCGATTCAATGGCCCGCTCCAACCTGGCCTCCATGGAACCATTGCCGTTTTCCAGGAGATCGATGACCGGGTGCGAGGGCACGGTTGGATTTCGACAGGCTGCTCCAGAGTCCCTCCCATGGCAAAGTCGGCTCAGAGAGTCCGTCCAGAACTGGTCGTTTGTGCCGATGAATTTTGTCGGCAGGAATACCGTGGCGGGAACGCCATGATCGCTTAATATCGGGTAGGCATATTTATAAAAATCGAACCAACCATCGTCAAAGGTCAGGATGCACACGGGCTGCCGCTTCGGCGGAAAAGACCCCTCCAGATACTTCACGGCTTCGGATAATGGACTGATCAGGAAATGCCTCTTCAAATATCGAAGATGCATATCGAATGTATCCGGCTCGACATACATGCCGGCCTCGAGACCCGGTTGCGTTGCTTTGGCGGGAACAACGCGATGATACATCAAAACCACGAAACTATTTTTCGAATATCTATCGATCAGACATTCTACAACTCCGCATTTTTCCAGTATATTGGCGGCAACGGATTTTATGTAAGTAGATATGCCCATGTCTACTGTTTAAGCATATTGTTTACTAGACACATTAACCATTCCGCTTGCAGGCGACTCTCTCGCCAAAACAATACTTTTAAGGGACATGATGAATCCCATCAAGATCCACAGATTAGGATAATACAAGGTGGATATGAAAGAACTGCTTACCAGATACGAAACAAGGCTTCCCTCAAGGGCCAATGCAATATGATACAACTTTGCCGAAGACATGCTCGTACCAGCATTTACATTTATCTTGTTGTTTTTCCCGGGTATGAACCTTTTTTTGACAAGGTTCAAATCCTTTAAACAATAAAATATCATCGCCAGGATCGTGAAAGTTCCGATCAATCCAAGTTCGGGAAGCATTGTAAAATAGATTGAATGCGCTGCCCTGCCCGCAACCGAACGACCATGAAATGGGTCATCGGAACCGGTAACTTCTCGTTCGTATTCTCCAAATACATATGGGAAGTTTCCTTGACCTACCCCCATAATCGGGTTTTCGAGGAAGATATGCCATCCGATGGTCCATGTGTAAATTCTCGCTTCTCCAGTCCCTTTACTGGTTCCTTGTTCCGTGATTGACCGAACCTCGTACCAGTATTGGGGAGGCGCCATAATAACCGCGAATAACGCAAGGATTCCTATTATCAATGCCGTTACGAATTTCCTTTTCGTTCTGAGCCAGCAATACACGCCGGTCGCGATCAGGCCGACAAACCCGCCTCTGGATTGCGTAATAATGATGGCAAACAGGAATAGACAAGCGATAGAAAGATAATATATCCTTTTTTTCCCCTTCTGTTCCAAGGATAGAAAGAAGGAAAACGGGATGATCATGTTCAACGTCATGCATAAATCATTTTCGTCCCCAAGAAATCCGCCGACTCCCTTCCCTTTATGCAAGATTCCCATAATTGCCAGAAACACATGGATAGCCAACCATATATTTATGAGTTTTTCGTACTTTTCCTGATTGTCCACAAAGTGAATCAACGAAAGAAACACGACGAAATTCATCGTCATCCCGATAAAAACCATTAAAGCCCAGTAATTGTTGACGGCAATGGGTCCGTGGATGACCATTTGCCCAAGTAAAAAAATGTACAACATGGTTTGCTTATCCTTGAACCGTACTTTTCCGGAAAAAACAACGCATAAAGCAAGAAGAGCTACCGTGATTCCAGACAAACGTAGGATGCGCAGAAAAAGAAGAAGCGACTGGGGCCGGCCATATTCCATGAACAAATAGAAAAGGACCAGGAAAAAAGGGATCATCGATTCCTTTTTTACAAGATATCCACCATTCAAAAATTTCTTTTCTTTCGGTAGAATACTGTCGGCTACATTACCCATTGGTTTCCCGTGGTATTCCCTTGCAGTAATCTTCATAGATCCCAATGTAACGGGTTGCCACATCACTCATCCGGAAATGTTTCTCCACGCGTTTCCCCGCCTCTTCCCCCATGTTCTTACGGAGATCCCGGTTCTGAAGCAGCCGGACCACGTGCGAAGCGAAATCCGACGCATCACCCGGTTTCACCAGGTAACCCGTTTCGCCGTCGACGACCACTTCCGGGTTTCCGCCGACGCGGGTCGCCACCACGGGTATGCCGCACCGCATCGATTCCAGAATGGTGATGGACAATCCCTCGGAAAACGAAGTCAGCGCGGAAACGTCCATGATGGCGTAGTAACGATGGATGTCCCGGCGGAATCCGGCGAACAGGACATACGGCTCGATCCCCATGGACCGGGCCTTGTCGCGCAACGCCTTCTCTTCCTTCCCTCTCCCCAGGAGAAGGAACCTGGCGTCGGGCACGGCCCGAACGATCTGCGGCATCGCATCCAGGAAAAGGGAAACGCCTTTCACGGACCGGTTGAAGTTCGCGACCATGCCGACCACGAGGTGGCGCTCCTCCAGCCCCAACTCTTTCCTGGTTGCCGCCGTTTCCTTCCCGAATTCCGGGAAGGGCTCGACCCCGTTGCGGATCACCACGATGCGGTCACCGTCGATCCGCTCCCGTTCCATCACGACCTGCTTTACGGCGTCCGACACGCAGATGATCCGGTCGGGCAGGCCCCGGGTCATGCGCAACCAGGAATATTCGTGCCTCCCCCAGTCGAATCCCTGGTCCTCGCGGTTCTCGATCAACGTACGGATGATTCCTTCCCGTTTCAACAGGCGGCCGAAGAGGATCGGCCAAAAGAAATAGGTGTGCAGAATGTCGGGAGACCTCTCCGAAACCTCTTTCCGTATCCTTCCAAGCGACCGGATCTGGGCGATCGGATAGATGTTGATCCCTCCGTCGGAAGGAACGTATCGGACGGGCACGTCGGGGGATATCCTGGAAGTGATCGGAACTCTGCTGAGGATTTCCGCCTGCCACCTGCTTTTGTCCCAGGACTTCATCATGGAAAGCAGGTGATTTCCCGTTCCTCCCCCGAGATCATCGGTCAGGAAAACGATTCGCGCGGCACGCTTCCTCTCCACTTCAGCCGGATCCAAAAGCGGGTGCCGCCGGATTCATCTTCCGCTCGCCCTCCCGATCGCGCGCCTGCAGATGACCCAGCAAAAGATTTCCGTAAGCGGACAAGATCCCGTCCCATGAGAACTTCCGCAGAACAAACTCGTTTGCCGCGTTTCCCAACCGGGCTCGTTCTTCGGGCGAATCCAGCAGTTTGATCGTTTCCCTCCGGAAATCCTCCCTGGTCTGGCCGATCACGATATTCTCGCCGGATACCGCGTCGATCCCCTCGTTGCCGATCTCCGTGGTGATTATCGGCCGCCCGGCATACATCGCCTCGAGGATCTTGTTCTTCAAACCCGCACCACGGAGTAAAGGGAACAGAAATACGTCGATCGCGTTGATGTATTCCCATATGTCCTCTACTTCGCCGGTCACGATCACACCCGGCATTTCTCCGAGTTCCCGGATCGACCGGGAAGGGTACCTTCCGATCACTACAAGGGTCAGATCGGGGAGGATTTCCCTTAAATGAACGAACACTTCCGTGTAAAGCCACTCGACGGCTTCGATGTTGGGAGCGTATCCCATGGTTCCGAGAAACCCGATGTTCGGTGAAGGCAACGAGGCACGTTTGGCATTCGTACCTTCAGGCAGGTTGATCCCGTTCGGGAAGACATGCCTTTTCCCGACCGGAGCATACGCGGGAGGGACGGTTTCGGCATCGACACGCGAGATGTAGATCGTTCCTTCGGTTTCCCGTATGACCTTCCCCTCCCACCGCAATGTCTTCCACCGCTCGTATAGGTCCAATGATTTGACTCGGAATTCACCATCCTTCCGGCGGAATGCCCAAAGGGATGGAGAGTCGATGAAATCGACATACACCTTTCCCACCGACATCGAAGGTACGGCATCCATCAGGTTGGGAAGCAATTCTCCCCCGACCCATACCACCCTGTCGTAATGTTCCCCTTTTATCGCCTCGACGACCTCTCGGGTCACCGTTGCCCCACCATGCCGTACGACGGATATCGGTGGCGTCCAAGGCAGGAGGAAATTCAAGTATGTCAGGCATTTCGTGAACATGCCGTGGCTTGAGCGATGAGGATTCTTGAGATAATGGATCTTTCGGCAGAACGGCTTGAGCCCGTCCAGGAGATTTTGCTTTTCCACCCTGCCGTCGATCACGATGAGGTCGATATCGTGGCAACGCGCCAAGAACTCGATGATCGGAAGATACCGGACGGATACCCCGTCCGCCCGCAACGGGTAAGGAATGGATTTGAACCCGAACAGTATCCGCTTCTTTTCTCTGCTCATAAAAACGTATCCATCGGTTTATCGGATCTCTTGAGGTGGTTTCGAAACCGCACGGGCAGCACCGAAGAGGCGATCTCCTTGTACGACAGTTCGTTCCCCGGCGAGAAATATATGCTCTTCAGGAAATTTGCGATCGCATGCCCGATCATGCCGTTCCTGCGATAATGCCTTCCCAAGTCGTAATAAACCCACGACAATTTCTTGTGGATCACCTTCCGGACTTTCCGCCCGCCTGGGGATGTCCCGTACTGTTCGAGAAAACGGTGATTCAGGTCCCTGCGCGCCATGGCGTAACGGATGGCATCCCGCCCCGTCAGGCTGTTCCTCGAGCGGTTGTATGTGGCAACGGGCGACTTGACGTACCCGATCTTCCCCGCGTGCATCGATAACCGGATCCACATGTCCCGGTCTTCTCCGATCGAGATATCGGTTCGAAAGGGACCTGTGCGTTCCAACAGGTTCCTGCTGGTGAGCACGGCCCCGGTCCAGAAATCGAAGGGAATTTCAAAGATGTCCGCGGGGATTCCCTCGAAAACCACCCCGTGCGGCCATTGGCTGATCAAGGAGTCGCGCTTCCCGGGATACTTCTCGTCGAACCTTTGCTTCATCGAGCCATCAGGGCGTTTCATGAAATAGTTCGAATAGACGAGTTCCAATCCGTCCGCTTCGCGGATCAGGGCCATTCGCTGTTCGATGCTATCCGGTGAAAGGGAGTCATCGGCGTCCAGAAAAGCGATGTAATCCCCGTTCGCCGACCGGATTCCGGTGTTCCTTGCGGCTCCGGGACCGCCGTTCTCCTGGCGGTAATATCGGACCTTTCCGTTCCCGGAAAAACCGGCAACAACTTTCCCCGTGTCGTCGGAAGATCCGTCGTCGACGACGACGGTTTCGATGTTCTCATACGTCTGGCTCGCGACCGAGGCGAGCGTGTCGCCGATGGCATCCGCGCAGTTGAACGCGGGGATAACGACGCTAACGAGCGGAGCGCCCATCGTGGGAACGGGAAACGATCCTGTCCATCCCTTCTCCGAGGAGGCTCTCGACCACTTTCTCCATCGACCTGTCGAAGACCTCGGGCGAGTACGTATTTTGAACTGCCTCGTGCATCTTCATGACGCATTCCCTGTAATAGTTTCCGTCCTCCAGTTTGTCGTACTGTCCAAGGAAACTTCTCTCATCCGTGAAAAGCCCCGGACCCGCTTCTCCACCAAGTGAAAGCCCGTACGCGCCGATCGGCGTCGAGAGCACGAACCGGCCCGCCATGGCCGCTTCCAGGATCTTGATGCGCGTTCCGCCGCCGGATAGAAGAGGGACCACCACCGCTCCGCACGCTTTGTAATAAGGCTCGACATCCGGGACGTCGTGATGAAGCTCGACATCCGGATGTTCCTTGCAGATTCGCGCGAGGCGCTCTGGAGGATGTCTACCGACGACCAGCAACCTTATGTCCCCATATCTCTCCTTGATCTTCGGAAAAATCGATTGGACGAACCACTTCAACCCGGCGATGTTCGGGCCGTAATCCAGGGCGCCCACGAAAAGCAGGGTGCGGCGGTTTCCGTATCCGCTGCCGTCGGGTGTCCCGATGTTCAACGTCGCCGGATACGTATTCGGAACCAGGTAGGCGTTCGGCGATCCCGCCGGTCCTGTCACCTCTTTCCGGTCCTCGTCGGAGCAGAAGAGTGCGGCGCCGAACTCCAGAAATCTCTTCTGGTAGGAAAGGAGCATTTTCCGTTGCAGATGCCGCTTCATCCCCCCGTAAAAGCCCGGGGTCCGCCGGACTTGCGCCTCGAAAAGCGATGCCGACATGACGTCGTCGAAGTCGATGATGGTCCTTTTCCGAAGGGATTCATGGAAATCAAGGAAGGGGTAGCTGTCCTGCGCGTACCGGCAAAGCATGAAGTCGTAATGATCTCCCGCAACGACGGCGTTCAATTCTTCGATCGTTCTCTTCGGCCAATCCGCCACGATCCATGGCCGCCGATCCGCCAGCCTTCGGATGCGTTCGTTGAAATCTCCATACCGGGAAATGTTTCCGTTTTTTTCAGGCGCACTCCGTTTTTCGATCCTGTATTCTTTCCTGAACGGCCCTTGCCCCGAAGTATTCTCGGCTCCTGTCCTGTGGTAGACCAGATCCACCTCTCCTAGCTTTTTGAAGTATCTGACGAAATTCATCGTCCGCATTCTCGTGCCGATATTCTCCGGAAGCGGGTACAGGTCGGAATATATAAGGGTTATCAAGGTGCTTATCCCTTTCCGGCGGGATCTATCCTTTTGACCGGATCACCGATGCGTAGAGCTCCGTCAGGACTCTCGTCGCGAAGCCATAAAAAAGCCCTGACAGGTTCCGAATCGCCTTCCGTCTCTTTTCCCTCTTTTCAAGAAAAACGGATGCCAGCGATTTGAGTTCCCGGTAAAACAGCTTTGCCGCGTAAATGTCTCGTCTCAAGATGTGCTTGCAGTAAAAAGCCCCTCGCCCTTTCGCATAGTTTCGCTCGATCCGGCGAACGTCCTGACCATTCGTCCGATCGTGATCATGGTAGACAACCATCGATGGGGAATAGAGGATTTTCCGATTGGAGCGTAAAACACGGTACACGTAGTCGGTGTCCTCGGCCGCGCCGATCCGGGTCCCTGCGCCTAGCCACGGATCGAATGTCCCGACGGACCCGATGAGGGAACTTCGTATGAGCATGTTGTTCCCATGTCCAACGGCCCAGGGACTGGATGGAAATGTGTAGCACTTTCCCGTATCGCTCTCCTTGATGGAGAGAAGCGGCGTTCCTGGCGAATATGGCTTCGTCTGGCCGAATATCATGGCCGCATCCTCACTCGAGCGGCTTACACTCAGGATTTCCGAAATCCAAAGGTTGTGCACGATGATGTCGTCATCGGTAAACGCGATGATCATTCCTTTCGCCTCGCGCAATCCCCGGTTTCTGGCGTGAGACAAGCCCCGTTTCGGCTCGTAGGCGTATCTCACGTTCAAGTCCGAGGAGATTCGGAACTCCTCGATCACCGACCGCGTGGAGTCGGTCGAACGGTTGTCCACGACGACGATCTCCCAAGCGCATTCTCCGGGGATGGAAATCTCCGAGAACCGGTGCAACGTACGCTTGAGGCTTTCCGCCCTGTTCCGGGTGCAGATTACGACGCTTATTTCCATGAACGGGATTTCCACGGGAACGCATGACGTCAAGACGTCGTACCGCCATTGGGGCGATACCGTCCCACAAGCCGGCTGGCAAAAAAGTACTTGATGGCCCCGGGCATACCGCCCCTTTTCGCCCGGTCGAGTGTCTCGATTAATATTTCCTCCGTCCGGGAGGCGATGCTTCCCCAGTTGTAGCGCGCTACGACCGCTTCCCTTCCCCGCGTTCCCATTTCGCGCCTTTCACCGTCGCCATGTTTCAATCGGAGGATACCCGAGACGATGTCTTCGACGGAATTCCCGGCCGGGATCCCGTTGCCGTTCTCCTCGATCACCCGCCGGATTTGCCCGACATCGCTCCCCAATACCGGGAGTCCGGACGCCATGTAGTCGAAGAGTTTGAGTGGTGAAAAGTAGAACCGGGGATAGTAGTCGATATTTTCGTATATGCACAGGCCGACATCCGCCGAGGCGACGTATCGTGGAATATCGTCATAGGGAATCCTGCCCAGGTAACGCAGGTTCTCCGTCGAGGGACCTTCCGCGGTGACGAGAAACTGGACCTCCCTGTCGATGGAAAGGAGACGTTCCGCCGCCTTCCTGACAAGGTTGATCCCCTGCCACCGGTATTCCGCCGACCCAACCCATATGACCTTGAACCGGTTCGTCCCATAGAGGGCAGGATCTTTTTTACCGGGAGAAAATATGTCGGGGTTGGATCCGTTCGGTACAATGCAGGTCCTCCGGATTCCCAGGAATGACCGCGCATAGTCCTCCATCTCCTCGGAGACGCAAACCGCGGCGTCGGCAAGGAGGGCCAGCGCCCGCCGCCTGCGGTTGAACCACGCGATCTTGCTCTCCGGCATCTTGTGATTTCGCATCTCCTCGACGGGTGCGTTCACCTCCCAAATACATGCAGCGCGCCTGTTGATGCGACGGTGCTGCGTGAGATTGTCCCGCTCCGGCCACCCGTCGATACGGATGTAAAACGCCTGGATTCCGGCGGGGTCCCCCAAAAGAGCGCCTGGTCCGGACCCGTTGAAAATGCCGGGTTCGTCCGGAAGGTTCGTGTACAGTTTGTGACCTCTCCGTTTGAGACCTTCCGCAACCTGCGACACGTGGACGCTCCCCCCCCCGGAGCAGGACCGTATGCTGATGCCCGTCAGGAAAGCTATGTTCACGTCCGCTGGATCTCCAGGGCGCCGCCGCCGTTCTTTGTTTCGTTCTCTTCGCTGAATTCGGGATACAGGTTGGCCGTCCCCTTGATCCCTTTCCCCGAGCGCACGAAGATGGAAGCTGCGGGAAAAAGGACGTCGTAGATCCGCTCGACACGGTAGTTCTTGACCTCTACCTTGAGGAAAAAGCTGCCCTCCACCAGATGCAGGGTCATATCGAACCGGAAAATCTTCGAATCGCCGGGCGCGGCGGCGAAAACCCCGTGGCCAAGACGCTCGGACGAGGTGTTGAATACGGATTGATTGTTTCCGTCCAGGAAGTCGATCGCTACGGATAACCCGTCCTCGCGGACATTCGAGCGCACGTGGATGACGACGGACACCTTGTCCCCGGCCGCAAAGAGATCCGACTCCTTCCCTTCCTCGTTTACAACAGATACGCTTTCGATCCAGATCGTCCGGTCGGCCTCGTTGCCAGGGGCCGGCGAAGCCGCTTCCGAAAGATATCGGCGAACGACTTCTCCCGTGGATCCGGCTTCGACGACAGAACCCTTCCGAAGCAGCAAGGCCCGAGTACACAGATTCATGACCGCTTGGAGATTGTGGGAAATGAAGATGATCGTCACGCCCTTCTTTACGAAGGCCTCCATTTTCTCCAGGCACTTCCTCTGGAACGCCCAGTCGCCGACGCTCAAAACCTCGTCCACAAGGAGGATGTCCGGATCGACGTGTGCGGCCACGGAGAAACCCAGCCTCGCATACATGCCCGAGGAGTAGCGCTTCACCGGGGTGTCTAGGAATTCCGAAAGCTCCGAGAAGGCCACGATCTCGTCAAGTTTTCCGTCCATTTCCTTTCTCTTCATCCCGAGGATGGCCCCATTCAGGTAGATATTCTCTCGACCCGTAAGGTCCGGATGGAATCCGGCGCCGACCTCGATCAGGGCGCTGAGCCTCCCGGAGACCGAGATCCTGCCACGGTCCGGCCTCAGGATCCCGCTGAGAAGCTTCAGGGCCGTGCTCTTCCCGGCCCCGTTCGGCCCGATGATCCCCAGCGCCTCTCCCCTTTCCACCTGGAACGATACATCCCGGATCGCCCAGAACTCCCTCTCCCGCAACTCCTCTTCGCTGCGTGGCTTATACAGCCGCTTTACGAGCGCAGGGATCAAATCCCGAAGGGAGTCATGTTTCTGTTCCCCCCGATGGAATTTTTTCCAGATATGGTCAAATTGCAGGACGATATCGGCCATTCTCTCTCCCGTCTTCCCAGTTCATGCAGTTCAGATGTTCTCGGCGAACAGATACTCCGACCGGTGGAACACGTACCACGAGACGAGGAATCCTCCTAGCGCCCAAAGGGAGGCGTAAGAGACCCAGAGCGGATCCGGGGGACGATGGTGAACGATCGCCACGTTCATGCTCTCGAGGACCGCCCCTACCGGGTTGAGCAGCAGCAGGGTCTCCCACTTCCCGAACGCTTTCGCCTCGTAAAACACCGGCGTGAAAAAAATGGCGAACGTCACGATGACTTCCACGATGTATTTTACGTCCCGGAAAAACAGGTTTGCGCACGAAAGGATCAATCCGAAACCGGCGGTCATCAAGACCAGCAGCACAAAAAGCGGCAGGAACCAGAGGACGTGAACGGTGACCTCGACCTG